>Ga0097691_1000134_pt1 | contig 65921 bp, 64 predicted proteins | sample NGESurdeep072012_8_FD_72858 | JGI IMG/M metagenome (GOLD analysis project Ga0097691, IMG submission 72858) | Arctic peat soil microbial communities from Barrow, Alaska - NGEE Surface sample 210-1 deep-072012 | ecosystem: Environmental > Terrestrial > Soil > Wetlands > Peat ...
CCTTCGATGCGTCGCAGGCGCTTCTGCACTGCTTCTTTATTGGTGGCGTAGCCAGGCTGTAATTTTGGATTGGATTCCATCAGAATACCCTACCCCTCTAGGGTATAGTTCACAAACAACACGTGGTTGCTATTGATGCCGCGCAAACTGGGGGTTCTAAAGAGGTTCTCATAATACAGTGACATACTGGTCACAGCTTCAGGCCACAGTGCCGAAGGAAGGCGAAGCAGAGGTCGGCGTCACCCCCGATGCGATCGAGGCCCTCGTCGGCAAAGCCCGCGGCTTCTTCGATGGTGTCGGGGCACAGATTGGCCAACTCACCGGACTTGAGGTTGCCCCAGATCAATTCGACGGGATTGAGGTCGTGCCCGTAGGCGGGCAGTTGCTCAACCACGAGCCAGTTCCGCTGCTCGGCGATCCAGGCCCTCATCACCTTGGAGCGATGTGAGGGCAGGCCGTCCCATATCAAGGTGAGCTTGTCCCCTCCCAGGTGGTCGTGGAGGTCTTCGAGGAACTCAATGAGCGAGGTGTCGTTGTAGGCACCGGGGCGCATGTTGAAGACCAGCCAGGCATCGGAGCCGTCGGGGGCAAAGCCCACGGCCGCCGACATCGAGAGGCGCTTCCAGTTGAAGCGATGGCGCAGCACCGGGGTCTGGCCCTTGGGGGCCCAGGTCGCTCTTACCGAGGGGAGGAGTGAGAACCCCGATTCGTCCTGGAAGCAGACCCAGGCCCTTCTGCGCCGGGCGTTTTTTTTACCCGGGGCCAGTCTTCTTTGACCCAGCGGGCGATGGCCTCGTCGTCGCGTTCGACGGCTCGGCGGGCGGGGCGCTGGCGGCTCCAGCCCATCAGGCGCAATATGCGCCACACATGGCTCGGGTGGTACACCACGCCGGTTTCGGCTTCGATCACTTCGCCGACACGGGCAAGCGTCCACATGTCGGTGGCATACCCGTTGGCCAACGGGCCTTTCTTCAGCTGACGGGCCACACGCTTCAGGTCCGCCGCGTCGAGCAAGGGCAAGCGACCGGCTCTGCCCGCGCTGCGCAAGGCTTTGACACCTCCCGCCTTCCAGTCGGCGTGCCAGCGGCTCACGCTTTGGCGTGACACCTCGAGTTCACGCACCACATCTGCCTGGGTCTTACCCTGGCGGAACAGTTGGGCGGCCCGTTTGCGACGACGCTCCATGGCCTCGAAGTCTCGACGGGCGCCGGTGCGAACCGTCGCCATAACCACCAGGAACAGCACACGTGTGAGGAACATGCCAACAGTCTCCCACTGTGGCACACAAATGTCACTGTATTATACAAACCTCTTTAAACGACGATCCGGGTCAATGGTCAGCGGTCAGCGGTCAGGCTGGCTGATGCCACCCTCACTCCGCTATCAGTTCGTGGAAGTCGTGAGGGAGGCGAGGCCCGACCCGAACGCGCAGTCTTTGACATCACCCCAACCCGGCGAGCACCTGGGGAATTTTGATGATCGAGAGTGGGGATTTTTCGTGATCGGCGTCGAGCACCGAACGGGCCAGGCGATCGAGCTTGGTCGCCGAAATGAATCACTCATGGCGTTCGAAACGCTGTGATCTGAGACAATGCGGGCAGGGATGACAGAGCCCTAGCCGAGGGTGCGACCGGCCAAGCGACAGAGGCCAAGAGACAGAGGCCTCGAGTCAGCTTGCCTCTGGGAGTTGGCTCAGACGTGATGGACGACCCAACTCACGCCTTGAAACGCCCGCCACCCCAGGTAGATGACCGAGGCCACCAACATGAACTTGAAGTACCAGGGTGTACTGCGGTGCTCGAGAGTTTCCGAGCCACAGGTCGGGCACGTACCATCCTCGGCCACCTGGTCATCCTCGAGGCGCTGATCGCACTGTTCACACCAGGGCACCACTCACCTCCGACGTCCTCCACCTCCGTTGGGACCCTTGGCCCGAACCCGTAGCTTTATCGGCGTGGGACCCAGTTCAAAGCGCTCGCGCAGCCCCCGCTCGACGTAGCGCAGATAGGTCGGTTGGAGCCGACCATTCGTAAACAGGGTGAAGGTCGGCGGATCGTTCGCCCCTTGTACCGCGTACTGGATCTTGGCTCCCACCGGGGGGTGCGCCATCTGAATCGACTTCATGGCCCGGTTGAGCTCTCCGGTCGGGATGCGCGAGTGGTACGCCTCTTCGGCTGTGGCCACCGCCGGCAGAATATGGTGCACGCCAAGCCCGGACAGGGCGCTGATCTTCAATACCGGAGCATCACCGAGGAAGGCCAGCCGATCACCGATGTCGATGAGGATGTCCGGCCGATCCTCGGTGGGGATCAGCTCCCACTTGTTCAGCACCACCACTGTCGGGCACCCGGCGGCGGCCACCCGTTCGGCCAATCGCTGGTCTTGGTGGGTGACGCCCAGCGTGGCATCGATGATCAGGAGGGCGATGTCCGCCCGGTCCAACGCTTCGAGGGCACGGAGTACCGAAAAGTATTCGGTGCCCCGCTCGGTCCGTGACTTCCGGCGCATGCCGGCGGTATCGATAAAACAGACGGTCCCCTCAGGGGTCTCCACCACCGTGTCCACCGCGTCACGGGTAGTGCCGGGCGCATCGTGGGTGATCGACCGTTCATCACCGACCAATCGGTTGAAAAGTGTCGACTTCCCGACATTTGGCCGACCGACCAGAGCCACCCGTGGGATCGAGGTGCCACTCCCCTGCCGGTCCCCGTCGGGGTCATCTTCATTTCCCGACGTCGCAGCCACGGCGTCAGGGTCCGGCAGGAGCCGCACCACGTCATCGAGCAAGTCTCCGGTTCCCCGTCCATGCAGGGCGCTCACCGGCCACGGATCACCCAGGCCCAACGAAACCGCCTCCCATGCATCGGATTCGCGCTGGGACGAATCGACTTTGTTGACGACCACCCGCACCGGTCGGCCAGATCGTTTGAGGAACCGGGCGACCGCCATGTCTTCGTCGATGAGGCCGACAGTGACGTCGACCACCAGCAGCACGACGTCGGCCTCGGCCACCGCTCGTTCAGCTTGGGCACTGACCTGGGCATCGAGAGGATCGTCGGTCGTCAGCCACCCCCCGGTATCCACCACGGTGAAGGCGTGACCGCACCACTCAGCATCGAGTTCTTTGCGATCCCTGGTGACGCCCGATCGTTCCTCGACCACCGCGGCCCGACGACCGACGATCCGGTTGACCAATGTTGACTTGCCCACGTTGGGTCGCCCGGCGATCACCACCAATGGACGGGTGCGGGCGGTTTCTGTCGTGGCCTCCGGCGTAGAGGTGGTCATCGTGACACTCCGATCGTGACGGGTACCCGTTCCGGTCGGGACAATTCGGTGGAACCACTTCCGCTGGAGAACTGGGTCGATACAGGGCCGGTTCCGTCCAGCGCCCGGCGCAATGACAGCCCGTCGGTGGCGACGATCTCCACCGGACGAGGTAGGTCGGTCACTGTCAGGTCATCGAGGAAGCGGCCCTCGGAGAGACATGAGTCGGGAAGGAGATAGCGATGGCCTTCGGGCTCCGCCTCGAGGGCCCGGGTCAGATCGATGCCGGTCATCAGCCCCGAGACGCCGATGTTGCCACCGAAATAGTCGTTCGGCACCGGAACCAACCGGATGTCCGAGCGTCCGAGGGACTCCACCAACGGGGCCAGAACCCGTGCGCCGTACTCACCGGTGAGGATGGCGATCGGTGCATCTCCGCCCGACGTCGGCGTGGTCGGATCGGCACGTTGGGCCCGGTAGCCCGACGCCGGTGCCCCATCCACCCAGGCGAAGAAGCCCGGCCGCACGCCCAATGCCGCCCGTTCGTCTCCCCCGAATGCCGCTTCGAATGCCCGGGCCATACCCAGGCCATTCTCGTGCTGAGGAAATCCGTCGTAGGTGGATTTTGCCGGGAAGGGCCGATCGGCCATCAGGTAGTACTCGTCAGCGGCGTAGACCATTCGTCGTCCGAGGGCAGTCAGAAAGGTCTCCTGCCACAGATCAATGGCATCACAGACTTCGGCCGCTTCTTCTTGGGTGTGGGATCGCATGCCCGATTCATTGGAGAATCGACTCACCCCCAGAGGCACGCATGCCACCGTGGCCATCGTCGGGTACCGGTCGAGCACGCCGGCCAGGGTGTCGTGCAGTATCTCCCCGTTGTTGCGGTCGGGGCACACCACAATCTGGCCGTGAACCTCGATACCCCCGTCGAGAAGGGCGCTCAACCACCGCAAACTGGTGGCTCCACGTTGGTTGCGCAGCAACCGCGATCGGACATCGGGATCGGTGGCGTGGATCGAGACGAACAACGGGCTCAGACGCTCGGTGAGCACCCGTTCCAGGTCCATTTCGGTAAAGCGGGTGAGCGTGGTGAAATTGCCGTAGAGAAACGAGAGCCGGTAATCATCGTCCTTGAGGGACAGACTCCGGCGCATTCCCTTGGGAAGTTGTTGGATGAAGCAGAATTCGCAGTGGTTGTCGCAGGTCCGAACCCGATCGAAGACCGCTGACGACACTTCTGCACCCAAGGGCTCCCCCGGTTGCTTGCTGATAGCCACCGAAAATGGGTCAGCCATCCCGCGACGGCGGACCACGAGGTCCAATTCGGGCTCGTCGACCAACAGGCTGTACTCGATGACGTCGCGCGGCGACCGTCCGTTGAGGAGGAGAAGTTCGTCCCCGGGCCGGAGCCCGGACAGATCCGCCGGTGACAATTCGGTGACGGCGACGACCGTAGGCGCCGTCGTACCGCGTGGTACCGACATGCCCCAAGGTTACCCGGTCCCCGGTGCAACTACGGCGGCGGCCCCGGGTCCCGGTGCCGTCGTCTCACCACTAGCCTGGGAATGTGCCCGTTGAACGAGTTCTTCTGGCCGAGCCGAGAGGCTTCTGTGCCGGCGTAGAGAAAGCCATCAAGGCGTTGGCGTGGATGGTCCGGGTCTTCGAACCACCCGTCTACTGCTACCACGAGATCGTCCACAACCAGCATGTCGTCGATCAGTTCCGGGCCCAAGGGGTCATTTTTGTGGATGACGTCACCGAGGTCCCGGCCGGGGCACCGCTGATGCTCTCGGCCCACGGCTCCGCCCCCGACGTGGTGGATGCGGCCCGTGACCAGGGCCGGGTCGTGGTCGATGCCGTCTGTCCCCTGGTCACCAAGGTGCACCACGAGCTGAAGGTCCGGGCCCGGAAGGGGTACACGGTGCTCTATGTCGGCCACCAGGGTCACGAGGAGGCGGTCGGCACCATGGCCGTGGCACCATCGGCGGTGCGTCTGCTCGAGCGGGTGGAAGACGTCGACGCGTTGACGGAGCCGGAAGCCGGTGAAGACGGCTCGTCACCGGTGGCCCTGCTGGCCCAGACCACGCTGAGCCACGATGAATGGTCCGGCATCGTCGATCGGGCCCGGGAGCGGTTCCCCGACCTGTGGATGCCCAACCGGAGCGATCTGTGCTTTGCCACCACCAATCGCCAGGCTGCGCTCAAAGCGGTGGTGGGACAGGCCGATGCGGTGGTGGTGATCGGATCGGTCAACTCCTCCAACACGGTGGCGCTGGAGGAGGTGGCGTTGGCATTCGGCTGTCCCCGGGTGATTCGGATCAATGATGCATCCGAGCTGCCCGACGACCTCAGCGGCACGGTGGGGGTAACCGCCGGTGCGTCCGCCCCGGAAGCCCTGGTGCAGGCGGTGGTGGCCCGATTGGCCCCGATCCATGGAGTCCAGTCGGCCCCGATCACTGTGGAAGAGGAGTACTTCCCACCTCCGCCCGAGCTGCGTGAGATCCTGCGGAGCCTGGAGGCGGCGGTATCCCTCATGACCGTCGCTCCGATGGTCGGTAGCGAGGTGGTCGACGGTGGGACAACCGTGCTCTCGGGCGATCGCTCTACCGGTGCGGCCGACGTGCTGGAGGCGTTCGCCGGCGGCCCGGCCGCTTAGTACCGTCCGGCCGAAGCCACCGATCGGTCGTAGAGCTCCTGAATCGTCACGGTGAGCTCTTCGGTCATGGTGTGAAGTCGGCTCCGCGGCACTCGACCGCTCTCGGTACGGGTCGGTGCGGCAATCGGCTCGCCCACCACCAGGTGGATGCGCCGGGGCCGGGGGAACTTGCTGCCCTTCGGCATGACCGACGCCGAACCGCCAATGCCCACCGGGATCACCGGTGCCCCGGTGCGTGCGGACAGAAAGGCCACGCCCTGGTGAAGGTCCTGCACTACCGGCCCCGCTCTCCGCTCCCCCTCGGGGAAGAGGACCAACACCTCGCCGGCGTCCAGGACCCGCTGAGCCCGGCGCAGAGCCTCCCGATCAGCGGCACCGCGATGAACGGGGAAGGCCCCTACCGACTGGAGGAACCGCCCGAGCCGAGGTCTCTTCCACAGGTTGTCCTTGGCCATGTAGTGAAGTTTCCGCCGGGTGACCTCCGAGGCCACAAAGAAATCGATCCCCGAACGATGGACCGGCGCGATGATCACCGGTCCCTCGGAGGGCACCCGCTCCGTTCCCTTCACCTTCGTGCGGAACAAGAGACGGTTCAACCCGTGCACCAGGGCCCGCAGAAGCCGGTAGATCGGGGTGAAGCTGGTGTCCACCTCCGCGTCGCCCACCGACGGTGACACCGCGTCCTTCGAACCTGTCGTATCGCTCACAGCCATGCCAGTACCTCCTCTACTACTGCTTTGATCGAACGCCCGGTGGTGTCGATGACCTTCGCACCTTCGGCAACCTCAAGAGGGGATGCCGCACGGGTGCTGTCGAGGTGGTCGCGCCTGGCTATCCAGTCAGATCCCTCTTCGCTCCGGCGCCGAGCCCGCTCCTCGCCTGAGGCGGTGAGGTAGATCTTCAGGTCGGCGTGAGGAAACACCACGGATCCGATGTCACGTCCTTCGACGACTCCGCCGCGGTGGTCCTCGGCCCACTGGCGTTGCCGGGCCACCATGATGGTTCGGACATCACGGTTGGCGGCCACCACCGACACCGCCCGGTTGACGTCAGGAGCGCGGATGGCCTCGGTGATATCTTTCCCGTCGGCCGTCACCCGGTCACCGACGGTGATCGACATGGTGCGGGCCAGTGTGGCTACGGCCTCGTGGTCGCCCGGATCGACATCGCGTGTGATGGCACCCCACGCCACTGCCCGGTACATGGCACCGGTGTCCAGGCGTTGGAGTCCCAGATGGCGGGCCAATGCCCGGGACAGCGTCGACTTGCCGGCGCCCGCGGGCCCGTCGATGGCAATCACCCTTCCGAGGGTGCCGGGAGGCTGGCTGGCTGGTGGTCGGGTCATTTCGCTGCCGCCAGTGCCTCGAAATCCTGATGGAAACGCGGGTAGCTCGTCTTCACCGTTTCCCATCCGATGATGGTGGTCACATCGGTCAGCGACGGACAGGCGGCCCCGGCGATGGCGGCAGCCATGGCCATCCGATGGTCACCCCGGGCGTCGACAAACCCGGGCTGTAATCCTTCGCCTCCGGAGATGACCAGATCGTCGCCTTCCGTCCAGGCCGTACCTCCGAATGCGGTCACCAGGTCCACCGTGCCGCTCAGGCGGTCGGACTCTTTCACCCGCAATTCGCCCACGTCGGTGAAGCGACTCTGGCCGGTTGCCAACGCCGCGGCCACGGCCAGGATCGGCACCTCGTCGAGAGAGGGGATCTCCTCAGCGTGAATCACGGTTCCGGTCAGTGATGAGGTCCGGCTGGTGATCGATCCATGGCCGGCGACCTGCTCATCCACTGTGACGTTCGCTCCCATGCGTCTCAGCACGTCGAGGAAACCTGTCCGTTCCGCCCCCAGGTGTATGTCGACCACGGTGACCACACTCCCGGGAACGACGACACCGGCAACTACCCAGTACGCCGCCTGCGAGGGATCACCGGGTACCGACACCGTGGTCGGGCTGAGGTCGCTTCGGCCGATCCGAATGGTCCGCCCCGAACTGGAGTTGGAGACAGTGATGTCCGCCCCCATCTGCGCCAACATCTCCTCGGTATGCGCGCGGGTGGGAACCGGCTCATGCACCACGGTGTCGCCTTCAGCCGACAGTCCGGCCAGCAGTACAGCCGATTTCACCTGAGCGCTGGCCATCGGGGGCGTGTACTCGATGCCATGGAGTTTCCCGCCGGTGATCGCCACCGGAGGAAGGCACCGGGAACCCTGCCCGCTGAGGTGTGCCCCCATCCGCCCCAGGGGTTCCGCCACCCGGTCCATCGGCCGACTGCGCAGGGAGGCATCACCGGTGAGGTTGGCGGTCACCGGCAGTCCGGCCACTACTCCCAGCAACAGGCGCATTCCTGTCCCCGAGTTCCCCAGGTCGATGGGACCGTTGGGGCTGTGAAGCCTTGAACGTCCCCCTTGGACGACGGTGGCCTCGTCCCCTTCCTCCACCTCGGCACCCAGGGCCCGAACCGCCTCTAATGTGCGGCGCACATCGTCACCATCGGAGAGCCCGGCAATGGTGGAAGTGCCCTCGGCCAGAGCGGCCAACAGGAGGGCACGGTGGGAGATGGACTTGTCGCCCGGGAGTGCAACCGAGCCCTGAAATGCCCGGCCGCCGTTGACCCGGATCGTCTCGGGAGTGAGCGCGGGTGTCATCGGCTGGGCCCAACCGGGCCGCTGGTCGCCCGGTAGCCGCGTTCGGACAACGCCGCCAGCAACTTCTCCGTATCACCTTCGTCGATGGTCAACACCAAAACCCCGCGGTCGCCTTCGACCGAGTGAGCGATCTCGAGGTCGAAGATATTGACCCCCAGTTCGGCGGCCAGGGTGGTGATCTCGGCCAGGACCTTCGGGCGGTCGAGCACCGGTACCCGCACTTCCACCAGATCTTCGGCCCGGGGCGTCCGTTCGGCCAGGGCACGGCGGGCCACGGCAGCCCGACCCAGGATGTCGAGCAGGGAGTCACGGTCGTGCTCGGCCACCCGGCGTCGCATGGCCACCAGGGCATCGACGAGCAGGTCGAGGGTGGCCACGATGGCGTCGGCGTTGTCATCGCAGATGTCGGGCCAGATATTGGGTTGCCCGGCGGCGATTCGGGTCATATCCCGAAATCCGCCCGCGGCCAACTGGAGCAGAGCCGCATGCTCTTCCCCCAGGCTGGCGGCCAGGTCCATGAGGGTGGCGGCGGCCAGGTGGGGGACGTGGGAGACCACCGCCACCAGGGCGTCGTGCTGCGATGGGGCCAGAGCCACCACCACGGCACCCATATCGGCCAGCACGCTGCGGACCCTGGTGTAGGCCACCGGATCGGTCAATGCGGTGGGGGTGAGCACCCAGGTGGCCCCCACGAACAGGTCGGCGGATGCTCCTTCCACTCCCACCTGTTCCGAACCGGCCATCGGATGGCCACCCACGAACGACGGGTGATCGACGGCGGCCACCAACGAGCCTTTGACACTGCCGACATCGGTGACAATCACGTCGGGTCTGCGATCGGGACGGGCCAAAATGTCGGTAATGATCTGACCGGCGGCATGCACAGGGGTGGCCACCACCACCAACTCGGCGTTCGGGTCGAGGCCTTCGACAGAAAGGGCCCCCAGGTCGACGGCACGGGTGGCGACACCGGGCGCGACATCGACACCGCTGACGTGCCATCCACGTTCACGCAGGGCCATGCCGACCGAGCCCCCGATGAGTCCGGTTCCGAAGATCATGGCGCGGCCGGGATTGGCCGACTGATCGTCCCTCCGTGCCGGGTTCAGGGGTGATGGGGTGGCGCCGTCCTCAGTCGGGGAGGTCGTCACGGAGTCCCCTTGCGCCTTCGAGGTAGACGTGGTGGATATCGCCGCGGGGGCGTTCACTCTCTACGTGCAGCATCACCCGGATACAACGAGGCACGGAGCCGACCACTGCCAGTTCCCGGGCACAGATGAGCGGGACGACCCCAAGGCCGATGGACCGGGCGGCGGTGGCCGGGAAGGTCGAGACGATGTCCTCGGTGGCGGTGAAGAGGATGGAGATGATGTCATCTTCGGACAGCCCATTGCGTTCGATGATCTCGCGCAGTAGCGCCACCACCCGGGTGGTGATGGCCTCGGTGTCGTCGGCGTCGACGGTGGTCGCGCCCCGAATAGCTCGCACAGAAGTAGACATCAGCCAGGCATGTTACTCAGGGGTAGACGCTGGGTCGTCGGCCGGGATCGCCGCTGCCGCCAACGCCCGGACCTCGTCGATGGTGAGGGGACGCCACGATCCGGGTGCGAGGGTGGGATCGGTCAGGGGCCCGATTCGGGTCCTGACCAGGCGGAGGACAGGATGTCCCACCGCTTCGCACATCCTGCGCACCTGGCGGTTCCGGCCCTCGTGGATGACGATCCGCAGGAGCGTTGGTGCCACCACCGCCACCCGGGCGGGTGCGGTGGGCCCGTCGTCGAGGTCGATGCCGTCACGGAGGCGGCGGACGTCGCCGGCAGATGGCTCCCCCTCCACTTCGACCAGGTACTCCTTGGGGACGCCGAACGAAGGATGGGTGAGGCGGTGGGTGAGGCGGCCGTCGTTGGTGAGGATGAGGAGGCCTTCGCTATCCATGTCGAGCCGGCCCACCGGGAAGACCCGGGGATCTGATGGCACCAGGGAGACCACCGTGGGGCGCCCATGGGTGTCTTCGGCCGTACTCACCACCCCGGTCGGCTTGTTCAGCAGGTAGTGCACCAACCCGGGCAGTACCGGGAGGGGCACCCCGTCGAGCTCCACCTCGTCCACCGAGGGATCAATCCGGCGTCCGAGCACGGGGACTTCGCCGTTGACGGTAATTCTCCGCGCGCTGATCAGGTCTTCACATACCCGGCGGGATCCGAGCCCGACGCGAGCCAGAACCTTCTGCAGCCGTTCACCTTCAGAGAGTTGTGCCGAGGGGGGTAAGGAGGGTGGATCAACCATCGACGACCGGGCGCATCTGCTCCTCGAACTCGGCAACGGCTTCTGGTCCCGGCAACAGATCCGCCACCGCCGGTAGCTGATCGAGTCGGTCGAGGCCCAGGCGCTCTAAAAATGCATCAGTGGTTCCGTAGAGAACGGCTTGTCCGGGACCGGCGGCACGTCCCACCGACTCGATGTAACCCCGGTGCTCGAGAAGACGGGCCACGCCGTCGACGTTGACCCCCCGGAGCGCGGCGATCTGGGCCCGCGAAACCGGTTGCTTGTAGGCCACGATGGCCAGGGTCTCCAACGCCGCCGCCGAGAGCCGCGAGGAAACGCCGACGTTGGCAAATCGCTCGACGTAGGCGGCCAGGTCGGGGTGGGTCTGGATACGGAACCCCCCGGCGATGCGGGCGACCTCGAACCCCCGGTTCTCGGCCCGGCACGACTCGGCCAACTCGTCACAGAACGGTTCGATCTGCTCGATGGGGATCTCGAGGAGCTCGGCCAGTAGACCAGGTGCCACCGGTTCGACGGCCACGATCAACACGGCTTCAATGGCCCGCGACTCAGCGGAGAGAGCCACCGATCAGCCCTCGTACTCGTCGTAGTCGGCCCCCACCAGCACGGGCTCCGAGGTGGTGGCGACCCACTCCACTTGCAGCTCGCCGAAGGTGTGGCCCTGGTCGAGCGAGACCCGACCCTGTTTGCACAGTTCGAGGAGGGCGAGAAATCGCACAATGATCTCGATCCGAGTGGACAGGTGCCGAGTCAGGGCCCGGAAGGTGGCTCTCCCTTCGAGGGGTAGCCGGACTTCGAGCTCATTGACGGCCTCGGACACGGTGACGGCGTCGACGGTGACGTGATAGAGGTCGACAGTGGGGACCGGTTGTGCCGCAGTGGCTCGTAGGTAAGCGGCCGCCACCTGGGCGGGGGTGACGCCTTCGAGGAGATCGGGAGCATTGCCGGCGAAACCATCGTCGAGGCCGGCGGTGCGGGGCACCGATCGGGCGGCTCGTTCCATCAGAAGGGTGAAGCTGTCGGCCGCCGCTGCGTAGGCCTGGCACTCGAGGAGCCGGGCCAGGAGCAGGTCACGCTCTTCCCATCCGACCAGTTCTTCGTCCGATTCGACATCGTCGGGACCGGGCAGAAGACGGCGTGACTTCAACTCGATCAGCACCGCCGCGATCACCAGAAACTCAGACAGCGTGGCCAGGTCGATCGATTCCCAGGACGCCACCTCGGCGATGAAGGCGTCGACCAGGCCGGTCAGCGAGATGTCGTAGATATCAACTTGATGGCCGTTGACCAGCTGCAACAACAGTTCGATGGGCCCGTCGAAGACGGGAGCGGAGACGGTGGCACTCACGACCCCCGACGATACCGGTTCAACCGAGGCAATCCGCGCACCGTTCGCCGACGCCTACGATGACCGCCTATGTCGAAGGTTTTCTCCGGTATCCAGCCCAGCGGCGATCTCCACTTGGGGAACTATTTGGGAGCCATCCGTAGCTGGGTGGCTGACCAGCACGTCCATGACGCCATTTACTGCATCGTCGACCTGCACGCCCTCACCTTGGACATCGATCCGTCTGTGCTTCGTTCCCGCACCTACGAGACTGCCCTCGATCTTCTGGCCGCCGGGCTCGACCCGGAGGCGTGCACCTTGTTCATCCAGAGTCAGGTTCCTGAGCATCCACGCTTGACCTGGCTCCTCGAGTGCACTGCCACCATGGGTGAGCTACGGAGAATGACCCAGTTCAAGGACAAGTCGGAAGGAAAGGAGTCGGTGCGGGCCGGACTGTTCACCTACCCGGTCCTGCAGGCAGCTGACATCCTCCTCTACGACACCGATCGGGTGCCGGTCGGAAACGATCAACGCCAACATGTCGAGCTCACCCGTGAGGTGGCAATCCGGTTCAACAGTCGGTATGGCGACACCTTCGTGGTGCCGGAAGCGGCCTTCCCCTCGGTGGGGGCTCGGGTGATGGACCTCCAGCACCCCACCCGCAAGATGTCCAAATCAGTGAGCTCTCCTCTCGGTACCGTGCTGATCCTCGACCCGCCAGAGGAGATAGAGCGGAAAATCAAGAAGGCGGTTACCGACACGGACGGCGAGGTCCGATTCGATCCGGAAGCCAAGCCCGGGCTCGCCAATCTATTGGAACTCCTGGCTGTGGCCACCGATCGGACCTCTACCGATGTGGCGGAGGCATATCAACGGTATGGAGATTTGAAACGTGACGTTGGCGAGGCCCTCGTCGAACTGCTCCGTCCCCTCCGGGTGCGGCGGGCGGAGCTGGCCTCCGATCCGGGGGAGGTCACCTCATTGCTGGCCCACGGGTCGGAGAAGGCCGGCGCCATCGCCTCGGTGACCTATCAGCGCGCCGCCGACGCCATCGGGCTGCTCGACCGCCACTGAGCCACGGGGTATCCGAACGATGCCCCCCTCAGGTCGTCAGACCAACAGGCTCGACCACCAGTTGATGAGGTGGCCGATGAGCTGACTCCACTCATTGCGAAACAACAGGATGAGTATGAAAGGCAGAAACATCAGTGCCGGTTGGAGCCGGTAGTACTCAGGAAGCAGCCTCACCGGAATGAACCGCTCGAGCACCGAAGCACCATCGAGCGGTGGGCACGGGATGAGGTTGAAGACAGCCAGCACGATGTTGGCGATACCTCCGATGAAGAGGATCTGACCGAAGAGGGTCGGGGGGTAATAGCCACCGTGGTAGACGATCTCGCGGACGTCCAGCGGCGTCGTAAGGACGAAGGCGAGGCCGAACAGAGCAGCCAGGGCGATGTTGGTCAGTGGGCCCACCAAGGAGACCAGCACCGTGTGGTTGCGCGGGCTCCGGAGCCGGTTGGTACTCACGGGGACCGGTTTGGCCCATCCGTAGGCCCCGAGGCCCGAGAGGGAGAGGATGGCCGGTACCAGCAGGGTCCCCACCGGGTCTATGTGGCGGATCGGGTTGAGGTTCAGCCGGCCCATCCGTTTGGCGGTGTCGTCCCCGAAGGCGAGGGCAACCACCCCGTGGGAGATCTCATGGAGAATGATCGACGGGATCAATACCAGGAAGTAGATGATCTCGAACCGGGTGAGACGGTGGGTTCGCAACAGGATGGCGACAATGGCTATCGCCACCACCACGATGATGGCGGTGCGCTCGTTGCCGGCAAACCGACGGGGCGGGCGACGGTTGCCCCCTACCGGGCCCGACCTTCCCCCGTAGCCCCCGCCGAACCCCATGCCTGATCCGCCTCTGCTCAGAGCCGGTTGGCGTCGTTGATGCAGAACCGAGTGGCCGGCATCGCATCCAGGCGAGCCGGGTCAATGGCCATTTTGCACTCTTCGCAGATTCCGTAACTACCATCCGCCAGCTTCTCCAAGGCGTGCGCCACGTCATCGAGTGATTCCTGAAGTTGGGTGGCCAGCACCTCGGCCTCACTCCGTTCGGCAGTCACCTGGCTCGAATCCGCGAAGTTGGGGTCGTAGGAGAGGCCCTTCCCGCCATCTCCGAACCCGAGTTCGGACAGCTGAGAGAGCAGTTGCTGCCGTTCTTCCTCGAGAAGATGGCGGTAGTCAACAGTCGGGGCTTCACCGGGCACGAGACAGATCCTACCTGGCCTGGTGCGTTCCGGCTCGCGGGTGAGCGCGTTCATATGATGCCCGGAGGTGCTCGGAGCTGAGCTTTGTGTACATCTGGGTGGTGGAGATCGACACGTGCCCCAGCAACTCCTGGACAATCCGGATATCGGCACCGTGCGCCAACATGTGACTGGCGCACGAATGCCGGAGAACGTGAGGACTCACCCGAGCCGACAATCCGACCGGCGCGGCCCGCCGTTTGAGGATGGCCCATGCTCCCTGCCGGCTGAGGCGACCGCCTCGGGTGTTGAGGAACACCGCCTCGGAATCGCTTCGGCTGGCCCATCGCACGGGGACGACCAAGGGCCGCCCGCCAGGGGAAAGCCAATTGTCGAGGGCACTGCGGGCCACCCGGCCCAGGGGCACCATGCGCTCTTTCGAGCCTTTGCCGAACACCCGCAACAGCCCATCGTCGTTCTGGACATCGAGGAGAGACAACCCGATGACCTCAGAGATGCGGGCGCCGGTGCCGTAGAGGAGCTCGAGAAGAGCCCGGTCGCGGAGGTCGAATGGCTCGCTGCCCACCACCGAGTCGAGCAGCCGGAGTGTCTGATCCTCATCGAGAGCCTTCGGGAGACGCTGAGGAAGCCGGGGCGATGCCAGGTCGATGGTGGGATCGATCCTCAGTGAGCCTTCGTCGACCAGGAAGCGATAGAGGCCCCTGAGGGCGGTGATGGTCCGGGCCATGGAGGCAGGATTGCGACCATTCGCCCGCAGGGTCGACAGATAGCGTTCGAGGTCACCCGGACCTGCCACCAGAGGGTCGACCCCCTCCGTCCTCCCCCACTCCTCCCATCCGTGAAGGTCGCGCCGATAGGACACCAGGGTGTTGTGCGCCCGGCCCCGCTCCACCGCCAGCCACGAGAGGTACTCCTCGGCCCCGTTCGACAGTGGCGTACTCATCGATGGGTGGTGAGGTGTCGGCGGGACAGGCCCACCCCCAAAATGGTGGCGGCGTCCACAATGGTCCCGTCATCCACCAAGCCATCGAACCGATGCAGTGGGATCTTCTCCACGGTCATGAAACGCTCTTCGACCCCTTGGCGGTTGTCAGCGACCCCAGAGAGACCGGTGGCCATGTAGATGGTGGTGACCTCGTCGCAGAACCCCGGGGTGTTGAGACATCGGGTGAGCTCCTTCAACTCAGCCGCGTCCTGACCCATCTCCTCGGCCAATTCCCTCCGGGCGGTGGTCTCGGGTGGCTCGCCCACCACATCACATGTCCCGGCGGGGATTTCGAAGAGCCACCGGTCCACCGCCGCCCGATATTGGTGAACCAGCAGAACCGCCCCGTCATCGGTCATCGGGACAATGGCCACCGCCCCCGGATGGCGCACGATGTCCCGGTCGAACTGCCTCCCGTCCGGGTCGACAAACTCCGCTTTGGCCACGGTGATGAACCAGCCCCGGTGGATCAGGGTCTCGCCGGTCTGTCGGAATCCGGTTACCTCGCCTGCCTCCTTGGACTCCACCGGTGTCAGCTGATGTCGATCAGGCGCGGGTCGCGCCCTTCGGCTCGGACCAGGGATGCGCCCACCAGTTCACGAAAGAGCGGGTGAGGCTGATCGGGGCGGCTCTTGAATTCTGGGTGGGCCTGGGTACCCACCCAGAAGGGATGACCGGGGAGTTCGATGAACTCGACCAGGCGCCCATCCGGCGATGTGCCCGAACAGACCAAGCCAGCGGCTTCGAGTCGCGACCGATAGCGGGGATTGACCTCGTAGCGGTGGCGGTGGCGTTCGGACACCACCTCGGTGCCGTAGGCGCGGGCTACTTGCGAACCTGGGAGGAGACGGGCCCCGTAGGAACCGAGTCGCATGGTGCCGCCCATGTCCACGATGTCATTCTGGTCGTCCATCAGGTCGATGACCGGGTAACGGGTGATGGGGTCGAACTCGCGCGAGTTGGCGCCCTCGAGGTTGGCCATGGTCCGCGCCGCCTCGATCACCATCACCTGCAGGCCGAGGCACAACCCCAGGAGCGGGATCTCGTGCTCCCGGGCGTACCCGGCGGCGGCGATCTTCCCTTCCACACCTCGCTCTCCGAACCCACCGGGAATGACCAACCCGTCAAAGTCGCGAAGACCATCATTGTGCAACAGATCGGGCACATTGGCGGCCTGGATCCAGTTGATCTCGACTTTGGCGCCATGGTGGAAACCGGCGTGCCGCAATGCCTCCACCACGGAGAGATAGGCATCGGGGAGGTCGATGTACTTGCCGATGATCCCGATACGAACCGGACGGGTCGCCGCCTCCACCCGGTCGACCAGGCGCTCCCACCCCGACAGGTCGATGGGATGGGTGAGCTCATCGAAGCGCAGTAGGCGGAGGATGTACCGGTCGAGACCCTCCTCGTGCAACACCAGGGGTATCTGGTAGATGTTGTCGGCATCGACGGCTGACACCACGGCTTCGATGGGCACGTCGCAGAGCAGCGAGATCTTTCGTTTCAGATCGTCGGAGATCATCCGGTCGGAACGACAGACGATCACGTCGGGTTGGATGCCCCGGCTGCGCAGCTCGGTGACCGAGTGTTGGGTGGGTTTGGTCTTCTGCTCTCCCGACGGACCCAGGTATGGCACCAGGGTCAGGTGGACGTAACAGACATTCTCGCGTCCCACGTCCCGCCGGAATTGCCGAATGGCCTCGAGGAACGGGACGATCTCGATGTCGCCGACGGTACCGCCCACTTCCACGATCACCACGTCGACATCGTCAGTGCCCAGGCGCTTGATCCGTTCCTTGATCTCGTCGGTGACGTGCGGGATGACCTGAACCGTCCGGCCCAGGTAGTCGCCGCGTCGCTCCTTGGCAATCACCGACGAGTAGATGCGTCCGGTGGTGGCGTTCGAGTCCTTGTGGAGGTTCTCGTCGATGAACCGTTCGTAGTGGCCGAGGTCCAGGTCGGTTTCACCACCGTCTTCGGTCACGAAGACCTCGCCATGCTCGAACGGGTTCATGGTGCCCGGGTCGACGTTGATATACGGGTCGAGTTTGCACATGGTGACCCGAAGCCCCCGGCATTTGAGCAATCGCCCCAACGACGAGGCGGTGAGCCCCTTGCCCAGCGACGAGGACACCCCGCCGGTGAAGAAGATGAACTTGGTGCCGTTACCACGGTGCGCCCCGGGCCTCAGGTACTCGCCGGTTCTCGAGAAGTCCAACCGATCTACGTCCTCAGCTGTTTCGAGAGGTAGTGCGTCCGTGGCATCGTCTCGGGAATATTCCGTCGGGCCTTGCGGGTCGGGCACTCGCCGAGGTTAGCGGAATCGCGGTGGTGGTCAGGCGGACCCCCCGGGCTGACATCACTCAGCGCCGGGTGGTGGCGCCGGCATTGGCCGCACCGGAAAGAAGTTCGCGGGCGTGGATCCGGGCCGTTTCGCTATTGGGGCTCCCCGACAGCATGCGACTCAATTCCACCACCCGATCCTCGGCTCCCAACACTGAAACCTCCGAGACGGTGCGACCCGCTTGTTCTGACTTGAGGACTGCCAACTGGTGATCGGCCTGGGCCGCCACCTGGGCCAGGTGGGTGACCACCAGGACCTGGGATCGCTGGCCCAATGCCGACAGGGCGGCTCCGACCGCGGTGGCAGCGGATCCTCCGATACCGGCGTCCACTTCATCAAAGATCAGCACTCCGGGCGCCCCGGTGAGGGCCAACCGGACAGCCAGCATGGTTCTCGCCAGCTCGCCCCCCGACGCCACTTTCGCCAACGCGAGGAGAGGTTCACCGGGATTGGCACTCAGCAGAAAGCTGACCTGGTCGGCGGGCCCGTCCCCTTCCACCGACACATCGAAGCGAGCTGAAGGCATGGCCAGCGTGCGCAGGGTGGTCTGGATCTCCGCGGCTAGGGACGGAGCCGCGGCCCGTCGTGCCGCCGCCACCAGGGCATCGGCCGCCGCCATATCCTGTTGGGCCACCGCGATTTCCGCATCGAGCTCCCGAGCACGCGCCTCCCGGACCTCGACCATTGACAACTGTCGCCTGGCCTCGTCGGCAAAGGCCACGACCTGTCCGAGGGTGGATCCGTATTTGCGTTCGAGCTCATGGAAAAGCTGTCGGCGGCTCCTGATCTCCGTCAGGCGTTCGGGATTGTCTTCCCAGGTTTCGACGACATCCCGCAGATCAGTGGAGAGATCCGAGAGGTCTGCCATCGAGGCACGGACCCGAGCCTCGAGCGCCGCCAACGGCGGCCGCCCGGCCAGGGCTCCCGACGCTTCTGCCATGCGGTCCAATGCGCTTCCGACCGGTGCCTCGGCCAGTGCCTCCAGGGCTTCGGCCGCGGCTTCCCGATAGGCGGAGGCGGCGGCCAGCCGGTCTTCTTCCAGTTCGAGTCGACTGTCTTCGGCATCGTCTTCGATGCAGGCTGACTCGATCTCATCGATCTGGTAGCGCAGGACATCCATCTCGCGGGCCCGCTGGGCCACTTCGCCTCCCAGCGAGGCCGACTCGTCGGTGAGTGATCGGAGCCGGGAGCGGGTCAGCTGAAGTTTCGACAGGTCGATCTGGCCGTACCCGTCGAGGGCCTGGCGTTGCGCACTGGTGTGGATGAGCGAGCGATGTTGGTGCTGGCCGTGCAGTTCCACCAAGGCTGATCCGGTCTCGGTGAGGCCGGTAATCGGGGTCATCCGGCCGTTGACCCAGGCTTTTGAACGGCCGCCGGCGACCACCGACCGGCTCAGAGTGATCTCGGAATCGTCGGGCTCATCTCCCCCGCCACCACCGCCTCCAGCGTGGTCCGGACCCGCGGCAGCCACGAATCGGCCCTCCACCGTCGCATCCGCGGATCCGGCTCTCACCATGGTCGGATCGGCCCGACCCCCCAGCAGCAGGCTGAGCGCCTCGATCAGGAGCGTCTTTCCGGCCCCGGTCTCCCCGGTCAGGGCGGTCATCCCGGGATGGAAGGTCACGGTGACGTCGTCGATGACACCGAGGTTACGGACACGCAGTTCCTCGAGCATCCGGTGCAACGTTGGCTCCCTATCGATCGGCCAGATGGAACTTCGCCCGCAAGATGGCATAGAAGTTGTTGTGGCCGAAGGTCACCAGTCGGGCGGGTCGGTCGCCTTCTCGACAGCGCACCGATGACCCGGGCTCGAGTGAGGTCACCGTGGCCCCGTCCACCACCAGAACCGCCGGCCTTGGTTCGAGAATATCCAACTGCAGTTGTTCCGTCGGATCGAGGACCAGAGGACGATCAAAAAGCATGTGGGGCGATACCGGCGTCACCACTATGGCCCGTAGGCGGGGGGAAAGGACCGGGCCCCGGGCGGACAGGTTATAGGCGGTCGACCCGGTGGGCGTAGCCACTAACAGACCATCGGCGGCATAGCTCACAAACGGTCGCCCATCGATGGCGGCGGCGATCCGCACGGTGTGGCCCGGCACCGTCTTTTCGACAGTGGCCTCGTTGAGTGCGGTTCTTTCCGCTCTGATCTCGCCATCGGGACCAACCACCGTGACGTGGAGGGTCATGCGCTCCTCCACCTGATGGGTCCCGGCCAAAAAAGCCTCGAGAGCGACTTCGAGGCCGGCCGGCTCGACCGGGGTGAGAAAGCCCAATCGGCCGATGTTCACCCCGAGTACCGGAACTCCAGTGGTCAATGCCGATTCGACGGCCCGGAGCAGGGTGCCATCACCACCCAGGCTCACCAACAGATCCGCCCCGTCGATGCACACCGTTCCATCGGGTCGTTGGGCGGAGATCGCCTCATGTCCTCGCTCCGCCAGCCACTCGGTAGCTCGCAGGGCGAGGCCGGCTGCTTCGGCGCGATCCGGCCGGGCGTAGAACGCCACCAGGGTCACGTGAGGTTTCCCAATTGACCCGGCTGGTGAGCTGCCTCCACGGCGGCGTCCAACATGGACTCGACATCCAGGTCGGGTCGCTCGGTGCGGGTCCCCGCCGGCGGGTTGGCGACGGCGTGGAGCAGGAATTCGATGTTGCCGGCCTGTCCGGTAATTGGCGAAGGCATGGCCCCCATGATGGCTGCTCCGGAGCCCGAGAGCGCGCGTGCCACCTCTCCGAGGGTTCGGCGGTGGATGCCCGGGTCTCTGATGATGCCCTTTCCCCGCGAAGCTTCGGCCCGTCCCGCTTCGAACTGAGGCTTCACCAGGACCACCACTGCGGCTCCGGGGGCGGCCACCTCCCCGGTCAGTGCGGGGATTGCCCGGGCCAACGATATGAAGGAGAGATCGGCGGTGACGACGTCGACCGGGCGCCCGCCGACGTTGCCTATGGTGACGTCCCGGATATCGTGCCGCTCCAGGCTGATGACACGGCTGTCCTGACGGAGTTTGTCGTGGAGCTGGCCCCGCCCCACATCCAGGGCGATCACCGACGCGGCGCCCGACTGCAACAGGCAGTCGGTGAACCCTCCGGTCGACGCCCCGGCATCGAGGGCGCGAACGCCCCTGACGTCGATGGCAAAACGTTGGAGTGCAGCCTGAAGCTTTTCGCCACCTCTGCTCACGTAGAGCGGTGGCGGACCACAGAGTTCGATCGGTTCCGCGGATGCCACCAGGCGCGCCGGCTTGTCAGCCACGGAACCCGAGACGAGCACCAGCTTCTGCTCGATCATGGTGGCCGCCTGGTGCCGACTCTCGGCCAGGCCCCGCTCCACCAGCGCCCGGTCTAGGCGCTTTCGCCCCACTGACGTCAGGCGCGCGACCTGGGTCCGGAGGCCTTCTTGGCTGCGGCCTTCTTGGCCGGTGCCTTCTTGGCTGCGGCCTTCTTGGCCGGTGCCTTCTTGGCCGGTGCCTTCTTAGCTGCTGCCTTCTTGGCGGGAGCCTTTTTCGCCGCGGACTTCCGGGCAGCACCAGACGCCGCTTTCGACGAACGACCCAACAAGGACGCGACCTGCTTGGCCAGATCTTCGATGTTGCTGACACCCATGGAGTGGAGCTGGTTCCCGACTTCGTCCCGCACCACGGATAGCAACGATTCGCTGCTCTTACGACTCCGTTCGATCAGCTCCTCGACCTTGGTCCGAGCTTCCTTACCCTGCACCTCACCGCTCTTGACGAGCTCTTGCACAAGTTCTTCGGCTCGCGATCGGGTCATCTGGGTGAACGCGATGCCCGCATCGAGGTACCGCTGATATCCGTCTCTTTTCGTCATAACAGTATTCTACATAAAGTGCTAGCTGGTAGCAAGCACTCCTGCTCGCACGCCATGTTGGTGCCAGGACATAGGAATCGGTCCACCGTCAACTCGGCACCGTCGCCGCGTCGACCAGGGCAACGAAGTCAGCCGCTCTCACCGAGACCGTCACGTCCTCGACGTTTGTACCCGCAGCCGTGACACCCGAATCGACCAGTGCGAATGGGATTTCGAGTTGCTGGGCCAAGCGACCGTCCGTCCCGGGCTGGTCGCCGACAACCAGGGCGGGTGGACCCCCGGGGGCCAGACCGAATCTCGTCCGAATCAGGTCGGTGATCGGTCGGTGAGGCTTTCCGGCGATCTGCGGAGTGATACCCGATGCGGTGGCCACCGCGGCCAACAATGCCCCGGATCCCGGAAGTAGTCCATCGGGCGTCGGGTGGGTGGGGTCCTCGTTGGTACCGATCAGACGACCACCGGTGCGGGCGGCAGTGGCGGCGGCCGCCAACCGGTCGAAATCGAATGAGTGGGTCCATCCGACCACCACGGCGTCTACCGGGCCTTCGCCGACCACGTTCACCCCTCGTGCCGCCAATGATTCGAGCACGCCGCCTTCCGCCAACACGAACGCTCTGTCACCGGGTTGCAACAGTGAGGCGGCGGCGTCAGCGGAGGTGGCCAGATCTTCGGGTGCTGCATCGATGCCGATCCGGGTCAGTCGATCAAGGAGGGCTTGGATGGTGGGCGCCGAATTGTTGGTGGCGAAGACTGTCCTGACCTCGGCTTGTTTGAGCCGGGCGACGGCGCCGGCGACATCGCCGATGGGTTCGCCAGATAGCCAAATCACCCCGTCCAGGTCGATAATCCACACGGCTCCCGGGATCATCACCGAAGCCAAGAGAGATCGGGTGGTCCCGACCGAGGTCATCCGCGTGCGGGGTCGGAGGTGCCGCCGGCCTCCAAAAGGGACTTGTCCTTTGTTCGGGTCCGGCGGGTGGATTTGGCCAACTGATCTGCCGATTCCAACGCCCGTGCGATGAGCCCGGTGAGTCTGGTGGCGTTGTCACCGTCGGGGTTGTCATCGGCGGGTTCGGTGGAGGCCTCATCCACTGTACCGACAGCCGTAGCCGTAGCCGGGGCCAGGGAGTCGGGACCCGACGGAATCGGTCGGACAGTGAGATCGGCAATCCGGTCCCCGGTGAGTTTGGCGGCTTGTTCCCAGTACGAGCGGAACATGCCGATGTCAAAGGCACCATCACGTACCCTGGCCTGGTCCAGTAAACGGGCCGGCGGGTTCTTCAGGTCCCGGACGATGCGCAGGCAGGCCAGGCCGCGGAGCACGTACCAGGTTGGATCGATCTCCCACCATCTGAATCCCTGACGGACCGAGGCCGGCAGATAGTGGTGATTGTTGTGCCAGCCTTCTCCCCCTGTCACCAACGCCACAATCAGCGAATTACGACTGGTATCGGGAGTGGCGTAGCGCCGCCGACCCACGATGTGGGCCATGGAATTGACCAAGAAGGTCCCATGCCACAGGAGAACCGTCGAGAGGAAGAACCCGATCAACAGCCCGCCCCACCCGCCGATGAGCAGGCAGGCCACCGCCAGGAGCCACGGACCGATCCACGACGTCCGCTCGAGGAAACGGAGTTCGGGAAACACGGCAAAGTCCTTGATGTTCGATGCATCGGTATCTTTGTGCTTGGTGGAAAGGATCCATCCCACATGACTCCACCAGATTCCGTCACGAGGTGAATGCACATCGTCATCGAGGTCGGTATAGCGATGATGGGTGCGGTGATGGCTGGCCCACCACAATGGGCCCTTCTGGACCGCGGTGGTACCGACGAACGCCATCATGAACTGAAAGAACCGAGTCATCTTGTAGCTACGGTGCGAGAAGTACCGGTGATAGCCGGCGGTGATACAAAACATCCGCACCACGTACAACACGCCGCAGAGGACCCAGTCCTTCCAGGTCACGGTCACGAAGAAGGCGGCCAGTGGGGCGGCGTGAACCGCGAAGAATGGAATAGACGAAACCCAGTCGGTCCTATCGACGGCCTTCTCCGCCTGTTCAAGAGTCGGTCCGGTCGTCGGCTCTGTCTGGAGGAGGGTCATGTAGTGGGGGCACATCCGGGTAGGACGGCTCCCTGATAATAGCCGAGACCCATGCTTTTTGGGGCACGGTTTACCCAGGAGAGCTTCCCACTGGCGTCAGATATCGACGTAGAGGTTTCCGTCGGGTCCTTCGCTCACTGAGATGACGCCCAACCCCGAGCTGGCAGGACCGGTCTCGACGGCTCCAGTCTCGGCGTTGAACTCGGATCCGTGACAGGGGCAGGCAATGACGCCGGCCCCTTGCTGGTAGAAAACTGTGCAGCCGGCGTGAGGACAGACCGCATCGAAGGCCACAAAATGACCCGAGGTCTTCTGAATCACCAAGCCGGGGTCGCCGCTGTGCGGATCGGTGAAACTGGCCGAGCCCCCAACCGGGACCCGGGAGGCCGATCCCAACTTGGTTCCGGCCGGCACCGAACGGGTCGGAGCACCGGTGGTGGACGGCGATGTCGGTCCCGCCGTGCTCGTAGGGGCCGGCGACGTGGGTGGAGTCGTGGAACCACTACCAAGTGCCTTCACGTTGGATGAACTTTCCGAATTGCCAAGCAGGCGTCCGAGCAGCGCAGTGACTCCCCCACCCAGGATCACCAGCCCGGCCACCGCCCCAGTGGCTGCGCCCTTGGACACCACCTCCCGGCGGGATACCGCCGCGCCACCCCTGGCCGCCGGGGTGACCCTGGCGAGGAACCAGGTATCGAGGGCGGGGGCACCGCCGGCACCAGCCAGAAGCAGGGGTGTCCAGGCGAACAGGAAGACAATGTCTGACCCGGTGAAATATGGGGATGAGTGGAAGCTCACGGTCAGGAACAATCCCAACGACAGCGCCATGCCGCCCGCCGCCGCTATTCGTGTCCACAGGCCGAGGAGGGTACCGACGCCGACCGCGACCTCCCCGATGGCGATCACGATTCCCACCGCGGTGGAGACATGAACCAACCCGCCGACCAACCCGTGGATGGGGCTGGTGCGCACCGCCCCGTTGAGCTGTGCGTGGATCGATGCCGAACTCGAGCCGGTAAGGAACGACCGGTTGGCCAGTTTCTGGAGCCCGGCATACACAAAGGTGACTCCGAGGAAGAGACGGAGGGGTAGCAGTGGCCATCCGGGAGCCATGGTTCCCGTCACCCGGGTGGCGTCCCCGGAGTGGTCGATGGATGCGACGTGGGAGGTTCTGTTCTTCCCGGCAACTCTGTTCACCGGCATCCTCGCATTGGCGGGAGGCTACTGGCCGAATCAGCCGAACAGGTGTCGCCGGCTACGGCGAGCCCACCGGCTCGGGCGATTCGAGAGGTGGAGTGACCTGAGCAGGGGACCGCTCCGGCCTCGACACCTTGGAGTGGTGACGCGCTGACCACCAATTGAGGATCTTCGAGCCGACGATGAAGGTCACGATGGCGTAGCCCCACCCCAGCACGATGTCGAACACGAAATGCTCACCCGTATAGACCAGGGTGGCTGCCATGGCCACTACGTAGGTGGCCAGCACAACCCGAAGCCAGGGCTTGGCCTTGCCCCAGAAGAACAGGCAGATCAGCAAGGGATACGCGGTGTGGAGCGAAGGGACGGCGGCGACATCGTTGTCGAAGGTGGAGTTACCCTCGAACACGGCAGCAGCACCGTGGATCCCGACGTGGTTCCACATGATGGGGATGGTGCGGGCCAACGGCTCCATGTAGCCGTTGGCGCTGACCATCCACGGAGGCATGGCCGGATAGAGGACATAGGTGATGTAGCCGGCGAAGGTGAGTCCCACAAAGAGGGCCACAAAGCGGCGAAAACGATCATGGTCCTTCACCCAGAGCACCGCGGCAATGATGAAGCTGGCAAAGAAGTGTGTCATGTAGGTAATCCAGGCCGCGTAGTCCCACACGTGGAGGTTGGCCGGGTTGAAAAACGCCCGCTGCAGACGGACCGTCGGTGCAATTCCGAGCGCGATCCACTCGTCAAACCTCAGCTGCGGGCTCCAGTGGGCAGAAAACAGCAGGTGGCCGGCGTATCCCCGCAACAGGGAGTAGACGGCCAACACGGCATACAGGGGCAACCAGTCCCGGATGAGGCCCTGGCGCCAACGGCTCAGATCGCTCATGCAGGCGCAGAACAATGCCGCGGTGATCCAGATGAGCAGATCATCGGTGGCGTAGGGAATGCCGAGAAATATGGAGTAGATGATCAGGGCCAACCCGAAGATGCCCCAGGCGATGACCTTGCGTTGGGTCAGGAACCTGGCCGCGCGTCTGCCTCGGGAGAGGGATACGTCGGGGAGTCCCTGCTCTCCGGCGGAGTCACCAGGCCAAGGGCCTTCTCCGTCTTCGTCTCCATCCCCGTCGCCGGCGCAAGCCTCGTCCTCTTGCGGCGTGATCACACTCATACGAGGCGTTGCCCTTCTCCGTACGCATGACGACACGATGTCACTGCGAATATCTTGGCCCACGTACCTGGGAAACAGCTGAGAGCAACTATGCCATTCCCGTTGAAGTTACGAGGAATAGGTGCCTGGGTGTGGGAGCATCGCCCATCCGACCTCATGGCAGAGGCCACGGGTAACCTCCCGTTGGTGGCGACCCCGGGAGATGAGAACCACCCGCTCCGGCCAAACCATCGAGACGGCAGGTCCCGGGCAGCACGGATTCTGACCACGCCGCTCCTCCTCCTCGGTGTGCTGGCGGCCTGTTTCATCGGTCTCGGGGTCCGCCAGGCCTGGTCGGACGCCCCCACCTACGACGAGCCGGTGTATCTGTCCTCCGGGGTAACCGCTCTGGTCGAACACGATCTCCGGCTCAATCCCGAACATCCGCCGTTGGGGAAGGTTCTGGCCGCCATCCCTGTGCTGGTTGAGCAACCCATCGTCCCGAAGGGCAGGGCGTGGACCTCCGCCGATGAGGCCGCCTATGCCGTCTCCTTCACCCAGGTTCAGGAGCACGCCGGGAAGCTCCACGGGGAGCTCTTCCTGGCCCGCCTGATTCCGCTTCTCGAGGCGGTGGCAGTGGCGTTCAGCCTGTACGCCTTGGGTTCACGGCTCTTTGGGCGGGGTGCCGGGTTATTGGCGGGGGCGCTGTGGCTGGCCGACCCGTTGACGGTGGGTCTCGGCCATCTCGACGGAGTCGACCTCCCGTTGACCCTGGCTACGGTGTTGACATCGTGGGCCTTGCTGAATGTCCTGCGATCTCCGGGGCAGCGACAGTTGGTGATCCTTGGTATCGCCTGTGCTGCGGCTGTCCTGACCAAGGACACCGGCGTGTTGGTGGCGTTCTCGGCCGGCATGGTGGTCGTCGTCGCCGGTTGGCGGTCGCTCAGATGGAGGTCATTGCTGCGGCTGGCCCTGGTGGCATCGGTGTCCTGGGTGCTGGTGTGGCTGTGTTACGTGATGATCGCACCGTCAACCGCGCTCCACCTCTCGGTGTTGCCGGAGCCGTACCTGGTTGGTCTCCGGTACATCGCCAGCCACGACTCCATTGGTGCTCCGGCGTACCTGTTCGGCACATTCTGGGTGGGGGGACGGTGGTGGTACTGGCCGCTGAGCCTGGTCACCAAGGTTCCCTGGCTCACGGTGGGAGTGCTCGTGGTCGGTCCCATCGCGCTCCGAGGCGCCCTTCGCTCTGCTCGGCACGAGGTACTCGCCGTAGCCGTGGTACCCGCAGTGGTGCTCGCTCTCTTCACCCTTGTTTCTCCGAAGGACATCGGCCTCCGGTACCTGCTTCCCGTCATCGGGTTGTGGTTGGTGGTGGCGTCCGCCGCGGTGCTGTCGGCGAGGCGTGCCGTTGTCGGCGTGATATTGGCAGCTGTCGTGCTGGTGGGCGGAACCATGACGGTGTTCTCGGTGCCCGACTCCATCACCTGGGTGAATCCGCCGTTGGCTCCCGCCTATCGAACCGTCTCCAACTCCGATGTCGACTGGGGACAGGGATTCTGGTTGCTCCGCCAATGGTCAGTGGGCAAGAACCCGTGGGTGGCGTACTTCGGACAAGGATTGGGTGTGGCCGATATCCCCGGCGCCCGGTCGATGTTGACAGCGATTCCCGGGGTGGCGCCGCGGCTCCGGGTCGATCCGGAATCGCTCACCGGATGGGTGGCGGTGTCAGCCACCTCCCTGACCTCCAACAACTACAAAGAACTTAGTTTCCTGCGTGCCTACTGCCCGGTCGGCGAGCTCGGGGGGTCGATACTTTTGTACCATTTCAGCACCGCGCCAACCGCGCAAGCCGGCCCCGGCACGCCGGCGTCCCTCTGTCCGGGCACCTACAGCCGCCGCCTCGGTGGTGGCTGAGCGGCTTTCCGACCATCGCCGATGGGGGCGGTTGGTCGCCGACGATGCCGAGCGCTTACAATGTTGTCCATGGATCAGGTCGCCGTTGCCACGCCGGGGATTCCCTCCACCTCCCGTTCGGCCCCTGATGCCGCCATGCGGTGCCTACTCCGCATTCCGGACGAACAGCCGGCCATCCGCGAATCCGAAACCCATCGGATCTTCAGCGCGTCAATCTTTTTGTCGGCGTTGCGTTGCCTGTTGAGCTACATCGTGCTCCCGATCGTGCTTCCGGCCATCGGGGTTGCCAGCAGCGTGGGCCCCGCCATAGGGATCCCGATCGGAATGTTGGCCCTGGTCTTCGACTACCTGGGCATGCGACGGTTCTGGTTGGCGAACCACCACCAACGCTGGGCGTTCTCCGCTATTTACGCGGCGGTCGGCGGCATGGTCTTGGCTTTGGTGATCGTGGACGTCGTCCACATGGTCAACTGATCGACCTGTCGATCTGACCCCATGGGAATCGACAAGCTAAAGGACGGCGTCGCCCTGGTCACCGGCGGCAGTAACGGCATCGGGGCGGCCGTCGCAGAGCGCCTGACGAGGAGTGGGACCAAGGTCGTCCTCGCCGATCTCGACGAGGCGACCGGGAACGACCTCGCCATCCGGATCGGCGCCACCTTCGTCAGGTGCGATGTACGAGAGCCGCAAAACTTGACCGCGGCGGTGGAGGTAGCCGAATCCACGTACGGTGGCCTCGATCTTGTCCACCTGAACGCCGGCGTGACAACCGGATGCGGACTCGGCGAGGATTTCGACCTCGAGCTCTATCGTCGGGCGATGGCCATCAATCTCGATGGTGTCGTCTTCGGTGTCCATGCTGCGCTGCCGGCGTTGTTGAGGCGGGGTGGAGGCCAGATCGTCGCCACCGCCAGCATGGCGGGAATCGTGGCACCACCCTTCGACCCCGTCTACGTCGCCAATAAGCATGCTGTGGTTGGTCTGGTGCGATCGCTGGCCGTTGAGTATGCGTCCCAGGACATCAGGGTGAATGCACTGTGTCCGTCTTTTGCGGAGACCAACATCATCGAGGGAATCCGCCCCTTTCTCGAAGAGACCCATTTTCCCATCCTGGAAGTAAGCGAAGTCGTCGACGCATTTTTCCGGATCATCGAAGCAGAGAGGACCGGGGAATGTTGGTATGTGGTGCCCGGCCGTGAGAGCGAGCCATTCAAGTTCCGCAACGCACCCGGACCGAGGGTTCTGTAGCTTTCGCAGTTCCTTGAGGATTGCATCCGAGTCCGAGAGTTAACATTCTCGCGTTGGTGGCTGATGCCGAGAACCGCATCGGCCCACCCCGGTGGCTCGACATAAGGAGCAACCATGACTGATGCCAGCCTCGCCACCGGCGGACCACGACCAGCCATCAGACTCGAACTTCTCGCTGGCCGTCACCCGGGTGACGACGCCTGGAGGCCGCGGTTCGATCACTACGTCGCAGTCTTCGAGTCGGCGCTCGGACCTCAGGAGGGCCCGCCGGCAAGTTTCGATGCCGCTGATTGAACCGTCGCAATTGCTGCGGGCGACGTCCGCCCTGACCAGAGGGGCGCCATCCGCCGCTGCGGTCACCCACTACGTCGACCGTGGACAGTTCATGGGCGCTTGACATCCATGTGACACAAATGTCTCGATCAGAGACGTCATGGCTGCTAGGTTCATTTTTAGTGCCTGAATCCATGCCTGAATCCATGCCTGAATCCATGCCTGAATCCATGCCTGAACCAGACAAGACGTTCTCGTCATGTGGACCGGTTTCCTCATGACCATGTACGGCGGTGTATCTCTGTCCTCCGTGGCCATGGTCATTCTGCAATGTGGAGATTGTGGTGGACCGATGGAGTGGTTCGGTGGGGCTGGCTCCAGCAACTGTGCTCTCGACGGTGATCGAGCCAAGCCTTGATCGTGCGAAAACCAGTGGGGGAAGCAAATCTGCGCGGCGGGGCCGCCAGGAGCGTTTGACGGAAACATTTATTAATTTGCATGCACATTGGCGGTCGGCACTTGGTGTCGGTCACGGATCAGAGGAGTACCGCACCATGCGACGTTCAAAGCAGAGGACGAGGTTCATAGTGGCGGCGACCTGTTTAGGCATGCTGGCCGCCGCGTGCGGAAATGGAGGTTCGTCGAGTACGTCGACGACCGCGGCGAGCGGAGCGATCGCGAACCAGCGCTATGCAGCCAACGACTCGGGCACCCCGGTAACGGGCGGCACCCTGACCATGCTGGGTACCGGTGACGTTGACTACATGGACCCCAATGTCAGCTACTACGCCATCGGCTACCTGGGCCTGCGTTTGTGGAGCCGTAGCCTGTACACCTACCCTGCCGTCCAGGGCCAGACCACCAACGAGGTGCCGGACCTGGCCACCGCCAATCCGACGATCACCAACGGTGGCAAGACCTATTCGGTCACCATTCGACAAGGCGCCATGTGGAACACCACCCCGAACCGCCAGGTCACCGCGGCTGACGCAGTGCTCGGCTTGAAGCGCACCTGCAACCCGGCCCAACCGTTCGGTGGCCAGCCCGACTTCAGCACCCTCATCGTGGGCTACGCCGACTTCTGTTCGGGCTTCGCCAAGGTGTCCGCCACCGACGCTTCGGCGATGAAGGCGTACATCGATGCCAACAACTTCTCCGGCGTCTCGGTCGACCCGTCCAACCCGCAGACCGTCGTCTACAACCTGACCCAACCGGTGTCTTACTTCACCAACATCCTGGGCCTCCATGCGTTCGACCCCGCGCCGGTGGAGTATCTCAACTACGTACCGGCCGGCAATGACCTGGCCCAGCACACCATCTCCGACGGCCCCTACGAGGTGCAGAGCTACAACCCGGCGAACTCCCTTGACTTCGTGCGCAACCCGGCGTGGAAGGCGAGCACGGACTCGATCCGGAAAGCCTATGTCGACCACATCCATGTGAACGAGACGGGCACCCAGGCGTCGATCCAACAGCAGATCCTCACCAACACGCCGCAAGCGGACATGGAATGGGACAGCTTCGTGCCTACCAACGACATTCCCAGCTTGTTGGCGTCCAACGACCCCAGGTTGAGCCTGGAGACGGAGTACTCGACCAACCCGTATGTGCTGTTCAACACCCAGTCGCCGAACAACTCCGGCGCCCTGGGCAAGTTGCAAGTCCGCCAGGCCCTCGAGTACGCCCTCAACCGCACCAACCTGATTCAGGACGCCGGTGGACCAAAGGTCGCCCCGCCGCTGACCCAGGTCCTACCTCCGGGCATCACCGGGTCGGCGCCTTCGTACAACACCTACTCCTACGACACGACCAAGGCCAAGCAGATGCTGTCCGCCGCCGGGTACTCGGGGGGCCTGACGCTCAAGTTTCTCTACCGGCCCGCAAATCAAACGAGTTCCAAGATGTTCCAGACCATCCAAGCCGACTTGGGCAAGCTGAATATCACGGTCACCGGAGTCCCCGTACCGAACGCCGACTTCTATACCAAGTACCTCGAGGTGCCTTCCACCGCGAAGACCGGGGTATGGGATCTCTCCCTGGCCGGGTGGTCGCCGGACTGGTACGGCAACGCGGCAGCGTCCTTCTTCCCGCCGCTGTTCGACGGCCGGGTGCTTCCCCCGACGTCATCCAACTTCGGCCTCTTCAATGACTCGACCCTCAACCCGATCATTGACGCCGCCCTCAAAGCCCCGACCGAGGCCGCGGCCGGCGCCCTATGGCACAAGGCGGATGTGGAGACGATGAAGGACGCCGCGGTCTTCCCCATCACCGACCCCAATCAGGCGGTCATCCATGGCTCTCAGGTCCATCACGCCATCTACATGGCTCCCTATGAGCAGATCGACCCGACCAACGTCTGGCTCAGCAACTAACCAGCCCTCCCGTCATTGCCTCGACCGACGCTCCCCGAACTCAGTTCGCGGGGCGTCGGTCGAGGTGGCGATAGCCATCGGGCGAACCCGGACACCCGAAAGGAGGGGCGATGGCGTTATTGGAAGTGAGCGATCTCCACGTCTCCTTTCCCACTCCTGATGGTGTCGTACAGGCTGTCCGTGGACTGTCGTTCGCGGTAGAGACGGGCAAGACGCTAGGGATCGTGGGCGAGTCGGGCTCCGGCAAGAGCGTCTCGACCCAGACCATCATGGGTCTGACCCGGGGGGCCCGGGTCAGCGGTCAGGCCCTCTTCGAGGGTATCGACCTTTTGGCCATGAGCCCAAAGGAGTTGCGCTCGGTGCGTGGCGCCAAGGTCGGCATGATCTTCCAGGATCCCCTATCCAGCCTGCACCCCTACTACCGGGTGGGCTGGCAGATCATCGAGATGATCCGCAACAACCACCATGAAATCTCCAAGGCAAAGGCCAGAGAACGGGCGGTCGAACTTCTCCGCCTGGTGGGAATTCCTCAGCCCGACCGCCGGGTCGACGACTTCCCCCACCAGTTCTCCGGGGGCATGCGGCAGCGGGCGATGATCGCCATGGCGATGTCGCTCAACCCGAAACTGCTGATTGCCGACGAACCGACCACGGCCCTCGATGTCACCGTGCAGGCTCAGGTGCTTCAGGTCATGCGCCGACTCCAGGAGGAATTCGGGACGGCCATTATCCTCATCACCCACGACCTCGGAGTGGTGGCCGAGGTCGCTGACGACGTCGTCGTGATGTACGCGGGCTCGACAATGGAAAAAGCCGACCGCTACGAGACGTTCGGCGCGCCCCATCACCCCTACACCGAGGGGCTGCTGCAATCGCTCCCCGCCTACGGGGGAGAGCGGGAGCGGTTGCGGCCCATCCCGGGCCAGCCGCCGAGCCTGATCAATCTGCCCGGGGGCTGCCCATTCCACCCTCGGTGCCCCTACGTCATGGACCGCTGCCGGGCCGAGATGCCTCCGCTGTTCGAGGTTGGTGGCAATCCCGCCCATACGTCGGCCTGCTGGCTGAGCCGTGACCAGGTGGAGCGGGCTGCGCTGCGGACCAAGGTGGTCGGCCAACCGCTGGCAGCACCGGCCGTGCCATGAGGACACCGCCATGACCGAAACCGGCGCATCGAGCCACCGGGTTGCCGGCACCGACAAGGACGTGCTGGTCAAGGTCGAGAACCTCCAAAAGTACTTCCCCGTGCAGACCACTTCCCTGTTTCGCCGCAACCACGATCAGGTGCATGCGGTGGATGGCGTCACCCTGGAGGTGCGCCGCGGTGAGACCCTCGGCCCGGTGGGAGAGACGGGATGCGGAAAGTCGACCCTCGCCCGCTGCATCGCCCGCCTGTGCGATGTGAGTGCGGGGCGAGTCATCTTCGACGGTCGTGATATCACCGGCCTCACGCCCCGTCAGATGCGGCCGCTGCGCCGGGAGATGCAGATCATCTTCCAGGACCCCTACGGTTCCCTCAACCCTCGCCGACGGGTCGGATCGATCATCGGAGACCCTTTCGCCCTCCACGGCATCGCCGACGGTGCCGAGCGGAAGCGAAAGGTTCAGGAGGTCATGGAGCTGGTAGGGCTGAAACCTGAGCATTTCAACCGATTCCCTGCCGAATTCTCCGGCGGCCAGCGCCAGCGGATCGGGGTGGCCCGCGCCCTGGCGTTGCGCCCCAAGCTCATCATCTGCGACGAGCCGGTCTCCGCTCTCGATGTGTCGATCCAGGCCCAGATCATCAATCTGCTGGTCGACCTGCAGCGAGAGTTCAACCTGACCTACATATTCATCGCCCACGACCTGTCAGTGGTGCGCCACGTGAGCGACAGGGTGGCGGTGATGTACCTGGGCAAGGTGGCTGAACTGGCCCCGGCGGAGGACCTCTACCAGGTGCCCCGCCATCCGTACTCCAACGCCCTTCTGTCAGCCGTGCCCGTGCCCGATCCCAAGAAGTCCTCGGACCGCCACCAGATCATCCTGATCGGCGACGTGCCGTCGCCGATCGACCCACCGGCAGGCTGTCGTTTCCACCCCCGGTGCCCCAAGGCCCAGGAGCGGTGTGCGACCGAAGAGCCGGCCCTGGCCTCGGTGCTGGGCGATTCCGCCGAACACGTGACCGCCTGTCACTTCCCCGTCGAGAAGGGCGAGGACCTCTCGAACACCTCGCGGGTGTCAGTACCGCCGAGCGGGTCCCAAACCACGTGACCGACAGGAGCAACCCATGTCCCTGAGCCCCGGCGACATCGTCGCCATCGAGAAGGTCGGGGTGTCGGCGGGCGTCCCCCCACCCGAGGGCGCCGCCGCCACAGTCATCGAGGGCCGCAGCCCATGGCGACTGGCCTACGAGCGCCTCCGGCGCGACCGAGCCTCAATGATCTCACTCGGCGTCATCGTCCTGATCATCCTGGTGGCAATTTTCGCACCAGTGGTGGCGGCGATCACCGGACACGGCGTCTATGAACAGTTCCGCACCACGGGCCTGAGCCCCGATGGACTACCCGTCTCCCCCAGCAGCCACTTCCTCTTGGGCACCGACGACCAGGGTAGGGACATCCTGGTGCGGGTCGCCTACGGTGCCCGAATCTCGCTGATCGTCGGGGTGGTGGCCACCCTGCTGGAGGTCGTCATCGGCACGGTGCTCGGTCTGGCGGCCGGCTACTTCGGCAAAGTGGTCGATACGGTGATCGCCCGGGTGATCGACATCGTGCTGTCGATCCCGTTTCTGTTGTTCGCCATCTCACTGGTGTCGATCAGCCATCCGAGCCTGACCATCGTCATCGTGGTGATCGGCATCTTCGGATGGGCCGCGGTGGCCCGTGTCGTGCGTGGCCAGGTGCTCTCGTTGCGGGAGAAGGAGTACATCGAGGCCGCCCGGGCGCTCGGTGCCGGCCCCTGGCGGATCATGTTCATCGACATTTTGCCCAACATCGTGGCCCCGATCATCGTCTACACCACCCTCCTGATTCCGGTGACCATCGTGATCGAGGCGTCACTGTCCTATCTCGGTGTCGGCGTTCCTCCGCCGACGGCTGACTGGGGGACGATGATCTCCGGGGCTCAGCAGGTCTACCAGCAGGCCTGGTGGTACCTGCTCTTCCCCAGCGCCGCCCTGCTGATCACCACGGTGGCGTTCAACATCTTCGGTGACGGCCTGCGCGACGCCCTCGATCCCCGTGCCGAGCAGATCTACAAGTAGGAGGAGTCGTGGTCCGCTTCCTCGTACGCCGCGTGCTGCTCGGTGTGTTCGTGATGTTCGTGGTGACCATCGTGGTGTTCATCATCTTCTTCGTGGGTCCCGGGTCTGCCGATGTGGCCCGCACCCTGGCCGGGCGGGAGGCGACGCCGAAGACCGTCGCCCTGGTCGCCCACCGGCTGCTGCTCGACCGACCCATCTACGTTCAGTACTGGCACTTTCTCGACGGCTTGCTGCACGGAAACCTGGGCTACTCCTACTACCACGGCCAGCCGGTGACCACCATCCTCAAGCAGGCATTCCCGGTGACCCTGTCCCTCGCCCTCGGTGCCGCCGTCATCTGGCTGGTCCTCGGGGTCCTCTCCGGCGTGCTGTCGGCGGTCCGCAACCGGTCGTTCTGGGATCGGATCGTCACCGTAATAGCCCTGTTCTTCTATTCGATGCCGTCGTTCGTACTCGGCCTGCTCCTTCTCTACGTCTTCTACTACCAGTTCGCCCTGCACGGCATCCACCTGTTCCCCGGCGCGGGTTACACCTACCTGACCGCCAACCCGTTGAAGTGGTTCGAAGGCCTGGTGCTGCCGTGGATCACCCTGGCTCTGGTGTCGGCCGCCGCCTATACCCGGCTGACCCGAGGTTCGATGCTCGACGTGTTGAACGAGGACTATGTCCGCACCGCCCGTTCCAAGGGCCTGTCCGAGCGCCGGGTCATCTACCGCCATGCCCTTCGGTCCGCGCTCACCCCGGTCATCAGCCAGTTCGGTATCGACCTCGGAGTGCTGGCCGGCGGGGCGGTGATCACCGAGACGGTGTTCGGGATGCCCGGCCTCGGGTTCACCGCTGTCCATGCCATCGAGAACCAGGATCTGCCGGTGATCATCGGCGTGGTGATTGTCGCCTCGGCGGCCGTGGTGGTGGCCAACATCCTGGTGGACACCCTCTACGCGGTGCTCGACCCGCGGGTTCGCCTGCACTGACCATCGACGCCGCCGGACCGTTCGCCGGCCAAATGTCGGCTAGGCGGCAACCGCCCTGTTGACGTCAGCCAGCAAGTCGACCGAGCGCAATCTGGCTTCGACCGACGACGCCAGATGGGCGACGATCAGCTCATCGGCGTCGGCGTGCTTGGCGAAACTGTCCAGATATTCCCTCACGTTCTCCGGCGTGCCGACTGCGGAGTACTTCATCATGTGCACGAGTTGCTGGCCTTGTGGGGACTCGATGATCGTGTCGGCTTGCTCGTCGGAGAACTTCCGGTCGGGTCCGACGAGGAGAGCCACCCGGTGGCGCTTGGCCATCTGGAACTGCTCCTTGGCTTGGGCCTCGGTATCGGCCGCGATGGCGTTGACGCCGGCGATGACATACGGCTGATCCAGCTGTTCGGACGGTTGGAATTCGCGGCGGTAGATGGCCACGGCCTCCTGCAGTGAGTCCGGGGAGAAGTGCGAGGCGAAGCCGTAGGGCAGACCAAGTGCCGCGGCCAACCTGGCCCCGAAGAGAGAGGAGCCGAGGATGTACAGCGGCACATTGGTTCCCATGCCCGGGGTCGCGTCCACGCCCGGGATCCGGGTGTGCCCGGTCAAGTATCCCTGGAGCTCCTGGACGTCCTGCGGGAACCTGTCGGCGGCCATCGCATCGCGACGAAGTGCACGCATGGTGTTGCGATCGCTCCCCGGAGCCCGCCCCAGTCCCAGATCGATGCGCCCCGGATGCAGCGTCTCCAGAGTGCCGAACTGCTCGGCAATGGTGAGCGGGGCATGGTTGGGAAGCATGATGCCGCCGGCCCCCAGGCGGATGTTCTGGGTGTTGGCCGCGATGTGAGCGATCAGCACACTGGTGGCCGAGGACGCAATGGCCGAATTGTTGTGATGCTCCGCGTACCAGATGCGTCGGTAGCCCAATTCTTCCGCCAGCTGGGCCAGAACAGTGCTGCCCTCCAAGCTCTCCCGCGCCGTCTCACCTTTTCCGATGATGGCCAGATCGAGGATGGAGAGGGGGACAGGCATGGGCGCCGGCCTTTCGTTGCCTAACTGCGGGAAGCGCCCGAGCCACCTGCCCGGACGCATGCTTTTTGCAACAGCAACGATGTCCCGGTTATTTCACCGCTGCGGTGCCCCGAGCTCGACGTGGGCGTCGGTAGAGCACGTCGTATCATAGTGATTCCCACCAGCCGGACGCTGCCTACGACCCGCTCCCCTACTCCCGGAAGGCCCGTGATGTTCGATACCAGTGAGACCGACCGGTTGCTCAGCACGACCCGGGCTGTTCGCCGCCGCCTCGATCTGGACCGACCCGTCGAGCCCGAGGTGGTGCTCGACTGTCTCCGGCTGGCAGTCCAGGCACCCACGGCCAGCAATGACCGGAACTGGCGTTGGATGGTGGTGACCGACCCGGCGAAGCGGGCGGCGCTGGCCGACCTCTACCGTGAAGTCGGAAGCGCCCATCTCCAACGAGCAGCCCGGTCCGAATCCGATCCGCAGACCCGCCGGGTGTACGAGAATGCATTTCACCTTTCGCAGATTCTCGAGCGGGTGCCGGTGCTCGTCATCCCCTGTATCGAGCGACGGTTCGACTACGCCGGCAATCCGGTAGCGGCCGCGGCCTATGGATCAATTCTGCCCGCTGCCTGGAGCTTTCTCCTGGCGCTGCGGTCGCGGGGCCTCGGGTCGACGTGGACAACCCTGCATCTGCTCCAAGAGCATGAGGTCGCCGAATTGCTCGGCATCCCCGACGATGTCACCCAGGTGGCGCTGTTCCCGGTTGCATATACCGTCGGCGACGAGTTCAAACCGGCACGGCGACCACCAGTGGAAGAGATCACCTTCTGGGACACCTGGGGCCAGATCCACCCGCCCACTGCTGATCGCTGAGGCTCACCGATGCCATGGCCGGAAAGGGGATGGCGCCTCTGAGCTCATGAGACCGAGGCCAGATGTACGCCCACATGGATTTCTGCTGTCCGTGGCCTGGCAGGATCGAGATGCCTACCGGCGCGTCCAGGGCGAACTTCTGCGGGCCTACGTGCTGTTTTTCATTGAGCTCGGCCGTCGGAGAATCTGGAACACCGGGGTGACCGCTCATCCCAATGCCGCCTGGGTCACCCAGCAAGCGAGGAATGTCACCGGTGACCTCGCTTACACGGACATCACCGCAAAGTTCTTGGTGCGCGATCGTGGCACCAAGTACGTAAAGGGCTTCGATGAGGTCTTCATGGCTCAGGGCACTCAGATCCTCAAGACCCCCTATCGGACCCCGAACGCCAACGCATTTGCCGAACGATTTGTGCGCACCGTGAGATCCGAGTGCCTCGACCACCTCTTGGTCGTGAACGAACGGCATCTCGGACGTGTCCTTCGAAGCTACGCCCGTCACTGCAACGGCCATCGTCCCCACCAGGGCTGTCCCAAGAGATCCCCTCACCAGAGAAAACTGGTCGTCCACTCGCGATCGAGGACACTCCTCTCTCCCACCACCGCCACCTCAGAGGTCGTCCGGTCCACATACGTCGATATGACCAACTTGGCGGACTGATCCACGAGTACGAACGCACGGCCTGAGGGACGGATCGAGTTTTCGGATACTACGGGTAGTGAAGGCGGCGGCGGAGCCGCTTGTTCCGAAACAAATTGGGTCTTTGCCTCTTCTCAAAGCGACCGCTCTCCGGTAGAATGACAATGCAGGATTCGTGAGGATCCGGAGGAGGCGGCTTATTGAAACCTCATCAGGATGGTTCATCTTGAGAACGGATTGCAGGGGATAGTCCGGGACGGCTACTCGGACGGCTCAGGTAATAACTAAAAGCAAGCAGCTCGCAGTGGGAGCGTTGTAAAGGCAAGGGGCTCCGAAGCTCCGCTGATTGCCACTCCCCGACTGCAGTTCGTTTCTCGGAGTACAAGTGAAGTAAAGCGCCCGATCCCCGTCAGTTCGTGGGACGGGCGCTTTCGCGTACGATCGCCCCTGTGCCCCGCAAACGGCTCTGGTTGAGCCCTACCATCCCTACCGAAACGTGGTGGCCTGGTACTGCCGGCGGGTCCTCGACGATCGGACGGGCTCGTCCTGAGGTCGACGACAGGACGGAGTGCCTCGGTCCGGACCACATGATGCCCGGTCCGGGGCGACGCTCTTGGGTGCCCCTCAGGGGTGGCGACCGTTGGGCATGACGGTGTGGGTGCCCCACTGGTCCAGCGAATTCAATTGGACGTGGTCGCCGGTCGCCTCCACGATCTGTCCTCCGCCGACGTAGAGGGCGGTGTGATCGACAGTGGTCCAGTTGGTCGGATCCGACCCCCAGAACACGAGGTCGCCGGCCTGGAGATCTGCCATCGCCATCGGTACTCCTGCGGTGTTGTACTGATCATTGGCCACGCGGGCGAAGCCCACGCCGGCAGACTCCCACGCTGCCAACGCCAACCCTGAGCAGTCGTAGCCGATCGGGCCGTTCCCACCCCAGATGTAGGGCTTGCCCAACTGGGCAAAGGCGAAGAGGACGGCCCGGTCGCCCGGGGTCACCCCCTCGAACATGAGCCCCAGGGTCGGTGGCACCGCACCGGCGTCTCCGAACGCCCATGAGGTGCCGTTCTGGTCGACGATCCAATAGCCGTGACCGCTTCTCGACGAGACCACCTTCTCCGCCGGGTCGGGGGTGGGAGCGGAGCCCATTGAGCCGTAGAACGTGGCGTCCCCGAAGGAGAACACGCCTCCGTCGGCGGCGATCAACCAGTATCCGGCGCCGTCGGCAGTCGGAGCCATGCCCACCACCGGCTGCATCAACGTAAGAGAGCCGGTGGAGCCGTAGAAGGTGGCGTCGCCAAAGGAGAAAATCCCGCCGTCACTGGCGATCAACCAGTAGCCCTTGCCGTCGGGAGTCGGGGCCATGCCCACCACCGGCCGGTTCAGCACCAGGCTGCCGGTGGAGCCGTAGAAGTGGGCGTCCCCGAACGAGAAGATGCCGCCGTCACTGGCCACCAGCCAGTAGCCGGCCTTGTCGTGGGTGGGGCTGATTCCGACGACCGGCTTGGTCGGAGGGGAGGCCAACTGGCCGTAGGAGGCAGTCCTCCCCATGTTCCACACCCCGCCGGTACTCGAGGCCAACCAGAAACTGGCCGGAGTCGGGCTCCCGTCGACACCCTCCAGGCTGACCGGAATGGCCGGCGCCGCCGCGGCCGGGGCGGCGTCCAACCCGGTTCCTGTCAGTCCCACGACCGTTGCAATCACGAGCGCGGACACGGCCAACCAATGCCTGGGTGCCACCAAGGGGTTATCGGCACCGAACCGGACGAACTTGAGGGCCGGCCGCCCAGGAGCCCGCTGATCCGACCAAACCGGCGTCAGCCGCTGGGATCGATGGTCGTGCGATCCCGCAGGTGGACGTCGATGGCCTCTGCCAGTCGGTCGGTGGCCCACAGCCTTGGTAGGCGCGGAGTGTGACGGCGCAATGAGCGGTCGACGAGGTTGTTCTTCCTTGTTGCTGGCCCCCGTCACCGTGATGACCTGATGGTAAAGGTCAAGCAGACGGCGAGGGTGTCCCGGCAGAGGACGCTCAGCATCTCGTCGAAGAGGTCGGCGGAGTCCCAGCTAATCGAAACGGTGGGCATGGCGCGGACGGTAGTCGAGTGCCCTCCACCATTAAAAGCCCTCATCGATTTGGGGCCCCAGGCAGGAGACGTTCATTGCTAAATCCACCCAACATCCAATAACACCATGCGACCGCTTCCCGATTCCTTCGCGCACGAACCGCGCATGTCGGGTACCGATGATAGATCACCCACGGGCGGGATCAAGTAGAAAAGGCCTCTGACCGGGTGTCGGAGGGGAGACTCCAACCGTCTTCGTTGGGTTCCAACCCTGTCCACTTGATCGTGTACAAGGTTGAACCTCCTGCTCGGGCTATGACCTCCAGGATTACCGGCTCGGTCCGCCGAATTATCACCGGACGAGTCATGGGAACGTTCGGGTCTTCTGCCGGTGTCGTGGGCCATGAGCCGATCGTCCAGGGCAGCTGGGGGGCGATGCCAGCTCGGTCCAACATGATCATGGTGATGGAGTTCTCGGGGTCGTGCAACGCCCGGGCGGCAGAACGGATCCTGCCGGAGGCGGCTTCAGTCGTCGGCAGGTGGGGCGGATCCGGGTGCCGGAACCGGTTCCTGCGTCGCGGCCGGCGGCCGGGCCGGGCGGCGGCGGGGGCGGGCGGCGGCGGTCCGGGCGGCGGCGGCCGCCTGCAGTTTCGGCACAACGAGCAGCACATAGGCGGTTGACAACGCCCCCAGGATCGCGATCACACTGATCGGGGCGACCGAGAAGTGGTGAGCGTTCTTGGGGTCGGAGAACCCGGTGGCCACGAACAGCACGCTGAAGAGCACAATCCCGATCATTGCCAGAGGCCTGCCGGCAATGAGCCGGAAGGGCCGCTCACGGGCGTCGCGGCGCCGCAGCACCACGAGGCACAGGGAGCCGATGGCGTAGATCCCCGCTTCGATGGCGGCGCCGACTGCCACCAGCAGCAGCCACTGGCCGGTGGCGAAGACCACCGCGGCAACGACAGCGGACACCACCGCCAGCGAGGTCACAGCCACCCAGGGGACCGCCTGGAGATTCAGCCAGGCGAACTGGCGCGGAAGGTTGTTCTCCCGGGCGGCGGCGTAGATGAAGCGCGAGGCGACCAGGAAGCCCCCGTTGAAGGTGTTGAGGGCCGTGAGCACGGTCAGCGCCAGCATCCACAGTTCGCCCACGGTTCCGAGCGCCGCCCGGCCGAGCAGCAGTTGCGGATAGGCGCTGCCGTGGAGGCTGGAGAACGGCTCGAGGTGGGCCAGGGCCAGTGCGAACAGGCTGGCCACGATCCAGATGAGCACCGGGGCGATGAAGAGGGCCCGGGTGATGACCGGGGGGGTCCGGGCCTCCTCTGCTGTGGTGGTGACCCACTCGAACGCGGCGTAGAGGAAGAGGGCGAAGGCTACCGCCTGGATCCCCGAGAAGCTGCCCTTGCCGAACAGGTCGAAGGGGTGCCGGAACGCACCGCCCACGTGGAATAGGGCGACCACCGACAGGATGGCGGTGCCAGCCAGCACGGTGTAGGTGACGACCGTCTGCACCCAGCCGGCGAGGCGCACACCGCGGAGGTTGGCGCCCATCGCCAGGCCCAGCAGCACCGCGATCCATAGATAGGCCAGCGCCGCGGGCTCCCCCAGCACATGGCGAACGGCCGCCCCGATGAGGAAGGCGTCGGCGGCGATGACCAGGACCACCGTCGTCATGTAGGTGAACGTGACCGCCAGGGCCGTGCGGTTGCCCACGGCCCGGCCGAGATAGAGGCGAATCCCGGCCGCCGAGGGATAGAGGCCGTTCAGTTCGGAGAAGATGCCCGAGACCAGCAGGACGATCCCGCCGCCGATGAAGATGGCCAGCGCCGCCGTGGCCCCTGGGGCGTAGGCCAGGACCGAGACCACCCCCAGGTAGTCGATGGCGGCGAAGGCCAGGCCGGCCGAGGTGGCCGTGGCGGTGGCGGTGCCGATCGACCGGCGGAGGGCCAAAGCGACGGGGTGTGCCCCGTCGCCACCGGACATCAGGAGTCGGGCCAGATCACGTAGCTGATGGCGTCCAGACGCATGACGTCCTCCTGGGAGCCCTTCACTGTGATCTCACCTCGCAGGTACTTCTGGACCGGGTTCAAGTCGCCCCAGAACATGTCGCAGAAGGTTTCCGAGTGCGTGGTCACCACGATGTCTGGCGTGCCCACGTGACCCTCAGGGGAGGCCAGGATCTCACCCCGCTCGACCATCAGCGAGAAGGTCGTCCCGGTATCCGAGCAGATGAAGTGCAGGGTCCTCGACCAGTCCCGCTGCATCTTGCGCAGCCGCTCGTTCTCGTTGCAACTGACCGTGTAGTCGGCCAGAGCCTCGGCTAGTTCGTCCCAGTTCGCCATGGTCGTCCCCTCTCAGCCCGCCGCCGCGACCGGCCGCACCGGCCGGCGCCGGGGCCGAGTCGGGGTGGGCTCCTCGGGACCGGCGCCCGACACGAGGTCGCTGATCGCCCGGTCGAGCGCCTCGAGCAGGAAGTCCACCTCGGCCTCCTCGATCACCAGTGAGGGCATGAGGCGCATCACGGCCGGCTGGTTCCCGCTGTAGATGGCGAGGACGCCGTGGCGCGCCAGGTGGTACGACATGCGCGGCCCCATCGAGTCCTCGGAGTACTCGATACCTGCCATGAGTCCGAGTCCGCGCACCTCGGCGACGACCTCGGGACGGGCCTCGGCGATGGAGCGGAGCCCGGTGAAGAGCCGTTCGCCCATTGCCGCAGCGTGGGCGACCAGTTCGGTCTCCTCCATGACGGCGATCACCTCGAGCGCCACGGCGCACGCGATATCCGACCCGCCGAACGTGGACAGGTGAATGAAGGGATTGGGGATCATGAACTCCCGGAGATCCTCGGTGAAGACGGTGGCCGAAATCGGCACCAGGGACCCCCCGAGGGACTTGGCGATGGTCATGATGTCGGGGACAACCCCGAAGTGCTCGCTCGCCCACCAGCGCCCGGTCCGGCCGAGACCGGTCTGGATCTCGTCCAGGATCAGGAGCGCCCCGGCCCGGTCGCAGGCGGCGCGCACCGCCGCCAGGTAGCCCGGCGGCGGCATCACGATCCCCCCTTCGCCCTGCACCGGCTCGAGCAGCACGGCGGCGGTGCGCTCGTCGACTGCAACGGCAAGTACGTCGGGGTCACCGAAGGGCACCTGGACGAACTCGGGCATGAGCGGCTCGAAGGGTTGGCGGAACGCCTCCCGGCCGGCGGCCGACAGGGCGAACCCGGTGTGGCCGTGGTAGCCGTTGACCGACGAGACGATCCGGGGGCGGCCGGTGGACCCCCGGGCCAGCTTGATAGCGAAGTCGACCGCCTCACCCCCGCCGGTGCCGAACATCGTGCAGGAGAGGTCTCCCGGGGTGATCTCCGCCAGCTTGGCCGCCAGCTCGGCCTTCTCCCTCGAGCAGAGCAGGAAATTCCCGTGGTCCAGCCGGTCGAGCGCCGCGTGCGCTGCTGCCACCACCCGGGGGTTGCGGCGGCCGACATTGAACGACCCGGCCGACGTGAAGCAGTCGAGAAACCGGCGGCCGTCGAGGTCCCAGACCCAGGGGCCGGACCGCTGGGCCTCGATGATGTCGAGCCCGGCCGCCCGCATGACCCGGACTTTCTGAGGGTTCAGATAGGTGGCGAACTCCTCGAGGGCATGCTGCTTGGCGGCGGGGTCCGGGACGAAGTCGAGTCCGTCGGCCCAACCGCCGGTCGGTTGTTCGTTGTCCATGGGCCGACAATACTGCCGGCTCCCCCCCACCGCCTGCCCTTCGCTGGTCTGGCTTTAGCGGCTCCAGTGGCACCGTGCCGGTGATGTCCGCTGCTCCATTGCCCATGACCGCCGCGAACGGGACGAGCGGCTGCCGAGCGAGTCCTACACGTCGGCGGCGTTCCGGGGCACGGATCAGGGCACGCCGCCGCCGCGTCACGTCACGCGGGCAGCCGGAGTGCTCCCGGGGCGTTTGGCGGCACGACGGGTCGGATGGGCGCCACCGTGGCGACGGGGCGGTACTCCTCGCCCAGGGGCGGCCGGCTGTCGGGCTGGCCGGCGTTGGGCCATATGGCCATGGCTCGCTCCACCTGTGCCGTGATCTTGAGGGCGGGATTGACGCCCAGATTGGCCGTGACGGTCGATCCGAGTCACCGACACCGTCACGAGGTGAGCGAACGGAGTACCTGGGGCAACGGGCCTTACGCCGTCATCCCGAGCGCTCACAGTTCGCTCACAGTTCGCTCACATCGGCCTGGTACTTTTCTGAGAATGGGGAAACCTGGTCAATCAGCACCAAAGCCGCCCCGGTGCCGATGGATGGCGTTCCTCGTGGTGGTCGCCGGCAGTGCGCTCGTCCTGGGCGCCTGCTCGAGCCCGACGGCCTCACCCACCACCACAACGACGCGTCCATCATCGCCACCGAACAGCCCCCATCTCACCCCCATCTCACAACCGCCTGGGCCCATCCCTACCCAGTACCAATCGCAGTACGGCCAAATCCAATCTGAGGTGAATGGGTTCGCGTCTGAGGTCGGCACACCACAGAAACAACCGTCAACAACGATCGGCACTGAACTGCTGGCCGCCAACGGCAACATTGGCTCGGGACTTCTCACCTCCTCGGCGATCTCCGGTGTCACCTCCGAGCTCGACGCGTTCTCGGCCCTCGGTGTGCAAGGGGTCACAGTTGACGTCTCTTTCCCCCTCCTGGTGCCGACCACCCCGGACAGCTCGGAGTACCTGAACTTCTACGAAGGGGTGGCCCAGCAGGTGCAGGCGCACCACATGGTGCTATCGGTTGAGGAGAACCCGGTCTTCTCGAGCACCCCGCTCACCTCCCTGTCGATCAGCTACGCCGGGCTCACCATCGACACCTATGCCGGCGAGCAGCGGGTCCAGGCACAACTCATCATCGATGATCTCCACCCGACTTACCTTTCGCTGCTCGACGAAACCGACACGTTCTCCGACGCGCTGGGCATCGACATCAACACTCCCATGGCGGCCGTCCAGGTAGTGACGGAAGAACTCACGGGCCTGAATCGGGGTAGCACCGAGGTCGGTGCCGGCACCGGAACCTGGACGACCCCAGCCATCGACCAAGCTCTGCTGGCGCATACGTCGATCGACTACCTCGGCGTGCACGTCTACCCTCTCGGACCAGCGCAGATCGCCAATCTGAAGACCGATGTCAGCGCCGCGGACGCGGCCGGCAGGGGTCTCGTCATGGACGAGACGTGGCTCGACAAGCCCACTGCCGCGGAAGCAGCCGGAGCCGGTCCGCAAGGGGCACCGGAGGAGCTAAAGGTGAAGAGCTACAGCTTCTGGGAGCCATTGGACGTGAAGTACGTGTCTGCGATGGCGACGTATGTGCGTGCGCAGGGGTTCGCCTACGTCTCGTTCTTCGACGGGGCGAGGGCGTTCTTCGGCTACCTCACCTGGTCGCCTCAACTCGACGCAGCCTCCTATCCGGTGTTCACCCGAGAGTACAACCAGCTCGTAGCGAGCAATATGAGAGGGCTTTCCGTGTCAAGTACCGGGCTGGAGATGCAGCGTGTGGTCAAAGGGACTTGACGAACCGCATCTGGACGACTTCCCGAACATCGGTGAATCAGCGCATCGCGGGTACCGATCGGCCGCATGGGCAGGGAGTGAGTTCCTAACGGAAGTCAAGGGCCTTTGGCGACTCTTTCGCTAGCCATTCGGTATTTGGTCATGTCCTACCAGTCGGGCTGGTCGCGGAACCTCCGGTGACGCCGAGTGGATCAGGAATCGACGAGCGGCAGATCACTATTCGGTCGCATCGCCACCCTGACCGCTGATGCTCCCGGGCCTTTCGATGCGGTCTCGATCGCAGTCTTCCATTCGCTGAGGTCGAACACGTGGGTGACCATGCCGTCGACGGGGTAGGAGGGGTCGCCGAGCCACTCGACCACCTGCTCGGTCGTGCGCTTCCCGCCGAGTTTCGGCTCGGGGCCGGGGTCGGTGGTCCCCTGGATCGTCAGCTCGCGCTTCCACACCAGCGACCAGTCGACCTCCTGTCGGCCCGCCGTGCCGGCGAGCACCAGCATCCCCTTGGGCCGTAGGAGGTGAATTCCTAAGTCGATGGTGTCGGGGGATCCGACACAGTCGACGACTAGGTCGACCCCCTGCTCGAGGATGGGGATCTTCGTCATGCGCGGTCGCAGGATCCGGCCTCCGTCCTGGGTTGCCAGCGCCTCGACGGCGGCAGGGCCCGAGGGCAGGACCCGGGTCGCACCCACCTTCATCGCCCAGTCAGAGCCGAACTGGTTCGGACTCAGGACAGCGATGTCGAGGTCGGGGTGCAGCCGACGAAGCGCCACCACCGCGAGCAGTCCGATCGCCCCCGGGCCGATGACCACGGCCCGCTCGCCATTCCCGTGCCAGTGCAGCGCAGCGTGAAGCGACACCGAGGCTGGCTCTGTCAGGACCGCTCGCCTGCTGGCCATTTTCATGATCGGGAAGCACTGGGACTCGTGAGCGACGACCATCTCGGCCCATCCGCCGCCTGGGATGAGCGAGAAGCCCAGCGACGGCGCACCACAGCCGCTGATCCCGGGCTGGTCGAATCGCTCGCAGACGTTCGGCATCCCGGCCGCACAGTTCCTGCACACCGGGTCGAATCCGCGCTGGACACAACTGATGACCACGTCGACGACGACCCGGTCACCCTCCTTGACTCGTTTGACCCCGGGGCCGACCCGGTCGACGACGGCCACGATCTCGTGGCCGGGGATCTGCCGGGATTCGGTGTAGTAGGCGCTGAGCACCGTCGAGAGCTTGGCGTGGGCGAGGCCGACGTCCGACCCGCAGATCGCCGAGAGCTCCGGCCGCAGTCGGACCCATCCAGGAGCCTGCGGCAGCTTCGGCTCCGGGGCGTCCTCGGTCAATCGGAGGATGCCACCGGGGCCCCAGCCGACGCTCTTCCCCGCCCCTCTGGGGAGCTTCTGGGCGATGGCGGTGAGCAGGTAACGTTGGGTCGAGATGTCGGCCAGGACAGCGCGCATGATGCGGTACCTCCGTTTCGATTATCGGGGTGTCGGGGTCTCCGCAGGCCACGAGTGGCCTGCCTCGAACTAGATCAGGCCTTCCGATCGGGCCCATGCCTCGACCCGGTTCATCCCGTCGTCGTACGTCACGAGAGGGTCGAATCCGAGAACGTGTCGTGCCTTGTCGATCGAGTACGTTCCAGGCCGGTTGAGCATAAGCATGGTGGCGGCGTTGAGTTCGCTCGCCTGACCGAGACGGCGCTGAGCGAAGCCCATGACGTTCGCGAGTGCGATGGCGGCCCGGGCCGGCAAGGTACGCACCTTTCCGCCCGCCATGCCAGCGAGCCTGCCGAAGTAGTCGGCGCACGTCACGCCGTATCCGTCGCCGAGGATGAAGATCTGGCCTGCAGCCATGTGGGAGGACATGGCCAGGACCGTGCCGTCGACGAAGTTGTCGATATAGACCGGACTGAAGATCCCGTTCCCACCGTCGGGCAGGAGCATCTGCCCCTTCTTGATCGCCTGCAGGGGCAGGACGACCCAGGGATGCGAGCCCGGACCGTACACGTCGACGGGCCGGATGATCGTGCATTCGATCTCCCCCGCCGCGTGAGCGGCCAGGACGACCGCCTCCGAGTTCACCTTTGTATCGGTGTAGCTGAACCCGTTCACCCGCACCGGGTACGTCTCGTCGACCCCGTCCGGGAACTCGAACCCGTACGCGGCCACCGACGAGAGATGAATGAATCTCTGGACACTGTTCGCAGCGGCCGCATCCAGGACGCGTCGGGTCCCCAGTACGTTGACTTCCCAGGCCCGGTCGAGCGGGGCTGCGTTCGACACGATTGCGGCGGTGTGGATGACGACGTCGACGCCGGCCAGCCAATTGGACCATCCCGCAGGGTTGCCGGTGCTCCCGGCCACGACGCCATTGTCTGGATCGGCCTCTAGGTCGACGCCACCCACCTGGCACCCCACTTCGCGCAATCGACTGGCCAGAGCCCGACCGATGAATCCGTTGGCACCGGTGATGAACACCTTCAGCGGAGTGTCGAGCGATGGCCGGGGCGACTCGAGCGTCATACCGGCACCGCTTCCATCACAGGCTGCTCGGCCTTGACGGCGAGGCCGTTGACCAACGAGCGGAGCATCCTGAAGGTCACGGTTTCCGCGCCGGGCAGCTTCGAGCGGAACTGCGCCTCCCAGGTGAGCCTGGTCCCACCGCCAGGTAGCGGCTCCATCGTGACGAAGCCATGGTAGAAGCTCTGGCCGGGCGCACCCGCGGCCGTGTACTCCAGTCGGAAGGGTTCCTCGGCCACCACGATGGTCTCGGTAAGGCTCAGCCGGGCCGGTCCACCGGAGAGTCTGCGGATCGTGCCGACCTCGCCTCCCGTAGCCGGACGCGACACGACCTCGGAGCGGCTGAACGGCGACCAGGTCCACATGTCCTCGTGGTCGACGAGAACCTGCCATACCCGCTCGGGCGGTGCGCCCACCACCTGTGACGCCTGGGCCCGTGCAATGGGTGCCGGCGTCGGGCGGAAGCCGAGCTCGAAGAGGTTGAACGGGTTGACCATTCGCTTCTGCCCAGGCTTGGCGACGTACAGCAGCTCGATGCTGAACCCCAGGGGGTCGTTGACATAGGAGCACGACCAGATCGGCTTCAAGGTAGTTGGCGGCGGCGCGTTCGGGGGGATTCCGGCTGCTTCACACGTGCCTACGAGATCCCTAACCGCGTCATAGGTTCTCAGCCCGAGGGCGATGTTGAGCAGGCCGTGGTCGCTGATCCGGTAGCCCTCGGGCCAGGCCCTGCCGATCGGATCGAGATATCGCACGACCTCGATGAACATGTCCCCGGCGCGCAGTACGAACGACTCCCGGGTCGCACCCGCCAGTCCCCAGAGGGCCTCGTGCTCTGGTCCGTGCAGGCGGACATCGGTGACCTCGGGGAGTCCGAGGACCTCGATCCAGGTGCGGCGGGCCTGGTCCAGGTCGGGCACAGAGAGCGTGACGAACCGGGTGACCACCGGGACATCTGCGTAGGGGCGGAGCCTTGGCTCGCCGGAGCGGGGGTCATCCTCCATTACTTCGATGAGCACACCATCGGGGTCGCGGACACAGACCCGCCTCGCTCCGGGCTCCCCGATTGGGTCGCCCAACAAAGCTGTCTGCCGACGCGCCAGCCGCTCGAGCGTGCCGTCGAAGTCGGCAACATGGATTCCGATGGTGGTGTAGCCGATGTCGCACGGTCGCCAGTCCTCGGGCAGCGGCTGGGGCGTGGGCTTGCTGAACTGGAATAGCTCGATCTGGAAGAACTCCTGCTGATCCATCAGCCACCAGCACACGCTCGTTGCATCCGGTACCCCCTGTACCTTGGCCGACCCGAGCAGCGGGACGAACATGTACGTCCCGCCGGACTCCTGGTAGCCGAAGATGTCGCGGTACCACCGATGTGACCGCTGGACGTCCGCCACGCTGATGGCGATCTGATTGAGCGGAAGCTCAGGCATGGGAAGTTTCCGATCTGTGGGTCACTCGAGTCCCTTGACGGCGGTGACGATGCGCTCGGCGTTGGGAAGCGCGGCATACTCCAGGTGCGGCGCGAACGGGATCGTCCCCTCGACGGCGACCCGCGCGTACCGGGTCGTCACTCCGGCCTCCAGCAGGAGTGCGGCGATCTCGCCGGTGAGCCCGCCGCGTATGTAGTCTTCGTCGACCACGACGACGCGCCCGGTCTTGCGGACCTGCTCGAGCACGGCGTTCTTGTCCAGCGGGTACACGCTGCGCAGGTCCAGCACCGAGGCCTCGATGCCCGAAGCAGTCAGCACGTTCGCGGCCTCCAGGCATCGGTGTGCCCCGACGCCGAGGCTGACGAGGGCGACGTCAGACCCCTCGCGGCGCACCGCCGCCTGGCCGAGCGGGAGCGGCTCCAGCGGCAGCGGGACGTCCCCTTCCGCGCCGTCGGCAGGCGCCAAGTGGTCGAAGCTGACGGTGGCGCGGCTGCCCCCGGCGAGGTAGTCGATCCACTGTTCGGACAGCAGCTGGTGCTCCAGGAACACCACGACCTCGTCCGACTGCACCGCTGTGAGCATGAGCCCTGCGGCGTCGGCGGGGGTCGAGGGGCAGACCACGTTGATGTTGGGGTAGGCGGACACCTGGCCCCAGAACGTCTGCTCGTGCTGCCCACCGTCGGTGTACCAGCCACCACAGCCTGCCCGGACGACCAGAGGAACCTCCCAATGGCCGCCGGAGAAGTCCCGGAACTTCGAGGCCGCGTTCGCGATGCCGGCCCACGCGACCGGCAGGAAGTCGATGAGCATGATCTCCACGACGGGGCGCAGGCCGGTCATGGCCGCCCCGATGCCGGCGTAGAGGAACGCCGCCTCGCTGATCGGAGTGTCGCGAACCCGCTCGGGCCCGAACCGGGCAAGCAGGTCGCGGTGGATAAGTCTGACGTCCTCGCCCCAGGTGACGACACAGTCGTCGCGGGCCATCGCCTCGCCAAGGGCGTAGTCGATGGCCTGGCCGTACTTCATGACCGTCATTGGGATCCTCCCCGGGCCACACCGAACGTGGAACGGGGACCGACAGCCGCCCGGGCCTCGGTGATGGCCTGCTCGACCTCCTGGCGTTCGAACGTCTCGATGCGCTCGACAGCCGCCTGGTCCAGCAGTCGCCGACCGCGCCGCAAGGGGTCCATCCGGGCGCGGACCGTGTAGTCCCAAGCTGCCCGGGCGCCGCGCTTGGTAAGCACCTTGACCGCTGCGACCCGGTCACTGCGGTTCCCGCCGGTCTTCTCTCGGGCGCTCCGAATCATCGGCGGGCCCCACTCCTCGGCCTGCCCGCGTGGGTTGCGCAGCAGTCGCACGATGGGGTCGCCCTCGAAGTGACCCCCGGGTCGGTGACAGCTGGCGGAGAGGAAGCCCGGCCCTTGCCCATTGCGGGCCCGCGCGATCAGTCGTCCGGCAGCTCGGTAGACATCCTCGACCCGGTCCCCGCCCACCTTCTCCACGGCCAGCCCGAACGAGCGAGCCCGCTCGACGAGATCCCCGCCGGTCACGTCCGCCGAGTACGTCGTGATCGACCATTTGTTGTCCTTGCAGACGAACAGAACGGGTAGGTTCCAGGCGACCGCCATGTTGTAGGACTCCATGAGCATCCCTTGGTTCATGGCAGCCTCACCGTGGAATGCCACAGCGACCCGGCCGGGATGCAGCTGCGCGTTGGCGATGGCCTGACCGACGGCGAGCGGGCCGCTCGCGCCCACGATCCCGTCGGCTGCGGCGGGGATGCCCGGGTCCATCAGATGCATGTGCCCAGCCCAGCCCCGATTGAGCCCGTCTTCCGAGCCCATCACCTCAAGCATGAGCAACTTGATGTCGGTCCCACGACCGACCAGGGGGGAGGTATTGCGATGGTCGAGCGCCATGGAGTCACGACCACTTAGATGACTCAGTACGCCGGCATTGATACCTTCCTCGCCTATTCCGGAGTGGTACTCGCCCGGCACCAGCCCGTCCGCCCATGCCTGCGCCAACGCCTCCTCGACGAGGCGCATCCGCACCATCGCCCGGTAGGCGCTGGCGGCGTCGAATCCTAGAGGAAGTCCCATGCCAACCTCAAAACTCCCGGCTCGGGTGTTCAGGCCGACGGCGAAGACACGCCGAGCCGTGGCCCCACTTCTGGAATCTCGTCAACGCCCTCACTTCCGACAGGTCTGAGCGGGGGCCCAGCCCTTTGGCCAGCAAGCGGGATAGAACTAGCCCAAGTGAGCCGAGCCACGCCAAAGACTGTAAAGCTGTCCGTGGCCAGTTTCAAGTCTCCGGTTTTGGCCAAAACCGGGCTCTTTTGTGGCCACAGGCGGGGACCTCAGCTGACCACAACCGGGGACTTCTTCGTGGCCACGGACAGAGGCTGGGGGGTTCACAGAACCCAAGAAGCCGGGCGTTTCTCGAGGTACGCGGCCATGCCTTCGCGTGCCTCGTCGCCTGAGAACAGGGCGGCGGACAGCTCGGCGGTCCACCCAAAGGCCTTGTCCTCGGACAGGCTGGGCACGACAGCCATCAGCTGCTTGGCGGCAGCGATGGCGTGTGGCCCTCCGGCGAGCAGGTCACGGACGATGGCATCGACCTCCTCGTCCAGTCGATCCGCGGGTACCGCACTGCTGATGAGTCCCATCCGGACCGCCTCGGCGGCCGGGAAGCGGTGCCCGCGTAGGAATGCTGCCTGAGCATCAGCGAGCCGCATCTTCGGCAAGCAGACCACCGAAATCATGGCCGGCGCCACACCGACCCGTACCTCAGTGAAGCCGAATGTGGCGTGGTCGACCGCGACGGAGATGTCGAGCGCTGCGGCGAGTCCCATGCCACCGGCGACGCAGTGCCCCGCGATGCGGCCCACGTATGGCTTCGGCGAGTGGCCGAACCGCCCGAACAGCGCACGCGGATCGATGCTGCTCCCTGGGATGGCCGCGGTGCCGGTGGAGGAACGCTCAGCCAGGTTGGCTCCAGCGCAGAAGACGGTACCCCTGTTGGTCAGTACGACCACACGAACCTCGGGGTCGTTGTCGGCGATGTCGAGGGCAGCAACCAGCTCGCTGGTCAGCTGCAGGCTCAACGAGTTCCGACGCTCCTCGTCGGCCAAGGTGATGGTCATCACCCCGCCGTGCAGATCGGTCTCGACGAGGGGCATCACGACTTCCTCGGTGCAGGCACGTCGGAGGGACCACCCGCGAAGGCCTGCGCCCTGAGCAGCCAATGCCGGCCGAGTTCGCCCACCTCGAGGAGGGTCTCGTCGAGGTGGCGGCGCTGGGTGACGACCAGACAGAAGTCTTCCGCTGATCCCTGGATGGTCTCGGCCGTATCGTCGGGACCCCAGGTCCAGGTCTGCCCCGACGGGCTGGTGAGCACCAGCCGGATCTCGCCCTCGGGCGCTAACTGCCCGCGCACCGCGTACGACCATCCTCTCGTGATGTAGCCCAACTGGGCGATGTGGCGCAGGCGATCGGTGGCCTGGCGTGTTGCTCCGACCGCGTCGACGATGTCTGCCCCGTGTGCCCACACTTCCATCAGGCGAGCGGTGAGGAACGACTTCGCACCCATCGGCGGCCCGTACCAGGTGACGCGCGCGCCGTCGGTGAGGACAGCTGCCGCCTCGGCGAGGACCCGCCGGTTGAAACGCCACGCCTCGAGCTGACGACCTGGCGGTAGCACACGGAAGGCGTCCAGTGTGAAGGCATCAAGGCCGGCGCCGCCGGCCGCCGCGTACAGCGCCTGGACCCCGGCCGTGAACGCCTCGGGGTCGGTGATGGCGGTCGCCGCCGTGCCGTCGAAGTAGGCGAGGTGGCCGATCTGGTCGGCGACGTTCCAGCCCGGACTCGGCGTGGGCAACGCCCACTCCTCGTCAGCTAGCCCGGCCACGATGGCATCGAGGACTCCTTGCTCGGCTACCAGGTCGCTTCTTAGCGCGTCGAGTTCACCCATGTTCACCTCTCGTTCGTTCATCGGGTGCTTGCGTCGTCACGCCGAGCGTTGTGCGCATGCCACGCAGCATGATCTCGACCAGTGAGTCGGCCGCCTGCTTGGGAGTCGAGGAAAGCGTTGGCATGACCTCGGGGCGCGCCAGTACGCGTGCGAGACTTGCCATCACCCGAGCGGCCGCTCCGGTGTCGATGGCGGGAATCTGGCCGCGCTCAACGGCGAGGTCGAGCAGGCACCGCGTGATGGCGACGAGGTACTCGGCGTGGAAGTCACCGAGCCGCTGCGCGGCGGGCATCGAGGCCAGGTCACGGGCGAATGGCTCGGTCAGACCGTCCACGGCTTCGGTTGCCGCTTCGAGGTACGCCTGCAGCGCATCGAGGGGTTCCATGTCAGGCTTGATCGCTTCCATCGCGCTCCGCCCAACCCTCCATAAGTTGCGATCCACAACGATGAGCACCAACTCGTCACGGCTGGGCGCCAAGCCGTAGAGAGTGCGCAAGGAGCAGTTCGAGCGCGATGCGATCTCGGCCATCGTGAGGTGGGCGAAGCCGCCGTCGAACATCTGACCGAGGTGATCAAGGATCTGGCGCTGGCGATCGGTGAGGCGGTGCTCGAGATCGCGGTCGAGTACCGCCGGTGGCGGCCTCACCGAGCGGAGACGGTATTGCAGTTCGGTGGGTTCTGCCAACGCCACGTCGAGCGATCCTCCCGCCCAGGTCATGCTCGCTCCAACAGCACAGTCGGGATGTCGACGACACGGCTGCGGAGCCACTCGCCGAGACTTTTGGCCTGCGCGTCTTGACGAGTGGAGGCGGCAACGCCTTCTTGCAGCAGATCGTGGATGACGAAGTTCAGCGATCGCAGCGCGGGCAGCCGGTAGCGATCGATGAGCAGCGGCGCTACCTCGGGGAGGAGATGGCGCAGGGTGTCGGTCGTGAGGAACTCGTCGAGCCACGCCCACCCTTGATCGCTGCGCGCGAAGACGCCGAGGTTGGCATGGCCGCCCTTGTCGCCAGAGCGGGTGCCGACCACGCGGCCGATCGGCGTTGAGACGGTGGGGCCCGTCGGTGCAATGCCAGCCGGGCCCTCGTCGCCCACGACGTGCACCTCGGCCATCGGGGCCACGGAGTCCACGACCGTACGCTTGCCGCCGAGGATGACCACGCTCTGGGGTACGAGTTCGGCAGGCACCAGCGCAGGCCGGAACACGCCGTAGGCAGAACCGCCCGACGGACCACCACCGACGCCGAACAAGCCGGGAATGGTCGCGAGTGCGATCTCGGTGACGGCGTTGGCCACAGCTCGGCCGACCTTGCGCTCGTCAGGGTCCTTGAGGGTGATGCGCCACAGCGCAACCGCCTCCTCGTTCGTCGCCGGGTCGGGCTTGTCGGTACGCACCAATCGGGTCGTGATGCTCTCGTAGTCCTCAGGGCTGTAAGGGCACGCCGCCCAGAAGGCGTCCTCGACCAGCTTGGCCTTGGCCTCGACATCGAGGCCGGTGAGGGCGACTGCCAGGTCCTGGCGGAAGCCGCCCACCTCGTTCATCGCGACCTTGAGCGTCCGCGGAGGTGGTTCGCCCTTGGTGCCGGTGATCCGCACTCGGTCGGTGCTGACCTGCTCGAGGTGGATCGTATCGAAGCGAGCCGAGACATCGGGCCCCAAGTACGCGGGGCTGCCGATCTCGTAGAGCAGTTGCGACGTGACGGTGCCGATCGACACCTCACCGCCAGTGCCATCGTGCTTGCCGATCACGCACGAACCGTCGGAAGCGATCTCGGCCCACGGGAACCCGACCCGCGTCATGCCGGGCACCTCGGTGAAGAACGAATAGTTACCGCCGGTGGCCTGTGCGCCGCACTCCACGACGTGCCCGGCCACCACCGCGCCGGCGAGCGAGTCCCAGCTGTGGCGCGCCCATCCGTGGTGCCACGCGGCAGGGCCGCACACGACGGCGGCATCGGTGACGCGGCCGGTGATCACGATGTCGGCTCCACGGTTCAGGGCGTCGACGATGCCCCAGCAGCCCAGGTAGGCGTTGGCGGTGATGAAGCGCGACACGTCGCCAATGGGTTCACCGGTTTCGAAGTGAGCCAATTCCACACCGGCTTCCAGCAACTCGCCGAGTCTCGGCTGGAGGTTGTCGCCGCTCACGTACGCGATCATCGGAGCCAGCCCCAACTTGGCAGCGACCTCGGCAACCGCCTCGGCGCACCCGGCCGGGTCGAGACCACCCGCGTTCGACACGACCTTGATGCCCCGGTCGAGGCACGTGCCCATCACCTGCTCCATCTGGGCGACAAAGGTGCGCGCGTACCCGCCACCGGGACGCTTGGCCTGGGTGCGGGCCAGGATCAACATGGTCAGCTCGGCCAGCCAGTCACCCGTCAGCACGTCGATCGGGCCGTCCTCCACCATCTCCACGGCGGCCGAAAGTCGGTCGCCGTAGAACCCAGAGCAGTTGGCGATGCGGATCGGCTCTGTCATCTCGGGCCCTCGCCAGCGTCGTTCGGCCCCTCAGGTTCGGAGCCGTGGGGTTCGATCAGCAGCAGCGCGGCATCGTTGTCCACCTGCTGGCCGGCGCCCACGAACACGTCGGTGACGATGCCGTCGACCGGAGCGCTGATGTGGTGCTCCATCTTCATGGCCTCCATCACCACCAGCGTAGAGCCAGCAGTGACGTGCTCGCCGACGGCGACGCGCACGTCGACCACAGTGCCCGGCATCGGCGCGGCGAGGCTCCCTGTGGGGATTTGAGAGCCTGGCACCTCGAAGCGTGGGACGATCCTGAACTCGACTGTGCCTCGAACGGATTGGACGTAGAGACGATCGGCTGCACGCGTGACGCGCACGATGGAACGCCGCCCGTCGACCTCAACATCGATGTCCAGCAGTGAACGGCGATGAAGGCGCGCCTTGGCACCGTCACCGATGGTGAAGGATCCGTCGCGCAGGGATCGGTAGGTGACGTTCACGGTGTGCTCACCACGACGCAGCGATACGGCCTGAGCCGGCAGGCGTGCGTTGCGCCACCCACTGGGCAGCTCCGCGAGTACCGGCGTCGTCGCACGGTTCTCACCCTGGAGCCACAGTGCGGCAACGGTGGCGGCCCACTCCAGCTCGGCGTCGCCGAGTACCAGAGTGAGCGACGGTCGGCAACGTTCGATGAAGTCGGTGGTCGTGCCGCCGTCGATGAAGCGCTCATGGCGCAGCGTGGCCGCGAGGAAGTCGCGGTTCGTGGTGACGCCCCCGAGGTGGAGCCGCTCGAGTGCGAGCGCGAGCCGCGCGGCGGCCTCCGTTCGGGTTGCGGCGTGGGCTACGACCTTGGCAAGCATCGGGTCGAACGCGACGCTGACCACCGAACCCTGTTCGACCCCCGACTCCCACCGAACGATCGGCGTTTCGGCAGGGGCGAAGGCGGCGAGCGTTCCGGTGGCGGGCAGGAACCCAGCACCGGGGTCCTCGGCGCAGAGTCGAACTTCGATCGCATGCCCGGTGAAGCTTATGTCGCGCTGGTCGTAGCCCAACGGTTCGCCGGCAGCGATTCTGAGCTGTTCGCGCACCAGGTCGATTCCGGTGACCTCCTCGGTGACCGGGTGCTCGACCTGGAGGCGGGTGTTGACCTCGAGGAAGAAGAACTCTCGAGTAGCGTCGTCGACCAAGAATTCGACCGTGCCGGCTGACTGGTACCCGATCGCCCGACCAAGCTGAAGTGCGGCCTCACCCATCGCGGCGCGCATCGCATCGTCGACCGCGGGTGATGGTGACTCTTCGATGAGCTTTTGGTGACGCCGCTGGATGGAGCACTCGCGTTCGCCGAGGTGCACGAGGTTTCCGTGGCTGTCGCCGAGGATCTGGATCTCGATGTGGCGCGATACCGCGACATAGCGCTCGAGGAACACCCGGTCGTCGCCGAAGCCGCTGGCGGCTTCGCGTCGCGCCGAGGCAACGGCTTCGTCGAGATCGGAGGGGGAAGCGACGACCCGCATGCCCTTGCCGCCGCCGCCCGCAGCTGCCTTGACGAGCAACGGGTAGCCGACATCGGCGGCATGCTGCGGGTCCTCGGCCGAGGGGAGCGTGGGCACTCCTGCCGCAACGGCCATGCGCTTGGCGGCCAGCTTGTCACCCATTTCGGCGATGACCGCCGCCGTTGGTCCGACCCAGATCAACCCACCGGCGACGACGTCGGCTGCGAAGGTCGGGTTCTCCGACAGGAATCCGTAGCCGGGGTGGACTGCCTGCGCACCTGTGGACTGGGCAGCGTCGATGATCGCAGCACCGTCCAGGTAACCGGTGGCTAGGCGCACGGACTCGTCGGCGTCGGACACGAAGGGGGCCACAGCGTCGGCATCGACGAACACCGCGACGCAGCGGATGCCCATGGAGTGGGCAGTACGAATGATGCGGCGGGCGATCTCGCCACGGTTAGCAACGAGGAGCGTGGTGAAGTTCACAGCCGGAACACCCCGTAGGCCTCAGCGCCCTCCACGGGTCGGTTGCGGACAACCGACAGGCACATGCTCAGCACGGTGCGGGTGTCGCGCGGGTCGATGATGCCGTCGTCGCTGACGGCGCCGGTGGCGACCAGGGCGAGCGACCCCTGTTCCTGGATCGCCTCGACCATCTCGACGATCTTGCGATCCTCCTCCTCGTCGAACTCGAGGCCCTGGCGTGCGGCCTGGCCGCGGCGGACCATCGACATCACCCCGGCGATCTGCTTTGGACCCATGACGGCGATCTTCGCTGTAGGCCACAGGAACGTGAACCGGTTGCCGAACGCTCGGCCCGACATGCCGTATGTACCAGCGCCGTACGAGGAGCCGATGACCAAGGTGAGGTGCGGCACGGTGGAGTTGCTGACGGCGTTGAGCATCTGCGAGCCTTTCTTGATGATGCCCTCGGCCTCGAAGTCGCGTCCCACTATGTAGCCGGTGACGTTCTGCATGAACACCAAGGGCACGTCGATCTGATTGCAGAGCTGGATGAAGTGCGCGGCCTTCTCGGCAGCCCGTGGGTAGATCACGCCGTTGTTGCCGACGATCCCCACCGGGTACCCGTGGATGCTCGCCCATCCGCACACGATGGTGCTGCCGTACCTCGACTTGAACTCCTCGAAGCGCGATCCGTCGACGACGCGGGCGATGACGTCGCGAACGTCGAGCGGCTGGCGCAGGTCGCGGCTGACAAGACCGAGGAGTTCCTCGGGATCGAGTCCTGGTTCGTCGGACCGCAGGGCGGGACCGGGTCCGGGCTTCCGCCAGTTGAGGTGCGACACCACCTCGCGGCACAGCCGGATCGCGTCCATTTCGCCCTCGGCGAAGTAGTCGCCGAGCCCCGACACCTCGGCGTGCATCTGGGCTCCGCCGAGCGTCTCGGCGTCGGATTCCTCGCCCGTGGCCATCTTCACCAGCGGCGGCCCGGCTAGGAAGATCTTCGACTGCTCCTTGACCACGATGTTGTAGTCGGACAGACCAGGCTGGTAGGCCCCTCCAGCGGTGGAGGATCCGAACACCACGCACACCGTGGGGATGCGCAGCTTCGACAAGTCGATCAGGTCGTAGAAGAACCGGCCGCTCTCGGCGAAGTGGAAGGTCTGCACCCGGCGGCCGCTGCCCCCGTCGGCCTCTACCCGCAAGTCAGCGCCGGCCGACTCGACAAAGCTCACGTAGGGCATGCGGTTGTCGCGTGCGATCTCAAGCGCTCGCATCCACTTCTTCCCGGCGTACGGCGTGAGCGCTCCTCCGAGGACGGAGGGGTCGTTGGCGATGATCACGCACTCCGTACCAGCGATGACGCCGATTCCCACGACCATGCCGCCGCCGATCGTGTAGTCGGAGTCATAGGCGGCGAGGGCGCTGATCTCGAGGAACGGGCTGTCGGGGTCGAGCACGTTGGCGATGCGCTCGCGCACTGGGAGCTTTCCGCGGGCTCTCATGCGCTCCATGGCCTTGGGCCCGCCACCGGCCTCTGCCTGATCGAGCAGGTCGTCGATCACCGCCAGTTGCTCCAGCATGTCCGCCCGGTTCTGGAAATACTGCGCCGAGGCCGTGTCGAGCCTCGAGGGTAGCGGTGGAGCCAGCAGCGTTTGCTTCATGCGGTGATACTAACTACGGTAATATCTAACCGTCAAGATAACCTAGGCTTGACCGCTCGACTCGCTCCACCAGGCCACACAGGAGGTACGTGCTCCATGAAGACCGCGTAGCCGGGGCCTGACCCCCCCGGCTACCCGACTACGAGTTCGATAAACGTCACGCTTAACACGTACAGTCACGTGACCAAGGCCATGGTGTCGAAGGCTGCTGAGAATGTCGCGGCAATGATCTTCGGAAACGGATCCTGAGTGGCGACTCTGGTGGAACGGTGGTGGGACATTCCACCCATTCCAACAAGTCAGACCTCATTGACCTGGGCTTATGTTGGTGTCGGAGGGGGGGACTCCAACCTTCTTCGTTGGGTTCCAACCCTGTCCACTTGATCGTGTACAAGGTCGAACCTCCTGTTCGTGCTGTGCCCACAGCGTAGACCGACGAACGTCGAGGCCCCGGCCTTCAGTCATGAGCAGGACCAAACCGGTGTCCGAAGTTGTGCAACGGTGTGCGCAGCACGCACCACGACGCTTCCCAATGATATTGTTGTGGAGTGTCCCTGCCGCCCTTCGAGTCGACCACAGGCCGGCTGCCACCCGGCGAGCACGTTGCCACGTGGGAGGAAGTCGTCGATCGGTTCGGCTGGAACCGGCGCCGACGTCAGCTCCTCGATGGACTGGCCGAAGCACTGGCACTGCTCGCCGATGACGGATGTACGCGGGTCTGGATCAACGGAAGCTTCGTCACGGCCAAGGATGAGCCGGGAGACTTCGACGTCGTCTGGGACCCGACCGACGTTGACCTCGACCGACTCGATGCGATCTTCTTCGACTTCGCCGATGGTCGGAGGGCGCAGAAGGAACGATTCGGAGGGGAGCTCCTTCCGAACGTCGTGGAACGGAGAAGCGGACTGGTCTTTGCCGAGTTCTTCCAGAACGAGCGGGACACAGGATTCAAGGGCATCGTCGTGATCGACCCGAGGAGGATCGAACAATGATCACCAACGAGGTGCAGTACCGGGCCACGAAGGCCCATCTGGCAAAGTTCGAGGAAGCGATCGCCAACCTCGAGAAGGAATCGATCGGCGACCACAAGCGTCGTGCGTTGGAGCTTGGAGCGCTGCGTTCCCAGGCCGCCGACCTGCAAGCGGAGATCGACGAGTACGAGCTCCTCCGATCCGGCACGCAGACCACCTTCGAGGCCGCGTCGCTGGCGGCACTGGCCGGTGCGCTCGTGAAGGCGCGCATCGCCAAGGGATGGACCCAACGTCAGCTGGCAGATGCGCTCGGTGTCGCCGAGCAGCAGATCCAGCGCTACGAGACAACCGAGTACACGTCGGCCAGCCTGGCCCGACTGTGCGACGTCGCCGATGCACTCGGAACGGAGATTCGAGAGACCGTCACGTTGAGCACTGACGCGGCGTGATCGCCCAGACAGTGGGCGAAGGTGATGCCCGCCTGCCGAGTACTGGGAACGTGGGTCACGGACGCTAACAGGGTTCACGTAGAAGATTCGAGTGGATTCCCGGTCCCGCTGAATGGTGTCGGAGGGGGGACGGAAACGTTCTCCGACTCAGTTCGGAGGCTGGAGGCCTGTACGGCACCCGTCCCGGTACCGGCTGGACGTTCGCACAGTCGAGTCGTCGGCCACGTGCCGCCGCCTGGCTCTCCGACCAGGGCGTGAGGGCCTACAGGAACTGTGACCACCTACCGCTGCGAGGCCCCTCCCCTCTCGCTGGCAGCAAACCCTCCCCAGTACCGGGTACACCTGCGGGTGCGCTCCCTGTAACACAGCACCCGCAAACTGCACCTGTCGTGAAGGCGGGTTCTCAGTCGCTGCCCTGCGTGTCGTGAGCTTGCTACGGGGATGATGTACAGAGTCAGCGGTGGTTGGTTCGAAGCAGGAATTTGAGACACCAGTTGTTGACAGTCTCGTGGCCTTCGAGGCTGGCCCTCAGACACGCGTCATGAAGCGCTGGTTCCACGCGTATGAATATGACGGGACTCTCTCCGGTACTCCGACTTCCGCCTTGGTGGGTTTCGGGTTGGTCGGGTACTCCGAGATGGTTCCGGAGGCGGATCCGGGCCCACGTAGATACCCGCTGATTCGCCATTGCTGCCTTTTTGAGTAGCAATTTGTGTTGCTCGGGAGTGCCGCGCAGATAGAGAACCTCAGTGAGTCCCTTTGTGGCCATTAGTTGCCAAGTCCTTCGACCTGGACGACGCTGGTGCGATTCCTCGCAATCTCTGCGTACTCCTCAACAAGCTCGACCCCTATGAAGTGACGATTATGCCGAAGGGCAACCAAGCCCGTCGTCCCAGAACCGATGAAAGGATCCAACACAACGTCGCCGACTTGAGAACCCGCCAGGATGCAGGGTGAGATCAGGGCCTCTGGAAAGACGGCGAAGTGCGCTCCTCGGAATTTGCTGAGTGGTACGGACCAAACAGTCCTTCTGTTCCTTCCAAGTGGGTGGAACGCTTGATCCCACCGCCCGTCATGCAGATTGGAGTCACCGCCATTCTTGCCGGCCTCGGGCGTACCGCCGCGCTTTCCGAAGTGATTGCGGCCACCTTTCATCTTGCTATCTGCGCCAAAGGTCTTGTGCGGCTCTCTGATTGCATCTTGGAAGTACCGGTACTTCTCCGACTTAGCAAATAGGAAGAGATACTCGTCGTCAGTTGTCGGTCGGGTCTTGACTGATGACGGCATCGCATTTGGCTTGTGCCAGATGATGTCGGAACGAAGGAGCCAGCCGTCGTCCTGAAGGGCTAGTGCAACACGCCACGGCACTCCAAGGAGTTGGTTGGCGCGGTAAGTGTCGCCAAGATTCAGCCACAGAGTTCCGTCATCACGTAGAACACGCCTGACCTCCTCAAAGATCTTTACGAGACGCTGGACGTAATCACCTACGGACTCTTCCCGACCGACCTCATCGACGGAGTCAAACTCGCCGGTATATTTGCGGTGTCCAAAGTAAGGTGGACTGGTGACAACGGTGTTCACGCACTTCGAAGGAAGGGTAGAGAGCACGTCCACAGCAGAGCCCGTGTGGACCCGGTCGAGCTCAAGAGCTTCGAATGCCATTTGGCTCCGTTTCCTATCTGTTGCCACGCCCGAGAGTATCGCAACTCAAGCCCTCGCTGCTAGCACCCTCAGCCTTCAGGCTGCGCTCCAAGGACCCTGAGAATCAACGTGCCGATGCGGTCGGCCGCATCCGTGGGAAGGGTTTCGATGGCATTGGGGTTGGCGTCGATGAAGACGAGTTCGTCGGTGATTTCTCGAATGTGGTCGATCTGATCTGGATGCCAGTTTTCGGCAATGATCACGGGGACGAGCCAGGTCTCGACCCCGGTCTCCCTCTGATGTGCAGTCAGAGACGCCATTGCGGCCTCGATGTCCCGCGTAAATAAATTGGCGTGTCCACCGCCTTGCGTTTCTCTGCTCTTAACCGGCATGACTATGCGTGCCACTAGGCGTCCGGCTATTTCGCCTTCGACGCAGACGTCGAACGAGTGGCCATCGATTGTCACTTCGGTCGCTGCCAGTGAAACCCGATCAAAGCGTCCCCATCGACCGTCGTGGTGCGCTGACGCCAGCACTTCGGCCACGACTGCGCGGACCGCCGTCTCTACCAATCGTCCTCGGAGGCTCCTACGTGAACCCTCGAGTCGGTCAGCTACGACTTCTCTCACGGCTTCCCAACTGAAGGTCCGCAAGTCTTCTCGGTAGGCCACTATCAGACGAGTTAGGGCGGTCCGTTCTGCATACTCCCGCGTGAGACCGGTCTTACTCATGAGCGTAAGTAGTGGGGCAAGACGCTGTTGTGGTGCGTCGCGGACCATCCAGGCTATGAACAGGTACAGCGCCTTCTCAGGCCTGTACGGTCGAGCAACGCCATTAAACACCTGTGGGACTTCGCCGCCGCCGCAAGATGCTTGGGCCAGGCTGATCCAAGCTGCAATCTGCTCTTCGGTTGCGTTGAGCAGGAAACTGTCGAGGTTGCCGAATTTCGGGTCGCTTCGAAGGGCGAGGCTTTCGAGCCAGTCATAGTACGGCTTCGCCGCATTCGCGAGCCGATACAGCTCTACCAATCGAGAGTGCGAGAGGTTGACTCGGTTCACTCTGAGGAAGTCATCGTCCATTCATGCACCGTCCTGAGAATGGCCGGTACGTCACCCTAATTGTTTCGCGCTGACTTGTTGGCGGCTCCACTTGGTCACCTTTGTTACCACGGTTAGCCTCGATCCTCGGGACTCGTTCCTGACCCCGGGGCGGATGGCTGAGGCAGCGCAGACGGTCTGAGATCCTTTTGGTAGCAGGATGGGCGAATTCAAGTGGTCAACGCAACGACGGCGGCATCGTAGCGGTCTTGGGCACTGTCCCAGCGGTGTAGGCGGCGGGGCATGGTGTTGATGCGGTGGCTGATCCGGTCGAGGTCCTGCTGGGAGTAGGCGGAGAGGTTGGTGCCCTTGCCGACGTAGCGACGGACCAGACCGTTGAAGTTCGCGTTGGTCCCCCTCTGCCAGGGGTGGTGGGGCTCGGCAAAGAAGACGTCGATGTCGACGGCTCCGGCCAGCTCGTCGTGCCGGGCCATCTCTCTGCCCTGGTCCCACGTGAGGGTGCGCCGCATGGAAACCGGGACTCGTTCGAAGAGCTCGATGAGACAGGCCAGTACGGAGGTGGCGTCGTGCCCGTCGGGGAGGTCGCCGAGCAGGTTGAGCCGGCTGGTGCGCTCCACCAGCGTGACGACCGCAGAGGCATTCTTGGCGCCGATGATGAGATCCCCCTCCCAGTGACCCGGCTCCATCCGATCCTCGACCGAGGTCGGTCGCAACCCGATCAGCGAGAACTCCTTCAGCGGTCCGGGTTTGCTGGGTATCTCGCCTGCTCGGCAGCGACGCTTCCGGCGACCCCTCTTGCGGTGGAGCTTGCGACCGAGCCCGGTGGCCAGCCCTCGGGTTCCATGCCCGTAGACGCCCTGGTAGATGGTCTCAGCGGACACAGTGTCCCCGCCGATACCACCGGAACGGGCCAGTTCGACAGCGATGGTGGTCGGCGAGTCCAGAGCTACCAAGCGCGCCTCGACGTGGTCGGTCAACGGGCGGTTGAGCTGGAACTTGGTCAGCCTTGGCCGGCGCCGATTCTTACCTGCGCGAATGGACGCGTCCGCCGCGCAGTATCGCAGTCGACCACCGTTGCGGCTCACCTCTTGGGACACTGTCGACGGAGCCCGGTGGAGGCGTCGGGCGATGTCAGTGAAAGACTCGCACGCCTCCAATCCGACACGAATCTCCTCGCGCTCGTGCGCGCTCAGTACTGCACCTGCCATGCTGGGGCCTCCAACGGATCGTCGCTCGGGTGGTGCCGGTCATCATGACCGGTCCGTTGCGACGACCGTTGGAATTCGCCCCACCTTTTCGCAAGCGGTCAGTCGAACCGTCGTCGCCACGGTCATCGGCTCCCATCACGAACAGAGCCAGTAACGGCTACTTCTGACTGCCCAGCCATGATCATTTTCTAGTTCGGAGAAGACGTGGCCGACTCCGAGTGGATCTGTCAGCTGGTCGAGCACGGGCTGGTCCGACCCAGTTTCGTCCCGCCGAAGCCGATCAGAGAGCTCCGCATCCTCACCCGGCATCGCAAGACCGAGATCGAAGAGCACACACGTGTCGCCCA
>Ga0097691_1000136_pt1 | contig 65755 bp, 54 predicted proteins | sample NGESurdeep072012_8_FD_72858 | JGI IMG/M metagenome (GOLD analysis project Ga0097691, IMG submission 72858) | Arctic peat soil microbial communities from Barrow, Alaska - NGEE Surface sample 210-1 deep-072012 | ecosystem: Environmental > Terrestrial > Soil > Wetlands > Peat ...
ATGAAGCAGCAGGTGCCTCTGCGCCGCCGCCAGGCCGCACTCGTAGGCCGCCTGCGCCGACTCGCGGCGGCCGAGCCCGTGCAGCGCGCTGGCCATCAGCATGGGCGCCTGGTAGTCCTCGGGATTGACGCGGGCCGCTTTCCCGAACCACTCCACCGCCTCGTCCATGCGGCCCTGTGCATAGCAGGTGCGGGCGAAGAAGTAGTAGGGTTCAAATAGGCGCGGTTCCAGACGCATGGCGGTTTCGAACTCGCGTTTGGCCTCGTCGTAGTTCTTGCGGTGGGACGCGACCAGGCCGCGCGACGCGTGCGCCTCGGCGGAATCGGGCTCCAGTTCGAGTGCGCGGCGGCTAGCCTCGTCCGCCTGCTTGAGGTTTTCTTCCGTTGAGTCCCAATACATGTACAGCCACGAGCAGCAATCGGCGATGCCTGCGTACGCGCGCGCATAGTGGGGATCAAGTTCGATGGCGCGGCTGAACATGTCTTTGGCATACATCAGCCCCTTGCGGCGGAACTGGTGAAAAAAGTGCCGTCCGCGGAGGTAGAGGTCGTAGGCCTCGATATTTGCGGTGGGAACGCGCTCTATGACGCGCCGTTCGCGTTCGGTGAGCATGATGCGCAGGGCGCGCGCGATGGACTTCGCGATTTCGTCCTGGATGGCGAACACGTCTTCCATGCGCCGGTCGTAGCGCTCCGCCCAGAGGCAGCGACCGCTGCCGGTTTCGGCGAGTTTGGCGGTGACGCGCAAACGCACGCCTTCGCGGCGGATGCTGCCCTCAAGTACGTGCGTGGCGTTTAACTGGCGTCCGACTTCCGCCGGCGTCACGGGACGATCACGGTAAGGCAACACGGCGGAGCGCGAGAAGACACTCAAGCCGGCGATCCGCGACAGTTCGGTGGTGATGTCCTCAGTAATGCCGTCGCGGAAGTATTCGTTTTCCTTGTCGCCGCCGAGGTTGTCGAAATAAAGCACGGCGACGGAACTGGCCGGGTGCTCGTCGGCCGTGCTGGCCCGCCGCAGTTCGCCGGCCAGTTCATCGGCGGTGCGATAACGATGCGCCGGGTCCTTGGCGAGGCAGCGCAGGATGACCTCGTCCACGCGCGTCGAAACTCCGGGACGAAGTCTGCCGGGAGGCGCCGGGGTCTCGTGGAAGATCGCGTTGGTGAGACCGGGCAGAGTCGCGTGCTCGAATGGACGCCGGCCGGTCACCAACTCATACAGCACGACACCAGCGGAGTAGATATCGGTGCGCTCGTCCAGAGGGCCGCCTCGCAACTGTTCGGGCGCCATGTAGTGGAGCGTCCCGGCGATCTGCGCTTGCTCCGTGCTGCTGGCGGTGTCGTCGTCCGGCAACACCGGCAACGGCTGCGCGAGGCCAAAGTCGAGGATCTTCAGCCGTCCGTCACTGGTGAGCCTCAGGTTCGACGGCTTGATATCACGGTGCAGGACGCCATGCTCGTGCGCCGCGGCCAAACCCTCGGCCAATTGCTCGCCGATCTTAAGCACTTCACCCAGCGGAGGCGGGCCGCCGGCGATCAGCTCCGAGATGCGCGCGCCGGAAACCAGTTCCGTAACGAGGTAGTCGACGCCGTCCTGCGTGTCGAAGTCGTAGACGGCGGCGACGTTGCCGTGATTCAGCTTGGAAAGCGCCAGCGCTTCGTTGCGGAAGCGTTTGCGGGCCGCTTCGTCGGCCAGAGTCTCCGCTGCCAGGACCTTGACCGCGACTTGCCGCTGCAGGTGCTCGTCTTCAGCGCGGTACACTTCGCCCATGCCACCGGTGCCGACCGCCTCAATCAGCCGGTAGCGCCCAAGCTTTTGTCCTACCAGAACTGCTGCTGGAGCCGCCATATCGCCTCGCTGAACGTAATGGTAACGTCTAACGGCGTTCGCGCGAACACGCAAGTGATTGCAGAAGCGAACCCTAGTCCGCATTTGGGAAAAGTGGACGGCCGCCGCGTCGGGTGCAGAAGAGCGCCAGTTACTGCCCTGCAACTTTCGGAAGTCCGGCGGCGTATTCCATTCTGGGTAGATATGCCCGCGCCAACCGGCCAAGAATCGCCTTATCGGCGCGGATCATCTAAGAGGCAGCAAGACTTTCCTATGACGAACGCACTGAAAACGGCTTTGCTGTTGGGACTGATGACCGGCCTGATCCTGGTGGTCGGCGAACTGGCTGGCGGTCAGAACGGGATGATCATCGCCCTGGTTTTTGCTGGGGTGATGAATTTCGTCTCGTACTTCTTCTCCGACAAGATTGCGCTGGCGATGTACCGCGCGCAACCGGTCACGCGCGAACAACTGCCGCGAGTGTACGACGTGGTGGAGCGGCTGACGCAGCGCATCGGGATTCCAATGCCGAAGCTGTATGTGATTCCGACCGATTCAGCCAACGCCTTTGCCACTGGACGTAATCCGAACCACGCGTCGGTCGCGGTGACCGAAGGCATCCTCACCCTGCTCAATGACGAGGAACTGGAAGGCGTGCTGGCGCATGAACTCGGGCACGTCCAAAACCGCGACATCCTGATCAGTTCGATTGCGGCCACCATTGCCGGCGCGATCACGCTGATTGCACGCATGGCCGGATGGGCTGCCATGTTTGGCGGTTACGGCGGGCGTGGCGACCGCGACCGTGGCGGCGGAAACGTAATCGGAATGCTGCTCATGATCGTCCTGGCGCCGTTCGCGGCCCTGCTTATCCAGATGGCCATCTCGCGCTCGCGCGAGTACGGCGCCGACGAGACGGGCGCGCGCTTCACCGGCAATCCGTACGCGCTCGCCAGCGCACTCAAAAAACTGGACGAGAACTCGCGCCGCATTCCGCTTCCTGCTACGCCTTCAACCGCGCACCTGTTTATCGTTCAGCCGTTCCTGGGCATGAATTTCGCCGGCCTGTTCTCGACGCATCCGCCCATTGCCAAGCGCATCGAGCGCCTGACCGGGCGGCCCGCGGAATTCGAAGCGTGAGGAACAGTAACAAGTAACGAGAACTGAATATAGGAAGTCCCGGGCAAGAGCGTCGGGACTTTTTCTTTGCTCAGTACTCGGTACTCGTAACTAGCTCTGCTAAACTCGCCCTAATTTCGTGGGAGCTGAATCCTCTGCATGCGCAACATCGCACGTTTTGCCGCCATCGTTCTGTTCGCATCAGTCGTATTTGCGCAAACACCTGCCGCGCCGATTGACCCGGCGATGTACTCCGGCCTGCGCTGGCGTTTGTTGGGGCCGATGCGCGCCGGCCGTATCACTTCGGTTTCCGGCGTTCCTTCGGACCCGGCGGTCTATTACGTGGGCACGCCGGATGGCGGCGTGTGGAAAACGAACGACGGCGGTCGCGTTTGGAAGCCCATGATGGACACGCTTCCGGTCTCGTCGATCGGCGCCGTGGCCGTGGCTCCCTCGAATCCGAATATTGTTTACGCCGGGACTGGCGAAGAGTCGCCCGGGCAAGGGGTCTTCAAGTCCACCGACGCCGGCGCTACCTGGACCAATGTAGGCCTGAAGGATTCGCGCTACATCGATGGCCTGGTGGTGGACCCGCGCAATCCCGACGTGGTGACGGTTGCAGTCAGCGGCGCGATCGGTGCGCACGAAGACCGCGGAGTTTTTCGCACGACCGATGGCGGGCGCTCGTGGAAAAGGGTCCTGTTTCTCGACAATGAAACCGGCGCGGTGGACATCAGCGCAACGGCGGACGGGCGCGTGCTCCTGGTCTCCCTGATGCATCGGCCATCGCCACCACCCCAGCACAATCCAATGCCTCCCACGCCGGCTGCACCGGGACAAGCGCCTCCACAATCGACGGGACCGGATTCGCTGATCTACAAATCCCATGATGGCGGGGCAAACTGGCAGCCTGCGGGAACGAACGGCTTTCCCACCGCCCGTCTCGGCCGTGTGGGTGTCGCCGTCGCACCGGGCGGACAGCGCATGTTCGCCATCATGAATCAGGGGTTGTTCCGCTCCGACGATGGCGGGAACTCCTGGCGCCGCATTACCAGCGATCCGCGCGTGATTGGCGCGTCGTATTTTTCCAAGGTCTTCGTGAATCCGAAAAATGCGAACGAAGTGTACGTCGCGCAGACCACGATGTACCGCTCGCGCGACGGCGGCGTGACCTTCGACGGCTGGAACGGCGCGCCCAGCGGCGACGACATTCACACCTTGTGGATCAACCCGAGCGATCCGCGTCACATGATTCTTGGCATCGACCAGGGCGCCATCATCAGCATGAATGGCGGCGAAACCTGGACCGAATGGTTCAACCAGGCCACCGGCCAGTTCTACCACGTCACTACCGACAACCAGTTCCCGTACCGCGCCTACGCCGCGCAGCAGGACAGCGGCTCCATCGCCACGCTCTCCCGCAGCGATTACGGCGAGATCACCTATCGCGATTGGTTTTCGCCCGCGGCGTTTGAGGTCGCGCACATCCTGGCCGACCCGCTCGATCCCGACACAATTTTCGCCGCCGGCTGGTACAGCACGCTCATTCGCTTCAACCGGCGCACCGGTCAATTCGCTCATGTGTTCGTACCGGGCACGCAGTACCGCGCCACGACCGCACCGCCCATCGCTTTCGTCCCGCAAAAGCCGAACACGCTGCTGCTCGGCGCGGACAAGGTGTTGCAGACCACCGACCGCGGCGAGACGTGGCAGGCGATCAGTCCTGACCTGACGCGCGGAGCGCCCAAGCCGGGGCAGCGCGGCGGGGGACGTCCGGTGATTACCGCGGTTGCGCCTTCACCCGCGCAGTTGGGAGTGATCTGGGCGGGCAGCGGCGACGGGCTGGTGCACGTCACACGCGATGGCGGCGGAAGTTGGGAAAACGTCGCGCCCACCAAAGAGAATTCCGACCTGGTGATTGAGCAGCAGCAACCGCAGGCTGGGTTGCCGGCGAGTGTTTTCACGCCGGGCGGGGTGGCGAGCCTGGAAGCCGGGCATCACGATGCGGGTACGGCTTACATCGTTTTCCAGGTTTTCCGCAATCCGGCGCCGCTGATGGTCCGCACGCACGATTTCGGTCAGAACTGGCAGTCCATCTCCAAGGGCCTGCCCGAGGGAACGGCGTGGGCGGTGCGCGAAGACCCGGTGCGCAAGGGCTTGTTGTATGCGGCGGTGGACCACGGCGTGTTCGTTTCGTTTGACGACGGCGATCACTGGCAGTCGCTGCAATTGAACTTGCCCGTATCGCAGATGCGCGACATCGCCATGCACGAAAACGACGTGCTGGTCGCGACCTTCGGACGCGCACTGTGGGTGCTGGACGACGTATCGGCGCTGCGGCAGCTCGGTCCGGGGGTCGCGAACTCGACGGCCTACCTGTTCAAGCCAGCGCCGGCCATCCGCGTCCGCTGGGACATGAACAACGACACACCGCTTCCGCCCGAGACGCCGGCTGCCGCCAATCCGCCCGACGGCGCAATCATCGACTATTACTTGAAGGCCGCACCGCGCAAAGAAATCTCGATTGAAATCCACGACGCAAGAGGGCAACTGGTGCGACGGTTCACTTCTACGCCGGATCCCGCGCCCGCGCAGCCGCCGAATGCGCCGGAATACTGGTTCAAGCCCATGCCCACGGTTCCGCGCAGCGCCGGGCTGAACCGTTTTGTTTGGGACTTGCGTTACCCGCATCCGCCACTGCTGACCTACGGTTACTTCGGCGCGCACCTGGACTATTTCGAGTACACGCTGCCCGATCACGCCATTCCCGGCGAGACGCCGCGCTGGCAGCCGCAGGGGCCGCTGGTCGCGCCCGGCAAGTATGAAGTCGCGCTGACCGTCGATGGGCAGACCTATCGCCAGCCGTTGGAAGTGAAGCCGGACCCGCGCGTGAATATCTCGCAGGCGCAGTTTGACGTTCAGCTTGCCCTCGAACAGCGCCTCAATCGCGGCATGGCAGCCACCTACGACGCGTGGAACCAGGTACACGCGGCGCGCACGGCATTGAACGCAAAACCGGGTAGTGGTACCGCAGATGCGAACACGCTGGCGATCGACGCCATCGACAAGGAACTCGGCATTTTCGAGGATGGTGCGCGCGGTGAAACCGGATTCGGTCCTTTGAACCGCGACATAGGCCGCTTCGCCTCGATGGCGGGCACGGCCGACGGCAAGCCGTCGCAATCCCTGAGCGCAGCAGCCACCGCTGAATGCGAGGAAATCGGCAAGGCGCTGGTTCGCTGGAAGGACTTCAACGCGAAACAGATCGCGGAATTTAACGCTTCGGCCGCACCGAAAGGGTGGACGCCGCTTCCAGTTGCAACGCAGATTCCGGCGGGCTGTCGACCGTAAAGACGAGCGCGAAGTTCAGGGTTCACGAAGGCGTATCGCTTGCGCCTTGAGCCTTTCCCCTGCGACAATCGGCGCGGGATGTCTTCTGCCGCACTGCAAACTTCGTCGCAACGGGCGGCGGCGCTCGAGTCAGCGCTGCGCGCCATCATCCGCGGGCAGGACCAGGTTGTGCGTCTGGCGCTGGTCACCCTGTTCTCCCATGGCCACCTGCTGATCGAGGGTGTTCCCGGCGTCGGCAAGACCACGCTCGCCCAGGCCCTCTCGCGCGCGCTCGATGTCTCCTTTCAACGCGTGCAGTTCACCAGCGACATGCTCCCCAGCGACGTGCTCGGCATCTCCATGTACTCGACCGTCGAGCAGCGCTTCGAGTTCAAGCGCGGGCCGGTGTTCACCAACATCCTGCTGGCCGACGAGATCAACCGGACTACGCCCAAGACGCAGTCCGCGCTGCTGGAGGCGATGAACGAGTACCAGGTGACGGTGGACCGCGATTCCTATCCGCTGCCGCAACCGTTCCTGGTCATCGCGACGCAAAACCCAGTCGAGCATCACGGAACCTACCCGCTGCCCGAGTCGCAACTCGACCGCTTCCTCATCCGCGCTCACATGAGCTATCCCGAGGGATCGAGCGAGCGGCAGATTCTCCGCTCCGAAGCGGGAGCGGCTCGGCTCGATGACGTGCGGCCGGTACTCTCCGGCGCCGATATCCTGTTCATCCAGGATGAGGTGACGCGCGTCCAGGTGGACGAGGCGCTGGTGGACTACGCGCTCAACATCGTGAACCTGACCCGCGAGTCAACCTACCTTTCGCTGGGCGTCTCGCCCCGCGGCGGCATGGCGTTGTACCGTGCCGCGCAGGCCATGGCACTGCTGGAAGGACGGACGTTCACCACTCCGGAAGATTTCAAGGCGCTCGCGGTGCACGTGTTCGCCCACCGCGTGGTCATCAGCGGCCGCTACTCCTCGACCCTTAAGAAGACCGACCAGGCGGAACAGATCCTGCGCGACATCATCGAGAGCGTGCCGGTGCCGGTGTAGACGGCCTTCCTGATTTGGGACATGCTCCTGTTGAATTCCTCACTTTTTCTGCTCTAACGCTGCCGGTAGCCTTGTAGCCTCTTTATGCGAGGCACTTTTGCATGGAATTCAGAGAAGCGTTGCCAGTCCTGCGACACCTGGCGGATGGGGTCAATCCGCAGACCAACGAGAGCTTTCCGAAAGACTCACCGTATAACAACCCCTTTGTGATTCGAGCTCTGCACGCGGCGGTCCGGGCAACAGAGTGGGCGGACCGAAAGACTTCCTTGCCACAAAACGTCGGCAAAGGCTGGACCCCGGAAGAAGATCAACAACTCCGGCGTGAGTTCCACTCGGCAATTGATTTCAACGAAATCGCGCGGACGCACGGTCGCAGTCGCGGTGCAATCGTCACACGACTTGAGCGTTTGGGTGAGATGCCGGCGCCCCACGCAGCCGACAGGACTGCAACATAGATGGGCGGCCTTCTTCGCGTCGCGGCAACTGCATCCGCTCCGCTCAGAAGACCCTGAGGAGCGGCCAGTACTCCGCTAAGAGCTGCCGGCAGCAGTACAGTGCCGCCGCAAACTCCGGAGAGCGGAGCGGGCGGTGTTCCCGCGACGCGAACCACCAGCGCGTCTATTTCTTCGCCTTTGGATGCGACCCCAGCGCCTGCTCCACCGGGATTTCCTTCCCGGCGGCGTCCACGTAGTGGATGTCGAACGCTCCGTCGGTGAAAATGTACAACGTGCAAGCACTCGCGCACTTCAAGGCATGCGGGTGCTTCGCCGGCAGGTGGACGTACATGCCGCTGCTCACCGTCGCGTCCTTCGCGTCCTTCATCTTCAGCATTCCCGAGCCGCTGATGATCGTGAGGTCTTCGGTGGCGGTGTGCCAGTGCATGGGAATGTTGCAGCCGGCGGTCCCTTTCAGGTAGATGACCGCAGCGCCTTTCATCGGATCGCCCTTAACGGCCGCTCCCTTGGAGCACTCCGGCAAGCCTGGGAACACTATCAGTTTGTCGTCGGTCGGCTTGGTTACGATGGGTTGGTCGGCGGCTACCACTGCAATCGCGCAGGAAACCACCAACAACACTGCAAGCACGGATTTCATCCTCATCACCCTCCCACAGCAGAATTGCGTGTCATTCTACACGCCTGCGTTGCCGCCCGCACCCCCGAAACCATGCCCCATGGTTGTTTTATGTCTTGCGCGTGAAAGAAGGCAACATCGCCGGCGCGCAATGCGCGGAGCCGGGAAGTTGCCCGGCAGGCGATAATGCAGGAATGACATTCGTGCGCTTCCTGATGCTGCTCTCGCTGGTGGTGTGGGTGGGAGGAATCATCTTCTTCGCCTTCGTCGTTGCCCCGGCGCTCTTCAGCGTCCTTCCGACGCGGCAGCTTGCGGGCAGCGTGGTGACGCGCTGCCTGGGCGCGCTGCACTGGATCGGCGTGGGGTGCGGTGTAACGTTTTTCGTCTGTTCCCTCCTTGATGGCAGGACCGCGATGCTTCGCAACGGACTTATCGTCGGGATGCTGGCGCTCACGCTGTTATCGCAAATCGTGGTCGGCGGGCGGATGCAAGCTCTGCGCTCGAATATGGGTGACATCGACACGGTTTCGGTCACCGACGCGCGGCGGGTTGAGTTCAACGCGATGCACCAGTGGTCGACGAGGCTGGAGGTGGTTGTCCTGCTCCTCGGGCTGGTTGCGATTTACGATCTGGCGCGGCGCATGGATGTCCCGCGTCCAAGGACGGAATCCACCAGCGCTACAGCGCAGCCGGTCGCGCACCCCGTTTCGCCGGGCTAAAGCCATGCGCTTCCACCGCGCCGTTTCCAACCCGACTGACGCTGCTATCATCAAGAGTTTGGGCAGCGCGTTTGGATCAATCCGTGCTCCCGCGCCCAGAGTCCAACCGCCAAAGCCCAGAGCCCTTTTATGAAAGCTGGAATCATTGGCCTGCCCCAGGTAGGCAAGACGTCGCTGTTTAAGATCCTGACCAAGGTACAACTCTCCGAGCACGCCCGCGCCAACCCTCGCGAGGCGCACATCGGAGTTGTCAAAGTTCCCGACGACCGCCTCGACCGCATGGCTGCGCTCTATAACCCTAAAAAACTGGTGCACGCATCGGTAGAGTTTGTCGACGTCGCCGCCATCGGGCAGGAGGCGCTGCAGGAAACCGCGTTTCTCGGCAACCTGCGCAACGTGGACGCCCTTCTGCACGTGGTGCGCGCCTTCGAGAACGATGCCGTCCCGCACGTCGGCGAAATCAACCCGCTACGCGACATCAAGAACGTGGAATTCGACCTGATGGTCAGCGACCTCGGGCAGGTCGAAAAACGCCTGGAGCGCCTGCAAAAGGATTTGAAGAAAGCCAAGACCACGGAAATCGAACGGGAACACGAGCTGATCCTGCGCTGCAAGGCCTGCCTGGAATCCGAAAAGCCGCTGCGCGAAATGGAGATGACGGCGGACGACAAGAAACGCATCCGCGGCTTCATGTTCCTGAGCGAGAAGCCGATGCTGTACGTGCTCAATATCGGCGAGTCGACCCAGCTTGGCACCGACCTCGACGAGGCGGCGAAGAAGTACGAGCTCGGCGAGGCGACGTCGCGCGCCAACACCGGTGCGACGGCGATCTGCGGCAAGGTGGAAGCGGAACTGGCGGAGATGTCGGACGCAGACGCCGCCGACTTCCTCTCCAGCTACGGCCTGACCGAAAGCGGCCTCACCCGACTGATCCGCAAGACTTACGAACTGCTCGGCCTGATCTCATTTTTCACGGTCGGCGAGGACGAGTGCCGCGCCTGGACGATCGAGCGCGGAACGAAAGCGCAACAAGCCGCGGGCACAATCCATACCGACCTGGAACATCACTTCATCCGCGCCGAGACCATCCACTGGGACCAATTGCTGGAAGCGGGTTCCGAAGCCAATGCCCGCGCCAAGGGCACGCTGCGCCTGGAAGGCAAGGAATATGTCGTCAAAGACGGCGATGTAATGCATGTCCGGCACTCGGGATGATTGAGTAATTGCGAAATCGAGTAATTGTGTAATGGAACAACACACAGCCTGCACGTTTTTCAATTACTCAATTACCCATTACAAAATTACTCAGTTGCATTCTGCTATGCTGACCCGCGAATGAATCCCGTAACTCTCAGCCTGTTGCTTGGCCTGACTGCCGCCGGCGCCAACATCTTCGGCGGCGCGGTGATTGTCCGCCATGCGTGGGAGAAGCAGGCGCTGAAATACTTCGTCGCCCTCGGCGCGGGCTTCATGCTCGCCACAGCACTGGTGGAAATGGTGCCCCAGTCGCTGGCCCTGCGCGGAACCGGCGCGGGGTTCCTGGTGCTGATCGGTTACCTGATCGTTCATTTCTTCGAGCACACCGTCAGCCCGCACTTCCATTTTGGCGAGGAAACCCATCACGACGAATTCGTCCAAAAGCACAAAGGCTGGTCGGTGCTGGGCGGATTGGTGATTCACACCTTCTTTGACGGCATCGCCATCGCCAGCGGCTTCATCGTCTCCAACTGGCTGGGCTGGATCATCTTCCTCGCCGTCTTCCTGCACAAAATTCCGGAAGGCTTTACCGTTGCGTCCGTAATGCTGGCCAGCGGGCAAAGCAAGAAGACGGCGTGGGCGTCGTCGGTCCTGCTTGGGCTGGCAACGGTCGCAGGAGTGCTGACCATGTCGGTGACGCGGCAGGCCGTTGGTATCGGATTGCCGCTCTCCGCCGGTGTGACCATCTACGTCGCCGCCTCCGATTTGATCCCGGAGGTCAATCGGGAGCCCGGCATCAAGATGGCCGGACTCGTCTTTATCGGCGTCGGCCTGATGTTCGTGCTCGATCAGATTTTCCGCATCCACTGAGCGCTCGCTCAAGAACAAAGGCGGTCAGCCGGGGTTGATAGCACTGGGTATTGCTTCAACTCCGGGTGAATCGGCACTTCGGACGGGCTTACAATTTATTCTTGGGTCTATGAGTTCCGTAACCAACGCGCCTCCCACCGGGCAAGTGGCGATGAAGAATCCACGGGAATCTTCCTCGCTTTCTACGTGGCGGATGTTCCTGTTGGCGGTTGCTACGGCCATCATCGTCTGTCTGATCGGCGTGGGACTCGATATGCTGATCCTGCACGAGCACGAAACTCGGCGTGTGGCTATTGAAGTCTCCGATACCCTCGGCGGCTTAGTGGCCGGCGTGCTCAGCTTCCGCCTGCTCCAGTATGAACGAGAACGCCGCGCGCGCCTGCGGCAGAAGATCGCCATCATCGCCGACATGAACCACCACGTCCGCAACGCCCTCCAGGTGATCTCGTTCCACGCCTATTCCAGCGCCGACAAGGAGCAGATCGAAGCGGTGCGCGAGAGCATGGAACGCATCCAGTGGGCGTTAAAGGAAGTGCTGCCCAAACTGTGAGAATGGCGGTCCGGCCTGGCTTATCCGATAGAATAGAAACTCCCGGACCCAAGCATGCGCCAGCTTCTTCGACTCCTGCGATACATCCGCCCTTACAGCCTGCAACTGCTGGCTTCGGTGGCACTGCTCGCGACCGTTGGACTGCTCGACGCCTTCCGCGTGCTTCTGGTGGGACCAATCCTGGACCGGGTGCTTCATCCGGCGGCGCAAACCAATGAGGTCCTGCTCTTCACCGTTCCCTGGTCCGGCACCCCGGTTTATCTCCAGCAGTTCGTCCCCCAACACTTTCATAACGTCTGGACCATCGTCGCCTTCGCGCTGGTCGTCTCCACACTGCTGAAGGGCCTGTGCGACTACGCCGGGACCTACCTGGTGAACTACGCCGGCTTCGGCCTGATTACCGACCTGCGCGACGACCTTTACAACGCCATCCTGCACCGCTCAGTCGCTTTCTTTCACCGCCACACCACCAGCACGCTGCTCTCCACCCTGATCAACGACATTGAGAAGGTCCAAGTGGCCATGTCGGCAGTGCTGGCGGAATTGCTCCAGCAGTTCTTTACCTTCATTTTCCTCGCCGCCGTCGTGATCGTATTGGGACACAAGCTCGCTTGGATCCTGCTGCTATTTGTTCCGTTCATCATCTTCTCGGTGCAGCGCATCGGCAAGCGCGTGCGGCATACGACGCGCCGCGGCCAGGACAAGCTGGCCGAAATCCAGAACATCCTCCACGAGAGCATCACCGGCAATCGCATCGTGAAAGCGTTTGGGATGGAAATCTGGGAGTCGGTGCGGTTCCGTGGCGCGGCGCGCCGTCTGTTCCGCGCGAACTTGCGGTCCGTCCGCGCCAGTGCCATCAGTTCGCCGCTGATGGACACGATCGGCGCCATAGCCGGCGCGCTGCTTCTGCTCGTCGGGCGCGATTACATCAAGAACGGCGTATTCACTGCCGGCACGTTCGTTGCGTTTATCTTCGCCGTCTTCCGCCTCTACGACCCAGTCCGCAAGTTCGCGCTCTTCTATAACAATTTCCAGCAGGCGATGGGCGCGTCCTCCACCATTTTCGCCTTCATGGACGAGGAAGACGAAGTCCGCGAAAAGCCGCGCGCCCACCAGTTGCGCACCTTCCAGGACACGATCCGCTTCCAGCACGTCAGCTTTTCCTATGAGAACGGTGATGGCAGCAAGCCCGTGTTGCAGGACATCAACCTCGACGTCAGGCGCGGCGAGGTGGTCGCCATCGTCGGCGGTAGCGGCGCGGGCAAGACCACGCTGGTCCATCTGATCCCGCGTTTCTTCGACGTCACCTCGGGCAAATTGACCATCGACAATGTCGACGTGCGCGACGTGACGCTGGCCTCGCTGCGCAACCACGTCGGCATCGTCACCCAGGACACCATCCTGTTTAATGACACGGTGCGCAACAACATCGCCTACGGGCAGCCGCACGTGCCGCTCTCCGCCGTGCAGAAGGCTGCCGAAGCGGCGCTCGCCGACGGATTCATCCGTGAACTGCCCTTCGGATACGAGACCGTGATCGGGGAGCGCGGCCTGGGCCTCAGCGGAGGTCAGCGCCAGCGCATCGCCATCGCGCGCGCCCTGCTGAAAAATGCGCCCATCCTGATTCTCGACGAGGCGACCTCCGCGCTCGATACCGAAAGCGAGATGCTGGTGTCGTCGGCCCTGCAGAACCTGATGGCCAGCCGGACCGTCGTCGTCATCGCGCACCGTCTCTCCACCGTCCGCCGCGCCGACCGCATCGTCGTTCTCGAAAACGGGACCATCACCGATATCGGCAGCCACGACGACCTCATCGCGCGCCTCGGAACGTACCGCAAGTTGTATGATCTGCAGTTTGTCGATCTGGACACGCCGAGAGTGAGTACCGAATAATTCATGCCCATACGATCCATGACAGGTTTCGCGCAGGTCAGGGGCCAGGTGCACGACGGGCTCGGCTTCACGCTGTCGCTGAAATCGGTGAACCACCGCTTCCTTGACCTCCACCTCCGCATGCCTTCCGACAACGACGCCCTTGAGATGCAGTTGCGCCGCGCGTTAAAGGCGAGGCTGGCGCGCGGGCACGTAGAACTCACGCTTTCCATCGAGCGTACCGGCGGGCCGGTAATGGCCTTCAACCACGAGTTGGTCGGCGGCTATATCGAAACCTTGCGCAGCATCGCCAAGGAATTCGGCGTCGAGGCGCAACCCGACTTGAACGCCATCCTGAAAATGCCGGGAGCGATGGATGCCGGCTCTGGAGCGAGCGACGAGGAGTTGCAGCCGTCGGTGCTGAAGTCGCTCGACGACGCGATTGCCAAGCTGGATGCCATGCGCGCCGAGGAAGGCCGCGGCATCGATCGCGAGCTCCGCGAACGAATGCAGCGCCTGGCCACGGCGACAACGGAAATCGGCAAGCACCGCGCCGCCGTCTCGCGCGCTTACCTGGACAAGGTCCAGCAGCGCATGCAGGAACTGGTGGGCGCGCACGCCGACAAGGATCGTATCCTCCAGGAAGCCGCCATCCTCGCCGAGCGCAGCGACATTCGCGAAGAACTCGTGCGCATGGAAACCCACGTCCAACACTTCCTCGGCCTGCTCGACGCCAGGGGCGAAGTCGGCAAGAAGCTCGACTTCCTGCTCCAGGAGATGGGTCGCGAGGCGAACACGCTGATGTCGAAGACCTCGGGCGTGGCCGGTGAAGCGCTGGGCATCACGGAACTAGGATTGCAAATGAAGGCCGAGATCGAAAAAGCCAGGGAACAGGTGCAGAACGTCGAGTAACCCCATGCCACAGGACCAGCGAAATTTCCGAACCAGCGGCGCCGGGGCCCCCAGCGCGCGCCGGTTTTGCGTGTACTGGGGCAGAGAATGAGCGGAATACTTTTCATCATTTCCGCTCCTTCGGGCTCGGGCAAAACGACCCTCACCAACGAATTGCTCAATCTCGTGCCGGGGCTGGAGTTTTCCATCTCCTACACCACGCGCCCGCCGCGCGGCAGCGAGCAGAGCGCCCGCGAGTACTTCTTCGTCAGCAAGGAAGAATTCGAACAGATGTTGGCGCGCGACGAATTTCTCGAACACGCCCGCGTCTTCGGACACTATTACGGCACCGCCAAGCATTTCCTGGCCGATGCATTTGCCCTGGGTAAGGACCTGGTGCTCGACATCGACGTGCAGGGCGCGGCGCAAGTCAAGCAGAAGATGCCCGAAGCGGTCAGCATCTTCATCCTGCCGCCGTCGCGCGAGGTGTTGGAGTTTCGTCTGAGAAACCGCAGCCAGAGCGAGCATGTGGACGACAGGACTGTCCGCCGGCGGCTCGACGGCGCCCGAAAAGAGATTGAGAATTACTCGAATTATGACTATATTCTCGTGAACGACCGCCTGGAACAGTCGATCGACCAGCTCAAGGCTGTGGTGTCTTCCGAGCGTGCCAAGCGTTCCCAGACCCCATCGGCGGTCGCCACCGAAGAGTCCGATAAGGCCCAACGATGCCTGCGCGACAACGTTCGGTCGCGCGCGGAGCAGATTCTCAGGTCGTTCGAAGAACATGGGGGAGAAAACGCCTCCCCGGCCTCCGCACCGAATGAGAGGTGAGCACCATGCAGTTAGTACAAGGCTTCGACAGCAACTACCGGTTCATCCTGGTGGCCGCCCGCCGCGCGCGCCAGATCCTGGGCGGTGCCCGTCCCATGGTGGATACGCATTCCCGTAAGCCCTGCCGCATAGCGCGCGAGGAAATCGCCGCCGGTAAGGTGGCGTGGATCATCCCTGAGACGCCGAAAACCGCTGCCGATCAGGCCAACGAGTTCTTCGAAAAGGCGATCGCAGCCGAGTGAGCCATCTGGCGATCTGATCATCTGATCATCTGCTGTTGCACCGGAAAGGGTGCAAGGCGCATCCTTATAAGCGAGGTTCCGGCGGCCAGTCGCCTTCGACCGTCGACCGTGGACCATCGACCTTTATGAAAATCGCCCTCGGCGTTACCGGCGGGATTGCGGCGTACAAGGCCGCGGAAATCCTCCGCCTTCTCCAAGACCACGGGTTCCAGGTGCAGGTCATCATGACCCGCGCCGCCCAGGAATTCGTTCGCCCGCTCACCTTCGCCGCCCTCTCCGGACAAAAGGTCATCACCGACATTTTCGCCGGGCACGAGCCCAACCTGGACTCCGCCGTCGAGCACATCTCGGTGGCGGAATCGATTGACGCTCTCCTGGTCGCACCCGCCACCGCCGACACGCTTGCCAAATTCGCCCATGGCCTGGCCGACGACTTTCTTTCCACGCTCTACCTCGCCACCAAGGCGCCGGTGATTGTTGCCCCGGCGATGAACGTCAACATGTGGAACCACGCGGCGACGCAGGCAAACCTGGCGACGCTGCGGGCGCGCGGCGTGCGCGTGATCGAGCCCGGAAGCGGATACCTCGCGTGCGGCATGATCGGCGCGGGACGCCTGGCCGAAAATGAATTGATTGTCGAGGCAGTGGTGGAGAAGGTTGGCAGGCGCAGGGATTTGGCCGGAGAAACCTTTCTGATCACCTCCGGACCGACGCGTGAACCGCTCGATCCGGTGCGCTTCCTCAGCAATCGCTCCAGCGGCAAGATGGGATACGCGCTGGCGGAAGCGGCGGCGCGCCGTGGAGCCCGTGTCATCCTGGTCAGCGGGCCGACGGCACTGAAGCCGCCCGTCGAGGTCGAAGCGGTGCAGGTCGAAACGGCGGCGGAGATGATGCACGCGGTGATGGCGCGCCTGGGCGAAGCGACCGTGATCATCAAGGCCGCGGCGGTGGCCGATTACCGCCCCAAGCACGTCGCGTCGCAGAAACTGAAAGGCAAGGGCGCGTTTGCGCTCGACCTGGAGCCAAATCCGGACATTGCCGCCGAAGTCAGCGCGCGGCGTCAGGACCAGGTCATCATCGGCTTTGCTGCCGAAACTGAAAACGTGCTGGAGAACGCGCGCAAGAAGCTGGCCGAAAAGAAGCTGGACGCCATCGTCGCCAACGACGTCGCGCAGCCCGGCATCGGCATGGACTCCGAACGCAACGCCGTCACCATCATCACCCACACGGAAGTGATCGACGTGCCCGAGGCCAGCAAGCGCGATGTCGCGGAGCGGATATTAGACGTAGCGCGACAGTTGCGATCTGGATTTAAGAATGAAGAATTAGGAATGAAGAATTAGGAAGGCCTGAGAGTTATCCGTCGTTTTTCCATTCTTCATTCTTACTTCTTCATTCTTCATTTATTCTTAGTGCTCATGCCCCGCAAACTTTCTCCTGAGCAGAAGCGCGCCGCCGCCGACCGTATCTCCTACTACCGCGAGATGGGGATTCATGACTTTTACAAACGTACGGTTTCGGCTGAGTCCTCCGGCGATGAGGAAGTCGGCGCAGCCATCGCCGCTGCCGAGCTTCCGCCCATCATCACCGATCCTGCGGCCGCGCTGGAGGCCATCCGCAAGGAGATTGGTCCGGACTGCACGCGCTGCAAGCTGGGCAAGCTGGGACGCAAGCAAATCGTATTTGGAGTCGGCAATCCGCGCGCGGAGCTGATGTTCGCCGGCGAAGGCCCGGGCGCGGACGAAGACGCGCAGGGCGAACCCTTCGTCGGGCGCGCCGGGCAGTTGCTCAATAAGATGATCGAGGCGATGGGGCTGAAGCGGTCGGACGTGTACATCGCCAACGTGGTGAAGTGCCGCCCGCCGTCGAACCGAACCCCGGAGCGCGACGAATGCGAAACCTGCTTGCCGTTCCTGCTGCGCCAGATCGACGCCATCCAGCCCAAGGCAATCGTCGCTCTGGGCGCTACGGCGGCCAAGGCGCTATTGCAGATCAACGACACCATGATGTCGATGCGCAGCCGGACCTACGAATTCCGCGGCGCCAAGCTGTTCGTCACCTACCACCCGGCGTACCTGCTGCGCGACCCGCGGCAGAAGGCCGAGACGTGGAAGGACTTGCAGCAGGTGATGCAGTACCTGGGGTTGAAATTGCCGGAAAAGGCGAGCTCTTAGCTGTCAGCTTTCATGCCCGAATTCTGCGATGTTGCCGTTCCCGTCCCGTTGGACGCGGTGTTCACCTACCGCCTCAACGGCGCGCAACCCGTGGTGGGCGGGCGCGTGCTCGTGCCGTTTCGCGAGCAACGGCTGGCGGGCATCGTCGTCGAGTTGCACGACCGCCCGCCCAAGGTTGCGGCCAAGAACGTCTACCAGGTGCTGGATTCGGAGCCGGCACTCGATGCTGGGCTGCTGAAGCTCGGACGCTGGATTGCCGATTACTACGTCGCGCCGATCGGCGAAGTTCTGCGCACCATGCTGCCGCTGGCGGCGGAGTTCCGCCGGACGCGCGGCTATCGCATCACCGAAAAAGGTATCGAGGCACTGCACGCGGCGGCGGAGCGCGGCAGTTCGCTGCAACTTTCAGGACCGCTCGAACACCAGGCGGCGGAGATGGCGGTTCTCCACCACTTGCTTGACCGCGAGGTGGTGCGCGAGGAGACGCTGCGCTCCGCTACCGACGCCACGCGCGACACCCTCACCGCGCTGCTGCGCCGCAAATGGGTTGAGCGCGTGGACCTGTCGGCAGCGCGCGATGCCGCCCGTACCATCAAGGTCGCGATCCTGAACGAAGCCATGGAGCCGCGCTGCGCCGAGGCGAAGAAGGGCCGTGCGCTCAACTCCAACCAGGAAAAACTGCTCACCGCTCTGCAACAGAGGGGCGGCAAAGCGACGGTCGCACAACTGCGCGAACTCGACGTCCCACGCACCACGCTCGACACGCTGGTCAAGCGTGGCCTGGTGCTCATCGAAGAGGAGCCGGCGGAGTTCAGGGTCTCAAAGCTCAAGGGCAGCAAGCTCGATTTCATCTTCACGCAGGCGCAGAAGAGCGCCTTGCGCCACATCTGCGTCGCCTCGGAATCGCGCCAGTTCTCGGTGACGATGCTGCACGGCGTCACCGGCTCGGGCAAGACCGCGGTCTATCTCGCCGCGATGCAGAAGGTTCTCGCCGGCGGTCGAGGTGCGATCATGCTTGTCCCTGAGATCGGACTCACTCCGGCCGCTGCCGCGCACTTACACCAGGTATTCGGAGAAGAAGTCGCAATTCTGCACTCCGGCCTGAGCGATGCCGAGCGGGCCGAGCAGTGGCATCGCATCCGGCGAGGTGAAGCGCGCATCGTAGTCGGAACGCGCTCCGCCGTGTTTGCCCCCGTGCACGACCTCGCGCTGATCATCGTGGACGAAGAGCACGACAACTCTTACAAGCAGGAGGAGACGCCGCGCTACCACGCTCGCGACGTGGCCATCATGCGGGCCAAGAACTCGGGCGCGGCGGTGGTGCTGGGGTCGGCGACGCCGTCGCTGGAGTCGTACCACAACGCGCAGAGCGGCAAGTACGCGCTGGTGGAGCTGTCGGAGCGCATCGAGAAGCGCCCGCTGCCGGAAGTCGAGATCGTGGACATGCGCGTGGAGTTCCAGGTTACCGGAAAAGAGCCGGTGATCTCGCGCGTGCTGCACGAGGCAATCACCGAACGCCTGGCGCGCGGTGAGCAGACGATGCTGCTGCTGAACCGGCGCGGGTATTCGCCGATCGTGCTCTGCCGGACCTGCGGCGACACCATCCAGTGCAAGCACTGCGCGATTTCCCTCACCCACCACAAGCGCGAGCGGCGGCTGGAGTGCCATTACTGCGGATATACGCAACGCGTGCCGGAGCGGTGTCCGAAGTGCGCCAGCGAGTACGTGCAGTTCCTCGGCACCGGCTCCGAGCGGCTGGAGGAGCTGCTGCACCAGACGTTCCCGCAAGCGCGCATCGCACGTTTGGATCGCGACACGGTGCGCGGGAAATACGATTTCGAGCGCGTTCTGGCCGCGCTGCACGCGGGCGACGTGGACATCCTGGTGGGAACGCAGATGATCGCCAAGGGACACGACATCCACGGCGTGACGCTGGTCGGAGTGGTCGGCGCAGATACCGGACTGTCGATGCCCGACTTCCGCGCCGCCGAGCGCACCTTCCAATTATTGACTCAGGTGGCGGGACGCGCGGGCCGAGGCGATACTCCCGGACAAGTCATCGTGCAGACTTGGTTCCCCGAGCACTACTCGGTGCTGTTCGCGGCGCAGCACGATTACAAGGGTTTCTACGAGAAAGAGGCGCGCTACCGCAGTTGGATGAAGTATCCGCCGTTTAGCGCGCTGGCCAACGTGCTGGTGCGCAGCGACTCGCTCGACAACGCGATGAAGTGGTCCGGAATGTTGGGAAGATGGCTGGAGCAGCAACCGAAAGAAGGAATCCGCGCGCTCGGTCCCGCGCCCGCGCCGCTGTCAAAGCTGAAGAACGATTATCGCTACCACTTCGTGCTGAAGTCGTCGAGCCGGGCGAAGCTGAATGCGATCGTGCGCGGGATGCTGGCATTTTCGGTGCAACAGAAGATCCCGCGCGGGAACGTGGTGGCGGATATCGATGCGGTGTCGCTGTTGTGAAGCCTACCTTTCCGTAACTAGTGATACTTCCCTCCCACGTCGCGGCGCGACGTGGGGCGCCGAAAACTAGCGCTTCGCCACGGTGAGCGTCACCGACGACGGGTACTCCCTGGAGTGGTGGATTGCCGTGTGCGCCACCACGCCCTTGGTCTCGTCGTAGTTGTTGCCCCCAGTGTTCAGGTTGCGATCGAAGCGCGGGAAGTTGCTGCCGGAAACCTCGATCCGGATCTGGTGTCCCGCGGCGAAGTAGTTGCTGGTAGTCATGGGCTGGAGCGTGACCTTGTACACCTTGCCGTCCTCCATCCAGACCGGAGGCTTGTCGTATCCCGCGCGATAGCGTAACCGCTGGATGGTTTCATCGAGGTTGTAGGCAGGGCCATCGGGCGCAACGTCGATCAGTTTCACGGTCACGTCGGTGTCTTTGACGTCAGCGGAAACATAGAGCGTGACCTCGATCGGACCGCTGACTTCCATCGCCTCCGGAAGTGCCGCGGTGGAATAGACGAGGATATCCGGACGCTCTTCCATCTTGCGCTGGTCCAGCGCGCCGCCGGTGACGGCGTTGCCGGTACAGCAGACGTTGCCGCCGTACGAGGGCACCGGATCCATGGGATCGTAGGTGAAGCGGTCGGGCGCATCGGAGGCGGGCGACGCATTGGTGAGCTTGCCGTCGCCTCGCGCCGTATTGGCGTTGCCACCGCTCGTGAGATACAGCGTCATGGGCTGCGCACCCTGGGGCGGCCAGGTGTCGGAGCTCTTCCACTTGTTCAGCCCCATGATGAAGTACTGGACCTTGGGCGTCTTCTCGAGGACCTGGTTGTCTTCGCCCTTGAGGAAGTGATCGAACCAGGCGAAGGTGAGTTCGGTGTACCCGTTGGGGCTCCCCGGGCCGCCGCCGATGCCGTTTAGGCGCGCGTCGCCCATGCTGCGCTCGCCGACCTTCGTATTCTCGGTCGCGCGGGTATAGGAACAGTGCAGAGTCGGGGCGATTACGGCGTATTGCTCGTTCGCGATCTCCGGTTTCGCGGTGCGCCGCACATAGTTGTAGGCGGCGAGGTTCGGCCCCACGGAAACGTCGTACCACGACATGAACCAGAGCCCGGGAACGTTGAGCGGCATGTCATCGTCCCACAGGCCGCCCTTGTACCAGGCAGGATCGTTGGGCGCGCGCTTGATCATGGCGCCGCCGGTCGGCACCGGCATCGCGTCGGCAAAGATGCCGTGCGGGCCATCCACCGCCTGGATGATGTCCTGCTCGGGCAAGTGGCGCAGCGCTTGCGACCAGTCCACGGCCGGCAGGCGCTGAGCGAGATCGAAGGACTTGGAAACCCGGACCAGGTCTTCCTGCGAGGCGTCGTGCGAGAGCATGGGCCGCACCTGGTTCTGCTCGCCGTAGAGCCAGGCGATAAATAGCATCTGGACGGCGCCGCCGCGGTACCAGTTCCCCTGCTCGTAATACGGCTTGAAGCGTCCGACACCTGCGCCAAATCCCTGCGGATTGATGGCGGCGAGTCCTGGTGGGGACATCGACGCCACGCCCATCTGCCACTCCGCCGTAGAGGAGCAGCCCTGTAAGCCAACCTTGCCATTCGACCACGTTTGCGACGAAAGCCACTGGATGGCGTCGAAGCCGTCGGTGCGCGGCGGCCCGAGGATGTCGTAGCTACCTTCTGAATAGAAGTGGCCGCGCTCGTTCATCTCCACGAACGCGTACCCGCGCTTGATGGCCGTCAGTTCGGTGGTGAGATCCCGCGGCAGGCCGTTCTGCACATCCCAATAATTGAAATTGTAGGGCGTGCGGACGAAGATGATCGGGTACTTCTTCGACGCGTCTTTCGGCCGGTAGACGTCGGCAGCCATGAGTTTGCCGTCGCGCATCCGCACCATGACCTTGCGGTCGACGATGGCGATCGATTCGAGCTCTTTCTCCGTTGCTCGGCGGCGCTCGGCCTGCTCCGGCGTGAGTCCGCGCTGCGGCCCCTGCGCAAAGAGCCCGGGCACGAGAGCGATGAAAAAGAGGAAGGTAACGACACGACGATTTAGCAACATGCTTATCTCCCTCCCGCTGGCAGGTGCTCCGTCAGGTACCGCGTCAGCAGGTGGTACAGGTGCAACGTTGTTCCCGGGCCTTCGAAGATGCCGTGGGTACGGTCGGGATAGGTCATCAGGTCGAACGGCTTGCCCAACTGGATGAGCCGGTTCACCAATAACTCGGTTCCCTGGTAGTGCACGTTGTCGTCGCCCGAACCGTGCACGATGAGCAGGTGGCCCTTCAGTCCTTCCGCAAAGTTAATCGCCGAACCCTCCTGATAGCCCTTCGCATTCTGCTGCGGCAGGCCCATGTAGCGCTCCTGGTAGATCGTGTCGTAGAGGCGCTGGTCGGGCACCGGCGCCACCGACATTCCCACCTTGTAGAGATCGGGATAGCGGAACATCAGGTTGAGGGTGTTGGTCCCGCCGCCGCTCCAGCCCCACACGGCGACGCGATCCAAATCGACATAGGGGCTAGTCTTGCCGAGCCAGCGCAGCGCCTCGGCCTGCTGTTTCGACGACAGCACGCCCACCGCGCCATACACCGACTTGCGCCACTGGCGTCCGCGCGGCGCCGGCGTTCCCGCATTGTCGAAGCTGACGACCAGGTATCCGAGGCTGGCGATGTAGCGGTGGTAAAGCGTGCCGCCGCCGCCCCAGCGGTCCACCACCGTCTGCGCAGCCGGCTCGCCGTAGATTTGCACCAGCACCGGGTATTTCTTTGTCCCGTCGAAATTCGGCGGCTTGATCATGTAGCCGTCCACTCGCACGCCACCACCCACCTCCGCCCGGAAGTACTCAACCGGTGGATTCAGAAATTGCGCGATCTTCTTTTTCAGTTCAGAGCTATCGCCGCTCGGCCTAACGACCTTGTGGTCGGGCAGCGACACCAGCTCGCGCAGCCCTGGATCGTCGAAGCTGGAGAAGCTGTGGAAGGCGTACTTCGCGTCGGGCGAGATGTTGTAGCTGTTCGTGCCGGTGAAATTCGTGGGCGTGACGCGCACCGGATCGGACTTGCCATCCAGCGGCGCGCGGTAAAGATAGCGCTGGGTCGCGTTCTCGGGCGAGGCGATGAAGTAGAGCCAGCCACCCTTTTCGTCGACGCCGGCGATCCCGGCGGTGTCGATGTCGCCGCGCGTGACCAGCATCTCGTGGCCGTCGCGTCCGACGCGGTAAACATGCATCCAGCCGTCTTTTTCGCTGACGACCAGGAACTCCGCGCCATCACGAATGGACTGCGCTTCCGGCAGGCCGCCGAAGCCGATGGTGATAAAGGCGTCGTCGTGGTCGAGCCACATCTGGCGAACCGTGCCACCATCCGTGTCGGCGAGAAAATAGTTGTCGGTGTTCTGCAGCCGGTTGAGCTGTTGGATGAGGAGCGTCTTGGCGTCGGCCCACTGCATGCGCGCGATGTAGTTGTCACGCGGCTCGCCCGGGACCGGGACCCACTTCACGGTGCCGCCTGCGACCTCCACCACGCCCGCGCGTACCGAAGAATTCGCCGTGCCCGCCAGCGGATAGGGCACGTTCATACTCACCGGATACGGCCCGGTCTTCGGATACGGAATCTGGGTGACGATTTCGCGCTCCTTGCCGAGGTAGTACATCAGCGGGAAGTTGCCGACGCCGTGCAGATCGAATTGCAAAAACGCGATGCGGCGGCCATCCGGACTCCAACTGAAGCAATCGTGCAGGTCGAGTTCCTCTTCGTTGACCCAATCGGAGCCGCCGTTGATCACCAGGTCGCTGCCGTCCTGCGTGATGCGCTGGATCTTCCCGCTCGCCAGGTCCTCGACGTAAATATCGTTTTGCCGGACGTACGCAACTTTGCTCGCATCGGGAGAGAACTTCGCATACATCAGGCTGGCTTCGGGAACGTCGCCGCCCAGCTTCTTGAGCTTTCCGGTGGCACGGTCGAGAAACCAATAGTCGCCGCGCGAGTTGGTGCGCCAGACGCGGCGCGTGTTGGTGAAGATGAGGGCGCGCTGGTTGTCTTTCGACCACACCAGCCCCGAGTTCTGCAGCGGCTCCTTGGCGCCTTCGCGTGTCATCCGCGCGGCCGTGATCAGGACTTCGAGTTTCTTGCCAGTCGCGGTGTCGTACTTGACCACGTCCCGTCCGCGTCCGCCGGCCGGAGCAGGCTCCATCGCGATGTAGGATTTGCCACCGTCGAACCAGCGCGGCGCCGGCGTCGGGCGTTCGCTGAATTCACCCGAGAATATCCGGGTGATCATGTCCGATTCAGGGACCTTAGTGGGCGCGGGCTGTTGCGCGACCGACAACACCGAAATGACGAACATCAGCGCGAACGCAATGCGGCGGAGGGCGTACTTGCTCATTCAGTTCTCCCGGAAAACTTGTATGGAACCTGCGATGGTAGGGGAGCGAAGGGGAAGAAAGCAATTGCGGATGAAGCGGTACATCGGTATTTCGGTATGTCGGTATCTTGGGCTCGAACGCATCTTCACACCCGTACGTACCGATATACCGAGATACCGAAATACCACTGCGGCGTCGTCGAGCGGCTCTGCGGGCCAACGCAAGATTATTGAAGGTTAATTCGAAACGGTTCGGGCACGAAAGTCAGGATAAACATCGCGAGCGCGGCCAGCGCCATCCACTTCCGTCCGCGCCCGACGCCGGGATACTCGGGCACGATCGGGTGCCGCAGTCCCGACACGGCGATAAAGACCACCCACACCAGCCATCCGGCCCATCCGGACCAGGAGCTGTCGATCCAGCCCTTCTCGCGAAAGATCGCCGCGAAGCCGAGCGGCAACAAGATTCCCATCACCACGTTGCCGACGTGCCGGTGTGCGCGCGGCCACACCGCATACACGATGTGTCCGCCGTCCAACTGACCGCCCGGCAGCAGGTTCAGCGCGGTCGCGAACATCCCGACCCACGCCGCGACGCCGGTCGGGTGCAAGTACACGCGGGACAGCGGCACTTGCCAACTTCCGGCACCCCGCAAGGGACCGATGAGCCAGTGCACCAGGTGAAAAATCAATGGCAGGCCGAGTTGCACGTCAGAAGTTCCCGCTCCCAACGGCATCGGCTTCGACAGCCATAACGACCACATCAGGACCAGCGTCGCGACCACGAACCCCGCGATCGGCCCGGCAATGCCGATATCGAACAACGCCTCCCGCGAACGGATCGGTGACTTGATGCGGATGAACGCGCCCAGCGTCCCGATCAGGGTCGGCGCGGGAATGAAGAAGGGGAGCGTGGCGTTCACGCCGTAGCGCATGCAGAAGACGTAGTGCCCCATCTCGTGCGCCAGCAGGATTGCCAGCAGCGTTCCCGCGAACGGGACACCGAGCAACAGCCGCGAGGGAGCTTGGAAAATCCAGCTCACCGGGAACATGGGCAGGGTGTCGTCCTGCAAGGTGAAGGCGGGCAGGTTGTGCAGGAAGTTGTATTCGAGGCGCGCACCTACGATGAGCGTGGTGAACAGCGTGAGCAGCAGGAGCAGGGCATGCAGCCAGTACCGGGGGCGCGGCGCCGGCGGCGCCACGACGAATACTTCAATGGGGAGGGGTTCCTCGTATAGGTAAGGGACTGGCGGCGTGGGATCCGACATTCAATAAGCCTGCTCGCCATCCATGATAACGGATAGGCCTGCGGCAACTCTCGCGGCAAAATTTATGGCACACGGCGAACTGGGTCCGGGTGTGCCATCCGATTCGCTGACACCTGCTTAGTCGATACTTTGCAACTCTTTACCGGGCTTGAAGCGTACCGCCTTGCCGGGCGGGATATTGACCTCGGCGCCGGTGCGCGGGTTGCGGCCGATGCCGGTCTTGCGCGGGCGTACGTTGAACACGCCAAACCCGCGCAGTTCAATACGATCGCCGTGCGAGAGCGCCTTCTTCATGCTGTCGAAAACGGTTTCGACCGCCAGTTCGGCTTTGGTCTTGGTGATGCCGGTCTTGTTGACCACTTCGTTGATAATGTCGAGCTTGATCACGGACGGCTCCCCCCATCGGCGCTAAAGTACTGATGCTAAAGGCGGCAAACCGCATTGTCAACGGCGACCACAGCGCATGCCGCTGATCACTTGCGCTCGGGTGCGCTGAAGGCTACCTTTTCCCGTTTATGTCGACCGGTAAGAAACCGCCGCGGCGTGCCGAAGAACTGGGCAAAGCTGTCCGTGAATCTGTTGATTTCAAAGGCCGGCACACTGATAAGCAAGCAGTTGCTGAAAAACTACGAGCAGCCCGGAAGTGGCTGCGCCTGCCGTTGGAAGACTTTCTGAGAGAAATGGAAATCAGTCAGAGTGAGGCTGTGTACGAAGAGATAGTTGCTATTTGGCGCGAGTTTCACGACTAGGACCGCGGAGGAACTTCTTCTCGACCTCAGTTCGACGCTTGGGATCGAGCCCAGAGAGGTGCCGGTCCATCGCTTTGACAAGGCGTTGCGCTGCTTCAGTTTCCGTCAACTTCTTTCGTGCGGGTGCGGGACTCGCCATGGGTTACCGACCTCTCAATCGAGACCTGATTGTACCTCTGTTGAATCATCGTGGCAGTATTTACTTGGGCGCGGGTTCGCTCGCTCTGCTGCCTGCCCTCTTCTCCACAGTAACGTCACCTTTCCACAGCGCGATGCACATTCAGGTGAAGTTTTCGGTTGATACTGTTACAGCAACCTGAGAAATTATCGGTGGGGAATCCCTGTTATGAGCAGCACCGCAGTTCAGACGACAAAAGGTACGTCCGTAAAAAGCGACCGCTGGATCCGCCGCATGGCCCTCGACCACGACATGATTAACCCCTTCTCCGAGAAGCAGGTGGGAGCGGGCGTGATCTCTTACGGGCTCTCCAGCTACGGCTACGACTTGCGCGTGGCCGACGAGTTCAAGATCTTCACCAACATCAACTCGACGGTGGTCGATCCCAAGCAGTTCGACGAGCGCTCCTTCGTCACCATCCGCTCCGAAGTCGCCATCATTCCCCCTAACTCGTTCGCCCTGGCGCGCTCGGTGGAGTACTTCAAGATCCCGCGCGACTGCATCACGCTCTGCGTCGGCAAGAGCACCTATGCGCGCTGCGGAATCATCGTGAACGTCACCCCCTTCGAGCCCGAGTGGGAAGGTTTCGTGACGCTGGAAATCTCGAATACCACGCCGCTGCCGGCCAAAATCTACGCCAACGAAGGGCTGTGCCAGATCCTGTTCTTCCAATCCGACGAGGAGTGCGAGACCAGTTACGCCGACCGCAAGGGCAAATACCAGGCGCAGAAAGGCATCGTGCTGCCCAAGGTGCTGTAGCAGGTATCAGGCGTCAGGCGTCAGGCGTTAGGCTTTAGGCTTTAGGAAATCGGGTGCTCCGATATACTGCGCGACTATGAGACGTCGCGCAGTTTTCTTTGTACTACTCGTTTCTTCGCTGACGTTTGCGCAGACCAGTACCACTGACCCGGTTCACGCCTGGGTTGCCGGACACCAGCGCGACATCGTGCGCCAGTTCGTCGAGCTGCTGGCAATGCCAAACGTCGCTTCCGACACGGCGAACATCCGCAAGAACGCCGACTACCTCGTCGCACAGTTGCAACAGCGCGGGGTGCGCGCGCGATTGCTGGAGGAGAACGGTGGGCCGCCCATCGTCTTTGGCGAACTGATGGCGCCGGGAGCGCTCCGGACGGTCATGATCTACGCGCACTATGACGGACAGAAAGTCGATCCGTCGCAGTGGGCCACGCCGCCGTGGTCGCCGGTGGTGCGCGATGCGCCGCTGGAACAGGGCGGAAAGGTGATCGCTCTCGATTCGCTGCCACGGCAAATTCCCGGCGAGTGGTGGATCTATGGGCGCTCTGCGGGCGACGACAAGGTTCCGATCCAGGCGGTGCTGTCGGCGCTGGACGCGCTGAAGACCAACGGCAAAAAGCCCACCGTCAACCTGAAGTTCTTCTTCGAAGGCGAAGAAGAAGCCGGCTCGCCGCACCTTGCCGGCGCGATGCAGAAATACGCCGGCCTGCTCAACGGCGACCTCTGGCTTCTCTGCGACGGCCCCGTCCACCAGACGCGCCTCCCGCAGGTGTACTTCGGCGCGCGCGGGATTACTGAAGTCGAAATGACTGTGTACGGCCCAACGCGCAGTCTGCACAGCGGACACTACGGTAACTGGGCGCCGAATCCCGGCGTGCTCCTTGCCGAACTGATCGCCTCCATGCGCGACAGCAATGGCAATATCAAAATCGCCGCCTACTCCGACGACGTCCGTCCGCTCACCACCGCCGAAAAGCAGGCCATCGCCGCCATGCCCGACGTGGACACGCAAATGATGCGCGAATTGAACCTGGCGTGGACCGAAGGCGCGCCGGAGCCGCTCCCGCTGCGCATTACTCACCCGGCGCTGAACGTCCGCGGCATCCAGGTGGGACACGTCGGCGAGCAGGCGCAGAACGCGGTGCCGACCGAGGCGCGCGCGTCGATCGACTTCCGCCTTGTCCCCGACCAGCAGCCCGAGCGCGTCAAGAAGCTCGTGGAAGACCACATCCGCAAACAGGGGTTTTACATCACGCACCAGGCGCCAACGCCGGAAGAGCGGCTGGCCCATGCGAAAACGATTTTCCTGGATTGGGGCGCCGGATATCCGTCGGCGCGAACTTCCATGGACTTGCCGGTATCAAAGGCCCTGGTGCGCACGATTGCGGATGCGACGGACAAGCAGGTGGTGCAGGCGCCGCTGCTGGGCGGGAGCATCCCGATGTATCTGTTTCTGAAGAGCGCGCCGGTCATCGGCCTGCCGGTCGCCAATCACGACGACAACCAGCACGCCGCCAATGAAAACCTCCGCCTCCAGAACCTTTATGACGCCATCGACATCTTCGCGGCGGTGATGACGAAGCTGGAAGGTGAATGGAAGTAAACCGGGCGTAAGGTTCAAGGCGTATGGCTTAAGGTAAAAGAAAAACGTCCGGGTTGACCGGACGTTGAATTCCTTGCGCCTTAAGCCTTGTGCCTTGCGCCTACTTCCCTTCCGACACTTTGTACATATACCGGATCGCCTGCTTGTAAATGATCATGTTCGGACCGCCGTTACGGATGATCTTCAGGCAGCAACGGTCGTACCACTCGATGACGCCGTTCACGCTCTCACCGTCCTGCATCACGATGACCATCGGCGTCTTCGCCTGCATCTGTTTCTGGTAATAGAAATTCTCGGCGTGCGTCTGCTCCGGTGGCGGCGCTTTCTTGGCTCCGGTGGCGCGTTCGCGCCGGTCGTTATCGCGCTCGCGGTGTTCCGGTCGCGGCAGGCTTGGCCGGATCAGCTTGCGGTTGCCAAATTCCGGTTCCGGCGCTCGTTCGACGGTGGTGGAATTCATTCCGTCTTTCATAATGGCGGGCCTCCTGCGACCAGCCGGGAACTCTCGCGGCGGACACGTCTCTCCCCGCTGCCCGGCTCAGAAATTGTCCTCCACGACCGCAGTTTCCCGCGCCGGGCGGACGTATCACACATCGATATGCTCTTTCCCTGGTGAATGGAAGGTGTGACTTGCCCCTACGGTATCACAGGAATTCTGCGGAAACAATGCTGGCCGGATTGTGTAATTTTGTAATTGCGGAATTGGGCAATGGAAAACCATTCGGGTTAACGGTCTTTCCATTACTCGATTTGAGATTACTCAATTACCAATCTCGAGGGCGGCCACCATCGCGTCCAGGGAGACGTTCCTGAGCAGGTTACGCCGCATCCCGCTTTCCACCTCCCCGACGCGTTGCGAGGCCAGGGCGATCCAATCGAAGGTGATGTCGCGGGCCAGTTTTTCCAGCTCGCCCTTTACGTCCGCGTTGCGGACCAGTTCCGGCGTGCCGCTCTTGATCATGAGCAGGTCTTCCAGCAGCGCATACAAAGTGCGGAGCAGGCGGTCGATCTTCTCGCGCCCGTCGGCGCCCGCGCGATACGTTTCAGTGACGCGAAAGAGCGAGCTGTGATCGTCCGCTGCGATCGCCGTCCGCATCAGGAGAAGTGCGTCCTGTCGTGCCGCTGCGTAAGCCGCCAGGTCAAACGAACGGGCCTTCCCCACCGCGCCGCCCGACAGCTTGGCGACCAGCGTCCGTTGCGCCGGCTTCCAATCCGGATGTGCCTCCGCCAGGTCGCGCTCGATCTCCTCGGGCATCAACGGGCACAATGCGAAGCTTACGCAACGCGAACGGATGGTCGGCAGCAACGCGCCCGGATTCTCGGCGAGCAAAAAGATGGTCGCAAACTCCGGCGGCTCCTCCAGCACCTTGAGCAGCGAGTTCGCGGCTTCCTTCATGAACGTCGCGGCGGTGAAAATGTAGACGCGGCGGCGTCCTTCACCGGGACGGTAGTAGATGCCGCCGATCACGTGCCGCACCTGGTCCACCTTAATCATCATCTGCGGTGGATCGGGCGGAATAATGAGCACGTCGGGGTGCGTCTGGATGAGGATGCGCGTTTCTTTCTTGTCGGTCTCACGCAGGTTCTCGCGCGCTTCGATCGCTTCGGCGCAGCGGACGTCCAGCGCATCCGCCTCGGCAATGCGCACGCAGTTCTTGCAATGTCCGCAGAAATCGGGTTCGCGTGGGGCGGGCGTCTCGCCGGTCGCGAACAGCCCCGAATCTCCTGGCGGCGGCGCCGTGTTTTTCAGGCAGTTCATCGCCTTAGCGACCATCTGCGCCAGCGTGTACTTGCCCGAGCCTTCCGGTCCGCTCAGGATTACGGCGTGCGGAAAGCGGTCGCGCGCCAGCATCCCGCGCAACTGCTCGACGACTTCCCGGTTGCCATGAAAATCCGCGAAACCCATGGTCAAAACTTACCACGGAGGCACGGAGACACGGAGGAAAAGCAAAGTTGATGCTTCTCCGTGCCTCCGTGTTGATATGATTTCTCCGCACATGACCAAAAAGCGCGGCATTTTCATTACCTTCGAAGGGCTCGACGGTTGCGGCAAGAGCACGCAACTGGAGCGGCTGGCCGCCGAGTTGCGGAGCGAAGGCATCGACGTGCTGACCACCCGCGAACCGGGCGGCACCGCTATCGGCGAACGCATCCGCTCCATCCTGCTCGACTCGGCGACCTCCGGACTGACTCCCATGGCCGAGTTGGCGCTGATGTTCGCCTCGCGCGCGCAGCAACTCGAAGAGCTGATCGTGCCCACGCTCGAGCGCGGCGCCTGGGTGCTTTGCGACCGCTTCACCGATTCCTCCGAGGCCTACCAGGGGGGCGGCCGCGAACTGGGGTCCCAAGCCGTGCTCGACTTGCATCGCGTCGTGTGCCGCAACGTCTGGCCCGACCTTACCGTGCTGATGGATTCCGAGGTCGAGGCCAGCGTGGCGCGCGCCCGCCGCCGCAACCTGAAGAAGACCGATGCCGCGAACGAAAATCGCTTCGAGACCGAGGACCGCGCCTTCTTCGAGCGCGTGCACGACGCCTATCGCGCCATTGCGAAACGCGAGAAGCAGCGTGTCTTGATGCTCGACGCACGCCGTCCCGCCGACGTTGTCCATCCCCAGATTGTCGCTGCCGTGCGCGAGCGCTTTCTCGCCAACGGCACTCGCGCCAACAAGCGCGCCGCCAAAGCGAAGATCTGAACTTTCGAGCCGTCTTGCCTTGAGCCTTGCGCCGTGAGCCTTGCGCCTCGTTGTGCTATTCTCGAATCGTGGGCCCCGCGCCACTCCGGCGCACATCGTTCAACGATATAACCACTCTTTTCGAGGAGTTCCGATGCTCCGTCTCCGCCATCTGTCGTTCGTGATTCTGCTGACCGCCGGCTGCGCGCTGGCCCAGTACGCGCCTGCTTCCAAGCCATATCCCGGGACCATCCGGCTCGCGGTGGACGCAACCCAGGCGCCGCAAAACATCTTCCGCGCCTCCGAGACGATTCCGGTTTCACCGGGCGCGATTGCGCTGCTCTATCCCAAGTGGATTCCCGGCGAGCACGGACCCACCGGGCCGATCCTCGACTCCTCCGGGCTCAAGTTCACCGCCAACGGCCAGACCATTCCCTGGCGCCGCGACGACAGCGACATGTACACCTATCACCTCACGGTCCCGGCGGGTGTGAGCGAGATTCAAGCAACACTCGAATTCGACGCGCCCGTTTCCGGTGAGGGCGGATTCTCCGCCGGCGCATCGTCCACCGCGAAGCTGGCCGTGCTGAGCTGGAACTGGCTGGTGCTCTATCCCGCGGGATACACAGCCGAGCAGATCAACGTTGAGCCGGAGCTAAAGATTCCTACGAACTGGGGCTTCGGAACTCCGCTGCCGAAGCCAAACTCGACCACTCGGGACAGGCTTGGATGGGTTCAGTTCGCGCCCACCACGCTTTACACGCTTGTCGATTCGCCCGTGATCATGGGCGAGTACTACCGCAAAATCGATTTGTCGCCTGCCGGCGAGCAGCGTCCGACGGAGCTCGACATCGCCGCCGATTCCGCCGCCGCGCTGGATATGCCGGCCGACACCGAACAGCAGTACAGGAACCTCGTCGTGGAAGCGGGCGCGCTGTTCGGCGCGCGCCACTATCGCGACTACCACTTCCTGCTGACGCTCAGCGATCACGTCGCGCACTTCGGCTTGGAGCACCACGAAGCCAACGACAGCCGCACCGACGAGCGCTCCCTGATCGAAGACACCGGGCGCAAGCTCATGTCGGGCCTGCTGCCGCACGAGTACACGCACTCGTGGAACGGAAAGTACCGCCGTTCCGTGGGTCTCGCCACACCCGACTACCAGCAGCCGATGAAGGGCGAGTTGCTATGGGTGTACGAAGGCCTGACGTCGTACCTCGGCGAGGTGCTCACCGCGCGCAGCGGTCTGCTCAACGCCGACCAATCGCGCGATGGGCTGGCGCTGATCGCGGCGGGCATGTCGCACCGTCCCGGAAGGCAGTGGCGTCCGCTGCTGGACACGACCGTCGCCGCGCAAATCCTCTACCAATCGCCATTCCAGTGGTCGAGCTGGCGGCGCAGCGTGGACTTCTACGACGAAGGCGTGATGATCTGGCTCGACGCCGATACGACGATCCGTAAGCTCACCAACAACCAGAAGTCTCTCGACGATTGGACCAGGATCTTCCACGGCCAGCCTGACCAGCCGCTGAATGCCGCGCCGCGCGTGAAGCCATACACCTTCGACGAGCTGGTCAGCACCATGAACCAGGTGGTGAAGTACGACTGGGCCAAGTTCTGGAACGATCGGCTGAACTACGTCGGGCCGGACTCACCGCTTCAGGGCCTCGGGAACAGCGGCTGGAAGCTGGTGTACGACGATCAGCCGTCGGAGATGTTCCGCGCGCGCGAAGGCCGCGGCGACGGCGCCGACCTTTCGTATTCGCTCGGCATTGCGCTCAACAAGAACGGGCGCGTGCAGGACTCCATCTTCTTCATGCCCGCCTACAACGCCGGCATCACGCCGGGAATGACCGTGGTCGCGGTGAACGGGCGCAAGTACTCGGCCGACGTGATTCACGACGCGCTCAAGACGGCGAAAAACTCGAAGGAGCCGGTCCAGTTGCTGGTCGAGAACAACGACTACTTCAAGAGCTACTCCATCAACTATCACGAGGGCGACAAGTATCCGCACCTGGTTCGCGATGAGTCGAGACCGGATTTATTGACGGACATCATGAAGGCTCACGCGACAAAGTAGTTCGTATTCCGTATTCCGTATTCCGGGCTGGCATTCTGGCCGGAATACGGAATACGCCTCTACAAGTCTTTCACACCTTCAAACAGATACTTTTCCTGTCTCGCCACGCTCGGCTCTTCTTCCGGGTTTTCCGACAGCATGAACTCCAGCACTTTCTGTGGGTGCGCTGCCAGCCACACCGGAGCGAACGATTGCCGGTGCAACGGCGTCGGGCCCAGCTTGCACAGGCTGGCGACGTGCTTGGGGCTGCGGTAGCCCTTGTTGGAAGCGAGGTCGTATTCGGGGAAAACCGGCGCCCATTTGGTGATGAGCGCGTCGCGGTGGACCTTGGCGACGATCGAGGCGGCGGCGATGGAAGCGGAGAGCGCGTCGCCGTGAATGATCTTGGTCTGCGGGCAATCGAACTGGACGCGCACGGCGTCGAGCAGCAAGTGGTCCGGCCTGGGATCGAGTTGCTCGATGGCTTGCACCATGGCGAGCAGCGAGGCCTGGTAGATGTTGATCTGGTCGATGCGGGCGGCGTCCACGGCGGCCACCGACCAGGCGATGCAGTGTTCCTTGATGCGCTCGGCCAGCACTTCGCGGCGGGCGGCGGGCAGGAGCTTGGAGTCGCGCAGCCCCTTGATGCGGTACTTGGGATCGAGAATCACCGCGCCGGCGACCACCGGTCCGAAGAAGGCGCCGCGTCCCACTTCGTCAACCCCGCAGACCAATTGCGCGCCGGTGGCCCAGGCAAGCTTCTCGAATTTCAGCGTGCACTTGAGCCGCTTGAGCAGACGGAGTTTGGCGGCGGAGCGGGAAATCTCGGAATCGGGCTTGCGCAGCCGGACCACCACAACATCTAACCACGGATTGGCACCGATCAACACGGATCAAAGACAAAAATCGCAGGAGAAACGATACGGACCAGAAGGGTTCCTCTGGTCCGTGATGATCCGTGAAAATCCGCGGTGAATTACCTCTGGCGCTCGGCTTCCTTCAAGCGGGCGGCCTTGCCGCGCAGTCCGCGCAGGTAGTAGAGCTTGGCGCGGCGCACCTGGGCGGAGCGGACGATTTCGATCTTGTCGATGACCCGGGAGTGCAGCGGGAAGATGCGCTCCACGCCCTGTCCGAAGCTCATCTTGCGGACGGTGAAGGTAGCCTGCGGGCCGTTGTTCTTGGAGATCACAACGCCTTCAAAGGCCTGCAGGCGCTCTTTGTCGCCTTCCTTGATCTTGACGTGAACGCGCACGGTGTCGCCCGGAACAAACGGCGGGTGATCGGTCCGCAGCACCTTGGCGAGCATTTTCTGAATAATCGGTGAGGTTGACATGACACAATTCCTTCAGGGTTTGAAACTTCTAATATACGCGAAAGTAGCTGGATTGTCAGCAGGTTCGGAGGAATGAAGAAATCACCCCAATGAAGAATTGAAGAAGTCAGAATGAAGAATGGGCAATCCCCAAGTTTCGGCATGACGACATTCTTCATTCTTAATTCTTCATTCTTAATTCCTTTGTCAGTTCCTCGACAATTTGCCGATCTTCGCCGCTAAGTTCCGCCTGCCCCAGCAGGTCCGGGCGATTGCGCAGCGTTTTTTCCAGCGCGCGGCGGCGACGCCAGCGGCGGATCCCCTCGTGGTCTCCACCCACCAGCAGGTCAGGCACTTTCATGCCGCGAAAATCGGCCGGACGGGTGTAGTGCGGGTAGTCGAGCAGGCCGCCGGCGGAGATAGTGGAATCGGGAATGCGCTTGCCTTCCGCGTCCATGGGCAGCTTCATGCGGACCTCCCCCACGCCGAATGATTCCGTTTTCGAAGACGCCTCGTTGCCCAGCGCGCCGGGAATCAGCCGGGTGACCGCGTCGAGAATTATGGCGGCCGGAAGTTCGCCGCCACTTAGAACGTAATCGCCAATGGAGATTTCGCGGTCGGCCAGAAACTCGGTGACGCGCTCGTCCACGCCCTCGTAGCGCCCGCAAATCAGAACGACGCGGTCGAGTCCAGAAAGCTCGGCGGCGATGGCTTGGTTGAAGATCTGGCCTTGCGGGGAAAGCAGGATGACGGACTGTTTCGCTTTGCCGCCCATGCGGTCTTCACGCGGCGCAATTCCTTGCGCTTCCAGGCACTCGAAGATCGGTTCCGGCTTGAGCACCATGCCCTCGCCGCCGCCAAAGGGGCGATCATCCACGGTGCGGTGCTTGTCGTGAGTGAAGGCGCGCAGGTCGTGGACGTTGATCTCGACCAGCCCCGCTTCGCGCGCGCGGCGCACGATGCCGTAGTCCAAGGGACCGCGGAAGAAGTCGGGAAAGATCGTGATGAGGTCGAAGATCATGTCGTACAGGCTCTCAGCTTTCAGCTTACCCTACGTCAAGCTGAGAGCTGATAGCTGAAAGCTATTCTTGTCCGCGCTCCCTGTCCTTTTCCTCCGCCGATAGCGGCGCATCCAGGTCCAGCATTCCTTCCGGCAGCTCGAGTTCGATCCGTTTTGACGCGGTATCGAGCTGCTTGATGTAATCCTGCGCCAAGGGGACCAAGTACTCCTTCGCTCCGTGACGAATCTGGAGAATTGGCGCTTCACCGGCGCTAAAGAGTACGTCGGCAACCTCGCCAATTTCACCGGTGCCGGCAACCGTCACGCGGCAGCCGACCAAGTCAGCAACGTACGTCGCACCTTCTTCCAATTGCGCGCGTTCTTCCGCGGGGATTTGGAGTTCGCCGCCAATCAGGGTTTCGGCGTCGGTGATGGAATCGATGCCCTCGAACTTCAGGACCAGGCGTTCCTTGTGGGGCCAGAAATTCTGCAGGTGAAGTTCGCGGCGGGTGCCGCTGGCGTCGAGCAGGAAAAGGCGGCGGCGTTCGGCAAAGCGCTCGGGGAAGTCGGTGAAGAGGTCGGCGGCGACTTCGCCGATGCGGCCTTGTGTCTTGGCGACGCGCGCGATCGTGACAAACTCGCCTATTCCAGGATCTCCAGCGCGAAGCGGCGGTCCAGCTTCATGCCCGACGCGCTCAGGATGGTACGGATGGCGCGCGCAGTTCGGCCCTGCTTGCCGATGACTTTTCCCACGTCACCGGGCGCCACACGCAGCTCTAGCACCGTGCAGTCGCCGTCCTGGACTTCCTGCACGGAGACCTGGTCGGGTGTGTCCACCAGCGTCTTGGCGATGTATTCGATCAGAGGGCGCAAATCACCGCTCGGCGGAAGCGCCGACCCTGGAGCCGTTGCCATCCGGTCATCCTCCTGTGCTCGTTTGCCAGTTAGCGGAGAAAAACAATTATGCCGCAGTTTCCGCGCTGGTTGGGGTTTGACGCTTCCAGAGGCGGGCCACGGTGGCGGACATCTGTGCGCCCTTGCCAACCCAATGGTCAATGCGGTCGCGCTTCAGGTCCACGCTGGTGGGATTGGTGCGCGGGTTGTACGTGCCCACCACTTCCACCGAGCGGCCATCGCGCGCGCGGTCCTTCTCAATTACCACGACTCGGTAGTACGGCTGCTTTCGCGCTCCAACGCGCGATAAACGGATCATCAACACAGAACTGACTTCCTTTCCTACTGATTCCCGGAGGGTTAGGACAAACTATTATTATCGGGGAAGAGGCCGGGATTGTAAACCGGAAAGGGTATTCAACCGCGTTTGTCGGACCGCGCACTCTCCACCGCTTCCAGCACCTCCAGCGGCTCGGGGCGCTGGGTGTAGTCGGGATTGGCCGACGAGAACAGGACCGTGCCGCCGCGGTCGACGGCAAAGGTCGCGGGAATCGGCAGATCCCAGCTCTCGTCGCCGTTCACGAAGGGTAGGTTGACGAACGTCCGGCGGTAAATGAGTGGCTGCTCGTCGGGGACGGAATAGACCAGCCCGAACTGCCGCGCGACCTTGTTCCCGGCGTCGCTAAGGAGCGGGTACTCCAGCCGGTGCTGGTCGTGCATGAGCGAGACCTGGTGCGGCGTCTGCGGCGAGACGGCGGCCAGCGCGATGCCGGAGCGCGAGATCGAGGGCATCAGGCGGTTCCACGCTTCCAGTTGCGCGATGCAGAAGGGACACCAGCGTCCGCGAAAGAAGAGCAGGACGGCGGGCCCGTTGGCGATCAGCGAAACGAGGTTGACCGGCTTGCCGTTGTGATCAGGCAATTCGAATGGCGGCGCCGCCGAACCAACGGGCAGTGCCGATGCCGCGGTATCCGATGCCTGCAACTGCTCGACCACGCGCCGGTGCAGTGCCTGCGTGGCCTCGGGAACGTACTGCTGCATCAAGCCGCGGCGCTCGTCCAGCGCTTCCTTGAGCGTCGCGTGCTGCTCGGGTTGTGCCTCGTCCATGCCGCGCCAGCGCATACAGTCACCCCGCCGCGCCAACACCGGGCGCGCCGGGGACCCCGACGTCCAGAGTACCAAAATGGGAATCGTGGCCGACGATTTCCGGACGCCTGTTCGAAAACCTGCTTGCGTCCGGGCGGCGAAGGTGCGAGATTGCGCGGAACAGGAGGGGCTCCCATGCACCGTACTCCCTTTGCCCCCTTCGGACGCTCGGGCCGCAGCGGCGCGATCTTCGCCATCGTGGTGGTGGTCGCGATCATCGGCGGGCTGGGCTTCGTTTCCGTGCGCTCGCTGCTGAAAGACCGCCGCGACCAGAACGAGCGCACCGCCATCAGCAGCATTCGCGCGCTCAACACCGCACTTTACCTGCACCGGCAGAAACATGCGGACAGCTACCCGAAGTCGCTGCAGGAGATGGCGGACGTCGAAAAGCAGTTCAAGTGTGGCGAGGCCGACTGTGCGCACTGGGGCTATCGCTACAAGTACGAGCTGCTGCCGCCCAACAACATGGGCCCGCGCTACGTGATCCAGGTGCGCCCGATCAAGTATCAGAACACCGGCGAGCAGTCGTTTTATTCGGACGAGAGTGGAGTGATCCACGCCACGCCCGACAATCGACCGGCGAGCGCGGGGGACGGCCCGGTTTCGTAAGTGCAGTTCTGAGTTCCGAGTTTCGAGTGCTGAGTTACCGGGTGCAGCGCAGAATCCCAAGTCTCGGAACTAAGAACTCGGAACTCTCTCACATTCCGGGGAATTTGCCGCCACCCATCATCCCGGCCATCTTGCGGGCGAAGCTGGCCTTGCCCATGTCCTTGAACATCTTGCGCATCTGCGCGTACTGGCGCAGGAGCTGGTTCACTTCCTGGACGCTGGTGCCGCTGCCGCGGGCGATGCGTTTGCGCCGCGAGCCGTTGATGGATTCGTGGTGCTCGCGCTCGTAGGACGTCATCGAGTTAATGATGGCCTCCACGCGTCCCAACTGCTTTTCGTCCACGTTGTCGGCTGCCTTCTGCATGTTGGCAAACGGGCCGATCGAGGGCAGCATCTTGATGATGCTCTGCATCGAGCCCATCTTCTTCACCTGGCGCAGTTGCTCGCGGAAATCCTCCAGCGAGAAGCCGCCGCCGGAGAGCGCTTTGGCAGTGAAGTCCTCGGCCTTCTTCTTGTCCACCGTGGACTCGGCCCGCTCGATGAGCGAGAGGATGTCGCCCATGCCGAGGATGCGGCCGACGATACGGTCCGGATGAAACGGTTCGAGCGCGTCAAACTTCTCGCCGGTGCCGATGAACTTGATGGGTTGTCCGGTCACTTTTCGGATCGAGAGGGCCGCGCCGCCGCGGGCGTCGCCATCCATTTTGGTGAGCACCACGCCGGTGAGGGTGAGCTTGTCGTGAAACTCCTTGGCCGAGTTGACGGCGTCCTGTCCGGTCATGGCGTCGGCGACGAACAGGATTTCCTGCGGGTTGAGCAGCTTCTTCAGGGACTGCATTTCGTCCATGAGCAGCTCGTCGATGTGCAGGCGCCCGGCGGTGTCAACGATGAGCACGTCGCAGCCTAAATTGATGGCTTCCTTGCGTGCTTCCTTCGCCAGGCGCTCGACGGTGGCGGTGTTCGCCTCGGTAGCCTGGCCTTCGTAAAGGTGCGCGCCCACTTGCTGGGCGACGATCTTCAACTGCTCGCGCGCGGCGGGACGATAAACGTCCACCGAAACCAGAAGCGGGCGGTGTCCGCCTTTTTTCAGCCAGTGTGCCAGCTTGCCGGAGGTGGTGGTCTTGCCGGAACCCTGCAGACCGGACATCAACACGACACTGGGCGGTTGTGAAGCAAACTTGAATTTGGCAGTGTCCTTGCCGAGGAGCTCGATCAACTCGTCGCGGACGATCTTCACCACCTGCTCGGCCGGTGAGAGCGCGGTCATCACCCGCTCTCCGATGGCCTTCTCGCGAATGTGGTCGATCAGTTCCTTGACGACCTTGAAATTGACGTCGGCTTCCAGCAGCGCCAGCCGGATTTCGCGCAGCGCTTCCTCGATGTTCTCGGCGGTGAGCGAGCCCTGCCCGCGCAGGTTCTTGAAGGCGCGCTGCAGTTTGTCGGTAAGGTTCTCAAACATCGGCAGTTTCCGATTTCAGGGGTATTGGATGCGAATCGGCCGCAATGGACACATCGGGCGGCCGAAGCTTCATTTTACACGGCGGGAGATCGGTGGGCTGTCGAGCAGCAAACGTAATCGGTAATCCGTAATCCGGAACCACCCACCGCTGGATCACCGATTACCGATTACCGATTTCGGATTACTGCTTCATTTGCTGCGCGAGCCAGTTGGCGATGCCCATCTCGCCGATGCCGTGGAGTTGCCCTTCGCGATGGTCGGCGTGTCCTTCCTCATCTTTGATCAGGTGCTCGAACATCTCGCGGGTCCCGGCGTCGCCGTTCTTCGTGCAGACCATGACGGCCCCGTTGTACTGGCGGACGGCGCCCTTCTCCAGCGCGAGGTTATCTTCCAGCATGGCTTTCACGTCGCCGGAGATCTTCGGCTGAAGTCCGACTTCCACGGCGGGCACGCCCTCGAGGAAGCAAATCCGCTCGATCACGCTTTCGGCGTGGCGCATCTCGTCGATGGCCTGCTTCTTGAGGTCGTCGCCGAGGTGCGCGTAGCCCCAGTTCTGGCACATCTCGGCCTGCACCATGTACTCCACAATAGCCGTCAGCTCGGCATGCAGGGCGGCATTCAATTCCTTCAGGACTTCCGGTTGGCCTTTCATCAATCCTCCGATCGGTGCGGCGCTCGTCCGCTATCCAGCGAGCGTAACTACCGGCAGCGACAGCGGTCTATGACGTACGTCACATGCTTTCGGGCTGCCCCGGCACAGCGCGCGGAGGAGTATGATGTGGTTGCCTTTGCTGGCTGGATTCACGGCAAAGACCTACCGCTATGACGACCCGCATGCTCGACGACCTCACCATCCTGAAAGACGACATGAAAGCCTTCGTCGAAGGCCATGGCATGAGCCGCTTCCAGGGCTACGTGAACGACGAGATTGCCAGCGTCATGTGGGACCCGGGCGACAATCCCGATAGCTGGAAGGACTTCGTCGAGCTGGCCAAAGCCTCCAGCGCGCCCTTCCTCACCATGAACGACGTGGTGATCGAGCGCGAGGACGTGGATTACCTCGTCAACCAGATGCAGCATTCCACCTACATCAACGACGAGGACGTCGAAGAAGCCAAGTGGCTGCGCACCTACATCGGCAAGACCGGATTCGTGCAGCTCGGCTTTCCCTACCAGGGCACAATGTTCCTGTGTGAAGTCTCCACCGAGTGGTACGACCGCTACCAGCGCCTGCTGGAAATGGCCGACGAGTACGGCGGGATCCCGTTCGACGAATTGGAAGGCTCGGACGGGAAAGACGACCCCTTCTAATGAAGAATGAAGAAGTCAGAATGAAGAATGGTCGAGCTTCGTTCTGACTGCCGGTTTCCATTCTTCATTCTTAATTCTTAATTCTTCATTCATGCTAACGTTCCTTCCGTGCGCTGGGAACTCCGATCCGCCGATGAAAATGTAGCCCGCAAACTGGCTGCGGAGGCCCGATTGCCGCCGCTGGTCGCTCGCCTGCTCGTCGCCCGCGGGATAACCACTGTCGACGGAGCGCTCCGTTTTCTCTCCCCTTCCCTCGATCACCTGCACTCGCCGTACGAAATGCTTGGCATGGATAAAGCCGTCGAGCGCTTGCGCCGGGCCATTGCCACCCGGGAGCGCGTCCTCATATACGGCGACTACGACGTGGATGGAACTACCGCGGTCGTGATTCTGAAGACCGCGATCGAGCTTTGCGGCGGGCGCGCCGAGTTCCACGTCCCGCACCGCATCCGCGAAGGTTACGGGATGAAGGACGACGTAATCGAGCGGGCGCACGCCGATGGCGTAACCCTGCTGATCAGCGTCGATACCGGCATCCGCGCCTTTGCCGCCGCCGAGACCGCGCGCCGGCTCGGGCTCGACCTGATCGTCACCGACCATCACCTGCCCGACGCCGGGGAAGGCGTGCCGCACGCGCTGGCCGTGCTCAATCCCAACCAGCCGGACTGCGCATATCCGTGCAAGGCGCTGTGCGGGGCGGGCGTGGCGTTCAAGGTGGCTCAGGCGCTGCTGGAACGGAACGGGCAGGCGCGATTGCTGCCGTCGTTCCTGAAGATTGTCGCCATCGCTACCATCGCTGACGCAGTGCCGCTGACAGGCGAGAACCGAGTTTTCGCCAAGCTCGGACTCGATGGCCTGCGCAAGCCGGTAAATGCGGGACTGAAAGCACTGTTGGAAGTTGCGGCATTGGGAACCGGGCCGCTCAGTGCCAGCGACGTGGCCTTTCGCATTGCGCCGCGACTGAACGCCGCCGGGCGCATGGACGTGGCGCAGGACGTGGTTGAGCTTTTCAGCGTGAAAGATCCCGCGCGTGCCCGCGAAATCGCGGTGCGGCTGAACCAGCTTAACGCCGACCGTCAGGATGAAGAGAAGAAGATCCTCGAAGCGGTGGACGAGCGCTTCCGCGGCGCACCCGAGATGACCGACGCCTACTGCATCGTGGTGGATGGCGACGCGTGGCATCGCGGCGTGATCGGCATTGCCGCGACGCGGGTAGTCGAGAAGTACGGACGCCCGGCGCTGGTTTTGTCGAACGAAGATGGTGAGGCCTACGGCTCGGGGCGCTCGATTCCGGCCTTTCATCTGCTGGATGCGCTGGAATCGTGCCGCGACATGTTCACGCGCTTTGGCGGACACGCACATGCCGTCGGGTTTTCCCTTCCCTGTGCTCGCGTGCCCGAGTTACGTGCCGCACTCGACGCGTACGCCCGCGCCCGGCTCACCCCGGCCGACTTTATCCCGACGCTACGATACGACGGCGACATCGCGCTGTCGGATGTCACGGACGCTTTGTACGAGGCGGTGGTCAAGCTGGAGCCGTTCGGCATGGGAAACCCGGAGCCGGTATTTGCCGCGGCGGCAGTGCGCGTGACCGTTCCTCCGCGCGTGCTCAAGGAAAAGCACATTCGCCTGAAGCTGTCGCAACCGGACGGGACCAAGCACCCGAAAGCGTGGAACGCTCTGGGCTGGCGTATGGCGGAGCGTGCGCAGGGCATCCTGGCGGGCGATTCGGTGGACGCGGCGTTCACCCTGGAACACAACGACCATCCCGACTTCGGCGGGCTGGAATTGCGCCTGTGCGACGTGCGCAAGTCAGCCGCGGCCGGTACATCCTGAACCAGCCTCCGCATTTACACCGCAGCGAAGCTTGCATATAGTTCCCACCGTGAGCACGGGTGGCACCACCGTCGTCTTCTGTAACGCCTGCGGCGCGCACAACGCGCCCGAAGCGCAATTCTGCCAATCCTGCGGGCAGGCGATGGGGACCATAGAACCGCTTCCCGTCACCGCGTCCATCGCTGCCTTCGCCTCGCATCCCTACGGCGGCTTCTGGATTCGCGTGGTGGCCGCGATCATTGACACGATCGTGGTCGAGATCGTCGTGCTGCCGATTTCATTCGCCATGGGATTGGGCTTGGGAGTAGCGGGATCGGCGGTGCGAATGCCCGGCCAAGGCGTTCAGTTTGTAGGTGTCGTGACCGGAATGGCCTTGGGTGTGTTGGCGGTATGGCTCTACGAAGCGCTAATGACGAGTTCCGGAAAACAGGCCACGGTGGGCAAGATGGCGCTCGGCCTGCGGGTTACGGACCTGGAAGGCAACCGAATCGGGTTCGGCCGCGCTACCGCCCGCGTCTTCGCCAAGTATCTGTCGGCCATGATCTTGGGCATCGGTTTCCTGATGGTCGCGTTCACCGGGAAGAAGCAGGGACTGCACGACATTCTCGCCGGCACGCTGGTGCAGAAAACCAGGTGACCCGCACGTTATCGTTTCTCATCCTCCATCTTTGAATTCGACAGCGCGGAGCAGAAGCACATCCAGGCTCTGTGGCGGCTCGCCTGATTCGAGCATGGCCCGGAAGATCGCGTACGGGTCGGTCTTGGACCCTGCCTTGCGCAGGGAAGCTTCATCGTTGACCCACGCGTACACGATGACTTTCTTTTCCGTCGAAAAACGAAAGAAGAGGCGGAAACGGCCGTGAAACTTGGCGCGAAACCAATGGCGGTTGTCAGGGCCGAGCGTGTCACCCTGGCGGAACTCGGGAGCGCTCGGGTTTGCGGGAATGATTTCGCGCGTGTAGCGATGAATTGTCGCCAGCAACTTGGCGGCAGGATGTCGCAGGTAATCATCCGGATCATGCGCCGCCAGCTTTTCCACCCGCTCCAGCAGCCTTTGTAGTTGACATTCGAAGAGCGGATGCTGGAAAAGCCTCCAACCGTTCACGATCATCAGAGCAACTCGCCCGAACCAAGGTCCTCGTCATCGGAGACCTTCACCCGTCTGACCAACTTTTCAATGTGCGCGCCTACGCGTTCATCCAGTGGGCGGATCCGCTGCGGATTGCGCTCTATGTCCGAGGCGAGTAACCCCAGGAACGATGCCAGCACCGGGTCCTCGAGAGGCACGCGACCGGCACTTTCTGCGCTCGCGACCACCAGCAGGCGGCCCGGGGCGATCACGTGAGCTTCCACGTTTCCATTGAATTCGGGATGGCTGCGGAATAACGGGCTCTCAAAACGAAATCCCAAGGAGTTCCCGGTCTTGGTCAGTTTGCCGCGGTAGACCCCGCTCTTGCGCGGAGGAGACTGGGCGGAGGCCTTCCCCTTCGTCGTTCGTTTTGTCTTGGCCATGTAATCATGTTAGCACATTTGTGCTTACACAAGGAAAAGACGGCGCAGATTGAGCTCTTTCCCGCAAAACCGGCAGCAACCCGCCGGCCGGCACTCAGACAATTTCAAATCACTCAATCTACAATGGGCTCAATGTCGGTAAACATTCCCCGCCTGCGCTGGTGGTTTGCCGCCCTGGCGATCTTGCTGGTGGTGGTGGTGACTGGCTTTTATTTCTACGGGCGCTACCGGCTGCGCCGCGCCATCAGGGAAATCCCGCAGAAGATCGGCGTCAACATCCAGCAGAGCACGACCGGGTTCACCTTCTCCAAGTCCGAAGGCGGGAGGACGATTTTCACCATCCACGCGTCGCAGGCGGTGCAGTACAAGCAAGGCGGCCGCGCCGAGTTGAAGGACGTGAACATCATCGTTTACGGACGGCAGAAGAACCGCTTCGACCAGATCTACGGCACCAACTTCGAATACGATCCGCAGGCCGGCACTATCGCCGCCAAGGGCGAGGTGCACATCGACCTGGAGGGTAACGCCGAAGGCCCGATCAATCCCGACCAGGCGGCGCCTCAGGAGCTGAAGAACCCCATCCATCTGAAGACCAGCGGCCTGGTGTTCAACCGCAACACGGGCGTGGCGGAGACACAGGAGCGGTTGGAGTTTCGCGTGCCCCAGGCAAGCGGTTCGGCGCTGGGAGCCAGCTACGATTCGCACGCCGCGACGCTCACGCTGCTGTCGAACATCCAGTTTCACTCCAACGCGCCGCACGAGGCCGACGTGAAGGCGCGCCATGGAGTCATCACCAAGGGCCCGAATCGCGCCGTACTCGAGGACGTCCATGTGGAGCGTTCGAACGGCAACTTCTCCACCCAGCAGCTCACCGTTTTTTTGCGTGACGACAACACCGTCGAACGTCTGCTCGCCACCGGCAACGTGAAGGCGCACGAAACCGGCAAAACCTCGGTGGATGCCCTCGCTCCCCGCGCCGAAGCGCTCCTCGGCGAAAAGAACGATCTGCGCACCGCCTCCATGTCCGGCGGCGTGTCGCTGAATACTTCCGGCGCCGGCAACATCCAGGCCAACGCCGGCAAGCTGTTGTTCACCTTCGCCGCCAGGAGTGCGGTGGACAAGGTGAAGGCGACCGACGGTGTCCGCCTGCTGCAACAACCGGCCAAGGCGGGTAGCGGGCATCCGGTGGAGATCACCGCTGGCGCCATGGATTTCGTCGTCCGCAACGGGCGTGTACTGACCGAGGCGATCACCTCGGGTCCGGCGCAGATCACGGCGCTCCCGGCCACCCACGCGACCGGTGAGAGCGCCGGCAAGACGGTCCTCACCGCCGGGCAGTTCCGCGCCCGCTTCCAGAAGAATCGGCTGGCCGCGCTGACCGGCTCGCCCGAAGCGAAGATTGTCATGTCCACGCCCGGGCAACCCGACAAGGTCAGCACCGGCGATCGTGTGGAAGTGGGATTCGCTCCGGCGGGCGGGATCGGCAGCTTGGTGCAGGATGGCAATTTCCATTACGTCGAGGACGCGCCCGGCGGCCGTCGCGAGGCTTGGGCGGGCAAGGCGACGTACAACACGGCCGGACAGGGCGCAGCCGATGTGCTGAAGTTGTCGGGATCTCCCCGCTTTGTCGAGGGCGGCATGACCACCACCGCCGACGCGCTGGAGATCGGCCGCGCTACCGGCGACGCGCTCGCCACCGGCAACGTCAAGACCACCTATTCCGAGCTGAAGCCGCAACCCGGAGGTGCGCTCTTGGCCTCGGCCGATCCCATTCACGTTACCGGCACGATCATGACCGCCCGGCGCAGCAGCGGCACGGCACGCTATCAGAACGCACGGCTGTGGCAGGGGCCAAACGTGATCCAGGCGCCGACGCTGGACTTTAAGCGCGAACCGCGCGAGGTGATCGCAACCGGCGACCGGACGCACGGCATCACCACGGTATTTGTCGAGCAGGACAAAAACGCGAAGACCACGCCCGTAAATGTCACCGCCGCGCGGCTGACCTACGCCGACGCTTCTCGGCAGGCCCATTTTGAGGGTGGCGTGACCATGAAGGGCGCCGCTACCACCGTCACCGCCGACCGGCTGGATATCTATCTGCGGTCGCGGAATGGGCCAGCGGCACAGGCCCCCACCGGTCCCAGCCAGTTGGACAGGGCGGTCGCCTCCGGCAATATCGTGGTCCAGAGTCCCAACCGCCGGGCCACCGGCGAGAGCCTGGTTTACACGGCAACGGACGGCAAGTTCGTGCTGACCGGAGGTCCCCCTAGCATTTTTGATGCCGAACGCGGCAAAATTACCGGCGATTCGTTGACCTTCTTTCAGCGCGATGATAGAGTCCTTGTAGAAAGCAAGAGTTCACCCACCGTCACCCGGACTAGGGTTGCTAAGTAATAGGCAGCAAAAGACATGTTGACCTTGGCGACCGAGGATATCGGCAAGAGTTATCGCGGGCGCCGGGTTGTGAACGCCGTCAGTATCCACGTCAACCAGGGCGAAGTAGTTGGCTTGCTGGGTCCGAATGGGGCGGGCAAGACCACGACCTTCTACATGATCGTGGGCCTCACTCCTCCCGATTCGGGACGCATCCTGATCGGCGACACCGAAATTACTTCCACCCCGATGTACCTGCGGGCGCGGCATCATGGCATCAGCTACCTGCCGCAGGAGCCGTCGGTATTCCGGAAGTTGACGGTGGAAGAGAACATCCTGGCAGTGCTGGAGGCCCAGCCGCTGAGCTGGCACGAACGCCGCGAGAGGATGGAGCGGCTGATCGGCCAGTTGGGACTGGGGCACATCCGCAAGAACCGCGGCTACGCGCTGTCGGGTGGGGAACGCCGCCGGGTAGAGATTGGGCGGGCACTGTGCATCGCGCCACGCTTCATCCTGCTCGACGAACCGTTTTCGGGGATCGATCCCATCGCCGTACTCGACCTTCAGAAGATCATTTTCGACCTGAAGGCCAGCGGCATTGGGGTATTAGTTACCGATCACAACGTCCGCGAGACGCTTTCGGTCACGGACCGGGCGTACATCATTAACGAGGGGCGGATTTTCCGCGCCGGCACCCCGGAGCAGCTCGGCAACGACCCGGATGTGAAGCGTGTCTATCTGGGAGAGAGCTTCTCTTTGGTATAGAGTTCGCCTGGTGCGAGGGCGAACGCAGTTTTTGTAAGTAACGGAAATCCATGCTGCTTTCTCCGAAGCTCAACCTCAAGGTCAGTCAGAAGCAGATTCTGACCCCCGGCCTTGTGCAAATGGTCAGCGTTCTTGCGCTCAACAAGATCGAGCTCAAGGACATGATCAATGCCGAGATGGTCGAGAACCCTGTCCTGGAGGAGTTGGACGGCACCGTCCCCCTGCTGGACGATATCGCCCATAAGGAGGAAGAGCGCGAACGCGCCTCCCAGGCCACCGACAGCGACGCCATCCCTGCCGAGAAGAAAGATTCCTTCGACGAGATCGACTTTGGCTCGTTCTTCCAGGAATACCTCGACCCGGGCTACCGGACGTCGGAAGGCGAGTCCATTGAGCGGCCCTCGTTTGAGAACTTCCTCTCCAAGCCCAGCACCCTGACCGACCACCTGGCTTGGCAGCTCGGCTCCATGACCATGCGCGACGAAGTCCGCCGCGCCGCCGAACTGGTCATCGGCAACCTGAGCGAAGACGGCTACCTGACCGCCAGCGAAGTGGAACTGATGTCGGCCGGCTCGCAGGAAAAGCGTCCGACACCCGCTCCCCAAGCCCACCCGGCGCCGGCAATGCCCGCGCCGGAAGACGTCATCGAAGAAGCGTTGGATACAGATGCTGGCGCCGAGGAGTTCAGCGACCTCGGCATTGCCGCCTTTACCAACCCGGCGCCTTCCAGCGTCACCCCGATTGACGTTTTCCGCGCCGCCGCCGCGCTCGCGCCCGAAGTCGAAGCGGTTGCAGAGCCCGTACGGGTTGCCGAGGCGCTCCCGGTGGAAGCCCAACCGGCAAGCGTGCAACCGATTTCCGGGCCGCTCCCGGAAGTCTCACCCCTTGGTTTTACGCTCACCGACCTGCGCGAGGGCATCACTATCGTTCAGCAGATGGACCCGATCGGCGTGGCCGCGCGCGATCTCCGCGAATGCCTGCTGGCGCAGCTCCGGTTCCACCAGCAGCAGTCGGACGACGACGAGACCGACCTGATTATCGCCGACGCCATCGTGGTCATCAGCGAACACCTGCGCGAGCTCCAGAACAAGCAGCTCAAGGAAATCGGCAAGGGCATGAACCGCCCGCTCGAGGCCGTGCAGAAGGCGGTGGACCTGATCCGCTCGCTCGACCCGCGGCCCGGGCTGCGCTACAACACGGTGGAGCCGCGCCTCATCGAGCCCGACGTCGCCTTCATCAAGCAGGGCGACGAATACATGTGCGTCCTGAACGACGACGATGTTCCCCAGCTCCGCCTCAACACCAGCTACAAAAAGCTGCTCAACCGCGAAACCGCCGAAAAAGATGTTCGCAATTACGTCAAAGAGCGGTATAAATCCGCCATTCAGCTCATCAAGAACATCGAGCAGCGCAAGCAAACCATCATGAAGGTCTGCTACGCCATCGTCGGGCGGCAGCAGGACTTCCTGGACCACGGCATTGACCAGTTAAAGCCGATGATGATCAAGGAAGTGGCGGAAGAGATCGGCGTCCATCCCTCGACGGTGAGCCGCGCGGTGGCCAACAAGTACGCCCACACTCCGCAGGGAGTTTTTGAGCTGCGCTATTTTTTCAGTGAAAGCGTGAACGGCCCGGAGGGCAGCAATACCTCGCTGCTCATCCTGAAGCGCCGGGTCAAGAAACTGATCGAAGACGAAGATTCATCCAGGCCGTTGACCGACGAGCAGATCACCCGCATCCTCCAGTCGCAGGGTATCCAGGTCACTCGCCGCACGGTCGCGAAGTATCGGGAAGACATGGGAATCCCGAGCACCCACCACCGCAGAGTGAAAAATTAGTGCCGTTAGGCGCAAGTTTCTCCCGGCGATCGCCGGGGAAATCGCGCTCTCAACTTTCCGAGCGCGAGCGTTGTAGGTGAACCCAGCCGAAGTCCCGGGATGTTCGTAACAGGGACAGCGGTGACTCCGGCCACAAGGGGGCGTTCGATGAACGTGGAATACACCGGCAGGCAGTACGAAATCACTCCCCTGGTCCGCAAACAGGTCGAACACGGCCTGGGCAAACTCACGAAAATATTGGGCGACAGCTTCGAATCGAAGGTGATCCTGGTGTGCGAAAAGCACCGCTACAAGGCGGACATCACGGTCACCGTGCGCAGCCACCCGCTGGTCGGCGCGGCCGAAGCGGGCGACATGATCGCTGCCGTCGGCGAAGCGCTGGAGCGCATCGAGCGGCAGGCGATCAAGCACCGCACTCGCGGGCGGGCCATCAAGCGCTCGTCGCGCAAGAACAAGAAGTGGGTCGCCGCCGAAGCGCCACAGGAGGAGATGCGCATGGCCGTCGGGGCCAGCGCCAGCACCGCCGTACCGGTCGTCGTACACAACTACCCGCACATCTCGCGGACCACGGAAGCCCACGTGGCACGCACCACCGACTCGGTCGCCCTGCGTCCGATGACCCTGGAGGAGGCGGTCAAGGAAGCCGAGTTCCGCGACCGCGAAGTCTTCGTCTTCCGCGACGCGGCCGGAAAAGTGAAAGTCCTCCATCGCAAGAAAGACGGCAAGATGGAGCTGATCGAAGCGCCTTAAAGCGGTTTCAGTTTCGAGTTTCTGTTTCAGCAGGGGCACCCGAGCGGCGCCCCTTTTTACGCTTTTGTCGTTACTCGTTACTCAGTACTCGCAGGCTTGGCGAAGCGCGTGTCCTCGACCGGAACGTTGATCTTCATCTCTGACACCTGGATGTTCTGGAGAGAGTCCGGAGTGGACAGCGTTACCTTGAACGGCATTTTCACGCCACCGACGTCGCGGTAGTCGGCGAAGTCTGCCGTGTTCGGCAGCGGACCCAGCGCGGTGCGCCGCAGCGTGGTTCGGCGCAGCAGGAGGCCTGAATCCGTGTCGAAATACAACATGTCGGAGAGCGGAGAATCGGGAATACGCACCATGACGACCCAAGCGTCGCGGTCGCCGACCTTTTCTTTCCGGAATACGCGCGCCCCTTTGTAGCGGTCGGTGAATTTCAGGTTGCGATAAAAGTCGGAGTTGACCTTCACGTCAGTAACGTCGCGCATTGGTTCAACTTTGCCTGCTTGAGTCCAGCCCTGCGCACCGTCCCATGCCACTACGCGAACGCCGCGCGGAGTCGTGGTAGACATCCACGCTTTATCGGGGGCTTTGTTGTACTGCTCGAAATCGGAATTGCCGAGCGGTGAGGTGAGACTCCCCTTCATATACCGGCTGCTGATCTTGGCGATGGCCGCGCTCCCGCCGATGGCTTGCTCGTATTTCTGGAAGAGCGACTCGGCGCTCGGACGCGCCTCTGGCGGCGGACCTTGCTGCGGCTGCTGTGCCTGCGGTTGTCCCGGCGCGCCTTGCGGCGGCTGGTTGGCGCGCGCCTGTAGCCGCTCCTTGATTGCCGCCTCGGTGGCCATGGGGGGGATCGTCTGCGGCCGGTTGTGTCCGTTGTGGCACGAATTGCAGGAAACGTCCTGATGCCCTTCGAAATTTTCCTGGTTGATGGTCATCACCATCTGCATCATCTTGCGGGCGGTCTGTTTCTCTTTTTTGTCGTCCTTCTCGGGCGCGAAGTCGGGATTGCGCACGTGGCAGAAATTGCAGTCCACGCCCAGCGCCGCGCTGATGTAGCGCATGGTCGGAAGCAGGTCCTCGGCGGGCACCGTCTTCAGCACCTGGATGTTCTTGAACTGCTCCTGCGCGGTCTTTTGTCCCGCGGGCGGCTGCTGACCGGGGGCGTCGGGCTGCTCGGCGGCTTTCGGCGCGTCTTTTGTCGCGTCTGGCGGTTTCTGCTGGCTGGCCGGAGCCTGCGCCATGGCCGACGACAGTCCCATTGCACAGGCAATTACGACGACAACACTTCGCAAAACTTTCACGCAAATCCCCCACCGGCCGCTCGGGCCGCTTTCTTTAGAGTGTTGACAATTCTAAATGAGCGGTCAAGGCAATCGCGGTTACTTGGACACGCTGTTTCCGATTCGCGACTTCTGCTATACGATGAACCCGCATGCCCACCGCCCGGCCGCCAAAAGGCGCAAAAAGAAAGACCCGCTCCGCCGCGACCAAGCCGCGCCCGAAGAAGGTGCGGCGCGAAGGCCACCGTCCCGAACTGGTGGTCATCACCGGCATGAGCGGTTCGGGCAAGGCGAGCGTGCTGAAAGTCTTCGAAGACCTCGGCTACTACGCCGTGGACAACATGCCGGTGGAGCTGATTCCGCGCTTTGCCGAGTTGGTGCGCTCGTCGAAAATCGAACGCACCGCGCTGGTGGTGGATGTACGCGAGGGCGCGCGCCTCGACCGCCTGCCGGTGTTCCTCAACAGCATCAAGCGGCAACTGCGCGCGACCATCATTTTCCTGGAAGCCTCGGATGAGGCCCTGCTCCGCCGCTTCAGCGAGACGCGCCGCCCGCATCCGCTGGGGACGTCGGCGCCGGTGAAGTCGTCGATCATGGCCGAACGGCGCCGCCTGCGCCCCATCGCCACGCTCGCCGACATCAGCATCGACACCAGCAAGTTCAACGTGCACGAGCTGCGCCGCTATATCGAGCAGCGCTTTCACCGCGACAAGTCGAAGGGAAAGGGAAAGGACATTCTCGTTTCCTGCGTCAGCTTCGGCTTTCGCCAGGGCGTGCCCGAGGAAGCCGACCTGGTTTTCGACGTGCGCTTCCTGCCCAATCCGCACTTCATTCCGAAGTTCCGTCCACTCACGGGTCGCGACCCGCAGGTCGCGAAATATATCCGCTCGTTTCCGCAGACGCAGGAGTTCATCACCCGCATCTCCGACCTGCTCCTATACCTGCTGCCGCACTACATCAAGGAAGGCAAGAGCTACCTGACCATCGCTTTCGGCTGCACCGGGGGCCAGCACCGCTCGGTAATGATCACCGAAGACGTCGCCAAGCTGCTCAAGAAGGGCGGATGGCCGGTGAAAGTGCTGCATCGCGATAGTCCGCGGTAACACCAATTTATGCTTCATCACCCCGCTTGCCCGCACCGCCTCTTCGCTGCAACTTCGCAATCACGGTTCACCGGCAAAGAACGTGACTCCGTAGGGATGTCAAAGTTGGGGTCCAGTGTCCCCACCCTTTGAAAACCGCAAAGGGTGGGGCACCCGGCAGGCCGCACACTCCACGCATTCCGGCACACCTTCGCAGTGAACTATCTTAGGCGCGGCGGGTCCGTGTTCCATCTGCAAAAGGTCTTGGGGCACAGCTCGCTTGAGATGACGCGCCGTTATGCAAACCTCGTGACGGCGGATCTACAGGCGGTCCATGAGCGTGTGACGCTGCTTCATAGCGCGGCTTAGACGAATTCGGAGTAATCTAGGACGCCAACGGCTGCGGGGGACTCACCGGGAGTAACCCCGCAGCGCGCATTTTTGTGCAATCCTTTCCGGAATGCTGTATTGTACGGTGGGCGAATAAAAGGCGAAATGTCGGATAAATCAAAAATCGAATGGACTGATGCGACATGGAACCCGGTTCGCGGCTGCACGAAAATTAGCCCCGGCTGTAAGCACTGTTATGCCGAGGTCTTTGCGGAGCGCTTTCGCGGCGTTCCGGGCCACCCATACGAGCAAGGTTTCGATTTGCGGCTAGTGCCCGAGAAGTTGGAGGAGCCGCTAAAGTGGAAGACGCCACGCTTGGTCTTCGTGAACTCGATGAGTGACCTTTTTCAAAAGGGTGTGCCCGACGAATATGCCGCCCGTGTTGCAGATGTGATGTGCAAGGCAAGTTGGCATACATTCCAAGTGCTCACGAAGCGGGCAGAACGAATGCGGGCCTTGCTTAATTCCAAGCTACGATTCGCCGCGCATCATCCTCATATTTGGTGGGGTGTCAGTGTCGAGAATCGGAAGCACGGACTGCCACGTATTGAAGAGTTACGCAAGGCCGATGTTGCCATGCGCTTCTTGTCCATCGAACCGCTACTTGAGGACCTCGGCACGCTGGATCTTTCCGGCATCGCGTGGGTGATCGTGGGCGGCGAGAGCGGACACGGCGCGCGGCCACTGCGTAAAGAGTGGGTGCTCTCAATCCGGAACCAATGTTGGAAAGCTGGCGTGCCATTCTTCTTCAAGCAGTGGGGCGGTGTGCAAAAATCGAAGAACGGACGAGAACTAGACGGACTCACATACGATCAAATGCCGTCACGATTGTCATTAGCCGCGCAGTTTGGCGACTAGCGAAACTTCAAGATAGTTCCGTCCGGGTAGGTGCCGGGCTTCCTTCCCGGTTTTGGTGTCGGCACAGCTACACCGCCGTCATTTTCCATGGGCGCGAGTACGTGCCGCTTAATGTGTGTTCGCAGGAAGGGTGTGTATTCCACAACCCAATCTCCAAGGTCGCCAATCTCAATTTCTGTCCGCCTGAACTCAGATGCAATGATCTCCCGCAGCAAAGCGTAATCGGGCTCAGCCGCAAAGAGCGGCAGTTGGTTGCTCGTGTCAGTAAAGTCGGAGAACATGAATTTGCCTGTTGGATCGACTTTCCACATTGCATGCTTCATTTGCTCCAACCCTTCAAAGCTGTTGGTGGCAAAGAACAGGAAATAGTCAGGAGAGTTACTCTTGTTGCGCATGAGAAATGCGCGAACGTACTTCGCAGCCTTTCGGATTTTCTCCAGATACAAATCATGAATCGCAAATAGGCGGCCTTCTGGGTCAGTCATACCGATTGCGCTTCTCCAGTCAGGCGTGCCGAATTGCGAGTCAAAGTGTGCCGCAAACTGAGGATTTGAGAGAAACCGATTTATCTCTTCATACATGAAATTGATGAGTACTTCTGTCTTTGGATAGCTCAACATCCGGGCAATCGCGCTATAGGGCGTATGAGAAAAACCGAACGGATCGACGAAGGCGAGGGTTGGCGCGTGCTGACGCCTTTGTTCCTCTATCTCGGAGAAGATGTCCGTGAGATGTTGCTCGAACGTTCCTTGCAGTGGTGGACGGAACTTGACGTTGCTCGGCAGTGTCGGCTTGATCCTTTCTAACACCGCCAGTAGGTGATCGTAGCGCTCTTTGTCGTCTTCAATAAATAGACAACGAAGTTCGCACGCGAGCTTTAGAACGTGATCGCGCGCGGCCTTCAGAACAATCTGTGGCGAGCCGTCCTCACCTTTGCTGTACTCGCCAGGTCCGGCGAATGCGTCTATATAGAGCAGCCTCGGATTGCAAGACCCAAGGATTGGCATCCACGCCTGAAAGTAACGCCGGAGGATCTCGTGTTTTTTGGCCGTGTGCGGCTCTAGGTCCCAGACTGTTTGCAGCGCTTTGCTCATCCTTCTTACCTACTTCCTACGTCTTACCACGTAATCCACATGAACAAAAGGCGAAAAATGCTACAAGAATTGTGCACGTGCTGTGGATGAGAGGGAAAATCTGTGGATGTGTGTGACAAACGCGCGCGTTAGTATGTTATTGGCCGCTCGGGAGCCGGGTGCCCCACCCTTAACGCTTCGCCTTCCCATGCACAACCCATAATGTGGGTGCCCCACTCTTTGCGGTTTTCAAAGGGTGGAAAAGATTAACCTTGCTTTGACATCCCGACGGAATCACGTTCATTGCCGGAAGAACGTGATTCGTTTGGGGTCACCGACATCATCGCCGACGATTGTAGGTCACGTTCTACTCTCCCCCGCGGGTGCCCCACACATCGCGCTGCTCCAATCTGAATCACGTGACGCCTTTCGAGCGCGATGTGTGGGAGTGTGGCATCGGAAATACGAGATTCCAGGTTCCACACCCTGATCACTGACCACCGATCACCGACCACCCTCCTTAATCACACGATGACGTGCTCTACCTCACAGACACCTTTCCGCCCCGCGCCTAAACTCATCTCGTGCCCTCGTGGTGCAAGGGTGTAGTGTGTTCGCACCCTGAAGCTCTTTGACAATACTTCCTGGCAAGCACCGATAGTAACCATTAGGTAATATCTTCTTGCCGACAGCATTCGGCGATTTCGCCCTAAATCCTGTGGAAAACTCCAAGTTACCTGCAAGTATCCTGACAGGTTGCCGACACCTCCTATCGTACTGCTGCTGTTATGGTTAACCGAGTTTTTCTAGGTTAGGCAGGGGGAGGGGGGTTGGGGTAACCACTCGGTAACAGAAAAATGCGGTGCCGTTCCGCCACCCGCGAGCCGTCCCCAAAAGAACAAAAGGTGCTTCGACTGCGCCGCGCGCTCGCCAGCTCACGCGCGGCTTCGCTCAGCATGACAAGCCGTCAGAATTTGTTCGACGACCTGTTAATCCACCTCGTGTTTCGCGGTGTAGCCTTCGCGAGCGAAAATGCTGTACTTCAGATCTTTGTTTTTTTGATCTTTCACCTTGAGCGGTCCGCCGTCGGGCCCCACGACCTGGACCTTGAGCTTGCGGTAACTGCCGTCGAGTTTCGGGTTGGTCGGTTGGTAGGCGAGGACGTACTGGTTACGGATATTGGAGGCCACGTCGCGAAAGATCTCGGGCAACTCGCCTTCGAAGCGCGGCTTGTACCAGCGCCCGCCGGTCATGCGCGCGAAGGTGGCCATCTGGTTGTCGGCCTGGAGATAGTCCAGGGTCGAACTACACGGGAAGATGCCCTGACGGCTGCCTAGCCCTTGGGCCTCGGCCCACATGCGCAGCGCCTCGCCGGTGCTCAGGGTGAAGATAGTGACGTCGGGCGTTTCCTTGATCTTCTTTAACATCTTGTCAAAGGTGAGCCGGCTGAACGAATCGCAACCACTGGAGATGAGCATGACGTACTTGCGGCCATCGATGGCGGCGACGCGGTCCAAGGTGTCGTAGAGCGCGTCGTAGACGTTGGTTTCGCTGAAACCGGGAACGCGGAGCTGGTTGAGCGCTTCGAACACGGCGCGTTTGTCCTGGGTGAAGTCGGTCAGGATGTAGCTGCGCATGTCGAACGAGATCACCGCCACCCAGTCGTTTTTCTTGAGCGAGTTGGCGAAAACATAGGACGCGCGCAAGGCATCGTTCATAAACAGGTAGTTGGTATTGGCGAATTCAATCAGCAGTACCGCGGTGATCGGCGCCTCGGAGATTTCGAATTTCGTGACCTTCTGCTCGACGCCGTCCTCGAAGACCTTGAAATTGCCCTGCTTGAGGCCAGGAATGAACTGGCCGTCCTTGGTCGCCACCAGCACCGGCACCGACACCAGGGGCACATTCACGTGGATCGAGTACTCGGGCATGCCCTCGATCTTCTGCGCCTTCGGCGGCTTCGGTTCGGGCGTCTCTTCCTTCTTCTTGGGCAGCGCCATGGGCCCGGTATCGCCCGTGGGACCGCCGGCCTCGGGGGGCGCCGGCTGCGGCTTGGTCGTCGAAGGCGGTGGCGGGGGCGCCTGTTGCTGGGCCGATAGCGGCGCTGCCGCCATCAGTAAAACCAAGACAAGGGCCGCAACCGTAGCGCGACGAAGGTAACGGAGATGCGACAACATGGAAATTCCCTTCAGAGACTCTGTGCAGTAGTATAGATGTGCTAACCCGCATTTCGACGTTTTCACTCGCAGGAATGGGCGCCCCACCCGGACCGGGGTTGGAAGGGTGGAAAAACGCGATGCGGTTATGGGAAACGACTCCTCACGCAGTTATGCATAAAGCTGTTACGCGTCTCGCTGTCCTCCTGTTCGTGTCCCTGGCCGCCCTTGCGTCCTTTGCCACCGAGCCCGCTTCAATCCAGAAAATCATGCCCCTGAGCGAAGTCAAGACGGGCATGAAAGGCGTCGCCTACACCGTATTCGAGGGTGTGAAGCCGGAGCCGATGGACGTCGAGGTCCTGGGCGTCATGCGCAACGTCAACGGCCCCAAGGGCGACATCATCCTGGTGCGCCTCGGCGGGAAGAAGGCCGAATACACGGGCGTGGTCGCCGGCATGAGCGGCAGCCCGGTTTACATTGACGGCAAACTGGTGGGCGCACTCGCCTTCCGTATCGGCGATTTCTCCAAGGAGCCGATCGGCGGCGTGACCCCGATCGAGGAGATGCTCGAGATCAACGCGCTGGACCAGTCCCAGCCGGCCGACGCGAAGTCCGTGGTTCCCGAAGCGAAAAGCGACGCCACCCGCACCAGCGGTCCCGGCGTTGCGCGATTCGCGAACCTGCTTACTCCCATCGAGACGCCGCTGGTATTTTCCGGTTTCACCGAAGACGCCGTGCAGCGCTTCGCCCCGCAATTCGCGGCGGCGGGCGTGACGCCGGTCATGGGCGCCGGTTCGGTTTCCGACGAGAAGCAGCCCGAACCTATCGAGCCCGGGTCGGCGGTCAGCATGGTCCTGGTGCGCGGCGACATGAACATCGCCGCGACCTGCACCGTGACCTACGTCGATCCCGAACGCCTTCTCGCCTGCGGACATCCGGTACTGCAATTTGGCTCCGTCGATATTCCCATGACCAAGGCGCGCGTGTTGGCCACGGTGCCGTCGCCGCTGAACGCCTTCAAGATCGTTAACGCCACCGAACAGATCGGCTCGTTCATCCAGGACCGGCACACCGGCATCCTGGGACGCTTCGGCGACCAGCCGCAGATGATCCCCGTCACCCTGCGCATTCACGGCACCAACAAGCCCAAAGAGTTTCACTACGAAGTGCTGAACAACAGCCGGCTGACGCCGGTCGCCATGATGAGCACCGTCTTCAGCGCGCTACAGGGCGTAAACGAATCGGGTGAGGACGTCACTTACCGCATGTCGGGCAAGATCGACGTCAACGGCTACCCCGAGGTCCGCTTGCAGAACATGTTCGCGCCCACCGACGCCGGCCTTCCCGCCGCGCTCGCTCCCGCCATGGCGCTGGGGGACCGCTTCGGGCGCATCTACCAGAACCCGTACGGCAAGCCCAAGGTGAAGGGCGTCGAGCTGGACTTCGACATGGTGCGCGAGCGCAAGTCGGCGCAACTGGAGAGCGTCCGCACCGACGTGACCGAAGCCCGCCCCGGCGACGACATCGTCATCGAAGCCGTGCTCCGTCCCTACCGCGGCGAGCGCATCGTGCGCCAGATTCCGGTGAAGATTCCCACCTCCACGCCCAAGGGCACGCTGCGCATCCTGGTCAGCGACGGCATGACGCTGGACCGCATGCGCGGCATGGCCGGTAACTTCGGACGCAAACTCGATCTCGCCACTACCATCGCGTTGCTCAACAAAGACCACTCCAACGATCGTCTGTATGTGTCGCTGATGGAAGCGAACCCGCAGGCGATGGTCGAGGACAAGGTCATGCCCACACTGCCGCTGTCGGTGATGAACGTAATGGAAGGCATGCGCGGGACGCAGGACATGATCGTGACGGGCGAGTCGTCGGTAAACGAATCGTCCACGCCGCTGGACTACGTCGTCTCGGGAGCGCAGGTGATTACGGTCAGCGTGAAGTAAGTTTCGAAGTGCCAAGTGCCGAGTACCAAGTACCAAGTACCGAGTACCGAGAGAAGCTAAACGGAAGAGCCCGAGGTTCGGGACTTCTTCATTCTGGCAAACTTGTGAAATGGGCTGTTATCGCCAGCGATAGAGCATGAATGCGGCGACATGGATCGGTCCGCTTAGAACGAAGCTCGTGAAGACAAGTAGAAGGTCTCGTCGCTTGTCGCCCCACACCAGAATTCTCCATCGAACGGCCGTTAGCAAGCACGGGGCTAGAAGAATTAGAAACAACAATATTCCACCAACGTCGCTCGTTCTCCCCAACCCGAACGCAGCTGAGACGAAACCGAGGCAGGACAATACTGCGGCCCATCGTCGCAGTTGGAACAGGCCAGCACCGACCGCGAACAACGTTGCGTCTATTGCAAACGAACGAGCGACTACTGAGGCGCCCCAATACCGAGGGCGCAAAACGACCGGGTTCCAGAAGAGAAGTAACAGCAGAGTACACAAGCCTAGTACCTTAAACGCGAGCCCGCCGAATCCTCCTCTGTAGCTGTCAGTAGGTTTTTCCACTAGACCGCCGTTGGTCGTCGAGTGTATCAGTCAGGCCGTATTCGCTTATTGGCGTGAAGTCCCCATATCACCGGTTTGCTCGATTCAACCTCAGGTATCGACATCCCCGCACTTCCCGTGCGCCATTTCACGCACGAACTGTGCGATGAATCACACTTCTGTGTGAGCCGGCGTGCAAAACCCGCCTCATCCTCCCCGTAAGCTACTGATTCCACACGCTCGGTCGACTCTCCCATTTTGGCGCGCTCCGTGCACTTGTCCTCGTTGGGTTTTTCCCCTTGAGGTGACACGATGAGTGTTGCGACGCGTACTCCGTACAATCTGGGCCTCTCCGATAGCTGCCACGGCTGCGAAAAGCGTGATAACGGGTTCTTCTGCAACCTTACCGACCGCAGCCTGAAGGCGCTCGACCAGGTCTCGTTTGTAAGTAGCTATCCGCCCAACGCCGTGCTCTTCGTCGAAGGGCAGTCCCCGCGCGGCGTGTTCGTCGTCTGTAAGGGGCAGGCAAAGCTCTCCGTCGTCTCCGAAGACGGGCGCACGCTGATCATCAAGATTGCCGGCCCGGGCGAAGTGCTCGGACTGGGCGCGTGCGTCTCCGGGCGTCCCTACGAAGCGACGGTTGAAACCCTGGGCCCGTGCGAAGTGAACTTCGTCAAGACCGACGACTTCCGCCGCCTGCTGCAAAGCGATTCCGACATCTGCATGCACGCCGCCCTGCAGATGAGCCTGCAATACAACAACGCCTGCCGGGAGCTGCGCTGGGTGGGCCTGTCGCGCTCGGCCGACTGGCGCGTGGCCAGTCTTTTATTGGTTTGGCTGGAAGAGCGCGGAACTCCTGGGCCGGTTCCGGGTTTCAAGATGTCATTGACCCACGAAGAAGTGGCGCAGATGGTGGGTACCACGCGCGAGACGGTTACCCGCGTTCTTACCCGCTTCCGCAAGCAGGGATTTATCCAGGTGCGGGGCGCCACGATTTTGTTGTGCAACATGGCCGCCCTGCAGGACATCTCAGGTAGGGCAGGAGCGGTGCAGCCGCGCGTAACTCCGCCGCTGCCGATAACCAGGTTGACTGCGCTGCGTCCAAGCTATGCAGGAGCAAGAGTGATGTAACCCGGCCGCGATGGCAGGCCGGTCGAGCGCGACCGGCATGGGCGCGCGGAGGTGAAACGGTGAACTCTTTCGGACTGTGCGTTTGCGAAATCTGCGGCACGTTGTCGGCGGACCACGCCGGCTGGTTCGCGGTCGCCGGCGTTGGCAGCCACCTGGAGATTCTGCCGTGGAGCGACGAACTGCGCGCGCGCCCCGATTGCCGTCATGCCTGCTGCCCAGAGCACGTCCAGCAGTTGGTGTTTTCGACCGCTGCCCGCGACTTTGCCCGGCCCAAACTCCCGCTCAGCCCCTACCGCGGCGGCTGGAACCCGTTGTCGCTGGTTCCGCTTGGCGATTCGGATGTAGCCTCCAACCCCGAAGACTCGCTCCGGAACGTGCTCGACGCCATCGATTCCATCCTCCAGGGCCCCACCGCGGATGAGGAAGAACAACCGTCCTTCGACGCGTAGGAACCAAGTTTCGAGTACTGAGTTCCGAGGATCAGAATCCAGCCCGGGACGTAAGTCCCCGGATCGGTCGTTCAAAAGGAACATGGAGTCCCGCCGGGACGATAGAACCCCTTGTTGTCGCTCGGGTTCTACCGTCCTTCGGACTCAACCACAATTGGCGACGTCAACCCGGCACTCACGTGCCGGGCTGGGTTCTGTGTACCGCTGACGCAGGCTAGGAACGCACTCGGAACTCCCCCCGTGATAGGCTGAACTCAAATTTTTCGCCCGGAAAAACCCATGCGTAAACTGCCTGTCGTTGCAATCTTCATCCTCGCCATTCTCGTCTCCCTCGGCCTCGCCGAAGGCACCCGTTCCTGGGAACAACGGAAATTCGAAGACTTCGAAAAGGGCACGGCTAAGGGTGTTGCCATCCGCAGCGACGGCGCGCTCGAACTGGCCCCTTCGTTCAAGGCGATCTACACCACGCCCTCCACCTACATCTGGGCCATCGCCGCCGACGCGCAGGGCAACGTCTACGCCGCCACCGGAGCGCCCGGACGCGTCTACCGCATCACCCCGCAGGGGCAGGCCACCGTCATCTTCCAGCCCCAGGAATTGCAGGTACAGGCGCTGCTGGTGGATGCGAAAGGCGTCGTTTACGCTGCCACCTCGCCCGACGGCAAGGTTTACAAGATCGAGCGAAAAGCTTCTACCGCAAAGGACGCAAAGGAACGCGAAGAAAAATCCACCACCCTTCGACTTCGCTCAGGGCAGGCTACGGACACGAAGGTACACGAAGGAAACCAAACGGCGGAAGACAAGACCAAAGTTCCCGTCGATCCCAATTACAGCTCGTCGATCTTTTTTGACCCCAAGTCGAAGTACATCTGGGACCTCGCCGACGACGCCCAGGGCCGCATCTACGTCGCCACCGGAGACCGCGGCGAGATTTTCCGCGTCGAGCCCGACGGCAAGGGCTCGCTGTTTTTCAAGAGCGATGAAGCGCACATCCGCACCCTCGCCCTCGATCCCAAGGGGAACCTGATCGCCGGCTCCGACGGCAGCGGCCTCGTCTATCGCATCTCGCCCGCAGGCGAAGCGTTTGTCCTCTACAGCGCCCCGAAAAAGGAGATCACCGCGCTCGCCATCGACGCGCAGGGAAACATCTACGCCGCCGGCGTCGGCGAGAAGACTCCGCGTCCGGGCGCCACCGCCCCCACGCCCCAGTTCACGATGCCGATACCGGGGATCACGGTGGGTGCGGGACCAGCCACGATCGTCTCGCAGCCCCAGGCGCAGCCGGGAATCAACATCGCGATGATCCCGTTCCCCGGCACAGGCGCCACCGGTGGCTCCGAGATTTACCAGATCGCGCCCGACGGCTCGCCGCAACGCCTGTGGAGCTCGCGCGAAGAAGTCGTCTACGGCCTCAGTTTCGATTCCCAGGGACGGCTGCTCGCCGCCACCGGCAACCACGGCAAGATTTTCCTGATCAACGGGCCCAACCAGTTCACCGATCTCGTGAAAGCCAGCGCGACCCAGGTCACCGCCCTCGCCAAATCACCCACCGGTGGCGTGTATGCGGCGACCAGCAACCTCGGCAAGGTGTTCCTGCTCGGCGGCGCACCCGATGCCCAGGGCGAGTACGAGAGCGATGTGTTCGACGCCAAGATTTTCTCCCGCTGGGGACGCGCCGACGTCCGCGGCCAGGGCGCCTTCGACCTGTTTGCCCGCAGCGGCAACGTGGACAATCCTGACCGCAACTGGAGTCCGTGGAAAAAACTCGATCTCGCCCAGGGCGGCTCGCTCGAAGTTCCCGCGGCGCGCTTCGTGCAGTGGAAGGCCGTGCTCAAGGCCGGGAACCCAACCGCTGCCATCGAGAGCGTACTCGTGAATTACCTGCCCAAGAACGTGGCGCCGGTGGTGGACGAGGTCATCATGCAGAGCGGCGCGCGCTTCAATCCCATGCCCAAGTCGACCGTCGAGAACGTCAGCGTCGGCGGCAACGCTCCCACCATGAAGTTCGAGGCGCCGGTCCCCGCCCTGAAGGACCGCAATTCTATCGCGGTACGATGGACCGCCCACGATGACAACGACGACGATATGACCTATTCGCTCTACTATCGCGGCGACGGCGAGAGCGCGTGGAAGCTGCTCAAGAGCGGTCTCGACGACAAGTACTACTCCTTCGACGCTTCCCTGCTGCCCGACGGCGGATACACCTTCAAGGTCGCCGCCTCCGACGCGTCCTCGCATTCGCCGGAAGACGCGCTCACTGCCTCCCGGGAAAGCGCGCGCTTCGAGATCGACACCACGCCGCCGCAGGTGCAGAACCTGAATGCCGCCGTGAACAACACTGCGCTGCACATCACCTTCCGCGCCGTGGATGGTTTCTCGGCCATCAAGCGCGCCGAGTACTCCATCGACGCCGGCGAGTGGCAGTTCGTCGAGCCGGTCGGCGGCCTGTCCGATTATCGCGTCGAGAACTACGACTTCTCGGCGCCACTCAGGCAACCGAATGCCGCTGCGGGCGAGCACGTGGTTGTCGTCCGCGTTTATGACCGCTACGACAACCTGGCCGCCGCGAAGTACGTGGTGCGGGCGCGCTGACGGGAATGGGAATCGCCGTCCTCCGCACCGTCGGCTGGATTGTTGCCATCGTCTATTCGACGATTCCTTCTTACTGGCTGCTTATCCATCCGCGCATCGACTGGTGGCGGCGCCGCCGCGCGCGCCTGGCGCTGGTCGGACCGCTCTGGTTCATACTCTGGCTCGCTGCGGGCGCCATCACCTGGCCCTGGCGCCACATTGCGTTGTACACGGTTCCATGGGCATGGATTCCGGCCGTCGCGCTCATCGCCGCCGGACTGTTCGTGTACAGCCGAGCGCGGCAGAACTTCTCCACCGACCAGGTGCTGGGCCGCAGCGAACTCGAGCCCGGCAAGCATGAGCAGCGGCTGAACACGCAGGGCATTCGCGCCCGGGTGCGGCACCCGTACTATCTCGGACACCTGTGCGAACTCCTCGGCTGGACCATCGGCACGGGACTTGTAGTGCTGTGCTTCCTGCTGGTGTTTGCGGTGATCACCGGCGTGTTCATGATTCGCAGCGAGGAGCGCGAGCTGGAAGCGCGCTTCGGCGAGGAATACCGTGAGTACCAACGGCGCGTATCCGCTATCATTCCGCACCCGTAATTCGTGCGGCGCGTGCGGCATCGTTTAGGATGAGCGCAGGTGCAGGGCCATGAGCCTTGCGCCATGAGCCTTGCGCCTCCATGCGCTTCGAACTGTTCGTCGCCACGCGCTACCTGCGGGCGAAAAGACGGCAAGCCTTCATCGGCGTCATCACCGCCATCTCCATCGTTGGCGTGACCGCGGGCGTGGCCTCGCTGATCGTGGCGCTGGCCATCAACAACGGCTTCCGCCAGGACTTGCAGGACCGCCTGCTGGGCTCGTCGGCGCACGTGCAACTGATGCGGGTGGAGAACGACGGCATCCGCGACTGGCAGACACTTCTTCCCAAGCTCGAAAGGCAACCACACGTGATCGCCGGGGCCCCCGCGATCTACGACCCGGTGATGATCTCGCGCGGAGCTCGCGCCCGCGGCGGAATGGTGAAGGGGATTATTCCTGCACAGGAAAGACGCATCAGCGATCTGCTCGACGCGATCAAGACCGGCTCCGCCGATCTGCTCGAACCGCCTGCTCCATGCCCGCAACCCATACGCACCGGTCCCCAGACGGGCGGAGTGGTGGGAGGGCAACCAGGCCCGCCGCGACCGGACTGCTCGCCTATTATCGCTCCCGACGCAACCGCTCCGCCAGATTCGCTCCAAAGAATCGCGACGCTGCCGCCCATCGTTCTCGGCAAGGACCTGGCCGACACGCTCGGAGCTACGGTCGGCTCAGTCGTTCTGGTTACCAGCCCGCAAGGAGAATTGACACCCTTTGGTTTGGTGCCGAAGTACGCGCGCTTCAAGGTGGTCGGGATCTTCAGCTCCGGCTTCTACGACTACGACGCGACCTGGGCCTTCACGCGCCTGGAAGACGCGCAGAGACTGTTCGCGCTGGGCGACATCGTGTCGGTGCTGGAATTCAAGATCGACGACATTTACCAGGCCGAGCCGGTCGGCAACGAACTTCAGCACGCCGCGGGCAAGGGCTTCATGGCCACCAACTGGATGGAGCAGAACCGGGCCCTCT
>Ga0097691_1000137_pt1 | contig 65678 bp, 65 predicted proteins | sample NGESurdeep072012_8_FD_72858 | JGI IMG/M metagenome (GOLD analysis project Ga0097691, IMG submission 72858) | Arctic peat soil microbial communities from Barrow, Alaska - NGEE Surface sample 210-1 deep-072012 | ecosystem: Environmental > Terrestrial > Soil > Wetlands > Peat ...
GCGCCTCGAACAGCACGTCCTCGGACCGGTCGGTTGCCATGCCGAGAATTCTTGCCGATCCACCCCCGGATCGCGAGTCAGACGACTACCCCGTCAACTGAAGGTTCTGACCCAAGCTCCTAGCCTTGGTGGACGTGGACCTTTACGAGGTCATTGACCAGAACCTCGGCTCGGGTTGCAACCACGAGCCGGTCTGCCTGGCCGTCCATCGGTCGGTGACGCCGAGCTCGCCCACGTCGGACCACTACTGCTGCCGGGCCACCGGCTCGCTGTGCCAGGCCGTGTACGACGGCATCCGGTCCGGTGACCGGGTCGGGGAGATCCACCGGTCGGTCGTGGCCTGGATGTCCGAGCGGCAGACGGTGGCGGGGGAGATCGTCGGCAGCATTCCGCGGTGAGCCGCGGTCGCGGCCGGTCAGCTGCCCGGTGGCCGGAGCGCCACCAGTTCGACGGCCGTGCCGTCGGGGTCGCGTAGCTGCAGCGACGGGTTGCCGTTCTCGGGCACGATGCCGGGGTGGTCGATGCCGGCGGCGGTGAGATGGTCGGCCCAGGACTCGAGCGCCGCCCGGTCGGGTACGGCAAATGCAAGATGGTCGAGTGCACCGCCCTCTGGCCCCCACCCATCCGATGAATCAGCGGTCAGGACGACGACCACCCCCGAGCCAGGGTGTCGGAGGGCCACGTAGCCTATGGCCGGATCGGCCCGGAAGGGCTCGAGACCGAGCGCCGTGGAGTACCACTCGGCGCTGGATGCCACATCCGTCACTCGTAACTGGACATGGGACAACCCCGTCATCGGTCCGGGAAGGGGCGTGAACGGGCGTTCGGTCGGCACGTCGGGCAGCGGTCCGCCGCGGTCGGTCATCCGTCGGACCCCTCGGTCGGCTCGAGCGGGGCGACGGGCACCACGATGGCCGGGGCCTCGGTGCCGCCGTCGATCTCGAACACCTTGCCGGTCACCCATGACGAGGCGTCCGAGGCCAGGTAGAGGACGGCACAGGCGATGTCCTCGGGCTCGCCTGGCCGGCCCATGGGGGTGCCTGCCACAAACTGCTCGCGCAGCGAGTCGTCGGTCAGCACGATCTCGAGCGATCGGGTGGCCACACCGCCTACGTCGAGGGCATTGACCCGCACCCGCGGGGCCAGTTCCGGGGCCAGGTTGCGGGTCATCCGGTCGAGAGCGGCCTTGGCTGCGCCGTAGGCGACGAACATGGGCTGGGTCATCGACGCCGACCGAGACGAGATGTTGACCACCGACCCCCGTCCCACCGTGTCCACCATCTGGCGGGCGGCGAGTTTGGTCAGGGTCAGGGGTGCGACCACATTGAACGCGAAGGTTCGGGCCATGAAGCCCTCACTGGTGTCGAGTGCAGCGCGCGGCATGGCCCCGCCGGCGTTGTTGACCAGGATGTCGAGCCGTCCGAACTCCTCGACGGCCCGGGCGATCAGGCGCTTACAACCGGTCTCGACCACCACATCGGTGGGGACGACCAGGGCCCGTCTTCCGAGGGCCCGCACCGCGTCCGCCACCTCCTCGAGGTCGGACTCGGTCCGTGCGGCCAGCACCACGTCGGCCCCAGCCTCGGCCAGGCCGATGGCGACGCCTCGGCCGATGCCGAGTCCGGCACCGGTCACCACGGCGACCCGGCCGTCGAGGGTGAATCGATCGAGGATCATCGTCGGCCGCCGGCCTGGGAGTGGTCGATCGGGTCGAGGTGTCGTCTCGGCATGCAGCCAGGTCCTTCGCGTCAGTGGGGTCCAGGTGAGCGCGGGGTCACGTCCCCACCGATACTGCCACCGCTACCGGGTGCCGTTCCGGTCGGGACCGCTCGAGTCCGCTCGAGACGTCGGGTCCGCGGGATTCGCACCACATGGTGTGTGGGCCGTTGCGGATTCCGATCGCGCATCCCGGCAGGTGAGTGGATCGCGAACATATACTCGCCCCGAGGGAGGCGTATCGCCCCGGATGTGGCTGCGGAGGAATCTGTGACCGGGCCAGTGCGGGGCCCTTGGGGAATTCTTGCGGTAGGTACACCTGCCGCCGGGAGCCGGTGTCCAAACGGGCACCGTTCACAAGTGGCCGGATTGACCCGGTCGGATTGGGGGAAACACCATGCGGATCACCAGAGGTCGGGCACTTGTGCCCATCCTGCTCGCGGGCGGCCTGCTCGCTGCGGCCTGCGGGAGCAGTAGTTCGTCGTCCACGACCACCACCTCCGGAAGTTCCTCCGGTGGCGCCACGGTGTCGGTCACGACATTCAACAAGAACTTCTCGACTATGAGCGACCTGAAGTCCGTGACCGCGGCAGGCACGGGCAAAGTCGCCGTCATCCTGCCGGATACCGTCTCCTCGGCCCGCTACACCGAGTTCGACGCTCCCTACCTGACCCAGGCCTTCGCGACCGCCGGGCTGAGCACGACGGACACCATCATCCAGAACGCCCAGGGCAGTGACTCCACCCAGCTGACCGACGCCCAGTCCGACATCTCGTCGGGGGCCACCGTGTTGGTGGTCGACCCGCTCGACGCCGGTGTCGGCACCTCGATCGAGTCGTACGCCACCGCCCACGGCGTGCCCGTCGTCGACTACGACCGGCTCGTACTCGGCGGCAGCCGCAAGTACTACGTGAGCTTCGACAACGTGAAGGTCGGCACGCTCATCGGTAATGGGATGGTGTCGTGCCTGTCGTCCTGGAATGTGGCCAAGCCCACGCTGGCGGTCATGGTTGGATCCCCGACCGACAACAACGCCACGCTGTTCGCCCAGGGCTACAACGCCGTGCTCAAGCCGCACGTCACCGCAGGCTCCTATTCAGTGGTGGCCAACCCGGCCGGCACCTGGGACCCGCCGACCGCACTCACCGAGTTCCAGCAGGCCTACACCGCCCATCCGACGATGAACGCGGTGCTCGTCCCCAACGACGAGAACGCCGCGCCGATCATCTCGTACCTCAAGACGCTGAACATCCCGGCCAAGAAGTTCCCGGTGACCGGGCAGGACGCCACCCTCATCGGCGTCCAGAACGTGATCTCGGGCTACCAGTGCGGCACGGCCTACAAGCCGATCTACCTCGAGGCCCAGGCGGCCGCCGCCCTGGCCCTGTACCTGCGGGCCGGCAAGACACCGCCGGCCGGCCTGGTGAACGGCACGGTCAAGGACACCACGGCCAACGTGAACGTGCCCTCGTCGTTGCTGGTCCCCGAGTGGGTCACCCCGACCAATGTGGAGTCCACAGTCGTGGCCGACGGGTTCATCCCCGCCTCGCAGCTGTGCACCGGTGCCTACGCCGCCGACTGCACCACCTACGGGATCCACTAGCCGGGTGTGCATGCCGAACGTGACCGGTCCTCCGCGACGATGAGCGTTGTCGCGGAGGACCGGGCGACCGGCGAGCCCCCGGGGTCCGTCGGGCCTCTACTCAGCCTGCGGGGGATCTCCAAGCACTTCGGCCCCGTGCAGGCACTCAACGACGTCGACCTCGACGTTCCCAGCGGCCAGATCACCGCGCTGGTGGGGGACAACGGGGCCGGCAAGTCGACGCTGATCAAGACCATCGCCGGCATCTGGGCACCGACCTCGGGCACGATCAACTGGGAGGGCCGACCGGTGGAGATCCGGACTCCCAGAGAGGCCGACTCGCTCGGGATCGCCACCGTGTACCAGGATCTCGCCCTCTGCGACAACCTGGACATCGTCCAGAACATGTTCCTCGGTCACGAGGACCTCACCCATCGCCTGCTCGACGAGACGCAGATGGAGATAACTGCCAAGAAGACGTTGGCCGATCTCTCCGTCACCACCGTCCAGTCGGTCCGCCAGCTGGTCGGGTCCCTCTCGGGTGGCCAGCGCCAGTCGGTGGCGGTGGCCCGCGCCGTCATGCGCGACGCCAAGCTCGTCATCATGGACGAGCCCACCGCCGCCCTCGGCGTGTCGCAGACCGCCCAGGTGCTGGAATTGATCAAGACCCTGGGCGCACGTGGGATTACCGTCATCGTGATCTCCCACAACCTCAACGACGTGTTCGAGGTGGCCGACCGACTGGCTGTGCTCTACCTCGGCCGCCTTGTAAGCAGCGGCCCCATCGCCGAGTACGACCGCCAGCGGACCGTCGAGATCATCACCACGGGGCGCAGCGCCGACGACGAGCCGACCCCCCACACCGCCACCGACGGAGAAGGCTGACCGCATGGCAACCGACGAGGAGCAGGGCAACGCAGACGAAGCCCACCCGCTGGCGACCGACATTCCGGGTACGTCCTCGGCCGATACGGACAGCGACACACCGGAGCTCCTGGTCACGCCGCCGGAGCTGACCGGGTCGCTGGGAGAGTACGTCCGGGCCGTCGGCAAGCGAATCCGCAGTGGTGAAAGTGGAGTGCTCCCGGTACTCGGCGGGCTCATCCTCCTCGTCGTCATCTTTCAGATCCAGGACTCGGTCTTCCTCTCGGCCGGCAACCTGGTCAACCTGCTGGTCCAGGGCTCGGTGTTCGTGCTCCTCGGCATGGCCGAGATCTGGGTCCTGGTATTGGGGGAGATCGACCTGTCGGTCGGCTACGTGGCCGGCATCGGGGGCACCATCACCGCCATCCTCTCGACGACGCACGGGCTCCCGTGGTGGGTCGCCGTTCTCGGCGGCGTCGCCGCCACCGCGGCCATCGGTGCGGTCTGGGGCACGCTGGTCATCCGCCTGCGGCTGCCGTCGTTCGTGGTCACGTTGGCCGGCCTGCTGGGCATGGAGGGCGTGCTGCTCTACCTGGTCAATGCCAACGGCACCGGTGGGACCATCCGGATCGTCGACCCGGTGCTCATCGACATCGCCAACGGCAACCTGAGCACGGTGGTCGGCTGGATCGTCATGATCGCCGCCGTGGTGGTGGTCGGCGGGGTCATCTTCGTGCGGGACAGTCACCGTCGGAGCAGTGGACTGGTCGCCCCGCCGCTGGCAATTTCCGTACTCAAGATCGCCGTGATCTCGGCAGCCGGCATCGCGCTGGTCCTGGTGTGCAACGCCGACCGGGGCGCGCTGATCCCGGTGCAGGGCGTGCCTTATGTGGTGCTCGTCGTGCTCGGAGTCCTCGCGCTGTGGACGTTCCTGCTGGGCCGCACCCGGTTCGGTCGCTACCTCTACGCCATCGGCAACAACGCCGAGGCCGCTCGGCGGGCCGGCATCAGCCTCGGATGGAACAGGCTGTGGGCGTTCACCCTCACCGGGCTGACGGCCGGAATCGCCGGCGTGGTGTATGCCTCGCGGCTGGGGTCGATCTCCAACAACATCGACGGTGGCACGCTCGTGCTCTACGCAGTGGCCGCGGCGGTCATCGGTGGCGCCAGCCTGTTCGGTGGCCGCGGCAAGATGGTCTACGCCCTCCTCGGTGGCATCGTCATCGCCACCATCTACAACGGCATGGGCCTGCTCGGACTGGCCGCCTCCTACCAGTACATGGTGACCGCCCTGGTCCTACTGGCCGCCGTCACCATCGATTCGCTGGCCCGGCGGGGCCGCACCGCCACCGACTGAGCGAAACCGACGGCCCGGTCGTAGGATCGGTGGACCGGGAGGTGCCGTACCTCTCCGCTTCCCGGGCCGGTGGCCGAACCCGCGGGGAGGGTGTCCGATGACCACGCAGCTGCCCGACCGGGCCGAGATCGACGCCACCTGCAAGGTGATCGACGACCACGCCCAGAGCATCTACACCTGGCAGTACGAGCGCACACGGCCCCAGTTGGTCACCCTCTACAACAAGGCCGCCCAGTCCCAGTGGGCGAGCGTCACCGACCTCGACTGGTCGACCGACGTGGACCCTGAGGCGCTGGTCGACCTCGAGGCCCCGAACCTCCGACTGATGCGCCAGGTTACGACGATGCCAGGCTCGCCGATCGCCGCGTGGGGTGATACCGAGCTGCAGCAGCTGGGCATCGAGATGTTCACAGCGCTGCTCAGCCAGTTCATGCACGGCGAGCAGGGCGCCATGATGACGGCGGCAAAGATCGTCGACACCGTCCCCTGGATCGACGCCAAGTACTACGCGGCCACCCAGACGATGGACGAGGCGCGCCACACCGAGGTGTTCGCCCGGTACATCGATGAGAAGGTGGGCGACGCCTACCCGATGAATCCCAACCTCGAGGCCCAGATCACAGGATTGCTCGAGGACAGCCGGTGGGACATCGCCTATCTCGGCATGCAGATCGTGATCGAGTCGTTGGCCCTGGCCGCCTTCGGCGACATGGCCCGACGGACTTCGGAGCCGCTGCTGAAGAAGCTGCTGCGCTACGTCATGGCCGACGAGGCCCGCCACGTGGCGTTCGGCATCCTCTCCCTGTCCGAGTACTACGGGCAGTTGTCCGCCTCCGAGCTCAAGGAACGCCAGGACTTCCTGCTCGAACACACCGTGCACGCCCGGGCACGCTCGACCACACCCGAGGTATGGGAGCGGATGGGGGTGTCGATCGAGACTGTCGTGCCATTCATCGTCGAAGCGGCGTCGTCCATGGACTCGTCGCCTTTCCAGAGTTTCCAGAACGGGTTCTTCGCCAAGCTGGTACCGAATGTGAAGCGCCTCGGGCTGCTCGACGCAAACGACGGCTACCTGCGCGAGCGGTGGGGCGCGGCGGGCCTGCTCGAGTTCGAATTCGCGGACGACACGAGCGCCGACTATGACGCCTACGACGCGGTGGCTGCCGACCGGGCGGTACCCGGGGCCTGATCGGGGCCGAGCAGGTGGCGGCCCACAACGACATCTGGTCCAGCTGGTGGCCTACGGTGATCCGGCAGCCAGCATCGGAGCCGCGGGCACGTCGTGTCCCGGCCGGACCCCGGGGGTGCCGTGGACGAGTTGAACGTATGGGCGGAGCCGAGCTGCTTCGCCCCTGATCTCCTGTCCGGGCGTGTCGCCCTGATCACCGGTGGTGCCACCGGCATCGGCAAGGAGATCTGCCGGGTCCTCGGGGCCCACGGCGCTGCGGTGGTCATGGCCAGCCGCAAGCAGGACAATCTGGAGGCAGCAGTCGCCGAGCTGTCGGCCGATGGGCTCGATGTATCCTTCGGGGTGTGCGACGTGCGCGACGCGGACGCCGTGCGTGGCGTGGTGGACGGCGTGGTCGCCGACCGTGGCTCGCTCGACGTCGTCGTCAACAACGCGGCGGGCAACTTCCCCGCCCCGATGTCAGCCATCTCGCCCAACGGGTTCAAGGCGGTGGTCGACATCGACCTGCTCGGCACGTACAACGTGACACGGGCGGCGTTCGACGCCTGGTTGCAGGGCCATGGGGGATCGATCGTGAACATCAGCGCCCCCTTCGAGCAGCGCGGGGTGGTCTACCAGGCCCATGTGGCGGCGGCCAAGTCCGGTGTCGACTCGCTCACCCGGAGCTGCGCGGTGGAATGGGGCCCGTACGACATCCGGGTCAACGCCATCGCCCCCGGCTCGATGCTCGGCACCGAGGGCCTGAAGCGGTTCACGGAAGCCGTACCGGGCGGGGCCCCGGCAAGGCCGACCAACCCGCTCGGTCGGCACGGGCACGGCTCGGACATCGCCTACCTGACCCTGTTCCTGTGCAGTCCGGTGGCCCGATTCATCTCGGGCCAGGTCATTGCTGTCGACGGGGCCGGGTCGGCCGACATGCTGCGGTTGCAGGCGGGTCCGATCTGACGCCGATTACCGGGTCAATGGACCTGGGTGATTGATCGGGATGGGTGGCTGGCGTGGGTCAGGGGAGGATCCCGAGGTTCCGTGGCTCCCGTACCCCGGTATCCCGTCCCTCGGCCAGGTCGAGGCCGCTGAGTAGGGCGTTGCGCAGGTCCCGCGGATCGACCACGTCGTCGTACGAGAGCCTGGCGGCGGCCCGCACTGAGGCTTCCGCCTGTTCGGCGGCCACCCGGGCCCGCTCGTCCGGATCGTCGATGCCGCTCGCCGCCGAAGCCGCCGGAAGCGCGCCGAGTGTGACCGAGGGCAGCGCCAAGGTGACGGTCTGGCCGTCGAACGGGTTCATGGCCATCACCGACGAGCCGAATCCGAACGCCTTGCGGAGGGTGACGTGCAGCTTGGGAACCCGCATCCGGTGCTGCACCGCGAAGAGACGGGCGGCGTGGCGCAGGATGCCCTGTCGCTCGGCGGCCGTGCCGGCCAGCACACCGGGGTTGTCGGCCAGGAAGACGCACGGCAGGCCGAAGGCGTCGGCGACGTCGAGGAAGTGGGCCGCCTTGTCGGCCGCATCGCCGTCGATGGTGCCGGCCAGCACACCCGGGTCATTGGCCACGAAAGCCACGCTCCGTCCGCCGAGGTGGGCGAGGGCGGTCACGATCGAGCTGCCGAATCCTGGCTGCACCTCGAGCAGTTCCCCATCGTCGACCAGAGCGTGGAGCACGGGGCGGACCGGGTAGGGCCGCCGAGGGTCGGGTGGAATGAGGGGAAGGAGGTCGACCCGGCGGCGACCGGTGTCCGGGCCGTCCCTGCGGGGCGGCGCCTGCCAGGCGTTGACCGGAAAGTGGGCGAGGTAGCGGCGGGCGAGGGCGACGGCCTCGCGGTTGCCGGCCACCACGTTGTGGACCACGCCGCCGGACTCGACGGCGACCGCCGGACCACCCAGCTCCTCCTTGGTGACGTCCTCGCCGGTGGCCGATCGCACCAAGGGCGGGCCCGCCGCGAATATCGACGCCGACTCGGTCATGGCCACGAAGTCGCACAGCGGCGCGGTCAGTGCGCCATGGCCGGCCGATGCCCCGCACACCAGGCTGACCAGTGGCACGAGGCCGGAGAGTTCGGCCAGTCCCATCAGGTCGCCCGGGCGCCGGCCGGGAGCCGTCTCGGTCACCCGGTGGCCGGCGCCCTCCAGCACCATGACCAGCGGGACCCGCTCCTGGCGGGCCAGCTGGCACAGCCGGTAGCGCTTGTCGGCCGAACCGCTCCCGATCGACCCTCCGAGCACGGTCATGTCCTCGGACCCGGCCAGTGCCGGACGCCCGTTGATCCGCCCGGATCCAGCCACCAGGGCGTCACCAGGCACCGGAGGGTCTTCGGTCGATCCGACCAGTAGGCCGATCTCGGCGAAGGTGCCCGGATCGAAGAGGACCTCGAGGCGCTCGCGGGCATCGAGGCGGCCCCGGTCGTGCTGGCGGGTGCGACGGGCATCTCCCCCCATGGCGAGGGCGTCAGCCTTGCGGCGGGCGATTTCGCCGAGCGCCGGGCCCCATCCGTTGAGCTCGTCGTCCACGCCCACTCCTCTCGACCATCCCACGCCGCCCTCGGCTGCGCCCACGTATGATTGCCCATCGGTGAATTGGCCGCCGTCCGACGGGCCGACCACTCAGGAGAGGGGTGCCGATGGGTGAGCTTCGGGACATCAAGCGGCGGGCGGGCGCGTTCTTGGAGGGTCTCGGGCGTGACCCGGACGAGGTGGCGTCGACGCTCGAGGCCGCCGGGGTCCAGGGGGTGCCGCGGAGCAACACCTCGTGTGCCGTTGCCGTGTACGCCTCCGCCGTCATGGAGGCCGATCCCCGGATCCGTTCGGTGGCCGTCGGACCGTGCACCCTGGTCCTGACCCTCGTCAAGGAGGACGGTCGACCGGGCGGCAAACTGACAGTGCAGCTGCCCAAGCCGGTGCGGGCCTTCGTCGACGGATTCGACGCCGCCCGCTATCCCGAGATGCTTCGGCTCCTGAGCGGCGAGCCGATGGGTCCGGCCGAGCCGGCCACGGTCGCACCCGCTTGAGCGATCAGGACTGACCGTCCGGACATGACGGCCGGCCCTGGGAGTCACCTCGCCGGTCACCGGGTAGACCTACGGTGGAAGGCGCGCCGGGATAACCGGGGCAGACGGGAAAGGACTCATGATGCGACGGATGTACGGGATACCAGGCCGGACGGGTGGCGCAGTGGTGGCGCTGGCCGCGCTCGCCGTCGGCCTCGCCGCCTGCGGGAGCTCGTCGTCGTCCACCACCACGACCACGGGTGCCGCGACGACGACCACGGCCGCCTCCGCGACGACGTCGACCTCGGGATCGACCAGCACCACCCGAACCTCAATTACCGGCTGCGCCTCGTCTGGGCTTGCCGTCACCCTCGGGAGCGCCAACGGCACCGCAGGTTCGGTCCACTACCCCATCGCGTTCCGGAACACGACGTCGTCGGCGTGCACACTCTACGGATTTCCGGGTGTGTCGTTCCTCACTGCCGGCGGCACGCAGATCGGTGTCCCGGCACAACGGGAGAGCGGCGTCGCCTTCGCCACCATCACACTCGCCCCCAATGGCTTGGCCTACAGCTCAGTCGGTGTCACCGATCCCGGGATCCCACCGTGTACCGGCTCCTCCACGGCGACACAGGTCCGCGTCTTCCCGCCGGGAGAGACCCACGCGATCCTGGTGGCTGCGCCTTCCGGCATCGCGGTGTGCTCATCACCCAATACGGCCAACTACCAGTCGGCCATCGTCACGCCGATGACGGCATCGTCCTTATGAGTGCAGGACGATATGGCCTCTCCGGGGCGATAGGGCATCCGGGCGAGCGCTTCGGCGCCCGGGCACTCACGGCACCGGGACGGGTCCGAAGAACTTGGCGTCCCCGTAGGTGAAGATCCCGCCGTCGCCGCCGAGGAGCCGGTAGCCGAGACCCGAGTGGGTCCGGGCAATGGCGAACACCGGTGCTGCCAGGTCGAGTGAACCTGCCGAGCCGTAGAACGGGGCGTCGCCGAGAGCGAACACCCCGCCGTCGTAAGCAGCAAGCCAGTACCCTCCGGCGTCCGGTGAGGCCATGCCCACCACGGGGGCGTTGAGCGGTGTACCCCCCATCGATCCGTGGAAGACGGCGTCGCCGAGTGCGAACACGCCCCCATCGCTCGCCACCAGCCAGTACCCTCCGGCGTCCGGTGAGGCCATGCCCACCACGGGCGCGTTGAGCGGTGTACCCCCCATCGATCCGTGGAAGGCGGCGTCGCCGAAGCAGAACACTCCGCCGTCAGCTGCCACGAGCCAGTAACCGCCCCCGTCCGGAGTTGCTGCCATGCCTACGACCGGGGCGTTGAGGGGGATTCCGCCGAGCGAGCCGAAGAACGTGGCGCCGCCGAGCGCGAATACGCCACCGTCGGCGGCCACCACCCACACGCCCCCGGCCGGGTCGGCGGCCGCCCCGACTACCGGCGATGTCGGCATCAGGATGGCGCCGGGCTGAGCGGCTCCTCCCAGGGCGCGCACGTCACCGGCTGCCGTCGCGCCCCAGTACCCCAGGTCGTCCGTGGTGCCGGCGAGTCCGACCCCGTACCAGGAGAACGCAGGGTCGACGAAGTCGAAGGACAGGGACGAGCTCCCACCGAAGTCAGGATTGCACGACTGGGCGGGCTGCACGGTGCTCGATGCCGACTGGCCGTCGACCGTCAGGGAGACCACCCCGGATGCGGCCGGGTCGGCGCAGTGGGGCCGCCACAACCACAGGATTCCGGGCGGGAGTGGTCCTCCGGTGAAGTTGAGGGTGAACGACGCCGAACCGTGGTTGCCGGCGACGTTGGTGAACGGTGGCGGGGCCATCGGGTCCAGCGACGCCGTACCGGTCACCGTGACCGAGCAGACCTGGTGGGGATTGGCCGGGTACGCGGGAAACTCGAACCCGAAGGTCCCCGCCGCGCCGGTCACGAGCGGGGAACCGAGGTGGAACCCGCACGAGCCACCGACGGTGGAGAGCGCGGCCCCGGCCGGTGCCGAAGCAGCAACCATGCCAAGGGCTCCGGACAGTGCCAGCACGGCGATCGCCGTGGCGATCATCCGACGGCGTCGGTGCACCGCGGTTCGAATCGGTGTCGTACCCTTCTGTGGACCGGTCATGCCAGTCACCGCCTTCCGGAGGTGCCGGTCAGCGATCGGCCCCCGCGAAGAGCGGGTGGCTCCGGTCCGAGTGGCGACGGCGACCTCGGTGTGATGGTACGACGACTCGGGGCGAATGTCACCCATTGCTCCCGCTCCACCTGTTGCACCGGCGACAACTGCCCCGGCGTGGGGCGGAGGAGCCGGCCACAACCGGTTCTCCATCTGGGTGTCCTGCTCACGTCCGGGCCCCTGGTTTCTGGATCGAGCATTGGGTAGCCTCTGACCGGCAGGGCGAGCTTGGGCAGAGCGGTCTGACGAGGGGCAAATGTGACGAAGTTCTCGACTACAGGGGCGACACTTCTGGCCGAGCCGGTGCATCGGGAGCGGCGCCGACCGGCCATGGCAGTCGCCGTTGCCGCCGTGGCTGTCCTGGTGGCGACGACCGGCTTCATCCCCAGATCCACGTCCGCCTCCGCTTCCACGCCACTGGCCTTCTCGACGTATGCCGGTGTCGCCAACCTCTCGGGAATGGCCACCGTGTCCCAGTTGGTGGGCGGAACCATCTCGTTCGGGTCGGACTACTTCGACATGACGAGCTGGAAGGGCATCCAAGCCGACACCTGGCTCATCGACAAGATGGAAGCGCTCGGCAAACCGATGGTCTGGGGCGTCCCGATGCTGCCCGCCAAGAGGGGGGTTTCGCTGGCCCGAGGGGCAACCGGTGGCTACGACCTGCACTTCAGAGCGCTGGCCAAGAATCTCGTGTCTGCCGGAATGGGAAATTCCACGCTCCGTTTGGGCTGGGAGTTCAACTCTCCGGGCTTCCCCTGGTACGCAGCTGGTCAGGCGTCCAACTTCGTGGCCTACTGGCAGCACATCGTGACCACTATGCGCGCCGTGCGAGGGGCGAACTTCACGTTCGAGTGGAACCCCGCCCGCGGAGGACAGGGCGCCGCAGACCGACAGATGGGCAATTTCGCCAACTACTACCCGGGCGATAGCTACGTAGACATCGTCGGTCTCGATGTCTATGACTCGGCCTACTTCTCGTACCCGGGGGCCACAATGCAGTTCCAGAACGTCCAAGCGCTCCCGTGGGGCCTCAACTGGATCGCCGCCTTTGGGGTGACGCACCACAAGCCGGTCTCCCTTCCGGAATTGGGTATGGGCGGCGGTCCCTCGGCACCCGGAAGCGGCCCGATCACGGGCAGCGGTCAGCTCTCCGGTGGCGACGACCCGGTCTTCATCTCCGACGCGCTGGCATGGGCGAAAGCGAACAGCGTGGCCAGTTTCGTCTACTGGGACTACGGCTCCTCGAGCATCGAGAACGGCAGAAATCCACTGACCGCCGCCGCCCTCCGGCAGGCACTGGCGGGTTAGGACGGCGACGTAGCAACACCGTGCGCTGACGGGCGATCACTGTCGGTTCCGCGACGTGAGGCATGGCGGGAGATGTCCTACCACCAGGATGGGGGCGACCGGCGGCTCAGGTGACGGGCAGACGGGATCGGGGCACCGAGGGTCGTTGCCCCAACGTGGGAACACTGACGCTCACCACCTGAGAGTTCCTGGGTGGAGTTTCGGCCCCGTGCCCACCTGATCGCCACCCACTGGCTCCCCGACGAGGACGCACAGGAACACCGGGGGCATCGCCGATAGTAAGGAGGTGCGCTTCCCCGTAGTCCGGAGGACGACGGCTTCCGTGGAGATTCCGGCACGGAGGTTCTCAGGGAATTCCCATATGTGCCTTGTACCTTCATCCCTGTGATCGTGTCGGGGGGCGTCGTCAGGCAGGCCTACGAACTCGATGACTTGGCTGCAGATCCGCGTCCGGTTGTGGAGCGGGCCGGCGACGACGAGCTCGCAGTGCCCTCCGCTGGCCCGAGTTCGAAACAGCGCAGGGGTTGGCTGTTAGCGCTGCCATGTGTGGCTGTGTTGATGGTGTGGATGTACGCACTTGCAGTCCACGCCAACAGCCTGCTCGTGAACTCCGACGGGGCCACGGTGATACTGCAGGGCCAGACGGTCGCGTCGGGAAATGTGTTGTTGCACGGATGGACCCTGTCCCTCGACTCGTGGTGGACGCTCGACGTGGCGTTCTACTCCGTCGCCACCGCGGTCGCCGGAATCCGTCCAGTTCTGCTCATTGCCGGGCCTGCGCTCATCGCCAGCCTTGTGGTTGTGGTGGGTATGGTCATCGTCCGCAGGGGCCGTCGTGGTCCGGCCGCATTCATCGGGATGTTGACAGTTGTGGCCGTCCTGGCCCTTCCCACCCACCTGCTCGCCACCGACCTGATGTGCGGCCCCATCCACGTCAGTACTGCGCTGTATGCACTCGTCGCATTCCTGGGTCTGCGGCGCAACCGCGTCGGGTGGGGCTGGATCATGACCGTGGTCATGCTCGCCGCCGGAATGCTGGGTGACCTGCAGATGGTGTCCTACGGAGTCTTCCCAGTCCTGGCGGCAGGTCTTGTCGCCATGACACGCCGACGTTCGATCCGGGCCGGCACGCCTGCCGTGTCAGCGGCTGTCTGCTCGGTGGCCATCGCACTGGTGGTGCGGCAGTTGGTCGTGGCCCTGGGCGGTTTCAGCCTGGGTGCGACCAATCGGGCCGCTTCGGCTGATCAGGTGCTCCAGAACGTGACCCACCTGCTACCCGTCCTGGCCCAACTCGTCGGGCTGGGCGACTCCATCGATGGGACTGGTGGGGTACCTGTGGCCCTGCAGGCAGTTCACGTAGTCGCCGCCGCGCTTCTCATCGCGACCTTGGCGGCAGGCATCGTCCGTCTCCTACGAGGAGTGCGGTATGGCACGGCACCTGGCGACCCGCCCGGTCCCATCAGAGGCCTCGAGCCTGAGCTGTGGAGGATGGACGATCTCCTGGTGGTGGCCACCGTCGGGCCGGTGCTCAATTTCATCTTCCTCGCTGCGAGCACCTCGGGCTACCAACGGTACCTGACCGCCACGGTGATATTCGGGTCGGTGCTGGCCGGCCGAATCGTGACCCTGTGGTGGGCTTCCGACCGCGGTCGCGTCCTCCGCCGATGGGCAGTGGGCATCGGCGTACTCTCCATCGGGTGTTTTGTGGCCGCATCCGGCGTCCAGCTCAGCCAGCCGGCTCCGAGCACCCCGGCAGCCCGACTGGCGTCGTTCCTCGAGTCCGCCCACTTGACGTCAGGAGTGGGGGACTTCTGGGCCGCCTCGATCACGACCGTCGAGAGCGGCGGCACCGTCGCCGTCCGTCCGGTCGTCCCTGATTCGGACGGCAAGCTTGAGGCCTATAACAAAGGCGACGTCCCCGGCTGGTTCGCCGATCAGTCGTTCCGGTTCGTCGTGTACCCCAGAAGCAATTCTCCCACCAGTCCGACCCAGGTTTCGTTGCGCACCGCAGTGAACACCTGGGGACGTCCTTCGAAGGTAAGCGACGTAGCTGGTTACGTCGTTCTCGTGTGGCCCCATCCCATCAGTGTGACCAACTATGACCCCCGTCTCTAGACAAGGCGGTCGAACCATGGAGGATGGTCGTCACCCACGCGTATCCCCCCGTCTGATCCCTTCGCTGGTGTCTCAAATCTCCGACATCGAACGAGCGTCACGCGCACGTCGTCGGTAGCGGGCCGCCTGAGCCTGCCAGCGCCATTTGCCGAAGTGCACGACACCCCAGGGGAAGTTCGCAGGTGCCAGACTCGGCGCCATGGGAGACACGATGAAGGCGTACCGGATCGTCGAGTGGGAGCACGCCCCCGAATTGGTCGAAGCGCCGGTGCCGGAGCCGGGGCCGGGCCAGGTGGTGGTGGCCGTTGCCGGCAATGGCCTGTGCCACTCCGACGCCATGATGAGCCGGATGCCCGGCGCGCTGGGTGAAGCGATCGGATGGCAGGTTCCGTTCACACTCGGTCACGAAATCGGCGGTCGCGTGGCCTCGCTCGGTACGGGCGTCACCGGCTTCGCCGAGGGTGACCCGGTCGCCGTGATCTCGCCCAGCTCGTGCGGCCACTGCACGTGGTGTGTGCGGGGTGAGGACAACAACTGCGCCGACTCGTTGGTCGGGCGGGGCTACGGCACCGATGGCGGCCTGGCCAGCTTCGTGCTGGTGTCGAGCGCCCGCGAGCTGGTGAGACTCACGAATCTCGATCCGGTGGTCGCCGGCCCGTTGACCGACGCCGGAGCCACCAGCTACCACGCGGTCAAGCGGGCACTCCCCCGGATCCGGCCAGGTGGCACGGCCGTAGTCATCGGTGCCGGCGGGCTTGGAAGCTACGCCGTACAGCACCTTCTGGCCCTCACCGCGGCACGGGTGGTGGCCATCGATCCGGTGGCCGAGCGACTGGCGTATGCCACCGAGCTGGGCGCCCATGTCACCATGGAAGGTGTCAATCCGGGCACGGCCGCGGAGGTGCTCGCCCTCACCGGTGACGGCGCTGATGCCGTGTTCGACTTCGTGGGCATCGGTCCCACGATCCGCGCCGGATTGCGATCCACCCGCCGGGGTGGTGCCTTCGCGCTCATTGGTGCGGGACAGGGCCACCTGGCCGACGTCAGCCTGTACGACGTGCTGCCGAAGGACGGTGAGGTGTTCACGTTCCAGGCCTCGACAATCGCCGATACCCTCGACGTGATCGCGCTGGCCGACTCGGGACGCATTCGAGCTGATGTCGATCTGTTCCCACTCGACCGGGTGGCCGAGGCCTACGAGTCCATGGAGGCGGGCACCCTGCGCGGTCGCGCGGTCGTGGTCCCGGACTGAGGCTCAGGAGCTGGCGTCAGTCAGCAGTCGCATACCCAGGCGCTGGAGTTCAGTGACCATCCGACGGGCGCTGACCACCTTGGCGTTCAGCATCGTCCGCTCTGCTCCCTGCGGATCGCCGAAGGCCAGGACGATCTCATGGCCGACTTCCGCCAGGGTCGCCACGATCGAGTTCAGCTGCCGTGCGCCCCACAGGTCCGGGCATGGGTCGGCGAGCAAAAGCAGTTCTGCGTCACGGGTGTGGGCGCTCAGCCGCTTCGCCGCAGCCAGATTTGCCGCCGGTTCGGAGTCGAATTGTGACTCGACGATGCTGCAGTTGGCACTGAGGCTCTCGAACACCCCCGCCGACCGTCGGTACCATTCAGACACTTGCTCCCAATAGAGGAAGGCCTCGCCAGCTTCACTCATCTCCCTATCGTGCCACGTCCGCCGATCCGATGGTGGACCAGGGTGGGAGGTGGTCGAATGTGGTGCTCAGCGCCCCGCCACCCCGTGCGGAACCCGCGAGGGACAGTAGGTGTGGCACCGGTGTGTCGGACGGAGTCCTGAACCGCCTGTGTCGGCCAATCGTCAAAGGGACTGCCGGAAGCGGAACGGAGATCAGCAGAACTCGATGCGATCGGGCCCACTCGCCCGGTGCCTCGGCTCGTTCACCAGTTTGGGTAGCCTCTGCTCACCACGAAACGCGAGGAGGCCCGTTATGGCGAACGAAGATGATGCCGAACAGATCGTGCGGGCCTGCCTGGCCGCACTCGAGGCCCACGACAGCGCCCTGCTGCGACCGTTCCTGACAGACGACGTGATTTACCACAACGTCCCCATCGATCCGGCAGAAGGGTTGGAGGCGACCTTGGCCTTCTTGGACGGCTTCTTCGCCATGTTCAGCTCGACCAAGGTAGAGATCCTCCACCTCGCGGTGCGAGACGATGTCGTACTGACCGAGCGCATCGACTCTCTGACCATGGACGGACATGTAGCACCGCTTCCGGTGATGGGTACATTTGAGCTCCGGGACGGCAAGATCAGCGCCTGGCGGGACTACTTCGACCTGGCCCAGGTCACCGCCATGCTCGGCCAGTGAGTCCACAACTCTGATTGCGGGTGTCCATCCGCTCCGCCCACGCCTGGCACGACGTCCACCAGTGATTCCCGTGTCGGCCCGGGCCGCAGGGACCGGTCATGAGGCGCCGGCGGCGCTGGTGGTGTGGGCGGACCAGAACTCGTTCATCCGGCTCTGCACCTTGACCAGCCAGATGAACCAGCCGACCAGTGGCAGCAGGATCCAGAATCCGGTCAGTCCGGTGACGGGACGTTCCTGGCCGTCACGGGCGAACATGTTCCCGATCTCCATCGGCAGCAGGAAGATGTTGACGATCCCGATGAGGAAGGCGAAGAGGAGGGCGATTCCGCCGCCGATGCCTTCGCCGGAATAGTCCTTCAGATCCTTGAAGACCGCGTACTGCCAGTAGAGGCCGTAGATCCCCAGTGTGATGATCGTGAGCAGGATCACCGACACCGGTGACCGCTCCATCCCGGCCTGACCGTTCGCCATCGTCCGCCTCCGCGCTGTCGGCCCCCTCGTGCAGTGTGCCACGGTCGACGAAGTGGGTCCGTGATGCACCCGGGGCCGGTATCCCGGGTCAGTACGAGCGCCCTCGGGCGGTCACCGCCGCGACGCCCACGACGGTGTCGGCCCGGGTCAGCCAGATCCGGTCATGGCGGTCTACCGTGGGGTCGCAGTGGGGTGGGACCAGGCGGAGCCGGTCACCCCGGACGGGCGACCACCCGCCGGAGGGGGCGATGAGGCCCTGCTCGTCGCCGAAAAACGCATAGGTGGCATCCGGGCGGTCGACGACTACCGGTACCCCCGCGTCGGTGGCCATCGATTTGAGCCCGGCATCCACCGTGACGAACCCGGGCTGATTGGACGAGATGACGGTGGTGGCGAGGGTGAGGCTCTGGGCGAACCGTGACTCGGGGTCGGTCCCGAGGGCGTCACGGTACTCGCGGTCCATGAACACGTAGCTCCCGACCTGCAGCTCGGTCAGCACGCCGAGCTCAATGTCGAGCAGCCCGGTCCCGGTGCCGCCTCCGGTGCGGAGCTCCACGTGGTGGCCGGCAGTCTCCAGGGCGCCGATGACTTCGGTGAGCCGGTTGGTGGCCGTGTCCACCGACCGACGCCGGAAGTCGCGGCCGGCGATGTGCTGGGCATGACCGGCGTAGCCCTGCACGCCAGCGAACCGCAGCGACGGAGTGTCCTCGATCCGGGCCACGACCTCGAGGGCCGGTCCGGGCCCCGTCACTCCGGTGCGACCCAGGCCGATGTCGACGTCGCACAGGACCGTCACGGTGGGGCCTCCGGCCATCGCCGTGGCCAGCTCCATGACGCCGTCGACGTGGTCGACGACGAGCGACAGGTCGCATCGGCCGGCCAGGGCGATCGCCCGGCTGGCCACCGCCCCGCTTCCGAGCGGTGAGGTCACGAGCAACGGTAGGGGTGGACCCCCCTCGGCCTCTACCGCTGCGACCAACGCCTCGGCTTCGGACACTTTGGCGACGCAGATGCCGACCGCACCAGCATCGAGCTGCATCCGGGCGATGCGGGCCGATTTGTGGGACTTGGCGTGGGGTCGGAGGGCGATGCCGGCGGCGTCCGCGATCCGCTGCATGGCCTCGATGTTCGCGGCCAGCAGGTCGAGGTCGCACAACAGTGCCGGCGTCGGGACCAGGTCGACAGATCCCGGTGTACCGAGCGCGCCGATTACCGATGCGAATGCCGGGTCATCCGTCGTGCTGGCTGGACTCACGTGCGTGTACGTCCCATTCTCCTGGCTTCTGCCGAGCCCGGCGTCGACGAACTCGGACACCCGGAACGCCGAGTCGACGGCCTGGTGGGTACCTGCACCTCGATCGCGCCGAACATCTCGTAGCCGTAGCCGTAGCCCTGGCGGCCGAGCGTCCGGGTCTTGCCGCCCGCCCGAGGCGTCTTCTCTACCAGTGCGACCCGCCGTCCTCCATGGGCCAGCAGCGGGGCCAGCGGGGCACGCCCGTACCCGGCGCCCACGCGCTCCGGCGCATCTCCGGCGGTCATCACCGGATCAGTGTCCCATACCTCCTGGCGCCTCCACGCTTGAGGATCCGCGCCGTCCCGTCCTTCACGGCGCCACCCGGTGGTACACACTGGACCGGTGACCGACGACCCGGCCCCCGACGATCGCACTCCGCTCGAGCGGATGGAGGCGGGTGACCTCTACATCGTCGACCACCAGATCGCCACCATGCACCAACGGGCAGCGGTCCTGTGCCGGTCGTTCAACGCCACGACGGCGGCTGACCCGGGCGGACGCCGCCAGATCCTCGACGAGCTACTCGGTGGCATCGGCCCAGACTCGGAAGTGCGGGCGCCTCTCTACTGCGACTACGGGACCTACCTCCGCATCGGTGCCCGGACGTTCGTCAACTTCGGGCTGGTAGCACTCGACGTGGCGCCCATCATCATCGGCGACGACGTGCAGATCGGTCCGAACGTGCAATTGCTCACCGCCACCCACCCGATCGATGCCGGACTCCGGCGCAACAAGTGGGAGGCGGGCGAGGCGATCTCGATCGGCGACAACGTCTGGCTCGGTGGCGGGGTCATCGTTCTGGCCGGGGTGACCATCGGCGATGACACCATCGTCGGCGCCGGTGCTGTCGTCACCCGAGACCTGCCGGCCGGTGTAGTGGCTGTCGGCAATCCGGCCACGGTGATCCGCACCATCGACCGATAGCTGCGTCCCTTCGGAGGCGGTGGGACCAGGTGGGTCAGCGCTGACGGACCAGCGGAGGGTGGAGGCTGACCCCCTCACCGCGTCGGTAGAGTTCGGCCGGTCGGCCGGTGGTGACGGTGCGGAGCGCGCCGGTGGGCTCCACGAACCCGGGGGTTGCGAGTACCTTGCGACGGAAGTTGGCCGGCTCGAGCGATGCCCCCCAGACCGACTCGTAAGCCCGCCGCAGATCACCGAGGGTGAACGGCTCGTCGAGGAGCCCGGTCGCCAGATCGGACCATTCGAGTTCGTCGCGTATCTGCTCGACTGCGGCCGCCAGGATGTCGCCGTGGTCGAAGGCCAGCGCCGGTCCCTCGTTACCCATGATCTCTACGACCGCCCACCACCGTCCGCTGGCGACCGCACCGCCGGCCGGAGGGATGGCCCGGTCGGCGACGGCCACGAATCCCACCGACAGCACCCGGGTCCGCGGATCGCGGCCGGGATCGGCGAAGGTGGCCACCTGTTCGAGCCGGGCGGGATCGACAGTCACCCCCGTACGGGCGGCCACGGCCCTCACCGCGGCCGACACGAGATCTTCGTCCGGCTCGACCACGGTGCCCGGTAGCGCCCACGATCTGAGATGGGGAGCGCGCCCGCGTTCGACAAGGAGTACCGACAACTCGCCGTCGCACAACGCGAGGAGAGTGACGTCGACCGTCACCGCCATGGGCGGGCGGTCGTCGGGGCCGTAGCCGCCCGGTCCGTCCTGCACACCACCAGGTGTCTTCTTGGTGCCCGGGGCCCGCTTGGTCGATTTGCGCGGCTTGGCCCGCACGTCATCCCGCTTGTCTGACTTCTTCCGCTCCTTGGCCATGGTGACACCGTAGATCAGCCTGTATGGCCAAAACAGTCAATCAGACCTTAAAGGTGCTGACCAGGGCGAACAAGCGATCAACCCGCGAGTTGCCGCTGGCCGTCAGTGAGCGCGTTCGAGGTGGTGCGAACCGGACGGAGCCGGTACGCCCGGCGCGGCACCGGACACCGCGAACCAGGTGAACTGTTTGTGACTTGTTTCACGTGGAACTACGGAAACACCCGTGATCACTGGGCGTCACCGGCGTCGCTCGACGGAGAACCTTGTATGTACTGGATAGTCGATATGACACAAACGATGGACCGAACGCAGCGGCAGATGGGCGGGCCCCGTTGACACCGCCGGAAGGGTCAGGATCGACGCAGTTCGACGGTGGTCTTCGACGATCGGGCGGCGGCCAGCTGACCGCACGCCGCGTCGATGTCGGAGCCCCGGGTGGAACGGATGGTGACCGTTGTGCCACTGCGTTCGAGGATCGACCGGAACGCCTCGATGCGTGCGGGCGGGGTGCCCTGCACCGCATAGCCGGGCGTCGGGTTAAGCGGAATGAGGTTGACGTGGGCCCGCACCGAGGTGGCCAGCCGGGCGAGGTGGGCGGCCTGGTCGTCGCCGTCGTTGACTCCGTCGATCATCGCCCACTCGAACGACACGCGCCGCCCCGTCTCCTGGCGGTAGTCGGCGCACGCCTCCATCAACGCCGGTATCGGGTACCGCTTGTTGATCGGGACGAGCTCGTTGCGGAGTTCTTCGGTGGCGGCGTGGAGCGACACGGCCAGCCCGACCGGCAGTGGTGCGGCGGTCAGTCGCCGGATGCCCGGGATGATCCCCACCGTCGACACGGTCATGGAGCGCGCCCCCAGCCCGAAGTCGTCGTGGATGCGCTCGATGGCCGGCCACAGGTTGTCGAAGTTGGCCAGGGGCTCGCCCATCCCCATGAAGACGATGTTGGAAAGGCGACGGGGCCGGGCCGCCCGCACCGCGGCCGCCACCTGCTCGAGGATCTCCCCCGACGTCAGGTGACGCCGGAAGCCGGACTGACCGGTGGCACAGAAGCTGCATGCCATGGCACAGCCGGCCTGGCTCGACACGCAGACCGTCGATCGGTCGGGATAGTGCATCAGCACCGTCTCGATGACCGAGCCGTCGTGGAGGGAGAACGACCACTTGGTCGTCTGGTCCGCATCGGACGACCGCTGGTCGAGAAGCGAGAGTGCCGGCGGCAAGGCATCGTCAAGCGTCTGGCGCAGACCGACGGGCAGGTCGGTCATCTCACCGGGGCGCAGTACCCGCCGGTAGAGGCCGTCCCACACCTGGCGGGTGCGGAAGGCGGGTTCGTCACCGAGGAGGGCGGCCAGGTCGTCCTGGCTCTGGTCGTAGGGACCGGGCACAGATCTAAGGATAGGGACGGAACCGACGACCAGAAACCGGTGGCGTCGGGTCCGGTGTCGGTGGCCCGCTCCGGCACCACGTGCATGGCGAGGGCAGTGGGCGCGTCGTCCCGATGGACGGCCGCCCGGCCAGGTACCACTCACACCGGTCCACGGCCGGTCCGACCCTGTGCGCGAACCCCGATCCGTGGGAACGTTCCGCCTCTATCGGTATGTCCGTCTGACGACCAACGAGGGAGGGTGACGCAGCAGGGTCCCTGTGCGAGAGTCGCGAGGTGACCGGATCCGAGTCGATCGAGCAGGTGGTGCGGGAGATCTGTCTGGCCCTCCCCGGGGCCACCGAGCGTCTCAGCCACGGCGCGCCGGCGTTCTTCGCCGGCAAGCAGTTCGTGATGCTGTGGGCCGACGATCACCACGAGCACCAGTTCCCCCACCTGTGGTGTGCGGCACCTCGCGGCGCCCAGGAGAGCTTCATCGCTGCCGATCCCGGCCGATACTTCCGGCCGCCCTACGTCGGGTCCCGCGGCTGGCTGGGCATGCGACTCGACGGCGACGTCGACCGGGACGAGGTGGCCGTCCAGTGCGAGGAGGCGTTCCGGACGGTGGCCCCCGCCCGATTGGCGGCCAAGCTCGATGACCGCCCGCAGGGAACCGGCCGCCGCCGTTCTGGTCCCACCGGATGACAGCAAGAGGTGGGCTGATACCCTAGGGGGGTATAGATCGGCACGCGGAGGTAGGCACGATGGACACGCCGGGTTACGAAGCGCACAAGGACGCCGTCCTCAAGCGGTTGCGGCGGATCGAAGGGCAGGTCCGTGGGATCGCGGGGATGGTCGAGGACGACCGGTACTGCATCGACGTCCTCGACCAGATCTCGGCCGTCACCCGCGCCATCCAGGGCGTGGCCCTCGCATTGGTCGACGACCATCTGGCCAACTGCGTGGCCAACGCCGTCGAGACCGGCGGTGAGGAGAAGGACGCCAAACTGGCGGAGGCGTCCGCCGCCATCGCCCGACTGGTGAGGTCGTAATTCCGATGGTTGCGACAGTGGCCGTCCTGGTCGATGTGGTCCGGGGCCTCCGCGAGGGCCTCTCCATGTTCTGGGAGACGCTGTGGGCGCTGGTGCTCGGCTTCACCCTCTCGGGTGTCGTCCAGGCCTTCGTCTCCAAGGATCAGATGCGAGCCAAGCTAGGTGACCACCGCCCGGCATCGGTGGCCCGAGCGTCGGGCTACGGCATGGTGTCGTCGTCGTGCTCCTATGCCGCCTCCGCAATGGCGAAGTCGCTGGTCGCCAAAGGTGCCGACTTCGTCAGTTCGATGGCCTTCATGATCGCCTCGACCAACCTGGTCGTGGAGTTGGGCATTGTCATACTGGTCCTCCTTGGCTGGCAGTTCGCCGTCGCCGAGTTCGTGGGTGGACCCATCATGATCATCCTGCTGGCCTTGACCGGGGGGCTGGTCTTCACGTCGGCCCTGTTGGCCGCGGTCCGCAAGCGCCTGGTCGGTGACGCCCACGGCGGACACGACCACGAGGCGATGGCCGGCGTGTCCGCGTTCCGCCAGGAGCAACTCGAAGGCGAGCCCTGGGGCACAAAGCTGCGGTCGCCGGCCGCCTGGTCGGACGCCTCGAGCTACGCGGTGGCCGACGTGACCATGCTGCGCAGGGAACTTGTCGTCGGGTACGCGGTGGCCGGCCTAGTGGCTGTTCTCGTCCCGACCCACGTCTGGAACGCTCTCTTCCTCCAGGGGCACGGGTTCTGGACCACGCTCGAGAATGCCCTGGTCGGCCCCATCATCGCCGTCCTCAGCTGCGTGTGCTCGATCGGCAATGTCCCCCTGGCCGCCACCCTGTGGGGCGGGGGGATCAGCTTCGGCGGAGTGATCGCCTTCATCTTCGCCGACCTGATCGCCATGCCCCTGATCTTCATCTACCGGAAGTTCTACGGCTGGAAGCTCACCGTCCGGCTGGTAGGGCTGTTCTACGTGCTGATGGTGGTCGCCGGACTTGTCACCGAGTTGACCTTCCGGGCCTTCGGTGAGGTCCCGGTGAACCGGGCGGTGGCCACCGAACCGGCCCATGTCGGATGGAATTACACGACCTATCTCAACCTCGTCTTCCTGGCGGTCGCCGGCGTCGTGTGGTGGTTGGCCCGGAACAAGGCGCGCTTCGGCGGAGGCGACGGCTACGCCATCGACCCGGTGTGCGGCATGCAGGTCCGCACGGAGCACGCCCCGGCCCGACTGGTCCGCGACGGGACGACGTTCTATTTCTGTGCCGACCGGTGCCGCGACCGCTTCGAGTCCGATCCCGGGCGCTACGACCGGGGTCGGGCGGTGCCTGAAGGGACGGGCGAGGTGACCGCGGGCATGCCGGCGGACGGGGCGATGGGGCAGAGACGCGCGCTGGCCACGTTGGTCGTCGACCCGGTGTGCGGGATGGCCGTCGATCCGGCGACAGGCGCTGCCCACCGGTCCCGGGACGGAGTCGACGTCTGGTTCTGCGGGACCGACTGCGCCGAGCGATTCGACGGACGGTGCTCGGGCTGAGTCCTGCGACCCCGGTGGTCAGCCGTTCTTCAGCAACTGCGAGAAGGGCAGGTCCTTGTCGTTGCCTGGTTCCTTCGGCAACCCGAGGACCCGCTCGCCGATGATGTTCCGCTGCACCTGGTCGGTCCCGCCGTAGATCGACGGCGCCTGGGCGTAGAGGGCGGAGCCGGTCACACCGGGAAGGAACGGGTTGCCGGTCGCTTCGTTGAGGGTGGCCTGGTCCCGGGCGTCGTAGGCATGCAGCATGCCCTGAGCTCCCACGATGCGGAGGCCGAGGTCGCGAGTGAGGCGCATGACGGCGCTCATCGACAGCTTCGAGATGTTGGCCATTCCCGGGATGTCCCCCCCGGCTGCACGGGTGGCCTTGAGGCGCTCCGAGTTCAGACGGCCGAGCTCGTTCAATGTGTAGAGACGGACCAGATCCTGCCGGATGAGGGGGTCGGTGATCGTCCCGTTCCCGCGGGCGAGACCGGTCAGCAGATCGTCACGCCGGGCCAGACGGTCTCCGCCCGATTCCATCGGTTTCTTCGGGCGGCTGTCCGACTTCGGTGCGAAGTCGCCGACCCGCTTGGCCAGATTGCCGGCGACGGTGCCTGGCATGATGATCGTGCCCCGGCTGCCGCCGCCGGTGCCGAGTCCCGCCCGCTCGTAGCCCAGGGTGGTATTGGCCACCGCCCAACCCTGGCTGAGCCCCCCGATGAGCTGGTCCTTGGGTACGCGCGCATCGGTCAGGAACGTCTCGTTGAACATGGCGTGCCCGGTCATCTCGCGTAATGGGCGCACCTCCACACCGGGTTGGTGCATGTCAATGGCGAAGTAGGAGATGCCCTGGTGCTTGGGCGCCTCGGGCGAGGTCCGGGCGATCAGCATCCCGAAGTCGGCGGTCTGGCCGAGGGAGGTCCACACTTTTTGACCGTTGATGATCCACTCGTCACCGTCGAGTTCGGCCTTCGCGGTCAGACCGGCCAGGTCGGAGCCGGCACCCGGCTCGCTGAACAGCTGGCACCACGCTGCCTGCCCTGTGACGATGTCGCGGACAAGAGTGTCGATCTGCTCGCGGGTCCCGTGGTCGGCGATCGTCGGCGCGGCGAGCAGCAGTCCGAGACCGTAGGGCGCGCCGACCGCGCCGAAGGTGGCGATCTCGTTCGTGATCTGGACACCGACGGCCCGGGCCGCGCCCCGCCCGTACGAGCCCTCGGGCAGTGTGGGGGCGGCCCACCCCGCGGTGCCGAGGCGTTCCCACCACTCGGCCACCGTGAGGTCGGGGTCCCAATTCCCGGCCAGCCAGCTGCGCAGCTCGTCGAGCAGCTCGTCGGTGTCGTTCGTTTCATGGAGCGTGTCGGTCACGCGGGTGCTCCCCTCGGGTGTCGGTCGCCCGGTGGGGCGTTCCGGGCAACGCTAATCCTCCGGTGGGGGAAGTGGCAGTGCGACTGTCGAGAGCGCGGTCTCTGCGCCCCGGCCCTCAGCACTCGTCGAACTGGCCGGCCGCCCGCGTGGGGCCCGTGGTGTGGGAGCTGGAGGTGCCGATCCCCACCTTGAACAGGTCGAACATTGCGATGTTCACGGCAATGCCCCCGCCGCGTCGGTGTGGATGGAGCCGGCCGGCCGGCCCCCCGGAATAGGCCCGCACCTCATCCGGCCATCGTTGGTCCGACCCGGGTACTCCGACGATCGGGTGGCTACCATCGGAGCCGACAGGTGGGATCCACGACGACACGAGGAGGGCCCATGCCCGGTACCGATCGTTTTCCTGTAGGGGCCCCGTGCTGGGTCGACCTGTGGACCTCGGACGTCGAAGGTAGTCGCGCCTTCTACGCCCAACTCTTCGGATGGGAGGCCATGGAGCCGAGCGAGGAGTTCGGCGGCTACTTCATGTTCCACCGCAATGGCCAGCCCATCGCCGGCGGGATGGGCGATATGGGTCCGCAGATGCCGGCCAATGACACCTGGAAGATCTACCTGTCCACCGACGACATCGCCGGGGAGGCCGCCGCCCTGGAAGCCAGCGGGGCAGAGGTGGTCGCACCTCCGATGGCCGTGGCCGACCTGGGGCAGAACATGGTGTTCGTCGACCCGACCGGTGCCCAGCTCGGCGCATGGCAGCCCGAGACGTTCCCGGGGTTCGCCACCGTCGACGAGCACGGTGCCCCGGTTGGTTCGAACTGTTCACCCGTGACTTCGCCGGCGCCCTCGAGTTCTACCGTTCCGTCTTCCACTGGAAGACAGAGATCGAAGGGGACACGGACGAGTTCCGGTACGCGACATTGCGCGACGCGGATACCGACGACCAGCGGGCTGGGGTGATGGACGCCTCGGCGTTCCTGCCCGAGGGCGTGCCCGCCCACTGGTCGGTGTACTGGCAGGTCGACGACGTCGACGCCACGGCCGACCGGGTGAAGGTGCTGGGCGGCGCCGTGGTGGACGGGCCGACGGACACCCCCTATGGACGGATGGCCACCGTCACCGACCCGTCGGGCGCCATGTTCAAACTTCGCACCCCGCCGTCGTAGTCCCGGCCGTCGGCCGGACGTCCAGGCACTCGCCAGGCACGCCGACGCGCACCGACCATCCGGCGTGCGACGCTGGAGAGAGAACACATCGGCTTTACGTACCTGAGGTGAATCATGGCCATCGCCACCATCAACCCCGCTACCGGCACGACCGAGCGGACCTTCGAGGAGATCTCCGATGAGGAGGTCGAGCGCATCCTGGCCCGGGCAGCCGCCACCTTCCGCACCTACCGGAGAACCTCCTTCGCCGAGCGTGGTGCCTGGATGGTGCGGGCCGCCGGGATCCTCGAGGACGAGGTCGACCACATCGCCGCCATGATGACCACGGAGATGGGCAAGACCCTGGCCGCGGCCAAGGCGGAAGCGCTCAAGTGCGCCAAAGCCTGCCGGTACTTCGCCGAACACGCCGAGTCCTTCCTCGTCGACGAGCCAGCCGACGCCGGCGCCGTCGGCGCCGATAGCGCTTATGCCCGATGGCAGCCCCTCGGTCCCGTGCTGGCCGTGATGCCCTGGAACTTCCCCCTGTGGCAGGCCATGCGGTTCGCCGCCCCGGCCCTGATGGCCGGCAACGTGGGCCTGCTCAAGCACGCTTCGAACGTCCCGCAGACCGCCATCTTCATGCAGCAGCTGTTCGACCGGGCGGGGTTCCCGGCGGGCGCCTTCCAGACCTTGCTCATCAGCGCCTCACGGGTCGAGGCCGTCATCCGCGACGACCGCGTGGTCGCCGTCACCCTCACCGGGTCCGGTCCCGCCGGGTCGTCGGTCGCCTCCATCGCCGGTGACGTCGTGAAGAAGTCGGTCCTGGAGCTCGGCGGCAGCGATCCATTCGTGGTCATGCCCTCGGCCGATCTCGTCCGGGCCGCGCAGGTCGCCACATTCGCCCGCTGCCTCAACAACGGACAGTCCTGCATCGCCGCCAAGCGCTTCATCGCCCACGTCGACGTGGCCGACGAGTTCGAGCGCCGATTCGTCGAGGAGATGTCGGCGCAGCAGGTGGGCGATCCGATGGACGCGTCGACCGACATCGGACCACTGGCCAGCGCACAGCAGCGCCAGGACATGGTCGACCTGGTCGAGGACGCGGTGGCCAAGGGAGCCACGGTCCTGTGCGGCGGTGTGGTCCCCGACGGCCCCGGCTACTACTACCCACCAACCGTCCTCACCGATATCACGAGCGAGATGCGCATCCACAACGAGGAGGCCTTCGGGCCGGTCGCCACCCTCTACCGGGTGTCTGACATCGACGAGGCCATCGAGCTGGCCAACGCCACCGAGTTCGGCCTGGGCGCCAACGCCTGGACGCGGGACCCGGCCGACCAGGAACGATTCGTCACCGACCTCGAGGCCGGCATGGTCTTCATCAACGGAAACACCACGTCGTTCAGTGAGCTGCCGTTCGGGGGGGTCAAGACCTCGGGCTACGGCCGCGAGCTCTCCTCTCACGGCATCAGGGAGTTCTGCAACCTCAAGTCCGTCTGGGTCGGACCATGAGCGAAGGGATCGGTACTAGCGGAGGGATCGGATCCACGGCGAACGGCGTTGGACGCTGGACGCGTGGCTATCGGCTGGCGGTGGCCTTGTTGGCGGGGGTCGGTGCCGTGGCCATCGGTGTGCCGTTGGCATCAGGGTTGGCGTCGGGAGCTGTGTCGTACCCACACCTGACGGCCGCCCCCGCTTCCGGCCCCGCTTACTCGGGTGACGCGCCCGATCCCGACGTGGTCTACGCCGATGGTACGTACTACGCGTTCACGACCGGGACGACGCTGGGCAATAACCTCCAGGTACTGATCGACCAGTCGGGCGACGTGCGCAGTGGATGGCACCCGTACACCGGGGGCTACGGCTCGACCGCGTTGGCCAATCCGCCGGGGTGGCAGCAAGTCGGAACTGAGACCTCGCCCGGCGTCGCCTACCTGGGCGGTCACTGGGTGATGTGGTACGACGCGTCGCGGGCCGGCCACGGGGTCGACACGGGCTTCTCGTGCCTGGCAGTGGCGACGGCCACCACCATCACCCCGACGGACCCACAGTTCACCGACACGTCGGCCGACTCGCCGTGGTGCCCGCCAGGTGGGGTGCTCGACCCGAGCCCATTCGTCGACCCGACCACCGGTGCCGGCTACCTGGTGTGGAAGACCAACGACGGCACCAGCGGCGCACCCTCCCAGATCTGGGGTGTCCAGCTCGACCAGGATGGCACCGGCTTTACCGGGAGCCCGACCCTCCTCTTGACGGTCACGGTGGCCGAGAAGACCACCGATAACCCGCAGCTGGTGTTCGCCGACGGTGGCTACCACCTCCTGTTCTCGGGCGGGAACTTCGAAGACAGCTCCTACAACGAGCAGTTGGCCGACTGCGCAGGACCGCTCGGCCCGTGCGCCAATCCGCCCGGCCCGTTCCTCACCACGTCCGGTGCCGGTTTCGGCCCGGGCGGGGGCACCCTGGTCCAGGACCCCTGGGGTAACGGGTGGCTGGCCTACGCCGGTTGGAACGAGCCGTGCACCTCCTGTACCGGCACCGCCGGCGCGATCCGCCAGCTGTTCGTCGCCCCTGTCGACCAGGCGACCGGCCCGCCGCCGGTCGAGTTCGCCGGCGTGGCGTCATTGCCGGGTGGCAACGGATACTGGCTGGTCGACTCGACCGGGGTCGTCCGCCCCCACGGGGCCGCCGTTTCCTATGGATCGATGGCCGGACAGCCCCTCAACGCCCCGATCAGCCATATCGTGGCCACATCCGACGGGAAGGGCTACTGGCTGGTGGCGGCTGACGGGGGCACGTTCGCCTTCGGCGACGCCGGCTTCTATGGCTCTATGGGCGGCCAGCACCTGAACGCGCCGGTCGTCGACCTGGCCCCGACCGCCGATGGCCGGGGCTACTGGCTGGTGGCCAGTGACGGCGGCATCTTCGCCTTCGGCGACGCCGGTTTCTACGGCTCGATGGGCGGCCGGCCGCTCAACCAGCCCGTGGTCGGGTTGTCCGGCGACCCGGCGACCGGCGGCTACTGGCTGGTGGCCACCGATGGCGGCATCTTTGCGTTCGGGGCCCCGTTCCTCGGATCGATGGGCTCGGTCCCGCTCAATCGGCCGATCAACGGAATGGCAGTCACGGCCAACGGCCAGGGCTACGGATTCGTGGCCAGTGACGGCGGGATGTTCACATTCGGCGACTTCGCCTTTCACGGCTCGGCCGGCTCACTCTCGTTGGTGGCGCCCGTCACCGGCATGGCTCCCGACCTGGCCAACGGCGGGTACTGGCTAGTTGGTGCCGATGGCGGGATCTTCTCCTACGGCGCGCCGTTCTACGGGGCTGACTGACCGGACCGGTCGGCGCGACGCGTCGACCTGTGCGACCAGATCAGTCCCGATTGGGTCGAGCTTCCGTCGCGCTCAGAGCAGAGCGGCGGCCTGGACGGTCAGTCGGGGGTCGAGGTGGGTGGTGTCGTTGAACCGACGGACCACCCAGCGCTTGGCGGTCACCACCACATGGGACAGCGACGCGTTGTCGGCGCCCACGAAGGCCCAAGGTTCGGCACTCGCGGCCTGGGCCAGCACCTCGCCGATGGTGCCCCCGTGGGCCACGACCACGACCCGCTGGTCGGGGTGCCTCGTGGCGATCCGCTCGATGCCGGCCCGCACCCGACGGGCGAAGTCACCGACCGGCTCGCTTCCCGGGGCCAGGTCCCAGCGCTGCTCGCGGACCATCTGCAGCGCCACCGGGTCGCGGTCGACGAACTTCTGTTCGAACACCCACCCTTCCCATTCGCCCAGGTAGATCTCCCGGAGGTCGTGTTCGACTACGGGTTCGACACCTAGCAAAGCGGCCAGGGGTGCCGCCGTCTCGGCCGTCCGCCGTAGGGAGGTGACATACACGGCGTCGACGTGCTCGGCAGCCAGGCGTCCACACAGCAGCTCGGCCTGGACATGGCCGAGGGGCGACAACGGGGGGTCGGCGTGGCCCTCGAACCGGATGAACGGAGCGCCCTCGACCGCGTCCTCGGATTGGCCGTGGCGGACCAGGAGGAGTTCGCAGGATCCGGGAGGAGCGGTGAACCGCGCCTGGGGGAAGCGGCGGGGTGAGCCCGGGGGGCCGGTTGCGTTGCTCTCGCCCATGGGCGAGGAGGGTTCGGGGGATCCGGACATGGCGGCAGGCTAGACGCCGAGACTCGACGCGGAGGCGGCCTCGAACAACCGGTTGGGCAGAAGGCGCTTGGCCACCACGCCGACCCGTTCGCCGGCCGGTCCGACCGACAGGCGCCGGGGCGGACGGCCGGTCGTCAGTACCTTTTCCACCACCTTGGCCACCGCCTTCGGGTCTGCGCCGCCCCGTTCGTCCTCCTCCATCTTGCCGATGGCTCTGGCCGCCGCCGCCGCGTACGGGTCGTCCCCGGCGGCCTCGACGGTTCGGCGGCTATCGGTGAACCCGGTCCGGAAGTTGCCCGGCTCGACCAGGGTCACCGCGACGCCGAAGGGCCTGACCTCCCATGCCAACGCCTCAGCCCATCCCTCGAGGGCGAACTTGCTGGCCGAGTAGTAGGCCTGGAACGGCAGGCCGATGACACCTCCGATCGAGCTCATCAGGACCACCCGGCCGCCCCGTTCCCGGAGCGACGGGAGGGCCGCCGTGACCACCCGCACGGTGCCGAAGAAGTTGGTCTCCATCTGGTTCCTGGCGTCGGCAATCGGCGTTTGTTCGACCGGCCCGGCCAGCCCCCAGCCCGCGCAGGTGACCACGCCGTCGATGCCACCGTGGTCGCGGACCACCTGTTCGACACCGCCCGTCACCGACGCGTCGTCATGGACGTCCATGATGATCTGTGGCCAGGACGCATCGGGCGTCACACGCCGGCTGGCCCCCACGACCTGGAAGCCCCGGGCGGTCAGGCGCTCGGCGCACGTGTGGCCGATCCCGGACGAAGCACCGGTGACGAGGATGATGCTCTGACTCATGGAACGGACCTCACTGTGTCGGTGGACGGGACCCTGTGCCGGTCGGACGCGGCCCGGTCACGAGGGATCGGTGGCGGTGGTGAGACGACGGTCGGGGATGAACCACATGACGGCCACCCCGGCGTACAAGGCGTACGCCAGCCACGGCGAGACGAAGGCCAGGGCAATTCCCACGGCATAGAACAGGAGGGAGAGGTAACCCTTGGCGTCACTGCCGATGGAGCGGCCGACGGTCGAGTCGGAACCGTTCACCCGGATGATCATGCGGACCAGTATCGAGTAGGCGACGGCCGCGCCGAGCGCGATCAGCCCGTAGGCCGCGGCCGGCAGAGCATGACGGGGGAAACGACCGACCCAACTCGTCACGATCGGGGTGAGCGACAACCAGAACAGCAGGAACAGGTTGGCCCACATGACCGCACCGTTCATCCGTTCGGTGGCCCGCAACAGGTGATGGTGGTTGTTCCAGTAGATCCCGACCATCACGAAGCTCAGCACGTAGACGAGCAGGTGGGGAATCAGGTCGCGCAGATCGCCGGCAGAACTGCCTGCGGGCGTCGGAATGCTGAAGGCCATGATGGTGATGATCACGGCCATGACGCCGTCGCTGAAGGCCTCGAGCCGGTCGGTCTCGCTCATCCGCATCGTGTCCCGAGGCCGGTCGTCGCCACGACATCAGCATCGCACCTCCCCGAGGTGGCGGTGTCACCCAACGGGTGGTGCGGTCGTGTCAGCCGGCCAGGATGGCCTCGATCTGGTTGAGGGCCTGCGTGAAGCCTTCCTCCATCCCCATGGTGAGGATTCGCTCCATGTCCTCGATGGTGGCGAACGTGATCCCGACGGTCATGGTGCTGCCGTCCCCGACACGCTCGGCCAGTTCGAGTCGCATGATCATGACCGGCATGTCGGCGGACCCCGTGCCGAGGTCGTCGGCAAAGCCATCCTCGAACTCCAGCCGGTGCGGGGCGTCGACGGACAGGATCCGCCACCACCCGTGGGGCTGGTCGCCGTCCGGGCCGGTCATGAAGTACGTGCACCGACCGCCGGGGGTCAGGTCGTGGTCCACGAAGGTGGCCGGGTAGGTGGGCGGTCCCCACCAGCGCTCGAGCTGACGAGGGTCAGACCAGAGTTCCCATGCCCTCTCCACCGGGGCGTCCAGCTCGGTGATGATGGACATGGTGAGATGCTCGGCATCCTTGTTGACGGCTGTGACGGTCATGGGGCTCCTCCTTGGTGGGTTGGGGTGAGGACATCGGTGAAACGGTCGATCCGGGCCCGCCACACAGCCTCGAACCCGTCAAGCATGCGCTGCGCGGCGTGCACGGTGGCCATATCGGTCCGGACCAGCTGCTCGCGGCCGTGACGGTGCTTGGTGACGAGGCCGGCCCGGTCGAGGACGGCCACGTGCTTCTGCACGGCGGCAAAGCTCATGGCGTAGGAGCGGGCCAGGGCCGACACCGACAGCTCGCCGTCCATGGAGCGGCGGAGGATGTCCCGTCGGGTCCGGTCGGCCAGCGCGTTGAAGACCAGATCGGCCCGCTCCTCGTCCGTCGGCTGCTCCATCAGATCTACAACCATCTGGTTGTAGATTAAGGCTAGCCGACGCCGCCGTCAAGCCACCGGGGACCGCAGCGAGCCACCGTGACCGTCCTACGCTCGCAAGATGCGATCGTCACTGACCGTCCGCACCAGCGTCCGACCGCTGGCGTTGGTCGCACTCGTGGGACTGGTTACGTTGACTGCGGCCTGCGGGTCGTCGGGATCGGCTACGACCACGACCTCGACCTCGACTACCGGCTCCGATGCGGCCGTGCGGGCCGCAGTGTCCAATGGCGCGGTGACTTCGAAGACCGACGCCTCCGGCATCGAGTGGCTGTGCAGGCCCGGCATCACCGACGATCCGTGCACGTCCGACCTCACGTCGACCGTCCTGCCGGCGTCCGGGCCGACGACGGTGCAGAAGGCGTCGGTGGCTGCTGATCCGCCGATCGACTGCTTCTACGTCTACCCGACGGTCAGCACCCAGCCGGGGGTCACGGCCAACCTCCACATCGATCCGGCGGAGACGTCAGTGGCGCGTGCCCAGGCGTCCCGCTTCTCCCAAGTGTGCAAGGTCTACGCCCCGATGTACCCGCAGATCACGTTGCTCGGCCTGTTCGCCGGCGCCAGGACGGCCGCCGCAGCTGTCACCGCCTATGCCGGAGTGCAGGCGGCGTGGCAGGACTACCTGGCCCACGACAACCACGGCCGGGGGGTCATCATTATCGGCCACTCCCAGGGGGCGAGCATGCTCATCGGACTGCTCCGGCGCCAGATCGACGTGGTCCCGGCCCAGCGCAAGCTGCTGGTATCGGCGATGCTCTTCGGCGGGAACGTAACGGTGCCGGTCGGCCGCACGGTGGGTGGCAGCTTCCAGCACATTCCGGCATGCACCTCCGACACACAGGTGGGTTGCGTGCTCGCCTACTCGAGTTTCGACGAGATGCCACCCGTCGACTCACTGTTCGGGCGACCGGGTCAGGGCGTGTCGAGTCTCTCCGGCAACTCGTCCATGGCGGGCCTCCAGGTTCTCTGCACCAATCCGGCCGACCTGTCGGGGACGGCCGCCGCCCCGCTCACTCCCTACATCCCGACCAGTGTCCAGGTGACCGAGATCGGTGGACCGGGCGGCCAGGCACCGTTGAACCTGGCCACGCCGTGGGTGACCGAACCCCAGCTCTACACCGGCCAATGCATGTCGGAGGCCGGTGCCACCTGGCTACAGGTCAGTGCACCGATCACCCCGGGGGACACCCGCCAGGTGATCGGCCAGACGCTCGGACCGACCTGGGGGCTCCATCTGGTGGACGTGAACATCGCCTTGGGAGACCTGGTGCACGTGGCCCGTGCCGAGGGTGCCGCCTACTCCCACGGCACCTGACCCGACACAACGGGACGCTCGCTCCCTCGTCGGGCTCCACCCCGGTGATCCGTGGGTACCGGCCCGGTAGAGCGGTGACCTACCGGGAATCGACCAGCTAGCCGGGAAGGCGGCTGGCGGCTGGCGGCTGGCATCATCGGTGCGGCACGGTCGTCGATGGCCGCGAAATCCAGGGCTTCGGGCGGCTCGGGGAAACTGATGGCGTAGCCCTGGGCCACGTCGCATCCGGCGGAGGCCAGGAAGCCGAAGTGGTCGGACCGCTCGACACCTTCGGCCACGACCCGCAGGCCGAGTGAGTGCCCGAGGTCGATCGACGACCGGATGATCGCCTCGTTGCGGCCGTCGATGCCGTCAATGCTGAGGCGGCCCGTGAACATGCGGTCGATCTTCAGCTCGCCGACGGCCAGGTCGCTCAAGTAGGCCAGTGACGAGAAGCCGGTGCCGAAGTCGTCGATCGAGACGATCAGTCCGGAATCGGACAGGGTCTGGATGATCTCCTTGCAGCGCGCCAGGTCGGCCATGACCGTACTCTCGGTGATCTCGAGCACCAGTGCATCGGTGCCGAGTCCGTTTCGGTCCAGCACGGCATGGACCTGATCGGGCAACGCGCTGTCGAGCAGGTTGGTCGTGGAGAGGTTGACCGCCACCGACACCGGGTGGCCGTCACGACGCCACTGGGCACACTGGGCGACCGCCGATTCGAGTACGAAGCTGGTGAGCGAGAACATGAGGCCGCTCTCCTCGGCCAACGGGATGAACTGGTCCGGCGGGATGAAGCCCAGGGTGGGATGGGACCACCGAAGGAGCGCCTCGAGCGTCTTGATTCCGCCCGACCGGAGGTCGATCTGCGGCTGGTAGTAGACGATGAGCGCCTGGTCGGCGATCGCGTTGCGAAGGTCCTCCATCAGGTTCAGCCGATCGGCCCCGTCGTCGAGGGCCGACTCGTAGATGTCGTAGGCGCCGTGGGCCGCCTTGGCCCGGTACATGGCCACGTCTGCGCACCGCATCAGCTCGGTGGCGTTGGTGGCGTGCTGGGGGGCGAGCGCGATGCCGATGCTGGCCCCTACGTGCAGGCTGGAGCCTGCCACGTCGAACGGAGGCTCGAACGCGGTGGTGATCCGGTCGGCGATCGACATGGCGAACTCGACGTCGGCCCCGGTCAACAGGACGGCGAACTCGTCGCCGCCAAGACGCACCACCACGTCGCTGGACCGGGTGACGCTGGAGAGCAGCGGCCCGATGAGTCGGAGGAGGCCGTCTCCGGTGGGGTGCCCGAAGGAGTCGTTGATCTCCTTGAAGTGGTCGAGGTCGATCATGAGCAAGGCCAGGGCCTCGTCGGGCCCCCAGGGGTCGTTGGTGGTGTCGAAGATGGCCTCGAGCTGTCGAGTCAGGAGGCGACGGTTGCCCAGGCCGGTCAGCTCGTCGGTGACGGCATGGTGGTGGTTGGCCCGGGTGAGGGCGGTGAGCTCCCGACGGGACAGCCCGGCCCGCACGCCGACCAGCACCAGGGTGGCGACGGTGAGTCCCAGGGCCACGGGGCCAATGTGCCTCCAGTTGCCCGTGAAGATGATCACGACGGCGGCGACAGCTGCCACCGCCGGGAGGATGAACCCGGGGGCCTGGGAACGGTCGTCGGTCTGTCGGGCGCCGATCGGCTGCCAGACGCTGAGCGACAGCAGGAACAGCGCTGCCATCCAACTGGCGTCGAGGATGGTGCCCGACTGGTAGGTGCCGGCGGCGTTCTGGAACAGGTAGACGGTGTCCCCGATGGCCAGCACCAGACACCCAGCGACCAGGGTGATCAGCCGGGTCGGCCATCCGGGCACGATGACCAGTGCGCCGACGGCGAAGGCGAGCAGGACGAGGTCGCCGATGGGGTAGGCGAGGTTTACGGCTACCGCGGCCGGCGATCCACTGACCGAGTTGACGATGGTGTCGAAGACGAAGGCGGAGCAGATGGCCGCTGCCCCCAGCCCGGCGACGGCTCCGTCGAGCCAGCTGCTGGTTTTGAAGGACCGTATCTCGCCGCGCATGATGAGCATGATGGCCAGGTAGGCGAGCGGGTACATGACCAGGTAGAAGGCGTCGGCCAGCGACGGGGTGGGGGGTGCTGCCCCACGTTGGGACTCGAGCGTGAAGATGGTGTCGCCGATGGCCCAGGCCAGGAGGCCCAGCCCGAAGGCCACGCCCACGGAGCGACCGGGTCGCTTCACCAGGAACCGGGACAGGCACATCAACGCCACGGTCAACTCGAAGGCGTCCACGCTCCAGTTGTCGAACCATGGCCAGAACTGGCCGCTCCCACGGAACATGAGGGTGGCGGCGTACGTGGCCAGGCACATCCCGGCCACGACGTAGGCGACGACCACGACCCGTGGCATGCGCTCCTCGCGGTAGGGCGATCTGCGTCGGAATGCGGGGGCAGACACGTTCACCCGGGTGCTATCGGACCGAGATCTGGATATCTGAAGCGAACCGAGCGACAAATGCACCCGGGGTTGCTCCGGGCCTGACCTGGGGAGACCGCCATCGACACGGTGACGCGACGATCAGGACGGAGTGTCGGGCGGCGGTTTGGCGGTGGTTCGGCGGCAGGGGGTGTTGCCGGTGCGTGCCGCACAGACGGTCCCGTGGCGGATCAGAGCTCGTCGACGAACCGGTCGGTGCCCGGAATGGTCCGTCGGAACGGGGCCGCCAGGCGCAGCGTAGCGACGCCGGCCGCCTCGACGGCGTCGGTGTAGGCCCGGACCCGGTCGACCGCACCGGCCGGGTCCCCGTCGACGAATAGCAGCTGGACCATCCGGTCGGTCCCCCCGGGAGGGGACCCGAGGTCCATCGGCGCGCCCTGGTCTCCGGCGTCGGGCACCGAGGGCACCCACGACGCGGCCATCTCGATGGTTGAGCCGTCGAACAGTCCGTCGAGGTAGGAGCCGGCCAGGGTGCCGTGCAGGTCCCGACCCGTTTCCGATGCTGCGTCCCACCAGAGGACGACGAGACCCTCGTAGCCCCGGTCGAGTGCCAGCTCGACCGGGACGGGGTCGTCGTCGCGGTAAGCGGTGTCCACGTAGTGGAACGTCGAGGTGTGGACATGGGTCCGCTCGGGAAGACCGCGCCCGTGGGCGTACAGATCGCGCACCTGGTTGATCGACCACTCGGCGAAGTGTTCGCGGTGGTGCCCCTGCTCCACCCAGTAGATGGCCATGTAGCTGCCGGCGTCGGTGGGTACGGCGACCGTGCTGTCGGCGGGCCAGCGCAGGTCCTTCAACGTTCGGGTGGCCACCCACCGGCTCCCGGCGAACAGCCACGGCCCGACCATGCATCCCCCGTAGAAGTGGTCGCGTTCGTACCAGCGGTTATAGGCCATTTCGTACCCCGGGTTCGGGTCGACCAGGGTGAGGAGCATGCTCCCCACCTTCACCGGGTAGTCGTCGGCCCCGCCGACCTCGAGTGGATTGTGCACGTCGGTCCTCCCCCTGTGGCGCTGCGCCGTCGGGAGGACACGTTAGGTCGATCGTCGGCCACCGGCAGGGCGACCGGCCGTGTGCCAGCATGAGCGGACAGCGGTCGGGACGGGCCCCGGCACGACTCTGGGGGGAGTGACGTGGACGATCTGTCGGGCAAGGTGGCAGTGGTGACGGGCGGCGCAGCCGGCATCGGCCGGGGGATCGTCGGGGCCCTGCTCGACGAAGGTGCCAGGGTGGTGATCGCCGACATCGAGGCACCCGTGCTCGAGCGCACCGTGGCCGAGCTGGCCGAACGGGGGGACGTGCGGGGCGTGGTGACCGACGTGTCGGACGCCAGCTCGGTCGATGCGCTGGCTGACACCGTCTACGACCAGCTCGGTGCCTGTCATGTGCTGTGGAACAACGCGGGCGTCACGTCGGGGGGCGGCGGTAACCCGTGGGAGCAGGAGCCCAACGACTGGCGCTGGTGCTTCGGGGTCAACGTGTTCGGGACAGCCAACGGCGTGCTGGCCTTCGTCCCCCGCATGGTGGCCTCGGGCGAGCCGGGCGTGGTGGTGACCACGTCGTCGGGCGACGGTGGCATCGCGCCGGTGCCATACGCCTCGGTCTACGCCTCGTCCAAGGCGGCCATCAGCTGCTTCACCGAGGCCCTGGCCCACCAGTTCCTGGCCCAGGGGACCAACCTGTCCGCCGCGGTGTTCTACCCGTCGGGCGGACTGCTCGAGACAGGGCTGTGGGAAGCCCAGCGCAACCGACCGGCCGAGCTGGCCCGGGTGCGGCCGCGGCCTCCGGCTCCGGGCACCACGTTCGCCGAGTTCAAGGCCACCCTGGCCGCCGCCGGCCGTCCGACCGACGTTGTCGATCTCGATGAACTGGGCCGGTTCGCAGTCCAGGGGGTGAAGGACGGGAGGTTCGTCATCGGCCATAACCTCGATGCCGCGGGCCGCCTGCTGCATGCCAGGGCCGACGCCATTGCCAAGGGCTGGCTGCCGCCATCGGCCCTCGAAGGGATGGGGTGACTAACACCGTGATCGCGCCGTACACGAGTCGACGACAACGGGGGACACCATGACGATCGAACTCGCGCCCGACCGGCGCTACACGGTCATCTCGGCCGACGCCCACGCCGGCGGCGACATCCCCGACTACCGGCCCTACCTGGCTACGAGCTGGCACGACGAGTTCGACGCCTGGGCCGCCTCCTACGTCAACCCGTTCGCCGACCTGTTGGCCCCCACCGCATACCGGAGTTGGGACTCGGACCGGCGCCTGGCCGAGAACGAGGCCGACGGCATCGCCGCCGAGGTCATCTTCCCCAATACCGTGCCGCCCTTTTTCGAGGAGGGCAGCCTGCTCGCACTTCCTCCGGGTCCCGCCGACTACGACCGCCGCTGGGCCGGCCTCCAGGCCCACAACCGGTGGCTGGCCGACTTCTGCGCCAAAGTGCCGGGCCGCCGTGCCGGGGTGGCGCAGGTATTCGCCAACGACATGGACGACGCGGTGGCCGAGGTCCGGTGGGCGGCCGCCAACATCCGGCCCTCCGGCGGGGTCCTCCTACCCCCTGTCGCCCCGGGTTCGGGACTGCCGGGCCTGTGGGAGGCGTACTACGAACCGCTGTGGGAGGTCTGCGAGGAACTCGGCATGGTGGTCAACATCCACGGTGGGGGGGGACTGCCCGACTACGGCGAGTCCGAGGTGGCCCGGGCCGTCATGCTGGTCGAACTGCCGTGGTTCTCCCACCGGTCGGCGTGGCACCTCATCCTGGCCGGGGTGCTCGAGCGCCATCCCGGCCTACACGTCGTCCTCACCGAGCAGGGCCTTGGTTGGCTGCCCCGAGGTCTCGAGACGCTCGACTGGTTCTACGGGCGGATGACCATGGGCGGAGCGGCCGAGGCCTCCTTCTTCGGCGCCGCCGCCAAGGGAATGTCGATGACGCCGTCGGAGTACTTCGCCCGGAACTTCTCGGTCGGGGCCAGCTTCCTGCGGGCCAGCGAATCGGCCGTCCGCCACGAGGTCGGCGTCGAGCGGATCATGTGGGGCTCGGACTACCCGCACTCCGAGGGCTCCTACCCGTACAGCCTCGTCGCGCTGCGGGCCGCCTTCGGGACCTGCGACCCGGTCGAGACCCGTCAGATGCTCGAGGACAACGTGGCCCGCGTCTACGGCTTCGACCTCGATGCCCTGCGGGCGGTCGGGAACCGAATCGGTCCGACGGTGGCCGAGGTGGCAACGCCGTTGGCCGTCGAGGACTACCCGACCGACTCGACCTGCAACGCCTTCGACCGCCACCAGGTGCTGCGCTCCTGGTGAGCGCCGGGCGACTGGGTCAGCCCGGCGCCTGCAGCCCGTACTCCTCTTTCCACCACCGCGCCTCGGCCCTCGCCGCCGGGTCACTGTGCAGGGTGGGGTCCTGGCCGAGCAGGTCGGGGGAGGGGCCGATCTGGCGGGCGATGGGACGGAGTTCGTCGAGGTCGAAGCCGTAGACCTTGGCTGCGGTCAGGCCGAGCAGGTCGGCGGTGTCGTCCACCGGAACCTGCGCGAAGTCGGACTGCAGCTTGGCCAGGGTGTGCGGCCACGTGCCCTCGGGATGGGGATAGTCGGTGCCCCACATCACCACGTCCGTGCCAATGACGTAGCGGCGCCTGATCTCCTCGCGGGACATGGTGGAGGCCCCGATGAAGATGTTGGTGCCGAAGTAGTCCGAAGGCAGCTTGGAGATCTTGCCCTGGAGCATGGCGGCCAGCTTCTTGGTGGTGTGCCCGCCCCCCATGTATTGGTCCCACTTCCACATCATGTCCGGGGCCCAGTAGGCGGCGGCCTCGGTGACCACGAACTTGAGGTCGGGGAAGCGCTCGAAGGCCCCGCCGAACAGGAGGTGCCACGCCGGCCGTACCGCCCACCACACCACCTCGGCCAGATAGACGCCGGTGTGCTCGCCGTACTCCTCCATCGGGGCCTCGCCTGAATGTGTGTGGACCGGGAGCCCGGCCTCGGCGCAGGCCGCCCATACCGGGTCGTAGGACGCGTCGTTGTAAGGAGTACGGGCCCGCCACATGGTCGGGATCATGATCCCCCGGATGCCCGGCTGTGCCGCCACCCACCCGATCTCCTCGACGGCCCTCCCGATGTCGTGGGTGATGGGCACCAGGGCGATCCCTCCCCGACGGTGGGGCGAGTGGGAGCACATCTCGGCCAGGAACCGGTTGTGGGCGTGGGCCCCGGCGAAGGCCAACTCGGGGTCCTCGATGGCCCCGGCGAACAGGCCGGCCCCGAACGGGGGCGAGGCCATGCCGGTCACCGCGTCGGCGTCGGCGAAGAGCACGTCGGCGGCCACCCCGTCGGCGTCGAGCTCCTTGTCACGGATGACGGGGTCGAACGCGCCTTTCAGGCCCTCTTCGTTGCCTTTCTCCCACCCCATGATGTAGTCGTAGTTGAAGGCCAGGGCCTCCTCCCGGTGGGCCATCCGCTCGGCCAGGTACTCCTCGAACGCCGGGTGGTACCGGGCCTCGAGGTAGGGGCGGTAGTCCTCGCAGGCCAGGCCGGCGTGGCCGTCGGCCGAGATGACCACGTAGCGGTCCGACCCGGTGGCCGGCACGTCGCTCATCGGGACGCCCCCAGTACGCTCAGGTCGTCGTAGCGCTGGTGCATGAAGGGCACCAGCCACTCGGCCGGCACCCGTCCGACGATCTCCCCCGCCTGTGATGACGCGATCTCGGCGTACTCGAAGGACAGGATCTTGCCCATCGGGAAGTCGGCGATCGGGTCGAGCGGCGCGTCGAGCAATTTGCACTCGCCGGTCACCGGGCGCACCACCCGGGCCGTCTCGTGGCGGCGGCAGTAGACGAGTGCGGGATCGACCTCGATCCCGTCGCCCGACGGGTCGGGAAGCAGCTTGAAGTAGAAGTCGATCTTGTCGATCTCGTAGCCCGGCTGCTCGGGCCCGAGCGTGCCCGACACTTCGGCGACCGTCGACCCCATCCTGGCCACCTGGGCAGTCAGCGCGTCGCCGTCGGTGTCGAGGTCGAGCTGGGCGATCTTTTTTGGCTCGCCATAGGTCTCGCGCCCGCCGATCGTGGCCTGCTCGGTGCTCATGGGCATGAACAGCGCGTACTCGCCCTCGACGTCACCGTGCCGGGCCCGCACGCCGAACCAGCCGGCCCCGAAGGAGGGCAGCCCGGTCCCGAGGTCGACCACGGCGATGCGCAGGCGCGCGGTGGCGGCCGAAGGCTCGAGCGGCCGGGGTAGGACCTGGGCGATGGCGTCGGGGTCAGTTTCGAAGACCACCGTGACCGCCGAGGACCAGATCGGGCTCTTCGTGGCCTCGACCTCTCGGTTGGACACCTGCTCCGGCGGACGTGCCCCGTAACGGATCTCGCGCATGGCGTCCTCCCCCTTCCCCTGACGGCCCTCCGGTCGCCGACCCAAGTGTGTCACGCAGGGGGTGCATCCGCCCGTAGGACGGGACTCAGCCGGTGGCGACCTCGACGTTCTTTTCGTCGACGTGGACGACCTTCGGCCGGTGACCGGTGAGCTCCTGCTCCTCGAAGTCGGCGTAGGTCAGGAGGATAACGGTGTCACCCACGTGGACCAGCCGGGCCGCCGCACCGTTCAGGCAGATCTCACCCGGGTCGCCGACGATGGCATACGTCTCGAATCGGGCCCCATTGTCGACATCGAGCACGGTGACCTGCTCGTGCTCGAGGATGTCGGCCGAGGCGAGCAGTGCGGGATCGATGCTAATTGACCCGATGTAGTTGAGGTCGGCCGCGGTGACCGTGGCCCGGTGGATCTTCGACTTCAGCATCCTGCGCCTCATCCCTCCAGGCTACCGATCCGGGAGAGGTCCACGGACGACACGCCTCGACCGCGACGTAGCAATCGGTGATCGGCATCCCCAGGGTCGGTATCCCCAGGTTCGGCGTCTGCTTGGTCGAGCCCGGCACCGACCGGGCGCCTCCTCACCCGACCTGCACCGACACCCTGGTCGGTTGCGACGCCGAGGAGTCCCCCACGGCGATCCGGTAGGTGCCGGGCACCGTCTCCCACCCGTCGGTCTGGAAGGTGGACAGCTGGGCGTCGGGCACCGTCAAGGTGATCGTGCGGGACGCGCCCGGGGCCAGGGTGACCGTGGCGAAGGCGGCCAGCTGACCCGGAGGCTCGTCGGCAGCCTTCGGGAACGTGAGGTAGGCCTGGGCCACGTCGGTTCCCACCCGCCGGCCGGTGTTCTCGACCACCACCGACACGTCGTACCCGCCAGCCTGGTGGACCACGGTGGCGTACCGGTATGAGAACGTGGTGTACGACAGGCCGAAGCCGAAGGGGAAGAGGGGCCGGATGCCGGTGGCGTGGTTGAACCGGTAGCCGACGTCGAGTCCCTCTGAGTAGGTGGAGGTCAGGCCGATCCCGGGCCATTGGGACTGCAATGGCACGGCAGACTTGGCCATGCTGGTCGGGAAGGTAACCGGCAGGTGCCCCGACGGGTTCACGTCTCCGGCCAGCACCGCGGCGATGGCTGCGCCGTCCTCCTCGCCCGGGTACCACGCCTCGATGACCGCACTCACCTTCGACAGCCACGGCATCACCACCGGCCCGCCGGTGTTGAGCACCACCACGGTGCGGGGGTTGGCGGCCGCCACCGCGGCAATCAGGGCGTTCTGGTCGCCGGGTAGGGAGAGGTTGGGGCGGTCGAACGTCTCAGCGCTGTAGTCGGCGGCGAACACCACGGCAACATCGGATGCCTTGGCGGCAGCCACCGCCTGGGCGATGGCAGACCCCACGTAGGCCATCCCGAGGTCGAGGATGCTCGGCACGTCGATGGAGGTGGCATCGGCCACCGGTGTCCAGTCGAGGGCCAGCCGGTAGTGATGATGGGCGGCCAGGGCGATCGATCCCGACCACGTCCCGGTGTCGTGGGCGATCTGGTCGACGACGGCCGGGCGTCCGTCGAGCGTGAGGGCAGCCGCTCCCGTCCCGGCCAGCGAGAACACGTAGCGGCCCGACCGGGGCAGGGTGAGCGTGCCGGTCCACGACACGTTGGAGCCTCGCCAGTTCGACGGGAGCTCGATGCTGGTGGCACCCGCCGTGGTCGGTTCGAGATCGGTCAGTCGACCATGGTCGACTGCCCGGAACCTCTCTGGACGGTCGGCTGGGGGGTTGGAACGCACCCGGTCGTGGGGAAGCGGGGTGGGCGGCGGCGCGGGATGGACGGCCGCCGCGGCGAAGGGGTCCACGGTGGTGATGGTCTGTCCGGCACCGACCGCCGGCCCTACCGACAGCGTGAGCCCTTGGCCCTTGCCCGATACCGGCCTCAGATAGCGGGTCGGGACGGTCGGGAGGTGCCGGGTGGTCGACCCGCCTTCGGCGTACCGCACGGTCGCATCGGGCACGAAGCGGTTGATCAGAGCGGCCAACGGCGTGGAGGTGAATGGGGGCACAACGTGGGACGATCCGAAACCCTGGGTGACTGGCAGGGTGGAGGCATCGGCACCGATGACCGCCACCGATCCGACCGTGGAGGGGTGGAGGGGCAGTAGGCCCGAACTGTTCTTCAGCAGCACGGCGGACTGCTCGGCCGCAGCCAGCGCGAAGTCGGTGTGGCTGGGCACATTGGCCACGGTGCCCGGCGCGCCGGTGGCCGGCCGGCCGATCACGCCGTAGGCGAACATCTCGGTCAGGATCCGCCCGAGGTCGTCGTCGACAGTGGCAAGCGCCAGTTTTCCGGTCCCGATCAGGCCGGTCAGCCAGTCCACCGACGACGGCTTCAGCAGTTGGATCCCGGACTTCAGAGCAGTGGGTTGGTTGTGGACGGCACCGAGGTCGGACCGCACGAACCCGGCGAAGCCCCACTGCTGAAGGACCAGGCCGAGGGCCGGGTCCTGACACTGGAACGTGCCGTCCAACCGGGGGTAGGCGCACATCAGGCTGGCCACGTGGCCCTGGATGACGGCGGCCTTGAACGGCGGAAGGTAGATCTCTTGCAGAGTGCGGTTCGGCACCTTGGCGTCCAATGCGCCCCGATTGGTCTCCTGGCTGTAGGCCACGAGGTGCTTGGCGTCGGCCATGACCCCCCGGGACTGCATCCCCAGGATGTCGGCCAAGCCCAGGTCGGTGGTCAACAACGGATCCTCGCCGTACGACTCGTCCGCCCGCCCGCTGGTCGGCACCCGGTCGACGTTCAGGTTGGGCCCCTGGCTGACGTCGATGCCCTGGCCCCGGGCCTCGGCCCCCAACATCTCGCCGTACTGCTCGGCCAGCGACGTGTCGAAGGTGGCCCCGATGGCCAGCGGCACCGGTAGCTGGGTGACCCCGGTGTCGCCGAAGGCGAGGCCCCACGGTCCATCCGAAAGGGTGAGCGACGGGATACACAGCCGGGCCACCCCGGCATTCACATTTTCGTAGTTGCCTGACGAGGTGAGGACGATCTCACCGAGCTTCTCGGGCAGGGTCATGCGGGCGAGCACCAGCTGGGCCAGAGCTGCGGAGGTGTCGCCCGCCGCCATCGCCGAGGCCAGCCAGGGACAGGCCGCCACGTTGATCGGCGGGGTCGGGAGCCCGGTGGCCCCGCCCGCCGCAAGTCCGGCGGCCGGAGGTGTCGGGACCGTGGCCGTGGCGGCTTCCGCCGCGGTCGGCAGGGCAGTGGCCGCCGCGACGGCGACGGCCAGGAGGGCGAGCAGGCGTCGAGAGGCGCGTGTCGCCGCGTGAGAAGTCCGGATCACACACCGATCGTACGGGGCACAGGTTCCTCGGCAGGACCACCCGCGATGCCGCCCCTGAGGTGCGAGTCGAAGTCAGCCCGAGCTCGGTGGTGGGTCGACGAGGCGCCAGCCGGACATGTGGCGCCGTTCGTCGGTGCACGAGACCACCGACCACGCCGCCGGGGTCCAGACGTACACGGCGGCCTGGCCATGGTGGAGGCCGATCTCGACCCCTTCGGCCTCGGTCAACCCGGAGACCACCACCCCTTCCTCGTGGTGCGTGGTGGCGAGGTCCCGGCCGACGGCAGGCCAGTGGGTGACGCCGAGCCGGTCGAGCTCGGTCACCAGCGCCAGCGTGCGGGCCCGGTTGTCGCCGGGCGGCAGGTGCACGCTGTCGGGGTTCCAGGCCGTCACCACCACCACCGGAGCGACGAGGCCGTCGGGCCAGCGGTCGACGGCGCCCACCTCGGCCGGCACGAGTCGGAACCGATCCCGATCGGGAGGGGCGATATCGATCACCGCCCGCACATAGGAGTCCCAGTCCTCCTCGGTGGCCACCGGTTCAACGGCTCCCGGGTCTTGCCGTACTCGTGGAGACGGGGTTCATACCATGACGAGCCATGGTGAGTCCTCCTCGGCGCAGCGTCCCTAACGGAACGTCGCGGCCACCGGCAGGTGCTTGACTCCGCCCACGAAGTTGGCCTGAGCCCACTCGGGCTGGCCGGCCACCTCGATGGTGTCCACCGCGGCCAGCAGTCTCGGGACGATGGTGCGCAGTTCGCGCCGGGCGAACGTCGAGCCCAGGCAGAAGTGATCGCCGCCGCCGAAGGCGATCATCCGGTTGGCGTTGGGGCGCGCCACGTCGAACGACATGGGCTCGTCGAACATCCGCTCATCCCGGTTGGCCGACGGGTAGGACAACAGCAGACGGTCACCCTCGGGGATGTCGACGCCGGACAAGGTTGCCGGCCGGGTGAGGTAGCGGAGGAAGTGGCGGACCGGCGACGTCCACCGGATCATTTCGTCGACGGCGTTGTTGACCAGGTCGGGACGCTCCTGGAGGAGCGCGACCTGTTCGGGTCGGCGCAGCAGGGCTTCGAGTCCACCCGACAGGGCGAACGACGTGGTGTCATGGCCAGCGGTGGCGACGATCGTGTAATACCAGAATCGGGCATTGCTCTCCATGGGGCAACCGTTCACTTCGGAGGTGGCGATCACCGTGGCCAGGTCATCGGTCGGATGGACCTTGCGGTCATCGGTGACACCGTCGAAATACGACTGGAACTGGGCGATGGTGTCGGTCAGGAGCGCCATTGGATCGGTTAGGTCGCCCAAATACTCGGGATCGGCGGCCCCGAAGATCCCCTGGGTGAGCTTGAGCATGGTCGGCTCGTCCTCCTGGGGGATCCCGAAGATGCCCATGATGACCCGCAGCGTGTAGGGCACGGCGATGTCCTGGGCGAAGTCGCAGTTCCCGTCCAACTGGCGGAACTTGTCCACGAACTCGTCGGCGATGGCCTCGATCGAGGACTGGCGCTTGGCCACCGCCCGCGGCCTGAACCAATCGTTGGCCACGTCGCGGTGGTCGCGGTGTTCGTCACCGTCCATGTGGATGAGGGTCTCGCCCTCGATGCCGATCGATTTGAGGAATTCGAACTGGGCATCGGGCCCGAGCACCGAGTTGCGGGTGTTGAGGAAGTGATCGTTGTCGCGGGACACCGCAAAGACGTCCTCGTGGCGGGTCACCGCCCAGAACGGCGTGTAGCCCTCGATCTCGACCCGCAGTACCGGCGCGTCCCGACGCAGCTCGGCCGCCGCCTCGTGCCACGCCGGCTGGTCGGCGTAGAGGACGGGGTCGATGAAGATGGTGCCCGGGCTGTCCGCCTCGTTCATGACTGCTCCCGACTGGTGGCTCGATCGATCCGGTTGCCGGGCGGCTGCGCCGTTCCGACGGGCCCGATGCTACCCAGTGGCGAAGGTGACCCCGGGATCGCCGGAAGGCATCACGGCACCCCGGCTCCGCCATACGCTGTCGCCATGGCCGCCACCGGCACGCCGGACCGATCCGCACGGTGGTGGCCCGCCCGGCCACCGGTCGATCTCGCCGAAGGGACCCTCGCCGAGGTCGACGCCATCGATCTGGTGGCGCTGCGCCGGACGGTCTTGCGTGACGGGCGGGCCGACCTGCCCGCGTCATACCCGTTCGACGCCGAGGCATCGTCGCTCCACCTCGGCGTAGTCACCTCGGAGGGGACACCGGTCGGCGGGGTGACAGTGGTGGTCGACCCACTTCCCGGTTTCGCCACTCTCCGACTGGTCCTGATGGCCGTCGACCCCGCGGTCCAGGGACGGGGCGTCGGTCGACACCTGGTCCTTGCGGTCCAGGAGCGGGCGGCAGTGGCCGGGTTCGCCGTGTGGGCGGCTTCCCGCGTCAGCGCACTCGACTTCTACACGGGGCTCGGTTTCCGTGCCCGGGGCGATGTGTACGTCGGACCCATGGACCTACCCCACCGCCACGTCCTGTGGCCACCGCGGTAGAGCCCGGTCAGTCCCGGTGTCGGGGCTCGGAGTGGTCCCAGTCGGCCAGCAGCGTGCGCAGCGCGGTCAGCAGGATCAGTGGCTGGTCGAGCATGGCGTGATGGCCGGCCTCGGGCAATTCGATGACTGGGGTGACCCGGCCCAGCTCGTCGTACATGAATCGGCCGATATCCCGAGTGACAAGCCCGTGTTCTGAACGGAGTAGGGCGAAGCGGCACCGGACCCGGGACAGGTAGGGGAGGGCCACGCTCCGCATGCCCCCGCCGAACTGGGCGAAGACGTCACGGTCGAACTTCCACTGGAACCCGCCCTCGGTGGGCTTCACCGAATGGTGGGCGACGTGGTCCATCACGTAGTCGAGGTAGTGGTCCTGGGCCGGGACTGTACGGAAGTGAGCGAAGGCATCCTCCTCGGTCGGGTAGATGCGAGGCTGGCCGAACGCCTCCTTCAGTCGGTAGGAGGCGATCTCGGGGTCCGGCTCGGTGACCGGCGAGTCGCAGACGATGGCCCCACTGACCGCGTTGCCGTGGCGGGCTGCGGTCCCGATGGTCACGAATCCACCCATCGAGTGGCCGACAACCACCGGCGGCCCGGCGATGTCGCCGGCTTCGGCCACGGCCATGACCTCGTCGGTCCACTGCTCGAGCGAGTACGCCGACCGGTGACCGCTATCGCCGTGACCGGACAGATCGACGCACACCACGCGAAATTCGTCGGCGAAGGTGGCCGCCACGTGGGTCCACCAGTGGGCGTGTGCTCCGCCGCCGTGGACGAAGACCAAGCCACGGGTGCCCGGGGTGCCGAAGGTGAGGGCGTGGATGGGACAGCCGGCCACGTCGACCACCAGGTCCCCATAGGGCACGCGCAGTGCCTGGGTGAACCAGGAAGGGGCGTCGGGCAGGGGTGTGTAGGTCACGGATAGTGCTCCTTGATGGCGTCGGTCACGTCGCGCTCGAGCGGCTGACCGGTCAGCCACCGTTCGAGGTTGGCGGCGAACAGGTCGGCCTGGCGCTGCAGCCGGCCGATGCCGCCGGCCGCGTTGTGGGGGGTGACCCGCACCCGGGGGTGGGTCCAGAACGGATGGTCCGGGGGAAGCGGCTCGACGTCGAACACGTCGAGCACGGCGGCCGAGGGCGTCCCGGTGTCGAGGGCGGCCAGCAGAGCGCCTTCGTCTACCAGTGTGCCCCGCCCCACGTTGACCAGCACGGCGCCCGGCTTCATGCCGGCCAGGAACGCGGCATCGACCAGCCGGTGGGTTCCGGGGGCTGCCGGCGCGCTAAGTACCACCACGTGGGCCTCGCCGACCACCTCGGCCAGATGGTCCGGAGTGACGGACCGGTCGACCGGGTCCGAAGGTGACGGCGTCCGCCGACAACCGATGACCTCGGCCCCCAGCGCCCGGGCCCGAATGGCCACCGCACTGCCGATGTGGCCGAGCCCGACCACCAGCCACGTCGAGCCGGACACCTCGCGCCAGTCGTGGATGCGCCACTCGAAGGCTCGGGCCTGGCGACGCCACTGCTCCGCATCCTGGAACTCGTCCAACACGGCCCGCAACACGAATTCGGCGATGGGCAGGCTGTTGACGTGGGCGTTGCACACCCGCACTCCGTGCTCGGCCATGACCCGGAACGGCTCGGCGTCGTAGCCGGCGGCCGGCGACTGGTACCAGCGCAACGACGGACAGTCGATCAGGAACCGGAAGAAGGCCGCCAGCGGCGCCCCCTCCCGGAAGAGGTCGGAGGTCCCCCAGGCCACCTCGGGCCGGGCCTCGGGCCACGGCACCTGGGCTCCGGAGCGTCCGGTCAGCCCGCCGTCGGCTTCCATGACCATCCATTCGACCCCCGACCGGGCGAGCTGAGGGGCGAACGAGTCATGGGCCGTGCGGGTCAGGAGCGCGAGCACCGGGTCATCCTCGGCCGAGGGCTTCGGCCACCAGCGACTGCCCCGGCATCACCCGGGGGTGGGTGTCGTAGCGGTCGGTGTCGACATAGGTGCGGGCTGCAGGCACGGCGGCGGTTTCTGTGGTCACGGCCCCTCCCTTCGTGGCGCTCGCTCGGTCCGCCTCATCATGCCAGCGGACGGGTCCGTGGACCCCGTCCGGTGGTAGAGAGGAGAGCGTGATCAGCTCCGAACGCCACGGCCCCGTCGCCGTCGTCATCCTCGACCGGCCCGAGGCCCGCAACGCCCTGACCGGGGCGATGACCGCTTCGTTGGCCGACGCCCTGGCCGACGCCGACGCCGACCCTGATGTTGCCGCCATCGTGCTGACCGGCAGGGACCCGGCCTTCTGCTCCGGGCTCGACCTGACCGATCTGGCCACGACCTACGACGACGTCGCCGCCACACCGCGGGCCGACGGGACCTCCGATCGCAGGAGGGCACGGCGGGGTCTGATGCCGGACACCACGACGCCGGTCATCGGGGCCGTCAACGGACCGGCGGTGACCGGCGGCCTTGAGCTGGCCCTCGGGTGCGACTTCCTCATCGCCTCGGAGCGAGCGACCTTCGCCGACACCCACGCCCGGGTGGGCGTGCTGCCGGCCGGCGGGATGACCATCCGCCTGCCCCAACTCATCGGAATCAACCGGGCCCGACAGATGTCGCTGACCGGCAACTTCGTCGACGCGGCCACGGCGTGGTCGTGGGGCCTGGTCAACGAGGTGGTCTCCCACGACGAACTGCTGCCCCGGTCCCTCGAGCTGGGCCGGGCCATCGCCGAGTCGGACCCGGCCGTCATCGGCGAGGTCCGGTCGATGTACGACACGCTCGCCCATCGGGGCGACGGCGCTTCCTACGAGGAGGAGGCGCGCCGGTCGCGCCGGTGGATGAAGGAGCGGTTCGACCCGGCGGCATTCCGGTCCCGTCGTGACGGGATCATCACGAGGGGGTCATCCCAGCAGGAAGGCGGTCAGGCCGGTTCGTAGCCGGCCTCTTTCAACATCCGCCGGAGGTCGACGACCTGCTGCGTGTCGACGTCGGCCCCCTTGGGGGCGGCGAATGTCTGGGTCTCGTCGCCCAGGCTCACCCGGAAACGTCCTTCGTGGGTCTCCTCGACATCGGCCACCGCTTTGAGCAGCGACAGCACGTCGTGCCATTGGATGTTGTGGCTGGTCGGGTGGGTGAAGAGCTTCTCCACCGTCTTGCGGTGGTGTGCGTCCAACTTGGTGTCGTCGGTCATGCCGTTCCTCCGTGGTGCCGGCGCCATGCCGGACTCCCATCGTACGGCGGCGGAGCCGGTGGACCGAAAGGACCGGTCGGATGGTTGCGTTGCGTGCCTGGGCGAGGCAGGCGTGCCAACATGACGCCCATGACCGATTCGGCCGCCAACAAGGAGCGGGTCCGGCAGTTCTGGGCCACGCTGTACGCCCGCGACTGGGACGGCATCGCCGCGTTCTTCACCGGGGACAGCGAGTACACCGACGTGCCCTCGCCGCCCGACGACATCGCCCGGGGTCCTGACCAGGTGGTCGCCCGTCTGCGGCTCGGTCTCGAGAAGATCTCGGAGTATGAGCACGACCTGCGGCTCATGGTGGCCGACGGCGACACGGTGGTGACCGAACATGCCGAGACGTGGCACTGGCACACGGGCGAGGTGGTCACCCTCCCCTTCGTCTCCGTCCAGGAACTGCGCGACGGCTCGATCATCCGCTGGTGGGACTACTGGGACCTGTCCACGCTCATGAACGGTGCCCCGGCCTGGTGGATCGAGGACATCGCCCGGGGCTACCTCTGAGCCGGAACATCGCGGCCGCCGATCAGCGGGCGGCCTCCCAATCGGCCAGGTGTGGGGCCTCGTCGCCGATGGTCGTCTCGTCGCCGTGCCCGGTGAGCACCCGAGTGGCCGGAGGGAGATCCAGCAGTCGGTCCCGGATCGAGTCGAGGATCGTCCCGTAGTCCGAGAAGCTCCGCCCGGTGGCCCCGGGGCCGCCTCGGAACAGGGTGTCGCCGGTGAACACGACGAAGCCGTCGGGGTCGTGGAGGCACACGCCACCGGGCGAGTGGCCCGGGGTGGCCAGCACGGTCAGTGACACGCCCCCGACGTCGATGACCTGTCCGTCCGAGAGGGGCGCATCGGGCGCCCGGTCCGGGTGGACGACATCCCACAGCATCCGGTCGGCGGGGTGGAGCCACACCGGCGCACCGAGGGCCCCGGCCAGGTCGGAGGCTGCATTGATGTGGTCGTTGTGGCCATGGGTGGCGATGATGGCCACGCAGGAGCGGCCGCCCACCGCCTCGACGATGGGTCGGTGGTCGTGGGCCGCGTCGATGACCACCACTTCGCGGTCGTCGCCGACCACCCAGATGTTGTTGGCCACCTCGAAGTCGGCGCCGTCGAGGGAGAAGATCCCCGAGGTGACGACCCGATCGATCATCGGATGACCACGACCGAACGCAGCACCTCGCCGCGCTCCATGCGGTGGAAGGCCTCCTCGACGTCGTCGAGCCCGATGGTCTCGCTGACGAACCGGTCGAGGTCGAGGCGGCCCTGCAGGTACAGGTCGACCAGCACAGGGAAGTCGCGACTCGGCAGGCAGTCGCCGTACCAGGACGGCTTGAGCTGTCCGCCCCTGCCGAAGAAATCGATCATGGGCAGGTCGATGCGCATGTCCGGAGTGGGCACGCCGACCTGCACGACGGTGCCGGCCAGATCCCGTGCATAGAACGCCTGCTTCAGCACCTCGGGGTGCCCCACCGCCTCGATGCAGACGTCGGCCCCGTTCCCTCCGGTGAGGGCCTGCACCGCCGCCACCACGTCCTCGGTCGAGGCGTCGATACCGTGGGTCGCGCCGAACTCCTGGGCGACCGTCAGCTTCCGGGGGTCGAGGTCGATGGCGATGATGGTCGAGGCTCCGGCCAACTTCGCCCCGGCGACCGCCGCGCAGCCGACGCCGCCGCAACCGAAGACAGCCACCGAGTCGCCCAAGCCGACCTCGCCGGTAAGCATCGCCGCGCCGAGCCCGGCCATCACGCCGCACCCGAGCAGACCCACGGCCTCGGGCCGCGCCGAAGGATCGACCTTGGTGCACTGTCCGGCGGCCACGAGGGTCTTGTCGGCAAAGGCACCGATACCGAGTGCGGGGGAGAGCGGCGTGCCGTCGACCAGGGTCATCTTCTGGGTGGCGTTGTGGGTGGCGAAGCAGTACTGCGGGCGGCCCCTTCGACACGACCGGCAGTCACCGCACACCGCCCGCCAGTTGAGGACCACGAAGTCGCCGGGGGCGACGGTGGTCACGTCGGGACCCACCGCCTCGACGACGCCGGCCGCCTCGTGGCCGAGGAGAAAGGGGAACTCGTCGCTGATCCCGCCCTCCCGGTAGTGGAGGTCGGTGTGGCACACACCGCACGCCTGGACCCGGACCACGGCCTCGCCCGGCCCCGGGTCGGGAACCACGATGGTCACCACCGACACCGGCCGGCCCTGGGCCAGCGCCACCACTCCGCGCACCTCGCTCGCCATGTCGCCCTCCTGTCCTGTCTTCCGGTCGATCGGGCCACAGTGTGACACGGCGGCACGCCTGGCCCCCGGCCCGTCTGGGATGGTGTGACCACCCACTGGTACCGTGTCGACAACGGACCCCGGGCGGGGAGTCCGAGGCGGGGGCACCAGACGGTCCAGGTCGGCTACCGGCAGGGCCATTGCGGAAAGGGAGCAGTGTCGATGGCACTCGATCAGGCGGGCGTGGACGTGTCGGCGGCTATGGCGGTACCGGCGGACAGCCGGCGTGAGGACATGCTGCGTGCTGCCCTGCACGTGATCGCAGAGCGGGGCTTCACGGACGCCCGGATCGCCGACGTCGCCAAGCGGGCGGGAACCAGCCCGGCCCTCGTCATCTACTACTTCCAGACGAAGGACAACCTGCTGACCGAGGCGATCCGTCTGGCCGAGGACAGCTGGTACGAGCAGGGTGTCCAGAGTATGCAGGCGATACCTGATGCGATCGGCCGACTCGAGGAGATCGTCACCTGGATCTGCATCCCGCGCATCGACAACGAGTTCCCCGACCCGTGGTCGCTGTGGATCGACCTGTGGGCCAGGTCACAGCGTCATCGCGAGGTCGCCCAGGTGCGCGAGGAGTTCGACGTCCGCTGGCGCGGCGCCATCGCCCGGGCCGTCACCGAGGGGCAGGCTGCCGGAACCTTCGAGCCGACTGATGCCGTGGAGTTCGCCATCGCCCTCCTGGCCCTCCTCGACGGGCTGGCGGTCCAGATGGCACTCGGCGACCCGGCGGTCGACCCGGCGTTCGCCCTTCGGGTGGCCATGGGCTTCGCGTCGCTGACCTTGGGCTTCACCTGGTCCGGCGCCGTCGTCGGCGCGGCGTCCGCCACATTCTGATCGCAGACGTCTGACCGAGCGCGTCCGACCTGGGTCGTGTATCCGTTCAGCCTCAGGCCGTCGAGGCCAGGATCCCTTCGATCAGCTCGATGCTGGTGTCGGGGTGCAGCAGAGCCAGTCGACCGACCGCCTCGCCCTCCCAGGTGGTGTGCATCACGAAACCGGTCTGCTCCTCGAGCAGGCGGTCGGACCAGGCGTCGTACTCGTCCTTGCCCCAACCGGTGCGCCGGAAGAGCACCACCGACAGCTCAGGTCGTCGTACCAGCTCGAGCTGGGGAAGCGACTCGACGAGGTCGGCCACGGCCTGGGTGGTGGCGAGCACAGTCTCCACCGCGTCGCGGTAGGCGTCGGTCCCGTTGACGGCCAACGAGAACCACAGCGGCATACCCCGGGACCGTCGGGTCAGGTGGTAGGCGTAGTCACTGGGATTCCACTCTTCGGGGGTGTCCCGGTGCAGGACCTCGAGGTAGGAGGCGTCCTGGGAATGGACCGCCTTGGCCAGCCGCGGCTCGCGGTACAGCAGGGCGGCGCAGTCGAACGGGGCGAAGAGCCACTTGTGGGGGTCGACAACGAAGGAGTCGACCCGCTCGATGCCGCGGAACCGCTCACGGACCGACGGGGCGAACAGTGCGGCACACCCGTAGGCGCCGTCCACGTGGTACCAGAGCTTGCGCTCGTCGGCCACGTCGGCCACGCCGTCGAGGTCGTCGATGATGCCGGCGTTGGTGGTGCCCCCGGTGGCAACCACGGCGACCACATCGTCGCCCCGCGGATCTGTCTCGAGCGCCCTCCGCAGGGCCGGTCCGGTCAACCGGTGGTCGTCGCACGGGACGAGCAGCGACTCGACGCCGAGGACGTGGAGCGCCTTGCCCACCGACGAGTGGGCCTCCTCGCTGATGGCTACCACCGGCCGGTCCGGGGCGGCATCACCCATCCGGTCCCTGGTGGTGTCCCGACCGACCATCAGGCCTGACAGGTTGCCGGCCGACCCGCCGGACACGAAGCAGCCGCCGGCGCCGTCGGGCAGGCCGGCCAGGTCGGCCAGGACCCGCAGGGCCTGGTTCTCGGCGGCCACGGGCCCGGCCGCTTCGATCCACGACGTCCCCTGGAGTGAGGAACACGCCACGACCATGTCGAACAGCAGCGCGGCCTTGGTCGGGGCGGCGGGGATGAAGGCGAGGAATTTGGGGCTGTCCACCGACACGGCCGCGGTGGCCAGCTTCTTGTCGAAGAGTTCCATGACCGCGGCCGGGTCGGTACCTCCGGTGGACATCAGGCCGTCGAGGACGTCGGCCAGCGACTCGTCGACGGCGCCGCCGTAGTCGAGAGGGACGGGGTCGAGGGAGAGTCGCCACCGGCAGTAGTCGAAGATGAGGTCGGTGAGCTCCTCGTCGTAAACGAACATGGGATTGCGCATGGTGGTCCGTTCTGGTTGCCCGGCCGGACCATGTTCGCAGACGGCGACCCCGGCGGAGTCGGCCCTGATGGCGGACAGGAGCCCGACCCGGTCGACCGGATCGCCCCGGGTCGGGTCAGGCCGAGAGGCGGTGGACCGACACGGCGTAGTCACCAGCCGGATCGAAGTGGTCGCCGTCCCAGGTGGAACAGCGCCGCTCCAGCTCCAGGCCGGCGGCCGTGCAGTCGGCGTCGTACTCCTGGAGGGAGTACCCCCGGCCGAGCTGGAAGCCGGCCACCAGGCGACCCTGCGCCACCAGGTGGCGGGCGCACCCGGCTACCAGGTCGCCCTGGGTGCCGGCCGGGGTGAACAGGGGAACATTGCCGGCCATCACCACCAGGTCGAACACGCGGCCCAGCTGAGCCTCGGCCACGTCGATGACCTGGAAGTCGACACCGGGGGCCAGGGCGCGTGCCGTGGCGATCATCGACGCATCCCGATCGACGCCGACCACGTCGCGCCCACGCCGGGCCAGTTCGGCGGCCACCCGGCCCGTACCGCAACCGGCGTCGAGTACCGAGACCGGGTCGAGACTCTCCACGAAGTCGGCCTCCCCGTGGACATGTACCCCGGAAGCGGCCAGCTCGTCGAATCGCCGCTGGTAGGCCTCGCCGTCCCAGTCCGGATCGCCCGGGGGCCGCTCAGCTGGCGGCGGGCAGTCCGAGCCGCTCACCGGGGCGGTTCGGTACCCGACCCGAAGTCGGCCAGACGTGCCGCGGCCACCGGATCGAGGAGCTCGCACACGTCGCGTACCGGGAGGTCGGCGCCGGTCACCGCGCGGAGCGCCCGCCCCCCGGCGCTGCGGGCAGGGGGCGTGTCGGTGGTCAGGATGACCAGGGGTCCGAGGTCGGTGCGACCCGAACCGACCGACCGGGCGGCGTGGAGCACGGACGCCACCCCCAGCGCCCGCCACAGGACGTCGGGTCGCTTGAGGCCGGGTCGGGTGGACGAATAGGCGCCGGTCAGCAGGAAGAGCCAGGTACGGCCGGAGGCGTCGCGGGCCCGGTAGTCGACGGTCGCGCCCAGATCGGACAGTCCAGGAGCCACCTCGACCCCGGTGAACCCGGCGTCGGACAGCGCGAGTTCAGCCAGGTCCCGGGCCTTCGCCCCCCGGGCGACCGCCAGGTCCTCAGCCGTCCCGACCGCCACCGGGGCGACGGTGCGGGACGGGGAGACGGTGATCCGGCGGCGGCCCTCGGTGTCGATGGCCCGTTCCTCGGCGACGCGCCGTGAGGTCAGTGCCACGTAGTCGGGGTCGGTGTCGAAGCCCACGAAGTGGCGCTCAGTGCGTACAGCGGCCACCGCCGTCGAGCCCGATCCCATGAAGGGATCGAGGACCAGGTCCCCCCGGTAGGTGTAAAGCTCGATGAGTCGTCGGGGCAGTTCGACCGGGAATGGCGCCGGGTGGCCGACCCGGGTGGCCGACTCGGCCGGCAGGTCCCACACGTCGGTGGTGGCGTCCACGAATTCGTCCATGGTCATTGTGCCCTCATGGGGGAGGCCGGCCCGGGCCCGTTCGTCGGCCGGCGTCGCCCGGTCGAACCGGCCTTTGGAGGCCACCACGATCCGCTCCGACACGTCGCGTAGCACCGGGTTACCAGGACGCTGGTAGGTGCCCCAGGCGCACGACCCTCCGGCGGCATGGCTCTTCTGCCACACGATCTCTCCCCGAAGGAGGTAGCCGAGGCCCTCGAGCAGGTCGATGACGTCGGCGGCCAATGAGCGGTAGGGCTTCCGTCCGAGGTTGGCCACGTTGACCGCGATCCGACCGCCCGGCTCCAGCTTGGCGAGGCACTGGGCGAAGACATCGTGGAGCATGCCCAGGTAGTCGGCGAAGTCGGCCGGCACGTGGTCCACGCCCATGGCCTGTTCGTACTGCTTGCCCGCGAAGTAGGGGGGTGAGGTGACGACCAGCGCTACCGACCCGTCGGCCACCGATCCGTAGGCGTCCATGTCCCGGGCGTCACCCACCCACATCGTGTCGAGCGCAGCAGGACGGGCGATGACATCGTCGTCGGACAGGCGGGGTGGGGTGAATCGGGCGTAGAAGGCGGAGGCGTCATGCCCCTCGCGGCGGCCGACACCGAAGGCCGAGGTGGTCGTCGTCGGACGGCGACCCGACGACGCGCTAGGCGGGTCCACGGAAGAGGTGGCGGGGCGTGCTCCCATCGCCAGGAGGCTACCGGCGCGCCCCAACCCGACTGGGGATGGCCCCGCCGGAAGTGGTCAGTTCAGCCTGCTGCCAGGCGGACGCTGACCGACTCCCCGGCCGCGACGCAGGAAGCCAGGGACACGCACGCCACCCCGGTCAGGGGCAGGGCCACCGGTGCGGTCACCGCCCGCCGCCATGACGTACCCGGGTCCCGTGCGGTGCTGGACAGCACCATGACGCCGGCCTGGGGTGCGCTGGCCGCCGTCGTCCCGACAGCTACGCACGGACCCGCCGCGCACGACACGCCGAGGAGGTCGGCGGCGGTCGGGGTGACCTTGGCCGATGCCCACGTGCCCCCGCCGTCGGAGGACGTGAGGATGACACCCTGGCCGGTGCGGACGCCGCCCAGCACGGTGGCGGTGGTGCCCACCGCCACGCAGGTGGCACCGGTGCCCGTGTCGGTGGCCGCGGTGTTGCCGGCGGCAGGGGTCTTCGACAACGGGCCTGGGGTGCAGTCGATGCCTTGCAGCGCACCGGTTCCGACCGGCAGGCTCTGGAGGGTCCACGTGGCACCTCCCGAGGACGTCACGGCGATCAGCCCGATGACATGGCCGACGTCGACCAACTGCGCAGACGTGGCCCAACAGTGGACGCTGTCGGTGCACGACAGCGACGTGGCCACCGACGCCGGGGTGGGTACCACGCCGCCGGCCTTCCAGGCGCCGGAAGATGACGGTTTGAGGGTGCCGACCCGTCCCGAGATCACGCCCAGCGCCAGGCAACGCCCGCCCGGTCGGCAGTCGACGGCTGTGACGTCCGTCGTGCCCGCCGGCACCGGCTCGAGTGACCACGTGGACCCGCCGTTTTTGGTGGTGACGATGGCACCTGGGCCTATCCCGGTGAGGCCGACCTGGCCCACCGCCGTGCACGACCTGGTCGACGAACAGGCGATGGCCGACAGGTAGCCGACCGTCGGGGGAGGTGCCCGCACCGTCCACGTGGCGCCGCCGTCAGTGGTGGTCACCAGGGCGGCGACGGCCGGGACCGACGAGTTGCCGAGGGTCGAGCCGACGGCCCAGCACCGTCGGGCGGTCGGGCAGGCGACGGAGCGCAGGGCCTGAACCGGTGGGGGGAGCGTGGTCGCCACCAGGGTTCCCTGCCAGGGTCCGAGAGACATCGCGGGGGTGGTCGCTGAGCCGGTCGACGACGGGGGGGATCCCGAACCGCACGCCGCCATGGTGGCGAGTGTCATCACCACGACGAGGGCCGTCATTCTCCCGAGGGCCACCGGGGTCGGGAGCCGCCTGGATGCAATCGAGGTTCGCTTACGAGGCACCGCTCATCCCTTCCGCCGGTTCGGTGGACGCCCGGAGCGCCACACCGGTGCCCCGACCGTCCGAGATTGTGCCACGGACCGCAGTCATCTCCCGGTGATGACGGTCGGTCGCGGTCGCCGCCGTCTACCGTGACACCCGTGGTGGCCACTCTCCTCGCGCTGCGGCACCCGGGGCCGCCCGGCGGCCGGAGCACACCGTGAACGTCGTCGACGTGGTTGTCGTCGTGGCCGCCTTGGCGGCCGCCTGGCAGGGGGCGCGGGTCGGAGCCGTGGTCCAGGTGTGCGCCATCGTCGGTTTCTTCGTCGGGCTGTACGTGGGGGCGCTGCTGGCCTCGCAAACGGTGCGATGGACCCATTCGCCGACTGCCAGAACCGCGGTCGCCCTCATCACCATGCTCCTGGTGGCCTTCAGCTTCGGCATGACCGGCCGGATTCTCGGCGGCATGCTGACCAGCCGCGTGCGCCGTGGCCCGGCCCGCTCCATCGATGCCACCCTCGGGGTCGCCGTGGCGGTGGTCGCCGCGCTGGTGACCGTATGGCTGCTGGCCAGCACCATGGTCAACAGCTCCTCGTCGGCCCTCGACACGGCAATCCTCCAATCGAGGATCATCAACTCGTTGAACAGCGTGCTACCGGCCCCGCCGTCGGTCTTCTCCCAGGCCCAGGGCTTCCTGAGTGCAGAGGGCTTCCCCCCGGTATTCGCCGCACTCGCCCCGGCCTCGGCCCGACCGGTCTCCCTGCCCTCGAACGCACTCCTGCGCCAGGCCGTGCTGGCCGCCGGTCCGTCCACCGTCAAGATCGAGGGTTACGGATGCGGGGTGCTACAGGAGGGATCAGGCTTCGTGGCCGCCCCTGGACTGGTGGTGACCAATGCCCACGTGGTGGCGGGTATTCCGGCACCCCTGGTGCAGGTCGGCACCACCGTGCGGCACACTGAGGTAGTGCTGTTCGACCCGGCGTTCGACCTCGCGGTACTGCGGGTCGCCGGATTGACGGCACCGATTCTGCCCCTCGATGCCGCTCCAGTGGGACGAGGCACCCAGGGTGCTGTGCTCGGCTACCCGGGCGGCGGACCGTTCACGGTGGACCCGGCCGGTGTGATGGCCGCCTTCCAGGCCCAGGGCCGCGACATCTACGGCCGTGGGTTGACCGTTCGGAACGTCTACGAACTCGATGCCGTGGTGCGGCCGGGCAACTCGGGTGGGCCGGTCGTCCTGGCCAATGGCGAAGTCGTGGGTATCGTCTTCTCACGGTCCACGGTGGACCCCACCATCGGGTACGCCCTCACGTCGCCCGACATCCTGTCCCGGTTGGCTTCGGCCGAGAACGCCAAACATCCGGTGTCCACCGGTGGCTGCGCCCCGGCCTGAAGCGGAGGCCGTGCAGGCCGGACCGCCGGCGGACCACCGGCGGTCGAGTCGGTCGGGCTAGACAAGGGATATGGCGCTCCGAATCGAGGACTACGGGATCATCGGCGACCTGCACACGGTGGCCCTGGTCGGTCGTGACGGCTCCATCGACTGGCTCTGCCTACCGAGGTTCGACTCGGCGTCGTGCTTCGCCAAACTGCTCGGCACCGAGGACCACGGGTCGTGGCGGATCGCCCCGAAGGGTGTCACCCGCGCCACGCATCGGCACTACCGGGGCGACACGCTCGTCCTCGAGTCCGAGTTCGTAACCGACGAAGGGACGGTGCGGATCATCGACTGCATGCCGATCCGCCAGGAGCATCCCGAAGTGGTGCGTCTGGTGGAAGGTGTGCGCGGCAAGGTCACCATGGAGATGCACCTGACCATCCGGTTCGGTTACGGACAGGTGGTCCCCTGGGTGCGGCGGAGCGACGGCACGCTGACCGCGGTTGCCGGTCCCGACGGCCTGTCGCTGTGGACGACGGTTCCGACCCACGGGTCGGATCTGTCCACCGTCTCCGAGTTCACGGTGACCGAGGGACAGACGATCCCGTTTTCGCTGTCGTGGTACCCGGCGACCGAACTTCCACCCCGACCGGTCGACGCGGTCTACGCCATTGCCGACACCGAGCAGTGGTGGCAGGAGTGGGTGTCCCAGTGCACCTACGAAGGCGAGTACCGCGACGCAGTGGTGCGGTCGCTTATTACCCTCAAGGCCCTCACCTACGAGCCCACCGGGGGAATCGTGGCGGCACCCACCACCTCGTTGCCCGAGACCCTCGGCGGCGGGCGGAACTGGGACTACCGGTTCTGCTGGCTGCGCGACGCCACATTGACCCTCGAGTCGCTGATGCGAGGCGGCTTCTACCAGGAAGCCATGGCGTGGCGGACGTGGCTGCTGCGGGCGACCGCCGGCGACCCGTCGCAGATGCAGATCATGTACGGCGCCGGAGGAGAGCGTCGGCTCGATGAGTGGGAGGTCGACTGGCTGCCGGGCTACGAGGGATCGCAGCCGGTCCGGATCGGCAATGCGGCGGCGGGACAATTCCAGCTCGACGTCTACGGCGAGGTCATGTCGGCACTCTACGAGTCGGTTCGGCCGGACGGCCCGGACAACGGCCCGGCATGGGAACTCCAGAGCGCCCTGATGGAGTTCCTGGAGACAGGCTGGCGTGAGCCGGATGACGGTATCTGGGAGGTACGGGGACCGCGCCGCCACTTCACCCACTCCAAAGTCATGGCCTGGGTAGCCATCGACCGGGCCATCAAGACCGTCGAGGAGTACGGAGCTACCGGGCCGCTCGACCGTTGGCGGGAGATCCGAAAAGAGATCTTCGACGAGGTGTGCGACGAAGGGTTCAATGCCGATCGGGGATGTTTCACCCAGTACTACGGTTCCGACCAGCTTGATGCCAGCCTGTTGATGATCCCGCTGGTCGGGTTCCTCCCGGCGAACGACCCCCGGGTGCGGGGCACCATCGAAGCTATCGAGCGGGAGCTGATGGAAGGAGACTTCGTCCTCCGCTACCGGACGGTTGATACCGGCGAGGTGGACGGGCTGACGGGCCGGGAGGGCGCATTCCTGGCCTGCTCGTTCTGGCTGGCCGACTGCCTCACCTTGCTCGGCCGTGACCACGATGCCCGCAAGCTCCTCGAGCGGTTGCTCGACCTACGCAACGACCTCGGCCTGCTTTCCGAAGAGTACGACCCGGTGGCCGGACGACTGGTCGGCAACTTCCCCCAGGCCTTCTCCCACGTGTCGCTCGTCAACTCGGCGGCCAAGATCACCGGGTACCGCAAACCGAGCGCCGACCACGTGTTCCTGGGCCTGGCCCGCCAGGCCATGTCCGGGACGCGGCCGGCCGGCATGTCCCGTATGCACATGGGAGCGAGTACCAAGTCGGCGCTCCGCGAGTTGATCGCCGCGGGGAGTCGACCAGCCCAAAGTCGCCCGACCTCCCGGGTGGAGGGATCCGCGCCGGCTGGTAAGGCGTCGGGACGACCGGCCCGCAAGGCCACAGTCAAGCCGTCCAAGAAGGCAGGAGTGGTGACAAACAAGGTGACGGTCCGGAAGTCGACCGCTCGGAAGGTGGCGGACCCGTCGAAGAGGGCGGCACCCGCGAAGAAGTCTGCGGCCACCAAGAAGGCGGCGCCAGCGAAGAAGGCGGCCAAGAAGCCGAGGTGACGGAGCGATGAGCGGCAACCACCACCACGGCTCCGAGGGTCACCGTCACAGCCATGCCGACGACCCTGACGGTGGATCGACCCCGGCACCAGTACCGCCCCCGCCCACCGGGACTCGAATCGTCGAAGGGGTGATCGAGCTCGACACCCTGCTCGGCGGCTGGGAACGAGTCACCGCCGGCTATCTCATCGAGGGCGACGCACCCGTGCTTGTCGAGACGGGCAGCCAGAGTTCGGTGCCTGCACTGCTCGCTCATCTCGGTCGCCTCGGGCTCGGTGGTGACGACCTGGCTGGCGTAGTCGTGACCCACATCCACCTGGACCATGCCGGCGGCGTCGGCGACGTAGCCAAGGCCTTCCCCAAGGCCACGGTCTACGTTCACCCGAAAGGCGCCCGACACCTGGCCGACCCCACGAAGCTGGTGGACTCTGCCGCCCGCGTCTATGGCCCGCTGCTCGACTCACTGTACGGACGCCTCGACCCGACCCCCGCCGAGCGCATCCACGTCCTGGAGGACGGCGAAGAGATCCGGGTGGGCTCCAACCGCTTCCTCACCGCCGTCGACTCACCCGGCCACGCCAAGCATCACCTGGCCCTCCACGACAACTGGAGCGGCACCCTCTTCGCCGGCGACGCCGTCGGGGTGAAGCTCCCTGACGCCGGCGTGCTGCGTCCGTCGACCCCACCACCTGACTTCGACCTCGACCAGGCGCTGCACTCACTGCAACGCTTCGCCGAGCGGCGCCCGACCGGGCTGGCCCTCGCCCACTACGGCCTGCTGGTCGACCCGCTCGACGTGCTCGACGAGGCCGACGGTACCCTTCGCCGGTGGGCCGACGTCGCCGAGGCCGCCTACCGCGACGGTCGGGACATTGCCGCCGCCCTGTCGGCGGCATTCGCTTCTGACCTCGACGGCGTTCCCGAGGAGCACCGAGAGAAGCTGGAAGTCATGAACGGGGTCCATTCCAACGCCGCCGGACTCCAGCGCTGGCTGACCGGCCGCGACGCCCTGGCCACGGAGCCGCCCCAACCGTCCTGACGGACCCGACCAAGGATCCGCGATCCGTGGAGGAGCCGAGGAGTACGCGGCCGAGCTGAGCGACTCCTTGGCGCGGCGTGAGTTCGCGGAGCTCAGTCGATAGTGGTGATGTAGGCGCCCACCAGCGTCGCCACCTGTTGGTCGACGTCGACGTCGACGTCGCCGTCCCGCCGGTCAGCGTGTCCCTCCTGGAACCGGGCGAACGCCTCGGTCGACGCGATGGGATTGACCTCGTCGTCGCCGTGATCGTGGAAGGACACGTGGATGAACGAGTCGTCGGCCAAACGGAGCACCAGGTAGCTCACGTTGTCGGGTGCAGTCGTGGCGAGTTCGGCGAAGACCCCCTCCACCCGCCGCTGATTCTCGTCGGCGGCATCGGCCGACGTCATGGCGTACCGCGTGACCAGTCGCTTTTCCATTGGCACCATCTCCTTTGATCGTCGGCCACGTACGAGGCGGCCGATAGGACAGCGTCAGGCGGCGACCCGCTAGGAGCGTGGGTCGGTATCCGCCAGTGGGGAAACGCTGACCCTTGCTGGGGGCCCCGCCTGTGTCGAGCGTGTTGATCGGTTACATCGGGTTGCGACCGC
>Ga0097691_1000138_pt1 | contig 65299 bp, 107 predicted proteins | sample NGESurdeep072012_8_FD_72858 | JGI IMG/M metagenome (GOLD analysis project Ga0097691, IMG submission 72858) | Arctic peat soil microbial communities from Barrow, Alaska - NGEE Surface sample 210-1 deep-072012 | ecosystem: Environmental > Terrestrial > Soil > Wetlands > Peat ...
AGATCCCAATCGCGTGCCGCTTGAGCATGAAGAACAAGAAAATCTGATCACTTGGGCCCATTCCATGCGCCAGCAGATCCCGGACCTGAAGCTTTTATTTGCCATTCCAAACGCCGGCGCCGCGAGGCTCAAGAATCTACAGACGGAAGGCGTGATGCGCGGAGTACCGGACCTGATGCTGGCGGTGCCGCAGTATCGAGACAAGGAAATGTGGTGTGCTGGGCTGTTCATCGAGCTCAAACGTACCAAGGGCGGCAAGATCAGCCCCGAGCAGTACGAGTGGATTGCCGCACTGTCCGCTCAGGGCTATGAGGCGATCGTCTGCCGTGGAGCTCAGGAGGCGCGCACAGCCATCCTGAAATATCTGGGGCGCGAATGATGCTGGCTGAGATTCGCAGGGCAATCGCCCTATGGCTGGAGCCGTCAGGGGATGCTCTCGCGCGGCTGCGATTCTGGACGCTGCTCTTGGCGGAGCATGAGGTGCGCTTCCAGACCCTAGTCAAGGAATGCGCGGAGACGCGGCTACAGCTTGAGAGGACGAACCTAGTAGTCGCCCTATTCCTGAAGCGCCACGACGGGGTCGCCCGGTTCTCACCGGAAGAGCAGGCCCAGCTTGAGAAATGGGAGTTTGCAAGTCGATTCGACCCAGAGACGCGGGAGACGATTCTGGTGCTGAAAGAGGACCGATTGCAGTGATGAATACTTACCCACTGCAGGGGACTGGGTCCGATGGCTATTCGTTTGAAGAGATTAATCTGGGCCGTAGAATACTTGTGCGCCTATGGTGCCACGAGCCCTGCGGCTCTGCGCCCGGCCGTTACCACGAGCGCCTTGTTGAAGAACGCCCCTATTCCTTTGAGACGGGCGATTACTCTCCCCAGCCGAATGACTGGATGGGATGGGTAGGCCCTGCCGCAGCGCATGACCTGAGCGCTCGCCGCACACTTGGCGGAGAGAAATGCTGACTGAGGACTGGTTGCAGTGAAACTATCTATCGGAAAAACCGAGGAGGTCTGAGATGGGAATTTTTGACGCAGAAGTGGACGCCTATGAGATATTCGAGGCGAAGATCAAATTTCGGAACTGGATGATTGGCGGACAGCCTAAGAATCCAAAGGCGCTGCGAGAGATGTATCTTCGGCGCGGCGGCGCCGATGCGGAACAGATGCTGCGCCGCGAGTTGCTTCGGGTAGCGGCCGAAATGGAGATTCCAGTTACAGCCAATTTATCGCTGGACGCTCTTGAGGCGCTGGTCGATGAACTTTCGACGCAGACCGGCAATGGATTCCTATCCGATGAGCGCGGTCTTTATTTCGGAACTTATCAGGTCAAGGCGGCCTTTCGAGAGAATGCAAGCATCATCTTTCCTTACCCGCAAGCGAGATGGGGCGCAACCAAGAAGAACGCAAAGGCTTATCTGGCCGAGCGTTTGTTTGTGCTGGGTCCGCCAGAGTTTCCAGACCGGATTTATCTGGGACGCAAGGAGCCTGATGGCGTACTTATCAAGCCGGGAACCGTCGGGGGGAAGAGCGGCAAGCGCTCGATTGTGACCCGCGCGGAATACGTCAACGAGGCTGAACCGTCCTTCCTCGTGAAGATCAGAAGGGACGCCACGGATATCTTGGGCCACGTGCGCGAAATCTGGGTCTCGATGCAGGACGGCGGGCTAGGTGCGATGAGAAGTTCCGGATTCGGAACGTTCGACATTATCGGGTGGGCAAGCGCAAGCGTGGGAAAACAAGTACGGCGCGCACGGCCATCGAAGATTGATGTGTCGATGAATGGCGGTGCGGCTGCGAACTGAATTGCCAGACGGAGCCAAACAAAACGGTACTGAATGCGACGACCAAACGAGACGGCACTCGACGCGACTGCTCCGGACGACCTAACGAAACTTTATGCAACGTGACCCAGCGCAACGACCGAACAATACGCTACGGCACTCTATGAAACGTGACGACCAAACGTAACTTTATGAAACGCTACGCTACGACCAAACGAAAAGGAGAAACTAGGAAATGTATAAGCCATTGATGCAGTGGGCTCGGGAGCGGATGCGGGGAATGGATAGGATCAAGCTTCCCGAGCTTGCCGAGGAAGCGATGGAGAAGTTCAAGCACGATCGCGCTTTTCTAAAAGCCTGCGTCTATCCAGCGGTCTATTCGGAACTGAGCGGGCTGGTGGCGATGACGCGGAAAAGCGGACAAAGCGCCCGCGCGATGGAAACCTCTGAAGAGAAAGGCGAGCGGAACGCGAGTGCGACAGACCGACTGGAATGGACGCCAAGGGGATACGTTCGCATCACGGCTATGACCTACGTTGACCTGACCGACGCAATGGCTCCTCGCCGGGCCAGGATTGAGGGCGAGACTCGCGGCCTCCTCCTGCTGGAGAAGCTCAGCATGAGGGTACCGAACGACGGGAAAACGACGGTCGGCGACTGCTTCGATCCCGCGCAACTCGCGTCGATCATCCGCCAGTATGAGGAAGGAACACAGACCGTCGAGTTGCCCGCGCCGGCCGCCGCCGAGGTCTCGCAGGACGCAAATTAGATGCTCGACAAGAAGCTCATTCATCCGCGAGACATGGTGTTGCCGAAGCGGCTAGTGCGGAAGATTCAGCGATTGATCGCGCGGTGGGGGCGACTGCCTAACCGAACATAAGCAGTCTGTGGCGGTGCGGGGGGTGTGGTGGCAGAGAGATATATCGCCCGGGTCGAGAAACAGAGTCTCCGTGATGAGGGGTTCTGCCTCGTTGCGGAGTTGTTCGGCGATGATTTCATCACGGCGGCCCAATGGGGCGCGACGCACGGGCAGCGTCTGCGCAATACGCCGTCCCATAGGCTCTTGTGGGGAGTTCTTGAGCAGGCGCTTCGCGATTGCCTTACGCCAAAACATAAGGCATCCGCACGCGCATGGATCGCTGATGACGGTATAGCTCCGTATGGCTTCGTCCCGCTCTGTGAATATCTCGGTATCGACCCCGACTGGCTGCGTAGCGGTCTCGATTTGTGGATGAGGCGTGTGGCCGGGGGATGGCGGCCCGGTGGGGCGTTTGGGCACGGGATTGTGCTCAGAGGGCCGGCTGACTGCGGCATGCTGGATCGGGCGCGGACGCGTGGGCCGTACCGGCCGAGGAGGAAAGCGGGATGAGCGAATATCACAAAATCGAAACTCTTTACGAGCGCGACGAAAAGACTTTCAAGGTCAAGGTCGGCCAGCTAAAGAACCGCACCTATTCGCTGCTCAAGACGTGGCATTGGACCGAGAAGGTGGATGGCACGAACATCCGCTGCATCTGGCGCGATGGCAAGCTCACATTCGGCGGCAAGACCGACAACGCGCAGATTCACGCCGACCTGATCAAGTGGCTCTACGAGAACATCACGACCGACAAACTCCGCGCGGTGTTCCCCGAAGATGTAACCAGCGTGGTCGTCTATGGCGAAGGCTTCGGCGCGGGAATCCAGAAGGGCGGTGGCGATTATTCGCCTATCAAGAAGCTAATCGTCTTCGACGTGCTGGTCGGGACGTGGTGGCTGAGTTATGAGAACGTCTGCGATGTGGCGGCGAAGCTCGGTCTGGACGTGGTGCCATCGTTCGGTGAAATGACGTTGGAAAATGCCACCGGCTTCGTCTTCCACAGTTTCAAATCGAGGTGCGCGATCAACATTAGTAAGCAGGCGGAAGGCTTGGTGGGGCGCCCGCTTGAGACGCTGTTCGATAAGAAAGGGCATCGGCTCATCACAAAGCTAAAGACAAAGGATTTCTAAGATGAGGATGAACGCGAAAATCAATCGGGGGACTCCCGGCTTACGGCCCCAAGAAGAGGGCTGGATGAGCTATACGGATATCGCGAGATTGCTGGGCATCAGCCCGCAAGCCGTAGACCAGGGGGAACGCCGGGCGATTCGGGCTCTTTGGCGGATAGGTCCAGCCCTGATGCAACGGGCGGGCAGCAGTCGCGTCGGTTCGCAGAAGGGGGGTATTCCGTGGAACAAGGGGACAAGAAATGAAAATTCGCGACCGCGTTAAGTGCGGGGAATCCTTGAGCCTCAATGACGCGGAGTGTGAAATGGGAACAGAGGTATAGCGTGGGGAAGCGCGGCATTGTAGTCCGGGATCGCGTCAAGGAACTGCGGCGCGTCAAGGCGTCTGAGCTGGTCCCGAACGAAAAAAATTGGCGCCGACACGACAAACCGCAGGCTGATGCGCTGAAAGGTCTGCTACAGCAAATTGGATATGCGGGCGCGTTGCTTGCGAGGGAATTACCGGATGGGCGCTTGAAACTCCTCGACGGCCACCTTCGTCGGGATACGACTCCAGACATGAAAGTCCCTGTTCTTGTGCTCGATGTCACTGAGGAAGAAGGGGACGCCATTTTGCTCACATTCGACCCAGTCTCCGCGATGGCGCAGGCCGACAAGACACAGCTGGAGGCGCTATTAGCCACGGTCAGGACCGAGGATAAGGCTATCGCGGCGATGCTGGAGCGCGTGGCCGGAGAGAGCGCGTGGCAGGTCGCAGAGCAGAAGGAGATTCTGGACCCCGAGCCTCAGATCGATAAGGCAGTAGAATTGCAGAAGAAATGGGGTACAGAGCTGGGGCAACTCTGGCAAATCGGCCCGCATAGGCTGGTCTGCGGGGACTGCCGCGACGAGGGCACCGTGGGGCGACTGTGGGCCGATGGTGGCCCGAAACTGAGGATGGTGTGGACGGATCCCCCTTATGGCATTGCGTATGAGTCGACTGGCCGCAGGATCACGCGAGAAAGTCGGGGCGATCCCAGTCCCAATAGGCCAATAGGTAACGATGGTTCGGAGCGGGCCGCAGCTGCGTGCTTCACAAAGGCTATCGCATTGGCGCTTCGCTTCGCTGAAGTTGGCGTATGTTTTTATGCGGCGGTGCCAATGGGAGCGGCGCTCCCATTTTTTATCGCAGCCTTCAATGAAGGGGGCCTATCGTTTAAGCACTCCTTGGTCTGGGTCAAACAGCAGATGGTTTTCGGGCGCGCGGACTACCACTACCGGCACGAGTTGATCCTTTATGGTTGGATTGAGAACGGAGCGCACTACTTTACGGACGATCGTACACAGGATTCAGTATTCGAAGTCGATAGGCCGCACAGCAGCGAATTTCATCCAACGACAAAGCCGGTGGAGCTAATCGCCCGCATGGTCAAGAACTCGAGCCGCGAAGGCGAGCTCGTTTATGACCCTTTCTGCGGCTCAGGCACTACCCTTCTCGCAGCGCACCAGCTCGGCCGCATCGGCTACGGCGTAGAGATAGATCCCGGATACGTGGCGGTGACGCTGGAAAGAATGACGCAACTCGGCCTCAAGCCGGAGCTGGTGAAGTGATGAATGATCATAAGCACCCAGAATATATGGGTGGGGGTTCTGTTCTATTAATCGGGCTCGTCTTTTGGCTCGTGTTCATGCTTATCGGCGACATGCGAACCGAGTTGCGGCAACTTACCGCTGCGTGCGCCGCGAAAGGAATAGTGGTCAAGCCCGCTCTGGTGAAGTGATGAAGATCTCCGAGTTCAATGCTTTTGTGATCAATAATCCCGATGGACGGATCCCGCGCCGGTTGCGGATGCATCCGAACACGTGGCGAGAATTGATAGGGAATATTCCGATGTATCCAGACGCAAAGTCGCACTACCCACCTACTTTCGATGGGATCGAAGTCCTGTGCGACCCTCTCTGCCCTCTCGATACAGTTTACAAAGAGTACGGTGACTCGTGGGGACGGGCGGTACGACCTCAGTCCCGGAGCTGGTGAAGTGACGCAATCCTTCGTTCCTAAGGTATATTCGCTATGAAGGGTAGGAAACGAAACAAAGACGGCACCTTGAGGAACAATAATAAGGCTGCGGTGGTCGGGTTATCGCTACGCGCCCGGTGGGTGGAGGACGAGGTCCTGCGCATCAAGCTGAAGACGGGTTTCGCGTTTACTGTTATTGCCGAGCACATCACCAAGGTGGGGCGCGGCCAGGAGCAGCCGTCGGTGCCGCTGCCGGAAGGCCTGACGTTCCCGAAGGATTACAGCGTTACGGGTCAGCATTGCGGGGTAGCATTGACGGCGGCGCTGGCGCGATTGCCGAAGGTATCGGCCGAGGAATGGAGGGATGTCGACACCGAGCGGCTTGAGCAGCTGTACGGTGCGGCAATAAACGTAAATGACATCACCGAAGCCCGCGGTGCGTTGCGAGACAAGTCGAAATTGCTCGGCTACCAGGCGCCGACAAAGATTGAGGCTACCGGCAAGGACGGTGGTGCACTCACAATCGAAGGCGTGGACGCTCTATTGGCCAGAGTCCGAGCGAAACGTGAGGGGAAGGACGAATGACTGACAACGAAAAGGCTGCGACGTTCATCGGGTGGAAGCCACAGATTGGGACTATCGTGACGGGCGCGACTGGACCGTATGTCCAACAATGGGAATACGCCGCCCCCGACATGGCGGACCCGCGCAACTACATGAAGGCGCTGGAAGGCTTGGCACCGCAATATATTTGGCATCTTGGTCGCTACATCCAGGGCGGACGTTACTGCCGAATCCTCATGGATGAAAAGCATCCATTTCAGACCATTGAAAAACGAACCGTGATCGAAGCCCTCGCCGCGCTCTACGACGCCGAGCATATAGCCGGCGCGCGCCAATCTCAGGAAAAGCAGGGATACGATCGCCCAATCTAAGGCGCGACCGTCGGCGCAGCCATTGATTCAAAGCTGCTCGAGCAGCCAAAGCTTCAAAACAATGGCGAAACGCCGGATATGACCGCGCGCGCTACTTTTAGTGACGATCGGATGGGGACGATGCTGTGACAGACCGCGACGCCGAATTTGCGGCCATAATCGAGGATCCAGTGCAGTTCGCTCGCGAGATGCTGCATCACGAGTTGTGGGAAACGCAGGCCGATATCCTGAGGGCTGTCGCGATTCCTCATTCGCAGACCGCTGTGAAAGCATGTCACTCTTCGAGCAAAACGTTCACTGCGGCAGAGGCAACGCTCTGGTTCCTCGCCTGCTTCGATGACGCTCTTGTGATCACGACGGCGCCGAAGTTTGAGCAGGTCGTGGATGAGTTGTGGGGGGAAATCCGTAAGGCCATCCGTACCAGCGATTATCCGTTCCCCGAACCGCTGATGACCAAGTTAGTGCTGAGTGACAAGCGGTATGCGGTCGGGCTGACGGCAAGAGAGGGCGTCAACATACAGGGCTATCATTCGCCGCATATGCTGATCATCGTGGACGAGGCGACGGGCATCACGGCCGACATCTGGGGTGGCATCGAGGGCGCGCGTGCCAGTGGCGATGTGCGGGTGTTGGCGCTGGGCAACCCGGACGGCAACGGCGGTCCATTCTATGAGGCGTTCACCTCGCAGCGTACACTCTGGAAAACGTTCACGATTGACGCATTGAAGACGCCAAACTTGGAGGGTCTCTCGTTGGAGACGATACTGGCGTTGAAGCGAGACTTGCCGCCGACCGATCCAATCTTTGCGTATTGTCCGGTCCGCCACTTGGTCTCGCGGCGCTGGGTCTATGAGGCACTAATCAAGTACGGTGACCAATCGCCTTACTGGCAGGGGCACGTGCGAGGCGAGTTCCCGACACAAGCCGAGGACGCGCTCATCTCGCTCAAATGGCTGGAGGCTGCGCGTGACGACTTTGTGCCGAAGGAGGGAGACAAACCCAAGAAGTTGATGGTCGGCATCGACGTGGCAGGCAGCGACGGCGGCGATGAGACGTTCGTCGTCGTGCGGCAGGGCGGCCAGATTGTCGCGGCGGGGGGATGGACGCTCCAAGACCCGCTTGGCGAAGTGAACCTGTTTCTGCGTCCGTTCAAGCATAGAATCGAGGAAGTGAACATCGACACGATCGGTGTCGGATTGAACTTCAAGCCGCGCCTCGAGGCGCTCGACTACCCCTGCAACGGCGTCAACGTGGGCGAAGCCACGGACAATCCCGATGAGTATTCAGGATTGAAGGCGCAACTCTATTGGCGGCTTCGGGAACTGTTTCAGCCGGCAGGGGATGCGGCGTGCGGTTACATACATGGGCTGACGGACGAATTGATGATTTCGCAGCTGGCCTCGATCCGTTGGAAGTCGAATCTGCACGGCAAGATCGTCATTGAATCGAAAGACGAGATGAAGAAGCGCGGGATCAAATCGCCGGATCGGGCAGAGGCTCTGATGCTGGCGTTCGCGGATCGCACGCCGGGCATCGCGCGTTATGTCCAGGAGCTTGCCGAGCAAGCGGCTGCGCGGAGGCTGGACCCGACGCTGCCGGAGCCGAAGCCGGATACGGCTTTGAGGGATATATACGAAGCCGAGCGCGCGAAGTTGCACTCAGGCGGCGACAACCCCTATGATGAAAGTACCGAGTCTGAAGCGCCGGCGGTGGAGCGCGACTATTCGAACATCTGCCAGAAGTGCAGATCGCCGATAAACGGAACGGCAACGCGGATCGGGGCGAAAGCCTGGCATGTCGATTGCTTCAGGAAGTGAGGGTCAAATGGGCGATCCAGAACTGAGGGCGAGCGACGTACTGCCTCTGCTTCTCGCAGTCGAAGCAGCGATGAAGAAGGTCGAAATGACAGACGAAGAGAAATGTCGCCTGATCGCGGAGTTTGAGGGCTACACCCACACGTACTTCAAAGACGGGATAACTATTCGATACAGCGCGCGATGTGTGGACTGCGGGTTTCCACATGAGCCGGGACATTGCGGTGAGTTGCCTGACTACCCGCACGACCTGAACGCGACGATGCGAGCGGCGCGGAAGCTGAATAGACTCGCGCTGATAGTGGACTCGACTGGGGACGCTTTCTTGCAGAACAGCAAAGGCGACGTGACGACCGGTCTGCAATCCTATCTCACAGACCCCGCTCGCGCCGCATTCGAGGCGCTGGCGGCGTACCTGGGAAGTAAGGAGCGAGAAAAATGATCAAGCGAGTGTACTGGCGTCAGCACAGATTATGCGCACAAGAGGTCAAATCGTTCCTTGAAGCGCGGCGATTCTCTGCTGTTGCGGATGACGAAGGAGACGAAAGCCCGGTCGGCGCTTTCGACGATGCCAAGAATACGGTGGATTGCTATCCAATCGGGATATTCCCGGCGATCGAAAGTAACCTTGTCGATATACGAACGGCATGCGGTCTTCCGATATCCCATCTGTTCTCTTGCGTGGCCAGCATACCTTTGGCTGACGCCGAAGATTACTACCCAAAGCAACCCCGTTAGACTCTCAAAATGAGGTAACGCCATGAACGCCGCTGACAGACGCAATCTGCTCGCCACGATAGATTGGGACCAAAGAGAAAAAGAGCTTCTGCAATTAGCGTTCATCGACGAATCGGAGCCTTACGAAGTCGATCGATGCGGAATTTTCTACGACGACAAGACCAAAGATTTCGTCGTAATGACCGCCACGGGTTGCTCCTGCTGGGATGGCGACTACGAAGAGGGGCATTTCGCTACCCTTGATGACGTGGAGAAATCGCTGCTAGGCGATTCGACCCGAACTTACAACCCGACGCTCAACGGCGCTGAACAGTTGATTAAGGAAGCGCGCCGGGCGTGGACCAAGCAGCGCGAAGCCGCGTCACCCCGTTAGACTCTCAAATCCCCTAGCCGCACAATTCCCTATGTGGCGGCAAGGCGGCGTTTACGGAAATCTCCTGCGACAGACGGGTCCGGTGGCGGCGGTACGATAACCGCGCTTGACCCGTCCGTCATGCTTGCCGTGCGTGGCGCAGTCCGCGACGAAATCAAATCCCTCAAATCTCCCGAAGGTAACTGGCTTGGCCCGGAGCAGCCGGTCAATGCCGTCTTCGACGACGCAGATCCCCGGCAATGGGATTATCCCGCCGGTTACAACATCAACTGGACGCCCCGGAAGTACGAGCCGTATTCGTTCCAGGAGCTTCAGTGGCTTGCCGATAACTTCGACCTGCTCCGCGAGGTGATCGAGCGCCGTAAGGGCGAGCTGATCAAACTCGACTGGGGGATAGGCGCGCGCGGAGAGGAAGAAGCGGACGAAGATGAAGTAGCCGAGGTCAAGGAATTTCTGCGATTCCCTGACCGAAACTTGGCGCGGCCCTGGCCGCTGTGGCTGCGGACCGTGCTTGAGGATCGGCTAGTCTGCGACTGCGCGACGGTTTACCCGCATCCGACCAAGAGCGGCGGCGTGTACTCGTTTGATATTATTTCGGGCCACACCGTCAACCCCCTGATAGACGAACTCGGCCGAATCCCAGACCCGCCAGATCCTGCATACCAGCAGGTCATTCGCGGTATCGTCTATGAGAACTTCACGAAGAATGAGCTGATCTACGCGCCCTTCAATGTGCGGCCGTACACGCCCATTTACGGATTCAGCCCGGTTCAACAGCTCGTACTGACCATCTCGATCGCGCTCAGGCTTCAGCAGCGCGACAACTACTATTACCAGTTCGGCACGATCCCTGACGCCCTGATCGGTGTCCCGGACAAGTGGACTGGGAAAGAGATAGCCCGCTTCCAAGCGTGGTTCGACGATACTTTCAGCGGCAATCTCCGCAAGCGCTCAGGCGGCGCAGTATTTGTGCCTGGCGCGATGAAGGAAGTCGCGATCAAGGATTACAAATTCACCAAGGATCAGTGGGAATGGCTGGCGCGCGTGATCTGCGCGGCCTATCACGTATCGCCGCAGCCGTACACCGGCCAAGTTAATAGAGCGACCGCCGAAACTGCGCAGGTCGAGCAGACCGAAGAGGGCCTCGAGCCGGATAAGATTTGGATCAAGGCGCTATTCGATACGATGCTCATCTACATGGGCAAGTCGCATCTGGAACTGGTCTGGACCGAGAACACGGATATTGACCCGCAGGAGCAGGCGACCTCAGATAAGTTGCAAGTGGAGAGCGGCGTGCGCACGGTCAATGAGATCAGGGTTCGCGATGGGTTGGAGCCGCAGGAAGGCGGCGACGACGCATTCGTCCTCGCGGGCAACCAGATCCTTCGTCTCAAGGACATCGAGGCGAACGCCGACATGGCGGCGCAGACGGCGGCAGCTACTCTTGAGGTCACCAAGAATCCACCGGCACCAGCGGCGCCGGCCGTCGGCACTCGGGCTAACGGTGCCGGGGCCTCAAAGCAGGGAGCACCAAAACGCAAACCCGCGGCGGCCGGCTCCGGTGGCGCTGGCAAGACGAAGAAGGCTTACAGCGAAGACCAGCCGCGCGATGAGCGCGGACGCTGGGAGGGCGGCGCGGCGTCTGAGGAAACAGCGGCGAAGGAACACACATTATCTGCAGGGAATGCGCGGGCAATGGGCGACCTAAACACAGCAGGGCGTCACGAAATGGCTGCCTTTCGTCATCAAACCGCTGCAAACAACTATCGTAACGCATTGTCGGGCCGCGAACACGAAGGCCCGATGGGAGACCGGAACGCGCGAGATGCGAAAAACTACGACGAGCAATATGGACTAGGGATGCACGCAAAGGTCGCCGGGTCGCGTGTTTATCGAATGGGCAAATATGTCGTACCAACGGACATCCTGTAAAACTCCGCACGCTTGCGCGGGTCGATCGTATCGGAAGGCCGCACGTAAATCTCCCGCAAGGGAGAATACCACTAGGGGCCCGGTCGACCCGATTTCACCGACAAAGAAGGCGGCTGGCAACGGCGTTCTTTGCAAGCACGGCGAAGATAACTGCCGGATTTGTAGTCCTGCGCGGGTTTACCGGATGGGCAAGTACGTCGTGCCGCAGGATATTTTATGAAATTGACGGTGACGCTACCCAAAGACGCGATTGGCTTCAAAGTTTATGCGGGGATCGATTATGGACCGCCCGTCGATATTCTTGGCATCCCCTTGCCAGCGGACTACAAAGTTGAGGAACCGCCTCCGCCAGTACTTGTCGCGACTGTCTATCTCGATGAGTGACCGATGGCGAAGCACAAGTCCCCGCACTGGTCGAAGAACCCCGTCGCTGTAAAGGCGGTAGAGAAGCTGACGGCCGCGATGAAGAAACTATTCAAGGAACAGCGCACAAAGATCGCTGCGCAGATCGCTGAGGCCTATGGCAGACGAAATCCCTCTGACTAATACGCCCGAGCAGGCGCAAGTCTTGGCCGAGACTGAGGCGCGGATCGCACTCCTGCCTGACGGCGGCTGGATGGTTCAGGTCCAGATGTGCGCCAAGAAGGGCAACAGGAAGATGCCGATCGCGGAGGCCGGCTTCCACTTCGTCAACCTCGAATTGGGCGAGCAATTCATTCAGCAGGCGCGCAAGTCTGCGCTCCAGGCGATCAAGGAGCAGCGCGTCCGCAACGAACGCATGCCGAAGGCCCGGCGGATTATATTGCCGAGAGGAACGCCGAAGGGCGAGTCAAGGATCGTAACGCCGTGATTGTCACATACGACCAAGCCAAGGTGCTACTTGAGGCGCACAAGAAACTCGTTGAGAGATTGATGACCCTGACGGATGCGCTTGCTGATGTCAGCTCAGCCTCAACGGAACTGACCGCAGCCGTGTTGGACGCCTGCCACAAGCAGGAGGACCACGAGGTCATATGACGGAGGCCGATTATCATGCGGTCGGGGTTATCGCTGAGCATATGCCGGAAGCCGATTATCGCGCGGATAATGTCATTCAGCTGCCCGCTCGCACAACGTGGGCGCTGCGCTATGGTCTGGTCGCGATAGTCACGGAGAAACGGGAACCTGAGGAGGAAGAGGAGATTGCGCCGGACGAGGTTCCGATATGTGCGTAATTCTGTTGGCCTTGGCACCGATGATCGTTGGTGGATTGATCTTGGCGGGCTATCTTGATCGACTTTAGCAAAAAAGAGCAGACCCCTGAGGAGACCAACGCTCTCATCGACGCGATCTTGATCGAGATCAATCTATCTGGTTTTGCTGTAGTCGCGCCGGCGGCTGCAAAGCTGATTGCCGAGGTTGCGGGCTCTAGCGGTAGGGCTGCTCTGCTCCAAGTCGGCATCGCCGAGGATACGGACATCGATCTCTTCAACGTTGTAAACGACTTCGCTGTGGACTTCGCTGACGCTCGAGGTGCCGAGCTCGTCGGCATGAAATACAACCAATGGGATGAGCTAGTCCCAAATCCGGACGCCGAATGGGCGATCACGGACGGCACGCGCGAATTGCTGCGCGGCCAAGTGCGCCAAGCGATTGAGGAAGGCTGGTCGACGAAGCAACTATCCAATGCTGTTCAGGAATCCTACGGTTTCAGCGATGCGCGGGCCGAGATGATCGGTCGTACCGAGATCGCGCGGGCGCAGGCGGCCGGGACGATGGAGGGATGGAAGGCGTCTGGGGTCTGTACGGGCAAGTTCTGGGTCTTAGGGAGCGAGCATGACATTGAGGACGACTGTGATTCGAATGTTGATGACGGCACGATCCCGCTAGACGAAGAGTTCAGCAGCGGCGACGAGTATGAGCCGGTTCACCCTAACTGCACTTGCTCGACGGGCGTGGAGACGGAGGACTGATTGAAGGCAACAGGATTGAGGCTGTGACGTCTGATCCGCTTGACCAGTCAACGTGGGGCCGGATGTGGGCGAGCGATCGCCTGCGTTACGGTCTGTGGCTGGCTAGAAAGAGCGCGTTGTTCCCTTTGGGTTCATTGCAGGAACGTTTGGGCGCGATTCAGGCGTTGCTTGAAAGGCGCGAGCAACCGCGCCAACGGTTCAGACCGCGACAGGAACATCGTCATCTTAATGCCGAGGAGACCTGAATCCGTGACTCTAGCCATAATAATCCCATTATTATTGCTGTGCGCACTTTGGCTGCTCGCCGACTTCGCGGTTAAAAACCCGCCGCCCAAGAATTGGAAGTTATGACCCTAGCGAGCGATCAGGCAGACATCTCCCTCCAGAAACCCGTCACGGCGACGCAAATAACCGCGCTCGGCGCTGAGTGGGATCATGAGCGGCAGGCGTATGTATTCCCTGATGGCTCAGCTGGCTGCTTCAGCAAGGAACAGCCGGTCATGAAAGCTGGACCGGCGTTCTCGCATTACCGCTTTGTGATAGTGGAATGATTGACGTATCCGAAGATGTTGGTGAGGTGCACCGATGAACAAACTCTCGAATATCGATGCTCGGAACAAGAATGGGATCACGTCATTTAACCCTTATGGCAGATCTTCGCCGAAGGCCCGGCGCATAAATCTAAACGGTTTTGACATCGTCGTTCAAGTTATTGTTCTAGCGATAATCTGGGGGATCAGTTTAGCCATTATCGGTTTATTGAAATAGTCTGACCCGCATCCGATCTTCGCCAATCAAGGCGACAAAACTGCAGAGGTGAAAAAGTATGGCCGACGAGAAAAAAGGCGACTCGGGCAATCAGGGCAACCAGGGTAATCAGGGCGACCAAGGCAAGCAGGGAGACTCGGGCAAACAAGGAGACCAGGGCAAGCAGGGGAATCAGGGCAACCAGGGTGCCCCGGGCAAGCAGGGTCCGGCCGGCCGCTGACCAAGCCTGATCGTTTCAACAAGGTGCACCCAGAGATGGGTGCGCCTGATTGGGAAATCAGGATGTGCCGGAATGATTGACGCCTCCGAAGTGAAAGCCGAACTCGCGAAGATTCGCGCGTTGTCGCGTCAGGCGAAGGCCGCGTTCGCGCAGCTACAGCAAGTTGTGATCGACGACATCAGCAAGACGGGGGATTCCCGGACGCGGAACCTGATGAGGATGCTTTCGGAGTTCAAGTTGTGAGCGAACCTAACACCATCCCCCTTCCCCCTTCGGTGCTCGCCAAGCTGCGCGCGCTGAGTCCGCGCTTCTTCGGCCGCGTGACGTTGATCTACGAGAACGGCTCGGTAGTCAGGGTGGAGACCGTCGAGAGTACGTTAGTGGGAGTCTCCGCGCTTGGTGGTTCGTCGTTCAGGAAGGACGGATGAATCTACGTCCAATGATACCGCGTCCGGGAATGACGATTAATGAAGGCGGCGGTTGGGTACCGTGGGTCATCCTCGCGCTGATGGTTTCCGTCCTTGCCCTGACGTTTACGTTCTCATGGGCGCAGGCGATGCCAGATCGCAAACTTACACCGGGCGCAACCAGCAATCTCACGGCGAAGCAACTCTGCGATCCGAAGTTTCATACCAGCACGGTCAGGAAGGTGCCGCCGGGCGAAAAGAAATCTGTTTGCCGAGCATACGGCATTATGAGTGGCTGTCCCGGTCCGAAGTGGGAACTCGACCATGATTGCTCCATCGAAATCGGCGGGAGTAATGACGCGACGAATTTATGGCCGCAACCGATCGCGGAGGCTCGTCGTAAAGACGTGCTGGAGAACAGCCTTCATAAGGAAGTGTGCACTGGGAAAATAACCCTTCTCGAGGCGCAGCAATGCATCGTGCGGAATTGGGTTCAATGTTATCAAAAACACATCGGCGCGCTGTAGGAATGGGGCATGCCTAAGAAAACAAGCCCGGTAAAGAACAGGGGCATCGCAGCGGATAAGCACGCGCGCAGGCGGGCTGAGGCTGAGGAACGCAACGCAAGGACGCTGCCTGAGAACCGCAGACAGGCGCGGCTCGAAGCAATGAAACTCGCGGGCAAGGAAATCGACTGGGGCAAGCCGGTCGGCAAGGAAGTCTGGTAAATGCCCGGCTGGGCCGAGACTGGGGTGCTCAAAGTGATTGCTTTAGAGGATTCGTACTCGGAGAAAACTAGGCGCACTCGGATCCGGTGCAGGACGTTCTTGCTTGCCTTGTTGATAGCGGCATGCGCATTGGTCGCCGGCACTTACATCAACGCGCGATATACCAGCTTCACGGTATCGCTGGACAGGGCCAATTCAGAGACACCAAATCAGGAACGGGGCGGTATCTGAATGCTGTCCATTGATACCCCTGGGCTGGTTTTGCTGGCAACTTTCGGGGCCTTTTGCGCCGTGGCTTTGCTGGCAACTTTTTGCGCTGTTTGGGCATTGGCCCTGCGTTCGAGCTGGAAGCGAATGAAGGACAGGAAACATCGTCATCTTAATGCCGCTCATGATGCCTCCGACAAAAGCAGGCGTTGTATTCAAGATCTACAATACTACCTGGGGCTGAAGCCGTGACCCTAGCCATTGCGAGCTGGAAACACCAAAGCCAGTTACCCCCCGCTGAGAACAAATTTCATCTTGGCAATGGTGACGACGGCAAGCATTATTGGTTGACTCCGCCAGCCCTCTATACCGCCCTAGATGCCGAGTTCCATTTCACTTTTGATCCGTGCCCATACCCGCTACCGGATGGTTTTGATGGGTTGACTTGTGATTGGGGAGCCTCGAATTACGTCAACCCGCCGTTCGGGTCAATTATCCACCTGGGTAAGAAAAAAGGTCCGACTGCGTGGGTGCGTAAAGCCATCGCGGAATCTCAAAAAGGGAAGTTGGTGGTGCTGGTTTATCCAGTCGATAAGTGGGTGCTGATGATTCTCTCCGCTATCGTGACAAAGGTGCGGAACCTTGGCGACGTTCGTTGGCTCTCCATAGAAGACGGCCAAGCTGGGAAGGGTACGGGGCGGCACATCGCAGCTTTTATTTTGGAGCCAAGGCATGGAGGCTAGACGCGCGCCGAGGGTCAATTTCGCGGAGTTTGCGCGTGAACATCGACCGCATCATGCGACTGTCTGCCGCGTATGCGCGCATCGGTGGCGTCGGGAGATAGACGAGGCGATCACGGGCGGCAACGGGATCGTTAGTATATTCCAGTGGCTGAGGCAGGAGGGAGATGAAGAAACCACAAAACCGCAGCTCGACTACCACAAGCGCGCCCAACACCACCTTCAAGCAGTACCGGAAGGAAAACGAGCAGGTAGAGGAACTCCGCCGCACCGCTGAGACGCTGTCGCGGCAGCTTTCGAAGGCGAAATTTCAATTAGCCGATGTCAGCCGGCTCAAGTCCGATAACGAGGCGTTACAAAGCCGCGTTGATCTTCTTGAGCGCATAGATTGTATCGTGCCCGAGCCGCCGAAGTGGACGCAGCCTAAAGCGAGCAAGGGGGCGCTGCATCAGGGTATGCCGAGCTTGCTGCTCTCTGACTCCCATTGGGACGAGATCGTAAAACTGGAAGAGGTTGAAGGCGTTAACAAGTATGACCGCGAGATCGCGATTCTGCGGCTCAAGAAAACTTTGTCTGGCACCATTGATGTGTTGCGGAACTACTTCTCCGGGCTGAAGTATGAAGGCATGACGCTCCTACTCGGAGGCGACCACTTCAGCGGAAATATCCATGAGGAGCTTCAACAGACGAATGAGGACACAATTTATGGCTCGCTTGACTTTTGGTCAGACCAACTTGCTGCATTCATCGGGTCGCTGGCCGATGAATTTGGAAAGTTGCACATCGCCGGCGTGGTCGGAAATCATGGACGCAATACGCGCAAACCTCGCGCGAAACTTCGGGTGCGAGATAACCTTGATTGGCTTCTCTTCCGAATTGTTGCGCGAGCGTTTAAAGACGATCCCCGCATAACTTGGCAAATCCCTGAGTCGGCCGATTGTAACGTAAAACTTTACAACACGACTTACCGGCTGACGCATGGCGATCAGTTCCGTGGCGGCAGTGGCATCGCCGGGATGCTATCGCCGTTGATGCTTGGTTCGTATCGCAAGACTCGGCGCCAGATGACTCTCAAGAACCTGTTTGAATGGCTGGTAATTTGTCACTGGCATCAATACTGGGTAGGCAAGGGGATTATCGTCAACGGGTCGCTGAAGGGGTACGACGAATATTCCTATCTAAGTAATTTCGACTTTGAACGTCCGACGCAGGCTGTGTGGGTTACGACGCCCGAGAACGGGATGACTTTCCCTGCCGGGATTTTCGCAGACGATCGCTGCGCCGAAGGTTGGTAGTGAGCCATGTGCCGCAAGCCGGGCACCTGCGTGCTCTGCGCGCTGGCTCTCCTTGATTGCGCTGTGTGTGGGTTTTGCAACGATGAAGAATTTGGATTTGCTGTTCAAGCATGTTCCTTTAGCGGCCGAAACGATACGCGAAGTCATCAGGAACGGAGAGGACAACCACCCGCTGTTCTCCTGGGTGCCGCTGGGTGTTGCGGGTAACATGGCGCACTTTTCTAAACACATGGAACTGCACGCACGCGGCGATACGACCGAGGACCATCTCGCTCATGCTGCGTGCCGACTGCTGATGGCCCTGGAATTGAGGGAACGGAGCAACAAGCGATGATCGGCTCGCAATGGCACGGAATTATCGCACGCGCATGGGTTCTCCGCGCCACGCTCGGGTCGGGGTACGGCATCGAGCTCAATATCCCCCGCATGACGATGGATGTTTTGGTGCCAGACGAGGACGCCGCGCGCCGCGCGCGGAACAGGGTCGCGCTGCCGCCGCGCCCAGCCGAAGTATGCAAAAGATGCATGACCTGCGGCCGGTTGCGAGCGAATCATTTCTATTTCTGTATAGAACGTTTGCAACGATGAAAACACGCTACGCCCGCCAGAAGACACCTACTGGGCCGCTCAAATGCTGTATCGTGACGCGCGGGTGCTCAGCGCCGTGTCCCGTTGCGTGCGCGGACTTCCAGCAGCAGGCGGATCGCGTTCCGTTCTGCCGCATGTGCTGGCACTGCGGACATCTGTTGGAATGTCACGCCAGCACGGGAATGATCGACGTGCCTAAAGTATCAGATTTCAATACTTTCCGTGAGTAAGAACTTCGGCAATATGAGCTGGCGCGGAGAGGGATCTGGGATGCTACTGTTCCTGATCGCTGCGGCGTTGTTGGTCGTGGTTCTCGGCTACGTCGGGCGATGAGGGCTTGACTGTGAAATCGCCAAGCCGCAAATTTAATGCTAATGATTCTTTTTGTGACGAAAACAGGTTTGATCAACAAAGGTGACCGTGCTCTTCTCTAACTAAACCTCCAAGGGTATCAAAGTACTTGAGCCCGGACGTGACGCCAGACGGCGTTGCTCCGGGCTTTTTGTTTATGGGTGAACCAAAAGAACAACTGCTGATGGAGAAAGACGCGAGCAATCGCTTCGCGCTCTACACGCCCATCCAGAAGGTCGAGCCACAGGGCGACGGGTCTCTGCTCGTCTCGGGCTGGGGTTCCGTTTCCAACTACATCGATAGCCAGGGCGACTTCCCGGATCCCGATGCTCTCAAGAGCGCGGCGATCGATTGGGGCACGCACTGGGGAAACATCCGGCTCCAGCATGACGCAGGCAAGCCGATCGGTAGCGCGCGCAAGGCAGACCACCCGGGCGCCGAGATCTCCATCAGGAAGCATCCCGATACCGGCTCAGACTCGCTCTGGCTTGTGTCTCATATCGTCGACGCTGACGGGATCAGCAAAGTCAAATCCGGCACGCTCAAGGGCTACAGCATGGGCGGCATGATCAATCCCGGCGGCCGCGTGCTGGGCGAGCTGGACGGCAAGCAAGCCTATTGTCTCAAGGATTTTACAATCGACGAGGTTAGCTTGGTGGACAAACCAGCCTGCAATCTCGCAACCGTTGAACACGTCAGTTTGGCAAAGCGGGACATCATGCCGCTCGATATCGCGGCGAGTCCGGCGACGACAACCGCTACGGAAACTAACGGCATATTTGGACTCGACCAGTTCATTGACGAAGCCAAGCCCGAAGAGAAAGGCACAATTCTCAAGTTCATGGCGCGGCTGTTTGGCAAGGTGAACTCTGTGTTGACGGCAGCCAAGGCGGATGACGTACCCACCGTCAAGGAAGAACGCAAGCCGATTACCGGTGAGCAGCTCCAGAAGGATCTCTACGCGGTCGGGCATGTCGCGCACTGCGTTGCGCGCTTGGATGAACTTGTATGGTCGGGCAAGTGGGAATCGTTCGCCGAAGGTGACGAAAGTTCAATCCCCGGCCGGCTCGCGGCGGCGCGGGATCAACTAGGCGAAATTTTAGTCGCGATGGTCGAAGAGGAAGTCTCCGAACTCAGCGACGGAACCGAAGATCAGGGGGAAGTGACAATGGCTCTAACTGCAAAGGCGGCGGAATTGCTCGCCAGTATCAATGGCGGCGTCGAAAAGAACGCCAGTGGCGTCGAAAAGGCAGCGGCTGAAAAAGTCGAGAAGGCCGGCAGGGTTATGTCAGCGGCCATGAAAGGCCAGCTGTCGAAGGCCGCTGGTCATCTGACGAAAGCCCAGGACGCTACCGACAAAATCGGAGACGCACTGAAGGCGGGAAAGCCGGATGAGGCGTCGGATCATCTGTCCAATCTGGAAGCCCATCACGGCGCTATCGAGAAGTGCCACGGCGCCATGCAGAAGATGGCCGGCGAGACGAGCGAAGAGCCGGATAAGGTTGATGGCAGTATCGACGAAGTTGGCACGCTCGAGGGCAAGAGCGCGAAGCTCGGCGACATGATCAAAGCCGCTGTGGTGTCGAGTATCGAGCCGCTGCAGAAGCAGTTGACTGAAGTGACGACCGCCAACGCCAAGCTGCAGGCCGAGAACGAGACGCTCAAGGCCGTCAACAAGGCTCTGGGTGACCAGCCGGCGACTCCGAAGGCGCGCATTTTCGCGGTACGCCCCGGAGTGAACGCAGACGAGATCAATAAAGGTGCAGCGCCCGAGGGAACCCGGCTCGAGGACATCGATCCGAAAGACCCCAAGGCGGCACAGAAGGCGATAGTCGCGCAGCTTCGCAAAGGCGGGCAGAGCGTGCTGAGCCGGAAGTTCAACGGGTCTGCGGTGCCTGGCGGAATCTAACTAACAAACAGGGTATCGAAAGAATCGAGCCCGGAATGGCTCCGCGAAAGCGGACGCTGTTTCGGGCTTTTTAATTCAAGAGGGGAATGGAGGAAGAGGCGGTGGGAAACTTAGCACAGGACGCAATTCACGATCTAATGGAGAACCCGGATTTCCGGGCGGGTATCGGGGCCATGATGAAAGCTGACTCCTTGACGACTGGCGTCAATGGTCAGCAGCTTGTCTGGTACGACCTCGAGCCGACCGTCAAGTTCCTCTATCCCTACGGCGCCGAGTACACCCCGCTCATTCTGGGTGACGTGAGCCGAGGGATTCCTGCACTCCCGCGCGTACCGGCACACGGCGGCACGGCGACTCACTGGAAGACCATCACAAAGATCAATTCCGGGAACGTGACCGGAGGCGTCGAGCGCGGAAAGCGCGGCGGCACGATCGCGATTGATTCGAACGATATGAGCGCCCCGTTCGTCGGGATGGGACTCGAAGCCTCGTGTGACTTCGAAGCCCGTTACGAAAACGGAGAGCTGGATCCGGAGAACATCGCGATTGCGTCACAGTCCGCACTGCGCTCGTTGATCATCTACGAGGAACGCGCGCTGATTTTCGGCAATTCGAGCGTGGCCCTAGGTACGACTCCTACGCCGACCGTCAGCGATGGTGCCAGCTCGGGCGGCACGATGACTACGGTTACCACGCTATACGTCGTCTGCGTTGCGCTGACTGGCGAAGGCTACACCATAGGGTCAGTTGCTAATGGAGTGGTCACAACCACAGCGCGCACTAACGCAGATGGGTCTAGCACAACCATAAAGAGCGGCGCTGCACAGAAATCAGCAGAAGGTTCCGGCGGTCTCACCTCAAGCCATACCATGCTCGCATCGGTGACGCCGGTATCCGGCGCGGTTGCGTACGCTTGGTATTGGGGCACGACAGGGGCTGAGCATCTGGGCGCGATCACGACAGTCAACAGCATCGAGATCAAGGCGGACGCGGCGGGCGCACAGATAATCACTGCGCTGCCTTCGGCGGACAACTCGAGGAACACGCTGGTTCCGGACGGCATCATCAGTCAGATGCTGGGTTCGACCTTCGGTGCAGCCAGCAATTCCTACGTCAAGAACATGGCGACTGGCTCAGGCCAGGGCGTCGTGACCGGAAAGATCGGAATCGGCACCGGGCTGACGACCGATAGCAACGGTGGAATCGTCGAGTTCGATGCGGCCTTTATGGATCGCTACAACAACTATCGGCTGGGCTTCGACCGGATCCTGTGCAACCCGCAGGAAGCCATCAACATCAACATCCATGCGCTGAACGGGTCCAGCTCTGCTATGACCTCGCTGTTCCGGTTCAACTACGACGCGCCCGACAAGGGCTTCGTCGCCGGCCGGCGCGTGATTGCGTATCACAACAAGTTCACGGGCAAGGATCTGGACATCGTAGTCCATCCGTTCGTTCCGCCTGGCACGATCATTTTCTGGTCGGATCGGGTGCCGTACACCTTGAGCAACGTGGCGAACATCCTGCAGGCGAAAGTTAGGCAGGGGTACTACCAGATCGAGTGGCCTCTGTCGACTCGTCAGTACCAGTTCGGCGTGTACGTGGACGAGGCGTTCGAAAACTACTTCACTCCGGCATTCGGGATCATCCAGAATATCGGAAACATCTAACAGGACGTAGATAACTGAAATCAGGGCCGGTTGGCCGAAAGCCGGCTGGCCCTTTTTCTTAAAGAGGGAATGAAAATGAAACGAACACTTCGCGCGCTACTCACGGTCCTTCTTCTGGTGGGGGTTTCCACGTCGGCTTGGGCCTTGTCGGTAAAGATGAGGCTGTCCACTGGCGATACAACCCCGAACGCCTTACAGGTGCGCGGCGTTGAGGGAACTTTGATACCTGATTCGACCGGCGCAGTTACTGTCACTGACGCAAAGACCCTCAAGGATTTGATGGATGCCGGTTGGGAGCCCGTGGCCGGTTCGGCCTCGGTGGACGCACTGACCGTTATTAACACCCTGACTGTCACTAACACCCTAGCCAACAAATGCAGCGGCCAGGTGGCCACTGTTGGCGGAACGATTGTAGTTAAGGCTCCTTGCGCAGCGGCCTACACATACTGTGGCGCTTCTATTGGACAAGCGCCCGTTGTTGCGGGCAACGTGCCGGGCTGCGTCGTCACTTCGACCGCGACTACCGCCCCGACTTCAACAGCAACGGTAGGCGGCACGCCCATTGCGACCACAACTGCCACGACCGCTGCCGGTTTCGGAATTAGCGTCGCGACCGCAGCACTGGGCGCAACTGAATCGGTGAACTATTGGGGCGGCCCACAATAATACGCCTGCTGGCGGGATTCTTGTTGCTGGATTTTGTAGTCGGAGCGGTAGAGATGATCGACGCCATGCCTAGATTCACAGGGACATATGCGAACGGCACGATCAGCTTCAAACCGCAATGCAAGGGACTCGCGATGCACTTACTCGACGCAAATCATCAACGCCCAGACCAGCCAATGGCTAACAACGTCTTTCAGTCGATCAAGTGGAGAATCGAGGCCTGCAATGCGGCTTACTAGCTGGCACGTGTTTAGCGGCACGCTGGTTGCCTACTTGCTGACGAGCTTCCCGGCTTCGCCTTTTAACGCACACGTCTATCAAGCTGCAGCGTTCTTGCATGGGCATTTCTATCTGTGGAACAGCAATTTGCACGAAGTGATCGCAGTTGGTAATCGAGCGTACATCGTGGACCATGGCCTTCTCGGCGGGTTGTTAATGATACCGAGTGTGTTGATTCAGGGTTTACAGGCGAGCGAAGGGCTCATGTGTATCCTGTTGGGCGCAATAGGCGTGGCGCTGGCCTATCGCCTGACCAGCAATCTCTGGCTTACCGTCTTTCTGGCATTCGGTACGATCTACTGGTACGAAAGCATCCTCGGGGCCCAGTGGGGCTTCTGCTTAGTGCTCAGCACAATCCCAACCTTACTGGCACTGATTGCGCTGAAAGAGCGCTGGTCGCCGTATCTGGTCGGGCTGTTTGCGGGCCTCGCGTTTCTCTCTCGCGGCGATTTGGCGCTCGCATGGCCGGTGTACCTATGCTTAATCGACTAAAGCTATGTGCGGGCATAGTACCGGCGATTGCGGTCTATCTCTGGTACGCACATGAGCGTTTCGGTGGCTGGATAGACACAGCATTGTCCCGTTGGTATCTGGTTGATCCAGCCGGGTTGCGGGCGCATCCTGCTCTTGGCCCGTTCTCGCTCCATTACTTTTCCGTGAATTTCTGGACGGTGATGTTCGCGCCGCCGCAGTGGATTCCGCGATTTCCTTTCTTCACGCCCCATTTGTACGGACAGGCTATCTGGACGGTGTCGCCGGCTTTCATTCTTGCCCTGATGGCTCCGTGGAACTTGAAAGAAACGTGGCTGTATTGGCTCGCGTTTGCGCTAGTACTCGGCCCCGCGATGCTTGTCTACAACAATGGTCAAGAGCAGTTCGGCTTTCGCTACGCCATCATGACATATCCGTTCCTGCTCCTGCTCATGGCAAGGGGTTGGGCGAACTCGCAGTTGGATAGGAGCTTAGTCGTTGCGTCAATCATCCTCACCACCTTGGGAATCCAAGGGTTGAGGTATCAATCATAAAAGGAGCTTAAGGAGACTTCAAATGGCAGATATGGTGGAACTGGTATTCGTGGATAGGGACGACAAGGGTCAGATTACTGGCAAGCCCTACGGCGGCAAGGATGTCGGCCTCGACGGCGCGCAGTACGCGGTCGTAAACAGCCGCGTCAAGGTGCCCGAGCATCTGGCGCATCGGCTCGAGGCTCACGGTTTCGTGTCGCTGGCTAGGCACACCGCTGCGGTCGTTCAATCGGCGGCAGATGAGGCGACTGCGAGGAACAGGGCCGACTTGGTGGCGAAGTATCACGCCGAGGGGCCCAATACGCTGCACGGTGATACGCCCGAGGCGAGGCTGGCCAGACAGGATGCGACTCGCGATGCGGCCCGCGATGCAACCTTTGACGCGACCCGCGCTGATGCGCGCGGCGACGCGACCCGTGATGCGGCCCGCGCAGCGACCCTCAACAAGATCTTCGATGAGAACAACCTGCGCGACGCGAACCGCCCCTACGACCCGAACGATCCCGAACAGGACGCGAAGGATGTGGCCTTCGACGCGAACCGCGTTGCGGCCCGCGCCGGGACCCTCGATGCTAACAAGCAGGCCAACGAAAACGCGGACTATGCAGCGAACTATAGTGCCGAAGGACGATTCTCTGCGGCGCGTGGCGATGCCAGACAGGAGTATCACCCCGACGGATCCCCTGCGCGGTATGGCGACGCCGCGAACCGTAACGCGGCCGACGATAAGATCTTCCAAGAGACCCACACCGCAGATGCGAAGCAGGTCAGGAAGGACGTGTCCGACGATGCGACCAGACAGGGCCGGCCGCTGACCCAGGAGGAAGAGAGGAATGCGAATATTCGACAGGATAATCGACCTGTTCAGGGGCCCGCTGCAAGTGACGCTGCCCGGAGAGCCGCCGAGCAATCTATGGGCCCAGCCCGAGACGCTAACGCCAGAGCCGAAGCCGATCGAAGAGCCAAAGCAGCTCAAGCCGACGCCGATAAAAAGCGGGCGAAAGAAATCGCCAAAGCGAAGGCAGACGAGGCCAAGGGCTAGGTAGCATTTGAATGCCGAGCAATCCTACCGCTGGCGATCCGAGCGATCTAGTTGGGCTGTCCGACCTGAAAGTATGGATGGACATAACCACCCTGACGGCGGATGCGGTCCTGCAAGGCCTGATCACCCGCACCAGCCGCTCGATTACGCAATGGCTGAGCCGCACGTTGATGGCGACGGCCTATACAGAGGTCCGCAACGGCGAAGGCCGGAGGGCGCTTCATTTCCTGAATCCGCCAGCGTTCGCCGTGAACTCCTTGGTGATCGATACGGCGACTGTAACGCTGGCGCCGACATCTCTGGGATCTGGTTATCTATTCGACCCCGAGGCCGTCTATGTGCAGGGCTGGCCGGCTGTGGGGCCGAGTCAGTCGTTCAGCTTCGGGCCGATGAATTTCCCGCGGGGGCATCAGAACGTATTTCTGATGTATTCGGCGGGATACGCGATGCCGAACCAAGGCACGGCGGACTGGGTGACGGGGATAACGACTTTGCTGGGCGCAACACTCCTGCCAACGACGAACAACGCCGGAGGCTTTATCTACGTCTGCACCCGAGCAGGAACGACTGCGGGCTCAAGGCCGAGCGTGTTCAATCAGGCACCAGGGGGCCAGACAGCAGATGGTCCAGTGATCTGGACGAGTCTGGGTGTGACCGCGCTTCCGGCATTCGTGCCGGCCGACCTGACGCAAGCCTGCATGGATTGGTGCTTCTATCGTTATCTGGGGCGCAAGCACGTCGGCGAGAAGTCGGCGGCGGTCTCAGGCGCCATGACGGTCAGCTATGTCACAGGGATGCCGCCTGACGTGGAAGAGATTTTACAGCAGCATAAGAGCTACGTGCCGGTGACGCGATGAGCATCGAGGTAGTCGTAGTTGGCGATACTGAGTTCAAGGCGCGGATCGACCGCATGCCGGCGGCGGTTCACGACAGCCTTGTGCGCCGGATTTCCAAGCTCAGCATCGATCTGCAAATGAAGGTCCGCAACGAGAAACTGAGCGGGCAGGTGCTGAAGAATCGCACCAATAAACTGCGCGATTCGATAAACGAATATGTGACGGACGAGGGGACCATCATCACTGGCGTTGTCGGCTCAGATACCAGCAAAGCCAAATATGGTCATGCGCACGAATACGGCTTCCAGGGCGTGGTTCAAGTACCTGCGCACGTCCGGCATATCACCCAAGCCTTCGGGCGGCCGATAGCGCCGACCGAGGTAAACGTCAGCGCCCATTCCATGAAGATGAACCTGCCTGAGCGTTCCTTCCTGCGTTCATCGCTGCATGAAATGGAAGGTGCAATCACAGAAGGGCTCACGGAGGCTGTAGGCGAGGCCATCGCATGACCTCGTCGCGCGAAACCATCTATGCGGCTCTCTTTGCACAATTCGCCAGCCTCAGCGGTATCAATAAGGCTACGCGGCGATTGCAGGAGTACAGCCAGGTCGGCATCGAGAGCGAGCCGGCCCTGTTCATGCTCCAGCGCCGCGAGATCGCGCATAAGCTCACCGGCGTGCCAACGAAATGGACGCTCAACGTCGAGCTCTACATCTACGTCAACACGGGGAACGATCTCGACAATACGATCCCCGCTCAGGTCATCAATCCGATCATGGACACGCTCGAAGCGGCCCTCGAGCCGAGCAGCGGGACCTTCTATCAGACGCTCGGGACATTGGGTGTCACGGAGGCGCGCATCAGCGGCCCCGTCGAGATTGTCGAAGGCGTCAAGGGCGCAGAAGCAGAGGTCATGATTCCAATCGAGGTTATCGTCACATGAACAAGGAAGAATTACACGCGATTGTCGAGGAAGTCTGGCGCCGCAAGGTATCAATGGCGTCTATGTCTACCGAACAGCTCAATTCCCTCGTTGCGTTCAAAGAGGAAATGCACCGGGAGATAGATGCGCTCGAGGACGAGGACAAAGCCAGCGCAACACCGGAAGTGCGCTTCCACGATATCCGGGCTGAAGCGGATCCAATTATTGAGCCGCGCGGCAGAAAGGACGAGAATGAGTAGCGACTAGCACATAGGGGTATCGAAAGGATCGAGCCCGGTCTGAGGCGGCGAGAGCCGCCCGGCCGGGCTTTTTACGTTTGAAGAGATCGAGGAGGAAAATATCATGGCCGTATATCTGTTCGGAAGTGGGATACTTTGGGTCACGCCGCTGGTGGACGCGACCGGTACTACGATTACGGCGCCGACCCCGCAACGCCTCGGCGCACTCCAGGATATGGCGATCTCCATCGATTTGCCAACCAAAGAACTGTACGGCACCAATTATTTCCCTTTGGCCGTCGGACGCGGCACCGGGAAGGTGGGGGTCAAAACCAAGTTCGCGCAGGTCAATATGGGCGTGCTCAACTCGCTCTATTTCGCCGAGCCGACATCGCCGGTTGTAGGCGGAGCCACACAGCTGCTGATCGTGAACGACGAGGCGGCGACAGCTTCCACCAGCACATTTACGATCTCGAAGGCGGCTAACTGCTCCTCAGGCAATCCGCTGGTCGATCTTGGCGTAAGATGGGCCAGCGGTGCGAACGCCGGGCAAGCCTTCAAGAAGGTGGCGACACCTACGCTCACGGGAACATACTCGGTCGTGTTAACTACGGGCGTTTATACTCTCTCGGGAACCGACGCAAGCGCCAAGGTAGTCGTCGACTACGGCTATTCGATCAATGCGGGCACGGCGCTGTCAATCCAGATGGGGAACCATGCGCTCGGCGTATCGCCGAGTTTCCAGGCGTTCGGGAAGGTTCAGTGGGGCGCAGGCGCCCTGCAGTTCCAGTTCAACAACTGCGTATCGTCCAAGTTCTCGATACCGACCAAACTGGATGGGTTCGTCATCACTGAGCTCGACTTCGATTGCTTCGTGGACAATAGCGGAAATCTTGGCATATTGACCAGCTCTGAGTTCTAGTTCGGGGCGGCTGCGGAAGTGGGGAGATGGGTCGGGTGGCGAAAGCTGCCCGGCCCGTCGTGCTTCCGTTCGCGCATGGATTGGGGTACAATTGCGTTGTCATCGGGACGCCATCGGCTGCCTCGGTAGCAGCAGCGGTACAGCCTAGGCCCGCCAGGGTACAGTCGAGACCGTGAGCGTAAGGGATTGCTGAGTCACCCCACCGATAGACTGATTCAGCCTTAACGCGCCTCCGGGCGCGTTTTGCATTCCGCTGGTGTAGCTCAATGGCAGAGCAGCGGTTTCGTAAACCGCCGACGCGGGTTCGATTCCCGACTCCAGCTCCATCCCAATAGACTCTCAAATCGCTAAGCCGCAGAATTTGTATCGTGGGCGGGCTAGTTGTGCGGTGGATACGCGGCGGCTTCGAGCTTCTCGGCGAACTCTTCGAGAAGATTCGCAGCTTCGCGGCATCGATCTGGGGCGAAAGCCTGAGCAAGCCTCGGGGCCGCGTCATACAGATAGGCCTCCAGCACCGTCCGCTTCGACGGCTCAGCCAGGCGGCGCAGAATCGCTGCCGCCTCGCGCAAAACGGCCGCATCCTCGAGTCGCTTAACGTCCACGCTCTCAAAACCTAGCACATAAACGAAAGGAGAGGGAGAAACCCGTCCCATGAATCTAACCCCGCGAAACCCGCTGATTGAGGGCGTCACCGTCACGATCAACGGGCAGGCGTATATCGTCGCTCCATTCAACATAAAGCGCAGCAAGGACACTGGCCAAGACCGCGCCGCGCTTCGGGCTGCGACAAGCCTCGACAGCGCGGAAGCAATAGGGGCGATGGTCCATATCGCCGGCGTAGCATTGCGCGCGAATTATCCCGACCTGACCGACGAGAGCCTCGAGGAAGAGCTGAAACTTGACGATCTCAGCACGATTCTGCGCGCACTTGGCAAAGCAAACAATGGCGGTGAAGAAGAGTCGGGGGAACCGGCCGGGACGGCGAGCGCGGAGACGCTGGCCCCGCCGACTGGGACCGCCTGATAGCCGAATTTTGCGTGGTGTTTGGATGGACTTGGGAATATTGCGAAAAAGACCTGCTCATGCCGCAGATCCGTGCGCTATCGAAGTATCTGAGCGCGCATCCGCCGTTGCATCTGGTAGCAGCGGCCTTCGCCGGCGTGAAGCCGCAGCGGGAGCCCGAACAGACCAATCTTCAGTTATTCAGCGATTTCGGTGCGGCGGGCGGGACGGTGAAGGGTTAGCGGCGATTGTTTGGTCGAACGCCCGATCGATTTCTTCGTCACGCGAATCGCGGGGGACTCTCGCGAGAATATCGAGCATGCGACGTTGCGCGGTACAGGACATCCCATCGAGCAGCATCGTGCTGTGCCAACTCAATGTGCCCCAGACTCCATTCTCAAGGAGAGTCGATTGGCGAGCGCATTCAGCCGCGCTAACGGTCGTAGTGCCAGACGATGCGACGGGAATCCGATGAGCATAAACGGCACCGATAACAAACGCGAATACCCCCAGAGCGGCCCATGCAAACGCTCTTTCTCCTCTCGTCCTAACTGGGGATTGGCTTTTCACAATTCTACGCATACGCCTTTCGCGGTGCCAGTGCAAACAATAGACCTTCGCCTTTGTTTCGGGAGCACGTAATGGCCACCGACAGCACAATCCAAGTCCGGATTATCGCCGAGGCCGCCAGCCTTAAATCTGGAATGGCAGAAGCCGCCGCTGCGGTTACTCAATTCTCTGCCCAAGTCGGGGTTTCGACCGAGAGCGCAGCTCAGGCAGTTCTTACTTCTACTTATCAGATGACTCAGGGTGCAGCGGCTGCAGCAGCGAGCATCGGTACCGCGATGGCGTCTATCGGCGCTTCTATGGCTGCTGTCGCCCCAAGTCTAGCCGGAGCAAATGCGGCAGTCGTTGGTCTTCGAGCATCATTCGAGGCTCTTCAAAACGTGGCGATCATTGCCGTCTTGCTTGAAGTCGCAAACAAGCTCCGGGAGGTTGTCGCCGGCGTCAATGAGAGCGAGGTTGCCCTTCTCCACATGAGCGAACGCACGGGAGTCTCCATCAGCGATCTGCATGGCATGTCTACTGCGTTTGAAGCGACCGGCGCGAGCGCCAGTTCCTTCGAGCGCGCGATGCGCATGATCGAGATGCGGCTTCAGAGCGCGGCGATGGGCAGCGCGTCTGCCCGGGATAAATTCGCCGCTCTTGGCATAAACTGGCAGACTCTGCGCGGACTCGCGCCTGAAGAAGTATTTTTCAAGGTTGCTGACGCTGTCTCGAACATGAAGGACAGTACGGAGAAGGCAGAGGCGATAATTGGTTTGCTCGGCGCGCGCTTTGGCACGCAACTCATTCCGGCTCTAAACCTTGGATCTGCTGGACTGCGTCAAATCATCGAGGACGAGAACAAACTCAATCCGATTACACAACAAGCCGCAGAAGAGTCCAACAAGCTGCACGTCCAATGGCTCGCATTAGGCGAGGGCGCAAATTCGCTGGCGCGCGCAATGAGCCATGAGTTACGGGCCGCGCTCGGCGAAGTCTACACGGAGGTGCTCGGTCTCGGAGCTGCCGTCATCCAGCTCAAGGTTTTTTTCAGTGAATTAAGTCTGAGCAGTTTTGATTTTGGTATCACTAAGGCGCTCAAGGACGCCGCCAAAGCTGGGCAGGACTATATCAAGACGGCGCAAGAGTTGGCAGCATCGCTCGCGAAGGTGGGGAGCGCGGGACAGGTGGAAGCGCCCGATGTATCCGGCATGGGGGCTGGCGGGAAGGCCGGTGGGGTTGCAGCCAAGGCCGCTGAGGTTGCAGCCATGAAGGCCCAAGAGGTGGCATACAGGGAGCTGGGTGACGCTGCCGCAGCGTCCGAGCAGGCGCAAGTCGCGGCCTTAAATGATTTCCAGCGCGAGCTAAAGGCGACGACGACCTCCAATGTCGCCGTTGAAACCTCTGCGGCCAAAACCGTTGAAACTATGTACGCGGCTGACTTCGCGCTTCAGCGCGCGCAGATCGAGGAGCTGAGCAAGACGCACGTTATTACGGCGCAGCAAGCGGCGTCACAGCTTACTGCGCTTGATCAGCGGGAGTTGGCCAGCAAACTTTTGACGATCAACACGGAGATCGCCGCACTTCAGACTGAGTTGAATACCAATACCACTGCGGCTGAGAAAATCGCCGCGCTCAAGGCGCAGGCTTACGCGCTTATGCAGGGATACGCCGCCAAAGACGTTACCGTTCAAACGAAGGCGGCGCTGGAGACGGAGCAGGCGTGGACCGATGCCTTCAGCGTAATCGGCGACAATATGAGCAAGGTTCTCGACATTATGGTGACTGGTAGCAGCAGCAAGACCAACACCATGAAAATGCAGTTTATGAATCTGGCGCAATCTATTGAAAAGGAGATGCTGTCCAGCGGCTTGAAGCAGATTTTGATGGGTGGCGGCCCCATCATCGGAACGAAGGGCATGCTCGGCGGCATCGCCGGCGAGATCGCGAACGCGTTCTCAGGCTCGGCGGTTGGAGCCGGGCTGAAGGGTGCGATGACGACTGCGTGGACAGGGCTGACGGGGGTTGTGGGCGATGTCTTCGGCGGAGCTTGGCGCGGGATTGCGGGGATCATCCACAGCGTCTTCGGGACGGCGCTACAAGGCGTTGCATCTGCCGGCGCGGGTGCCGCTGCGTCGACTGGCGTGGGCGCGGCGGCATCCGGCACTGGCGCAATAACGACCGGCCTCAAAGAGCTGTTCTCAGCTATGACTATGGCAGTGGGTTATTTAGCTACGATGGCTACAACCGCAGCAACTCACTTGGCCGTAGATGTTCAACTGTTGGCAGTTGCAGCCTACCACGCGGCGATTGACGTAGCGTCGTGGGCCACTACGATTGCGCAGGACGCAGCATATTACGCAGAATCTTTGATTGAGTTCATAGAAATGGTCGCTGCCGCAGTCGCCACTGCCGTGAAACCATCCTTCCTTGGCTTCACATATGCAGGCGGCGGTATCGTGCCATCGGCTGCTGGCGGCATGGTTTCGGGCGGGGGCCTCTCAATTCTTCATCCCAAGGAAATGGTGTTGCCCGCGCATCTCAGTGAAGGCGTCCAGAACGCGATCAACGGGGGCACCCTTGGCGGCGGCGGTGGTACCAGCGTAGTCGTCAACTTTACGGCGCACGGCACCTCGGCGGGCGATATGCGGCGACACGCTGATTTGATCGGGAACATAGTCGCGCAGAAGGTACGCGACGGGCGCATGACGGGCCAGGGCGTGAACCGGGGGGCCTTCCGCCGATGAAACGACGCTCGATAATCGTCCTGTTATGCGCCGTAAGCATGTTAACCTGGCGCTCGGTGCAGGCTCAAACTCCTTGCGAGCCGATCAGCATCGGTTCTAGCGGCCTGGAATGGATCGAATCTTACGATAATTGCATTACCTATCTCAGCACGGTCGGTGGACCGATGGGTCATACGGGCGCGGCCGGCCCAGCAGGCACGCCTGGTGCTGCTGGAAGCCCAGGTGCAGCGGGCTCACCGGGGGCAGTAGGGTCGCCGGGCGCGACCGGCTCGCCGGGAGTTACGGGATCGCCAGGCGCAGCAGGATCGCCTGGAGATACAGGATCTCCCGGTGCAACCGGATCACCTGGCGCTACAGGGGCACAGGGTTCGCCGGGTGCGGCTGGATCGCCCGGCGCGACCGGCACAGCGGGCATCCAAGGTATTCAGGGGATTGCAGGACCGACAGGTTCCCCGGGAGCCGAGGGGTCGCCGGGCGCAACGGGATTAACCGGCGCTCAAGGTCCGGCAGGAACGCCGGGTGCAGCAGGGACTCCCGGGGCTGTTGGATCACCTGGGGCGGCCGGATCTCCCGGGGCAGCAGGAGCCACAGGATCTCCCGGAGCGGTGGGATCGCCGGGCCCAATCGGTTCGCCGGGAGCTACCGGCTCACCAGGGGCTACAGGATCAACAGGTTCACCTGGCGCTACGGGATCGACTGGAACAACTGGTCTAACCGGTGATCAAGGTCCAGCAGGAACGCCTGGCGCAGCAGGAACGCCCGGTGCTGCGGGATCGCCCGGAGCAATGGGAGCTACTGGATCACCAGGGGCAACGGGATCGCCCGGACCAGTTGGAAGTCCTGGTGCGGTAGGTTCGCCCGGAGCAGTAGGCTCGCCGGGCGCAGTAGGGTCGCCTGGTGTAGCGGGGCCGACAGGATCGCCAGGGGCTCAGGGAACGCCGGGCGCTCAGGGATCGCCGGGCGCTCAGGGATCGCCGGGTGCTACGGGATCGCCAGGCGTGACCGGCTCACCCGGGCCAACTGGTTCTCCTGGTGCGACCGGTTCACCAGGGGCTACGGGGGGTGCAGGGCCGATAGCACTAGGACACATTAACAGCCAGCCTATAGCAATTCCTACCGTTGCGACCACTTATTACATCAATCCGGTGGCTGCGGCGCAATCGACCACTCAAGCCACCGCATCCATTGCCGCTCCGATCACCGCCACATATACGCAAATCGCGTGCTCCCAAACGGCCGCCGATGGTTCAGGCAAGGTCAGCGCTTTTACGCTCGTGGATTCAACACACACCTGCACGAGCACCCCTGTCACCTGTTCGACTTCCAACGCAGCGACTTGTGCGGCGACTGGTCTGAGTTGTCCGGTGACCGCGGGCGACTTAATCGCCATTAAAGACGTAACTACCAGCGTCACGACCCGCAACGTGATGTGCGTGATTAGCCCATGAGCCTCGCAATTTTTCCGAAAATGATCGGTTTGACATACACGATCACGAAGTCTCCGATCGCCGGCCGTACCCTGACGCAGGAGAGTGTTTCGGGCAAGGAATTTCGGCTGGCGATGTGGGCAAAGGGCTCGAATCGCCACCAGATCACTTTGGATTTTGCGTTCCTAGGCGCACGACAGGTGTATGGCGCAGCGTCGCAGATTCCGGTAGCAGCTGCAACGATAGTGCCGGCGCTAAATCTCGCAAACGACTTTGACGCCCTACGGGGCTTCTTCCTTGAGATGCAGGGCAGCTTCACCGAGTTTCTGCTCGATCCGGTCGACGAGGATCCCGCCGTGCAAGCGCAGTTCGGAACGACCGACGGTAGCTCGACGGTCTTTCAACTGTCCCGCAACATCGGTGGTCATTCGGAGATCATTCAAAACGTCAACGGTACGCCGATTCTGCCGAGCTACTCTTGGACAGCCGGCGATAGCGCGACAGTGAACGATATCGTGATTCCGTCGAATACGGCGTGCTATCTGCAAGGCGGTCGCGCAGGCTACGTGCAGCAAAATGGCTGGCCTTATTATCTGCTGTGCACGAGGACGTCTGGCGTTATGGGCACGGTTGAGCCTAACTGGCGATCACTTCAACTAGTTGGGCAAACCATCGCAGACGGGGGAGTAACACAATGGACGCTGCAAGGCGTTCCATTCGTCGTTTATGTTAATGGCTCAGCGGTGGATCCGTCGACCTATACGCTTGGACCAACGGGCCTGGTGACATTCAGCTCCGGCGTTTCGACGCCGGGCCAGGTGATTGCGTGGACGGGTGCCTACTACTATCGCTGCCGGTTCATGCAGGATCAAAACCAATTTGACGAGTTTATGAACAACTTTTACGAAGCAAAAAAAGTGGAACTTATTTCGATTAAGTTGTGAGAACGGGGATGAAGAAGTTTTTTCTGTTGCTGATGACCGTCGCGATGTTGGCGCTCAGTGCCCCGCGCGCTCACGCCTATCTGTATGAGGTATGCTATCCGGGACTGAACGGCGCAGCGTGCGGGCAGCCGTGCGACCCGCCTTTCCCTTATCCGGGGTGCGCAGCGCTCACGCCGACACCCGCGCCTACCCCCACGCCGACATCGACGCCGACGCGCACGACACCCGTGGCTACCCCCACACCGACAGGACCGCCCACGCCGCTCTCGTCGTATAACCAAGAGTGTCCGGGAATCGGGAGTATGAATGAGGTTGGCATCCACGGTAATCCTGCGGCGGGAATTGTCGTCATCAACTGTGCTGAAACAGTGGTCAGTTGCGCCGACATGCCGAGTAACGAGATCAAGGGCGTCCTGATTAGTCAGAATTTTGATTACAACCTGACGATGGAGACCAACCAGCACTCCGTTGTCGGCACTATCATGCCGATCAACGGCCCTTGCGTGCTGGCGGTTGGCGATACGATTTTAGATCTGTGGAACGGCTATACCCCCCTCAATCAAGTTCCGGCACCGCTGATAGGTTCCTGCTCTAGCAACCTCGGCGGGCGGGGCTGCTCATCGGCAGACTACATCACGATTCCCGAGGCCGTAGCGTTCCCTGTTATGTGGGAAGTGACGGACGATTACATGAACTCATCACAGCAACTTACCGGGCACCCGATAGGGCAATGAAGGGGAAATTATGAAGATGTTAAAACGCATGGTCGGGTTTCTCTTTTGCCTGATGATGCTGCCCTCGATGGCGCACGCGCAATATCAGCACGCCAGCTTTTTCAATGGCGGAACGTCGCTAACGGCAACCTGCACGAAAACGACCGGGGCACTAACCTCCTCGGATTCTTTTCTGGGAACGCTTCAAGGCAACACGACGGTCACGCTGCCCGCGGCTTCAATAGGCTGCGTCGATTACGACGTGATTGACCTGCGGGCTACGCAGGGGACTAACCAGTCTTATTCTCTGACCGTCAACGCGGGAAGCGGGACCACTAAGGTAGTTCCATCAAATGGCGGTTCTGCGCTTTCCGTTCCCACATCTACTGGCAGTTCTACCGGGACGGTGCTGCATCAAATTTGGGTCTATAACGTTGTCGCAGGTACGCCGCAATGGGAGCTGGTGACGCAGGAAACGTTGCCCGCTCAGGCGGCCCCGGCCACGGCGGGCGCGAACAGCAACATCACGTCTCTGACCGGGCTGACGACAGCGCTTCCCGTCTTAGGCGGCGGCACGGGCACAACCACGTCTACCGGGAATGGATCTGTTGTTCTTTCAAATTCGCCAGCGCTATCAGGCACCCTAACAGCAGGAGCGATCAGCACTGCGGGAACGATCACCGCTCCAAGTATATCCGGTTTGAGCACCCCGCTCAGCGTAGTGCAGGGTGGCAACGGCACGGCCTCACCCAGCCTAGTAGCTGGCACAAATACCACGGTCACCGGCACCTGGCCCGCGCAAGCGGTCAATGCGGTCAGCTCCGCTACCCTGGTAGGCGGCACTTGGGATGCTCAACCGCTTCCGGGAGCGACCCTTACGGCGTCAGTCACGTCGGGATCGACTGCCTTTACCCTGACCGGCGGAACATGCCGCGTCGGTGAGTACATCAGCGTCAGGGGCGCGAGTGCGAATGTGGTCCCTACGATCGGTTGTAACGGCATGGCCAGCTTACCTTATGGTGGCGGGACAATTTATGCGCCGGTTACCACGACTATATTCTCGTGCAGCTCCGGCACCGTGGGCGTTGCGAACGTAACTTTTAGTCAGACCCTGTCAGCCGCGCCGACGCGCATCGGCGCAGACGTGAGCGCCGCGATCAATTCTACATGCCAGGGCATAGCCTGTGCGTTACCACCTAATGGCCAAGGATTTCTTGCGAATGCGATCTCGCTGCACACAAGCAACACTACTGTATACGGACAAAATACCGTCCTGCTGACAGGTTTCATCAATAACGCCACTACTTGCAGCAACGCCCAAGATGGTATCGACATTGGAGTTGCGGGCTGCAATGGCGGAACTTGTAGCCATTCCAATCGGGTGTCGAACGTTGTTATTAGTGACGTGTTGCTTGATTTAGGCGGTTATACCAACATGAATGGTGTGTACGGCCATGATAACGGAATCGCTATAGCATACGGCAGTCGTATCGTCTTGCAGCACGATACGGTAAGTAATAGTACCAACTTTGGTGAGCTTGCGTATGAAGATTTTGATGACGTTGTGTTTCTTGACGACACCGTCCTCGATGCTTGGTCTGACGCCTTCCATTTTGATGGTTCTTGGACCGTAGGCTCAGGCGATACCACTACCAATGGTTGGATTGTTAATGGTTACGTCAATGGCTATTACGATACCGGCATGGCCGCTATCGGTGGCAGTCTCAGCCCGATGACTGGAATCCATTTCGATCATCCGACGATAATTGCAATGGCCGGGACTGGGGGTGGTACGGGCCTCCAGTTTGGCGGCAACGTCCAGAACTCGGAGGCGACGGGCGCAATTACGGAACTCTCCGGGCGCGTAGGTCTCCTGATCAATGATTGGTACGGCTATGCCCCAAAGCATATCAAGATAGTCGGCGGCAGCTTTGATTATGGAGAGTCGGTCCAGGTCGGCTACGCGTCTAACTCGATCGGCATTCAATCACATGCGGGCAACTCGGCCTGCCTAGCTGGCACCGGGAATCCTTGGGTCCCTTGTACTGGGGTAGGCACGGGCACCGCTAGTACAACCGGTCAGATTTGGGACATCACCCTAGATGGCGTAACGATGAATGCCAGCGCCGGAGCTGCTAGTATGACCCCCATTCCAGCAGCGAGCGGCGGGTATAACTATTGCGACAGTTGTGGCGTGCTGATTGATGACAACGTCAGCGACGTTCATTTCTTCAATCCGGTCATAGCGGTAACCGGCACCGTTACTAGTTTTTGGGGGTTCGTAGACAATAACGATACCGCTGCTGGCTACGGGGTCACCGCAGACCGCAAGAACATCACAGTTGATAATCCGATACTGGATGTTACCAACGCCACCGCAGGCAGCAACGGCTGGATAACTACTGGTATGTTTTGGCAAGCCACCCCCTCTAAGTATCCAAGCGACACTTGGTTCTACAGTCATCCGCAGATTTTAGGCACAAGCTCTACGCTCCCCGTGATATGCCCAATTAGTACTGGAGGAACTCCTTGGACCGAGAACCAGTGTACGGGGGCTTGCGCGGGGCAGTCAACTCTTTCAGGCGGGACCGTAACTGTAACCAGCGCGTGCTTCAGGGGATCCACGGACGTGGTTTCCTGTACCGACACCACCGCAGCAGCCGCTGTGAAGTGCGTAGCCAGCTCGGGGTCTTTGGCGATCACAGGAACCAGCTCAGACGTAATCTCGTGGAACAAGATTCAATAGTGGGGTGCGCAGGGCAGCCAAATATCTCGTAGTCCTTCTGGTCGCGCTCTTTGTCGTCGGGTCCATGCGAGCATCTGCACAGCAGAGCTTCTTTTTCAATGGTTTCCCCGCAGTCGCAACGCCTACGGCTACAGCTACTGCAACTGCCACCGCAACGGCGACAGCAACCAATACTGCCACCGCGACCGCCACCGCGACCGCGACCGGCGGCACGCCGACGCCTACAGCAACCGCGACGGCGACAGCTACCGCTACGGCTACTTTAACAGCGACCCCGACTTTGACTGCGACGTTGACCGCAACCCCGACAGCAACAGCGACGCTGACAGCGACACCCACAGCGACAGCGACGCCTGGGACTACAGTGGTTTATTGGGCGCCCAATTCCTATAACTACGGAAACGTAGGAGTAGGAGCCGATTCTGTCGTGGGAAATTTCGCTATCGAGAACCTCGGCCTTGTCAATACCGCCGTATTTTCCAGTCTGGTACTCTCGGACACGACGGACTACTCCGTAATAGACATAAACTGTGAATTACCCGTACCATTTATCGTGCTTCCGGAAACCCTTTGTCAAATACAGGTTCAATTTGCGCCGCTATCGGTTGGTACGCTTAACGCTACCTTGACCGTAACTGACAATGCTTCGTCGGACAGCGTTCCCGTACCGTCAGGCGGCGATCAGGTCATAAACTTGAGCGGCGCCGGAGTTCCGACACCTACAGCTACGGCCACCGCCACGGCCACACCAACTGCGACACCTACGCCAATACCGGGGTGCGGAACCTTGGTGCAGAGCGCGTCCGCTGAGATAACGTCCTGCAACACAAGCTTCACGTCTGCTTCATTTACACCCTCGACCGCCGGCGATCTGCTTGTCGTCAACGTGACGCTGGTAGCCACTGGCGACAACGCAGCAAGTCTTTCAATCAGCGATACGCAGGGAAATACCTGGATACCCCATCCTCAGAACGGCGACGCCAGTGTTTGCTCGGTCGCTAACGCGATCTGCAATGCCCAGTTTGCGACGATCGCCAACGCCGCTACCCCCGATGTCGTCACCGTGACTATGCTCAATCGGTTCACCGGTTACATCGGATATGCCGCGCTTGGTGGCTCAGGGCAGTGCGGCGGCGATTTTTCGATCGCCGAGTTCTCAGGGAACGCCGCGTCGGCTGTTTATGAGTCTTCCAGTTGGGAAGGCATAAATTTTGGCTCAGAGCAGCAAACTGGCCTGACCGGCGTTACCGCAAACAACGCCGAGATCACCGTTGGGATGGTCGGCTTGTCCGAGGGTGGCGGAGCGGGTACGCAAAGTCCGTTAGCCGGTCCGACGCAATACGGCACAGCGATCGGTTCGGCCGCAACGGTAGTAAATACGGGGGCGGGTTTTATAGCCGGACAGTATGTCGGTTGGGTTAACCAATCGTGGGCGGGTACCGAGGGGCTATCATGGGCAACCGCAGTATACGGGGCCTACAACTCAGGCCTGATCGGTTCGTTCTACTGTGCAGGTGAAACGATACCTACGCCGACGCCCACGGCGACGCTGACGCCGACCGCAACGGCGACTGCGACACCGACGCTGACAGCAACCGCGACGCTATCTGCGACCCCGACGGCGACGCTGTCTGCTACCCCGACATCGACACCGACACCGGTATGCGCCGCAGCTTCAGGTTCGGTCACTAAGTTCATGCAGGTGTACAATAAGTGCGCGGCCACGACGAAGGGGCTATCAGCGCATTGTCCGAAGATGAACCTTTCGGCGCCGTACTTGCAGAGTCAGGACGCCATGCTGCTATTTGAAAAGAATTACAACGTCTGCGCCAGGAATCTTAACGCCCTTTCGCTGGGGACTTGCCCGATCGTCGGCCCCACGGATTCTACGACAACGTTTATGACAAAGTACAATAGCTGCGTGGGGTCGTTGTGAAAGCTGCCAGTGCAAACTTGAAAAACCTGCTCGTCGGGCCCAATCAGGCTAACGAGTTGATCATGGCTGATTTGTATATGTTTACGCTGGCCGACTCCACGGCGCTTTACTGGACAAGCTTCGACGAGGACATCACCTACGGCGGCAACACGTATCTTTCGTTCCACACCGGCGTTAGCGGCGCGGTAATCCGGCGCGGACCGATCACAGAGCGCGCAGGTATCGAAACGTCGCCGCTCCAGGTCTACGTCGCGTCGAACGCCCTTATCGATCTAGGGCTGACTGTGCATCAGGCAATCGTCGCAGGATTGTTTAACGGGGCAACGCTGACGCTCTACCGGGTGTTCTGGAAGGTCAATCCAACGCGCTATGCGCCTCCGTTGAATCCTGATGGCAGCGTGGCGCGCAATTCCGATGGCAGCTACAACGCGACTGACGCAGTGAACAAGTTTACCGGCTGGGTGTCAACCTGCGAAGTCGGCCGGTCGCTGTGCGTTATCACGGTCGCATCTTTATTCGAGAAACTTAATATCCCGTTGCCGTGGACAGTGCTGCAGCCGTCCTGCCGCTGGCCGCTGTTCTCGCCGGGTTGCGGCCTGAACGCTGCGGCGTATGCGAACACCTGCATCGTCGTACCTGGCAGCACACAGAAGGTCGTCAACCATTCAATCTTCGGCACCTACACCGGCACCTATGCGCCGGGTTATTTCGCGCTGGGCAAGATCCAATTCACCGGCAACAACATCATTACCGGCAAGCCCGGAGCCAATGACGGTCTTTACCGCACGATCCAGGTGGGTGACATCGCCGGCGTCACACGCAGCTTTTCGGATCTCGTTCTGGGGCTTTCGCCGATCGGCTACTGGAGACTGGGCGATGCAGCCGGCTTGGGCGTTGCGGAATCGAGCGTTCCCGGCGGCAATAACGGAACCATCTACGGCGGCGTTACAATGGGCGCGGCGGGCGGACTCACTGGTGACGGATCGACGGCGGCATTATTTGACGGTTCGAGCGGCTACATCACGCTGCCGATGCCTGTAATACCAGAACCGCCTCCTTCGCTACCCGGTCAGCCTCCTGAGCCGCCGACTGGGCAAACTACTCTTGCAAACGCCTCGGCAGGCATCAGCTTCAGTTTTCTGTTCAAATTGCTCTCCTCGCCAGCCCCCGTGCAGCCGCTAGGAATCTTCGACACCTCGCCGGGGACGATCAATACGCTGCGCAATTACAACCCACCAGGACCGGGACCGGGCTTCGAGTGGCGCAACAACCGGCCGACGGTGCCATTCGCACAGCCGACGCCCGGCGTTTGGCATCTGGGCTGCGTCGTCTTCCGTGGGCAAAATGTAGTCGATGTCTTCCTCGACGGCGCGTTCGTCTCGTCGATCACCGCTCAAGGTCCGGGCGCAATCGATTGGGCGAATCCTATGGTCATTGGCGCGGCGACGCAGCTTAACGGTACGGGATTGATCAGCGGCGGCACGATTGGCTCACTCGGTTGGTTCTCAGGCTACCTGCAGGAGTTCGCCGTCTATAACCAGGCGCTCGACGAATCACTCGTCGCCGCGCTTTGGCAGTCGATGCAGACCGCGCCAGCGACGAGCTTCGCCGAGTTGGTGCTGGTACGGCCCTTGCCGAATATCCCGCAACCGGGCGACACGTTCACCGCCTGGCCTGGGTGCGATAAAATAATGGCAACTTGTAAAAATCGCTACAATAATCTAATCAATTTCGGCGGAATGCCTTACGCACCGCAACCAGATAGCGTCATATGAGCACAGAAGATCAACGCGTGGCGATCCTCGCTGAAGCCCGCACCTGGCAGCGCACACCTTGGCGCCACATGGGTCGCATGAAAGGCGCTGGTATAGATTGCTGCATGTACGTTTTGGAAACCTACGAACGCCTTGGTTACGTCGTGCATCAGGAGCTGGTCGATATTGAGACGGGACCGAACCAGATCGAAAAGTACCCTCCGGACTTTATGATGCACAATGACAAGGAGCGCATCCTGCCGATCGTTGAGCGTTGGTGTCATCCGGTCTCCGCGCCGCTCGACGGCGATATTATCTTGTATCGCTACGGCCGCTGCGTGAGCCACGTTGCAATCGCCGATAAGTGGCCTCGGATCCTGCACGCATATAAGACCGCAGGGATCGTGACCTACGACGACGGCGACCGCGGCGAGATTGGCTACCAGCGCAATGGCGCGTCGCGGATTTATGGATTTTACTCTGCACTGGGAGCGTCAGTCTAATGGGCCTGGGGGGCTCCAGCACCGGCGGCAGCACGCCGACTGTCCACAAGATCAAGGTCAATTCATCGACCTATGGGACGTGCATTCCGATCGTCTACGGACGCGCCCGCATACCTGCACTGTTCTTTTGGGACGGCGATTTCTATTCGCAAAATTCAGGTGGCGGTTCGGGAAAGGGGGGGTCCGGAACCGGATCCAGCAATACAATCTATTTCGTTTCCGTGGTGGCCGGGCTTTGCGTCGGAATTGCCAACGGCTTTGGTCGCGCTTGGAACGGTACTGCGAAAGGTCACCGTCGCGATCATATGGCCAGTCTTTACTGGTCTATGCACACAGGCGCGCTTGGGCAATTGCCGTGGCCGTACTTAACGACTAAGCACCCGGGTCACGATCTCGGTTATACGGGCATTGCGTATGCCGCGCGCCATGACTGGAACTTAGGTTCGTCGGCTAATTTGCCCAATATGACATTCGAGGTGTTCGGCCTGCTGAGCACTGTTACAGGCAACAGCACGGCGGGCTATTCCGGAACAGACGCCAACGCGGGCGACATCATCGCGGATATCCTGACGAACCAGATTTACGCCTGCGGCCAACCCTCGAGCATCCTCGGTAACGTTTTGACGACATTCAAACAGTACTGTTTGGCCGCTGGCTACAACCTCAGCCTGGTGCTCGACCAGCAAAAGAAGGCGACCGAATGGATCAAGGACCTTCTTCATATCTGCAACGCCGACGCCGTATGGTCGGGCGGCCAGCTGAACATCGTTCCGTTCTGTGACGCCGATTCGGCCGGCCTTGACGGGCTGAACGGGTCTACCTTTTCCGCCGAGGCATTCCTGACGCCGGTTTACGACCTGACCGACGACGATTATGTGACGCAGGACAAAGCCGGGGCGCCGACGCGGCACCAGTTGACGAGCCCGCAGGATCACGATCCCGTGACAGTAAGCGTCACGTCGCCGGCCGATCTCTTCAACGATCTATCGGTCGAGTACGTCAACGCGTCGAACGACTACAATCTCGACGTGGTGCAGGCAACGGACGAAGGCGACATCATCGCGCACGGGCTGCGCAAGAGCTCGCCGCTGCAATTCCATCCGGTCACCACGGCCAAGCTTGCGCGGCAAATCGTACAAATTCAGCTTCAGCGGCAACTGCATACCCCGAACCAATACCGAATCCGCGTTCCGCAGCGGTACGTCCTGATCGACCCGATGGACGCACTCACGATAACGGATTCCGATTTGGGGCTAGATCGGTATCCGGTCAGGATCGTTCAAATCGACGAAGAAATGGACGACCAGGGCGGCATGGTGATCGAGGGGACGCTGATAATCACGGCGGAAGATCTCGGGCCCAACTCTACGCCGGGCTACAACACGCAGCCGCCGGGGCCGTGGGGCGGGCAGGATCCGAATCGGGTTCCGCTGCCGATCAACCCGCCGATAATTTTCGAGCCCAATCACGCGGCGATGAATACCCTGATAGGCGGCCAGCTTAAGGGTCAGCGCGAGATTTGGATACTGACTTCGGGCAACGAAGGCGATAGCACAGGCGACTACCAAGGCTGCCAGATTTATATGTCCTCAGATGGTGGTTCGACCTACGAACTTGTCGGTACTCAGAACGCACCGGCGCAGCAAGGAACTTTAACCGGGAACCTGGCGACCTACGGGGGGACCAATCCCGATACGGCGCACACGCTTGGCGTCGACCTTAGCGAATCGAACGGCATTGTGTCGTCGGTTCCCAACACCCTGGCTGCGAAGAAACATAACCTCGCCTTTGTCGATACGGAGATCGTTGCGTTCACCAACGTCGCCGCTGTGGGCTCTGGTTATCAATATAATCTCACGCGCCTATATCGCGGGCTATACAACTCGCAGATCAGCGCGCATTCGGCCGGTACGCTCTTTGGTTTCCTGGGCGCCGTGCACAATTTAGATCCCGGCGTCTTCCGGCTGCCGATCACGCAGGACATGATCGACGACGCTTCGCCGTTGTATTTCAAGTTTCTGCCCATCAACCCGTCTGGCGATGTCACGATAGATTTGTCGACCTGCGTCGCTTATACGATTACACCGAAGGGCGAGGGATCGAGCCAGCCTTATCACGTCAAAATAGTCCTTCCGGGGACGGATGGTGTGGCGTTTACCGGGCCTCATGATGTCTTCGGCCCAATCAGCTACACAATTCCGCCGGGCGGTGGCCGGATTCACATTGATTGGACCGCACTGCTCACCAACGGAACGCACGCACAAAACGCCAGGGGATATGTTTCAGTAACTAACGGCGCGTCTTCTTACAATTGCGCGCATCATCGCACTTGGCTGCCCAGCAGCGCGGAGACACACGGTTTCAATGCAAGTGGTCACCCCGCTGCTCGATTTCCAGGCGGCGCCGTTCTTTCAATTTCGCTCATCATTACACCGGCGGGTGGGCATGATCTAACGGTCAATCCCGTCGACCTCAGTAGTCCCGGAACGGTCGTCACCTTTCTCGACATCCAGTTCCACCCGAGTCCGAACTGAGGCGCAATAGACTCTCAAATCCTCCCGATTCAGACTGTAACCTGATGGACTGAAATCTCTGGGCTTTCTTTCGTTGTGGGGGTGCGGCTGTGAGGAAGATTCTACCGTTACTTTTGCTGTCGGTTCTGGTCGCGCTCCCGGCCCAAGCGGGATGCTATTCGACGGGCCAGCATCCGGCGGCGACCGAGGTATCCAACGCGATCACAGCGGGCCCGCAGAAGCTGATGCTCGCGGCGGCAGTTAACTACGATGCCAGCAACGCGAAGGTCGCGATGATCTTCGACAGCGCCACTGTACCAGGGACCGGAACGATCCCGGTTATGGTCGTGCCCCTGGCTGCGGCGGTCAGTGCGACGCAACCGACTCCCGGCAGCTTTTCGGTTCCGGTCAGCGGATGGCAGCTCAGCAAAGGCATTTCCATCGGCTGCTCGAGCACGGCGCAGACGTACACGGCAGACGGAAGCGCGAACTGCTTTTTCGAAGTTTGCTGGCAGTAGATTAGAGTGAAAGCCCTGCGCTTTTTGCTCAGCTTTCTGCTTCTGCTCGCCTTCGCGGGCATCGCCTTCGCCACCCCGACCCCTACAGCAACTGCGACGGCAACGAGTACCCCGACGGCAACGCCGACCCCTGCGCCGCCGCCCATGTGCTCTGTGACCGGCCTGATCCTGGATCCCGATGGATCGATCCCGCCAGTTGGCACCACGGTGTATTTTTCGACCGGGCCGACGCCTCAGGTCATCGGAAGCAGCACGATCCTTCCTAATACGAGCTTCACAACGCAGACCGACATCAACGGAAACCTTGTCGCGGTGAACATACCACAGACGCTCAAGGTGACGGTGCATGTGAACGTGTACGGCGCTGCCTCGCAGCCCGTCGTTATCCCAGCTACGGGCACAGCGACGCTCGACGGGATCCTCGGGCTGACGAATAATCAAGCACCGCTGATGTCGCTGATTTTTGGCGGCACGAGTTATCCGCTATCGAGCACCGGACCAACGCCGAATCAGTACCTGCAGTGGAGTGGAACCGCGCTTGTTGGCGCAACTGCCGGCAGCGGTGCCATATCGTCTAGCCAGCTCCCCTCACCTTCCGCGCTCCCTACTACCGGAGCATACAGTCCGGGACCGCCCGTAGGCTCCGTCCAGTGTAATGCAGGTGGCGGACTCTTCGATGGCTGCTTCCCAGTCGCTTCGGGCGCCTCCGGTGACATCGCCTACTACCCGACTACCGGCTCGACTGTATCGGGCATGGCACCGCCCGCCTGTAACGCCGATATCCAGGTGGGCGCGGACCTCGGTGCTAAGATCAACGCCTGTGAGGCTACCCTAGGTTCCAATCCCGGAACTATCCTTTCGACTATTCCGGCCCAAATAAATACGACCGTTCTAATTAGTCACATCAATCACCAGCTCAGATTCGGTCCCGGCACTTGGACGGGAACTCCGACCATTGAGATCGGAGCCAATGTGACAGGAGCCGGCATTGTGGGCGCAGGTGAACATACCACCACGTTGCAAAGCACCTCTAGTACCGCAACCGAAATCGCCTGTCTCGGCAGTTGCAACGGACTATTGATTCAAGGGTTATCACTCACTCGCACTGGCACGTTTGCCGATACTAGCTGTACGGCAGCCTACACACCTGCCTTTGCTTGTACGGGCCTGCATACCTCAAACGCGCCACCCGTTGGCAATGCTGCTGATGGCATCTCTGAGTTGACCTATACTGATAACGTCGTGATCAAGGACGTGACGGTCAACAATCAATCCCAGGGCATACTACTCGGCGCCACCGATTACAGTCAATTGTTCAACGTGTCTTCAAGTGGCAACTCTGGCTATGGCTTTCGCCTGTTCGATGCAACCAATACATCGCTGCCTTTTCAATGGGATGCCGATATGGTGGGGGTGGGCAGTAACGGCGCTGACGGAATCCAATTCGTAACCGTAAAATCCGCTAGTCCATATCAAGCCGATACTGGTGGTATATGGCGCAGGGTTATCAGCTTCAACAATGCAGGTTATGCAATCAACATTATTGGCGGCGCGGCTGGTTGCTCAGCGAATGGGGTACCGAACGCTTGCTGCACAACGGCTGGTATAGGCACGTGCGTAGGGATGAACGACCTTGAGTTTAATCAATTCGAGGGGTCCACTGATTTCTCGGGGGAAATAAACATTGCTAGCAATGGTTCGGACATGATGCTACGCGACCTTTGGATGGAGACCAACAACGGTAACTGTATTACGGCCTATACAGTCGGCGGTGCCACTAGCGTAGCTGCTGGAATACTAAGCATCGAGAATGCTACTATGTCGGTCTGTGGTGGGACGGCAATCACCGCAGATATGGACCAACTGACAATCGACGGCGTTAACGCCTATCACTATGGTATATCGAATGCAGGAGGCGCAGCGAACGAGAGTGGTATCTATATCGCCGGTGATGGCAACTTACATTGGGGGAATGTCATCACGAACGTACATCTGAGTGGCGACGGCTATGGTCAATATGGGATTTATTCCGCAGTTGACAATGTCGCAATTTCTGGCGGGAACGTAGCCATCAACAATAGCACCAACGGAATTACTTTGAACGGTAACGCGGATGGAGCGGGATGGTCCAAGTCCAAGATATGCGGCGTTGTCGGTACAGTGGACGTGAATTGTGGCTCGACGTGGCCTGCATATTCAGGCGGCGGAACTGCCTGCTTCAGCAACGTGAATGGTGGGCCGACGCCTTACGGGACTTTGTATAACGCCGCTGCCTGCCCGTCGCCAGTAGCAACACCGACTGCAACTGCTACTCCAACGGCCACTCCAACAGCGACCGCGACACCGACGGCGACACCAACATGAAGATAAAATACTTACTGCCCTTTGCTGTATTCTTGCTTTTGCTGACGCTGCCACGTTCGGCTGGCACTATTTCCTATCCCGGTTATGAAAACCTTGTCACAGCCAATTCGCCCGGCGGCTACTGGAAAATGGGTGAGGCATCGGGCAATCTCTCCGACTCGTCAGGCAATGGCAACACAGCGATAGCGGTTCCTACTATCACCTATGGTGTTACGGGGCCGATTACGGCTGACTCAACAACTGCCATCAATACGGCGGCTTCGGGTTACTTCACTGTCGCTAGTAATGCGTCGCTTCCCTCGGGCGACACATTCACGGCGTCAGCATGGGTTAAACTTGCCGCATATACCAACTATGTGGGCATTATAGGTCAGACCACTTTTGCGCCGGGGCATCCGGGCTGGTATGTTTATCTTGCGGGAAATGGGACAAGCTACAGCAAGCTTATCTTACAGGCTTACGATGGTGCTACCCAGACTCAACTAGCACAATCCGGTAGCAGTATAACCGACCTTACAACATGGCATTTCCTGGTAGCCACCAAGAGTGGCACCGCAGTTCACCTATATCTTGACGGTGTGGATAATACTGCGGCAGGCTCAAATGCCACGATAAACAATACAACATCTGCTTTGTATTTAGCCTCTGGTAATGCTTGCTGTGCCATCACCCTTAATGGCAGCATCGGCCAAGCCGCCGTCTATTCCACCGCGCTCACCGCGCCGCAAGTCGCGGCACTCTACAATGCGGGCGGTCCTGACCCAACGCCTACCGCGACTGCCACGGCGACAGCAACCGCCACAGCTACAGCAACCGCCACGACAACAGCCACCCCAACAGCAACGGCTACAGCGACGGCCACCGCTACGCCTACTTGTCACGGCTACGGCACCGGATACGGCTACGGGAATGGCGGCAGCGGATACGGCAAGGGAAGTTGCTACTGACGGCGCGAGTGAGTCTTGAGCCTCAATTGTGCGGGCCTGAGACTGTAAGGACCTGGGGGCGTGGGGGGAATGACGAGCGAACCTAAAAACGGCTGGACACCTGGCCTACTACTGATTCATCTAACTGATGCAATGAAGCGGACCGATGAACACTTTGCCGCAGACCTCGGCGCGATGGAGAAACGGTTCATTGATAAGCTGGCCGATGCCGACAAGCGCTATGAGCAGCGGTTTCTAGCTCAGACTGAGGCGGTTTCGGCGGCGGCCAATGCGGCAAAAGAAGGCGTAGCAGCCGCGCTTGCCGCGGCAAAGGAAGCCGTCGCAGCCGCACTAAATGCGGCAGATCGCGGAAGCGCAAAGGCTGAACTTGCGTCGGAAAAACAGGTCGCTGCAGTTCGTGAGAAACTTGAGGGGGTGGGCGGAGTCATAAAGCGCATGGAGGAACTTACGAGTCGCATCGATACTTTCATCGGACGAGGCGGCGGCCAGGACGAGCTGCGAATCGAAGGCATCACTCAAAGAAACTGGGGTGTCCAGATGTTTCTCCTCGCCATTGCCGCGATCGGCGGATTTGTTATGTCAGTCATTTCGTTTCTTCGACATTAAAGGAGAACTCCATGCTTTTACTTATTGTCGTCCTAGTCCTGCTGTTCGGTGGAGGGGGAGGATGGTACGGCTGGAACAATGGCATCGGGCCAATCGGCCCTGGCCCTGTTGGCGGTCTCTTGCCGATCCTGCTGATCATCCTGGTTGTGTGGCTGCTCGTAGGTGGCGGAGGCTTGAGATTGCGATGACGCGCAGGCCGTACACACCGCCGATTTACAGACCGGCGAGGAAGAAGAGCAAGATAACGCCCTGGCTTGGTCTGACGTTTGGCGTCGTAGTGCTGGTATTTTTCCTGATCTTCGACTGGATGAACCCGCCGCCCGCCATTATGTACGCTCCGTCTCCCATTGTCGCGCCCGTAGCGCCCGTAGCGCATCCGACGGCCACTGGCACACCAACCCCTACCCCAAGCCCGACGGTCGCGCCTACGCCAGCCCCTGCCCCAACGCCAAGGCCTCGCGGGCATCGACGCCCGCTACCGCATCATGGGGCGAAGTTTGCCTGCACGGGCGGTGAAGCGGTCGGCCTCGAGCGCTGTAGCCAATGAAGGCCACGGACCTAATTGCCGGCCACGAGGGGCTTCGGCTTGTCGCATATAAAGATCGCGGCGCGCTAGCGATAGGGTACGGCCAGCATTTCGATTCGTTGACAAACGACCAGCGCGCCTGGCTGACCGCTGCGCACGGCAGCGTACTGAATGCCCTGACCGGGATTACCTTTGAAGAGGCGCAACGGCTGCTCAAGGAACGGGTCGCGGCGCTCGAGGCATGGGCGACCGCTCAATTTCCCTGGTTCGCTGGTTTAAGCGAGACGCGGCGAGCCGTAATTACAGATATGTGCTATGAGCTCGGCGAGGGGCGTCCGGGCAAAACCGGATTGCTCGGGTTTCCGCATTTCTTGGCCGCCTGCGCTCGCGGTGATATTCCGACGGCGATTGCTGAAATGAAATCCAGCGATTGGGCGACGCAGGTTCCCTCTAGGGCTAAGAACGACGAGCTCCTGTTTGCGCGGGGTTGAGCCTCAATTCGATTGGACCCAGAATAATCGCATGGCGGCACTTCGTCGCATCCAGCAGAATTACCTCGTCCAAACGCTGCTCGTGCCGGCGATTTGGGCCGCTTTCGGCGCCACAATAGTCGCGCTCGTGGCTTTTTCCAAGGGCAACGTGTTCGCGCTAACGGGCGCTGATTTCAAGGCTGCGGTCGGCGCTGGCGGCTTCGCGGGCTTGGCGTATCTTGCTGCCATCTGGCAGCACGGCCTCGGTTCCGCCAGTTTCCACGCTGACGGGACGGACAACGAAGCGGTCGAAGACATCGTGACGATTCAAAAGGCGGCAGACGTTGTTCCCGGAGCCTCGCGGATTGCCAGCGTCATAACGAGGCAGGCGTCAATTACGGCAGCGGAAATAAAGGCGCAGTCGTGAACGAAGTCAGGGCAGCTCACTGGCTCTGGACCTACGTTGCGAGCGTCCAGATCCTCGTGGTCCTTGTTGTGCTGGCCGCGATAGCGCTGGCGGCTACTGGCTGCTCGCTGCTGAGATCGGCGAACATCGAGAGCACACAGATCAAATGCGTCCATCGGCCGGTCGAGCTCCCCGGCGAATATCAAGCCAACACGCTGATCGCGGTGGATCTCAACACGGGATTACCATTGTTGTCGACATCGCATCGGCTGCTGGCCTATTGCAAGGCCGAAGGACAGGACCCTGCACTGATGCCCGAAGCGTCAACGCCGAACATTTTTAGCGCGCTGGAAAACATCCCCGCTACGCTGGGCACAGCGGTGCCGACGGCGGCGGGCGTAGCAGCGGGGCTTTGATGGAAAAAAAAGACCAGCCGACGCAGTCGGCTAAATACGAAAGGCCGTGTCCGTTCTGTGGCGGACAATTAGGGGAGGCCGATGACCATAATCCCGCGTATGGGGATGTTCGGCACCAATATATGGAGGCGTGCATCGTAGAATTGCGGATGCGGTTAGACAAAGTAGTGCGGGTGGCTGCTGGAGAAAAAGCGCTCCACGGTTTCTATGAGCGTATCTCATATCTCATCAGCACGAATACTTCCAAGGCTTGGACGGGGCGTATTACATTCATCGCGATGGCGGTCCACGACTACGAGCGCGCGACCGGACGCCCATTGACCCCGACCAGTTTGATTACTGGGCGATGTTCGCTCGTCGGCTGCGAGAAAGAATGGCCCCACGAGCACAAGATCGAAGGCCCAGCGGAACGCTGCGTAGGCGTCGATTACGAGACCTTTATTCATGGCTAGTTTAATCGAATTACTGGGCAGCCAGGCCGCCGTCGACGAGGCGAAAGAGGCCGCGCGAACGGTCTTGCAAAGCGCGATCGCGTCGGCATTCGGCAACCTCGCAATCGCGGAACCCAAATTGCTCGCGCCGGTCAGGAAGATGGCTGACGATTGGGTGGACGCGACGATCCCCAAATTCAGGAAGATGCTCGATAGTTGGGTCGATGACGCGATTCTAAAAGTTACGAAACTGAAACTGACGAAAGGAGTTTGAAGGATATGATGAGGAAAAACATTGCACTAGGGATTATGGCGGCGGGAGTGCTGTGTCTGAGCGGATGCAGCGCGCTGAGCGGACTTACCGGAACGACATCGACCAATCCGACGGGATCAACGGGTCCGACCGTCGCAACGACCGTGCTGGGCGTATCGGTGCCGCTGCATTCAACTGTAGCGTCGAACTGTGCAGCCGGGGATACCAACTCCTGTGCGCAGCAGGCCAACATCGTGAGTTTCTGCGCGGCAACCGCCACGATCCAGGAAGCGCATAAGGCCTGCGTCGGCGCGGGCTGGTGACGGGGCCGATGCCCGACGACAGCGAGATGGCTGATGAGATGGAGACGGTAGCTGTTGCGGCAGTGGCTTTGCACAGATTTTATGAGCGCATCTCCTACCTCGTCAGCGATGCGGCGCGGTTTCAGCCGGGCGAGCCCGACCGGATCATTTTCGTCGCGATGGCGGTGCATGAGTACGAGCGCGCCACGGGACGACCGTTGACGCCGGGGTTTGTCCCGATACCGATTCAGGTGAATTAGGAGCAACCTTCATGGCAGCAATTGCAGGCGCGGCGGCGCTAACCGCCATTGAGACACTCGCTCCAATCGCCATCGCGGCGTTGGAGCCTGTGTTAAAAAACATCCTGACTAACCTGCCCGCGAACATGGTCGCGCTCGGGCCCGCGGCTCCAGCGGTCACCGTCGAGGCGGCAGTGGCATCGAACCTAGTCAAGAAGATGCCGGCCGTCACAGCGGACGAGTACGCGAAGATCAAGACCATGATCGGTGTTGCGGTCGCAATCTACAAGACAGATCACCCCGAGGACGACCTGCAAGACGAAATTTCCTGGGTCGACATCCTCGCGCGCGCCAGCGTCGGTATCACAAAGGAGGGCATCGTCGTCTCGGCGATCCCGCCCAGCACGCAGTGGCAGATGGTGCTTTCGGGTGTGGAGATGTATCTGGCTGGCTTGGGCACGAAAGCGCTCGCGGTTGGAAAATAGCGGGCGCGGAAATGAACTTGTTCATTGCTAGGGCGGGCAGGAGGTTCCTGCTCGCCCTAGCTTTCTTTCCGATGCTGGCCGGCTGTGGCGCCCCTGCTGGCCGCCGTGAATTGAGGGCGGCCTTGCTCGCCCATCCCATACCAGCCGGCTGCGAATGGTGGTACGCGCCCGACTGCCCGCCGCCATATGAGGACACGGCGCGATGAGTTTTTCTCTTTTTACTGACCCCACTATGCTACCGGGGAACGGCCCTTATGAGCTGTTCGATCCTGGCTGGCTGGCTGCGCTGACCGGCTATCAGAATTTTCTTTCCCCTACTACACACCGGCCGATGCCCTATGGCGGCCTGGTGATCGACGTTCCGGATACCGTCAAGATTGCGCTCGCCGGCGATTGGGGAACCAACATGGCCCCAGCTACAGGTTCCATTCGCGATCTAATTATTTCTGAAGACTGCGATTATACTTTGCACCTCGGCGACACATACTACAGCGGGACGTGTGAAGAGAACGAGGCATTTGCGGCGATGTGGCCCGAGGGCTCGCGCGGTTCGTTTAATCTTACGTCGAACCACGATTTTTACGCTGGCTTTACCGGATACCTGCAAACGCTCGCAGACCCCAAGTTCGCGGCGCAGGCGAACAACCCCTATTTCGCGTTGCGGAACCATAATTGGATCATCATAGCGCTGGACACCGCATCCCACTCTCAGAGCTTCTTGTGCAAGGACGGCTTTCTGGACAATCGGCAACTCTTGTGGCTCAACCAGCTCGTGAAGGACTCAGCACCGCGCGGCGTCATCCTGCTCTCGCATCACGACGGCTTCAACCTTGAAGCACTGGACGCGGAATGCCAAAATCCTCGGCCGAGGGGGATTTTATATAAAAGTTTGTACGGACAGGTCGCACTGCCGTCTGACCGTCCATGTTTCTGGTACTGGGGACACGTACATTGTCCGATCGCATACCGCTACAATAACGTGCGCGCCCGGTGCATAGGGCATGGCGGGATTCCCTATCTGCCATTCCCGGATTTTTACAAAGATTTCGGCGATAGTCTTGTTACCGTCGAATGGGTGGAAACTGACGCGGCTCGTGACGGCAACCCCCTCCGCGCGCCCAATGGATTCGCGGTTTTACGCATGGATGGACCTACAATCAGCGAGCAATTTGTTGATGAATATGCTAGAAGTAGATGGTCTAACCCATGATCGGCATTTATCAAATCGTCAACTCCCAGAACGGAAAACGCTATATCGGCTCGTCAGTTCGTGTAGAGGCGAGATGGAGCGAACATCGCCGTAGGCTAGGGCGGGGTATTCATCATTCTGACTATCTCCAGCACGCTTGGAATCTTTACGGTTCCGGAGTGTTCTACTTTGAACTCTTAGAAGAGACAAGCAGAGAGTCCCTGCTCGTGCGCGAACAACATTGGATCGACCATTACGAAGCCTCGCGACTCGTTTATAACGTCTCCCTTATTGCAGGGGCCTCAACGCGGGGACGCACTCTGTCGAAGGAACATCGCGCGAATGTCAGTAAGGCTCTCAAGGGTCGGCCTTGGACTCCTGCACGTAGAGCCAAGGCCGAAGTTAGTCCTGAGACAAGGGCAAAGCAGAGTGCAGTGCATAAAGGACGACCGTGGACCGAAGCGCGCCGCATCGCGGATAAGCCTCATTCGTTCACCGCCGAAGCGCGCGCCAAGTTGACGACTAGATTTAAGGGCAAACCGCTGGCTGCGGCAACTCGACTCAAACTAAGCATAATTGCACGAAATAGACCACCCATATCGGCGGAAATACGCGCAAAGATGTCAGCCGCAAGTAAGGGCAGACCGAAAAGCCCCGAACACCGCGCGAAGCTTAGCTTGAATCTACAGCGCGCGCGCGAAGCCCAGCGAGCGAGTGGCGGGTTTCACGATTCGCGAGCAGTTGGTTGATGAAAGACGGCCATGCGGTCTGGCAGGCCTAGCGCCTAGTCCTTTTGAGCCTTGTCGTCGGCTGCGAGGGATTCTTCGAGACGCAGCGCCAGATCGACGCCGGCCTTCCACGTCATCGCTTCTCGCAGCGCCGCTATCCTCGCCAGCAGCTTCGGCGTTTCAGTAGCGAGAATCCGCACAGACTCAGACACGAAGCGCGGATCGGACTGCGCTATGTCTGCGTTCATCTTCTCTAGTCGCACTTTTAATTCGGCATCTTTCACGATTGGTTCTCCTTCGGCAGCGAGCAGACGGCTGCGGCGAGATTGAGAGCACGACCTTCTTTTGAAAGAAATCGTCCACGCGCGAATAGATCACACCAAGCTGCATAATTGCCACTGTCAACCACGAAGTTCGCCATCGCCAGCGCAGCGGCGGGGTCGCCGAGGGGCGGGCAGGGATTTTTCTGCGGAATTGAAAAACCACATTTTTTACAGTATGGCCGATAAGGTTCGCGTTTTTGTGGGTCGTAGAAATCGCCATCACACACCTGTCTGCGCTTCCACACTCCCACGCGTTCGCACGCCTCTTCCCAAGTCTCTTCGTTGTTCATACAGCAAACGCCGCGCATCCGATGCCGAAAGATGCCAGGGCGATGCCTATCAGATCGTAAGTTGTTAGATTCATCAATCTTTCTCCGCGAGCCACTCGACGGCGGGCGTGTAGGCGACGCCATAATCAGCCTCGGTGTAGCAGCGCTCAATAATTTCGCGCGCTTCGCCGAGGCGCTTCTTCGCCGCTTCAAACTTAACATTCAGCGCCTTGTACTCACTTGCTAACAACGAACCCGCCTCCACAATTGCAACGGTTCGCCGCTCAGCCTCTTCGAGCTTAGTTCTAAGAACGTCACACTCGGATTCAGCACGAACCCAGGGCTCAGGTCGGAGACTCATGATTGGGCCTCGTCGTCGTCTGCGAGCAGGTCATTTAGATGCTTCGCAGCGCCAGTTTGTGGACACTGCGCGATACCGATCCGCAGCTCCGCTATTCTCGCCAGCAGCGCATCAATAGCGTCGGCGAGCGGAGCAAGTTTGTGATCGCATTTGAAGTCAGTATCATGCCGGCGCGCATCATCGGCGAGCTCCCGGTCTGCGGTGTGGTCGTCATTGCGTTGGCGAGCGCGATCCTCCTTCCAAGCGACGACATCGCCACAGATTTTGCAGGTGATGGTGATTGGTTGCTCAACTTCATCACACAGCCGGTCGATGGCGTCGGCAAGGGGGATAATCTCGTCTTTGTCGAGCGGGTTCTCGTCGAAAATTCGTAGTCGCGCGTCTTTCGCGAGCGCCCGGTCTGCGGCGTGATTGTTAGTCTGCATCGGTTACTCCTGCGCCTTGTCGTCGGCTGCGAGGGCGTCTTCGATTAACACCGGCTCATAGATGCCGCGACTGAGTAGGTCGTGCAAAGCATCTCGCAGCGCCGCTATTCTCGCCAGCAGCTTTGGCGTCTCGTTGCAGGCGACAATTAGGTACAGCGAATCAACATCGTCATAATTGGTGTTTACTAAGTCACATTGCCAAGGTAGAGGCAACACCGTAGCCTTCTCTGCGAGTGCTTTCAGGTCGGCGTCTTTCATCGCCTTCTCCATACTGCAGCCAACTTCCCGCTGGCATTCGGCCTTCTATCGCCGGTATCGATGATAAGTCCCAGATGCGCCAATTCAGTCAGGCGCGGCCGGATTGCCAGCCGGTCTATGCTTAGGTATGCCGCGATCTCATCCGCCGTCATGTCATGGTCGGCCAAGGCTTCTAGCACAAGGCGCTGGAGGCTTAACCCAGAGACGACCTGCGGCATCGCCGCCTTACTCGTATCCGTGGTCGCGTGGCGGCGCGTCAGGAGCGGCAACTGAGGCGTCGAGACAGGCTTTTGCCAGCGGCGGGTCATGCGTTGGGCTCATATTTCGGACAACGGCAATCCTCACCATAAAAACAAGCCCCATAAGGATCGGGATCGCCGTGAAAGCCGCCCGCGTGACCGCATAGACAAAGCATGCCTCCTTGTGCCCTTTCCTTGACTGCGCATTTCTTGCAAACATCTTCGCGCGCGCCATCAGGCTGTTGGTGGCATTCGGCTGCCGTTAAGTCGCGAAAGCACAAGCAGCAAACCAAGCAACGGTGCTCGCTTTGCTTCCTGCCGTGAAACGCGCAAACCGGATCAGGGTGCCAGGTCATCTCGACCTCCAGACAACCCAGCCCCAGCGTAACGAAAATTCCAGGACCATGCCGGCGCAGGCTACCAAGCCGATGATGGCCAGATCGCGGACGACGGTGGTAAGGACGAGGACCATTATGGCTTGTCTCCCCCGCAGACTAGTTTCGCGGCCTCATGCTCGACTTCCAAGGCGGCGATTCGGCCGGCGTAGAACCGGGCGCGCTCGAGCTGGCCCAGTACGACACAACAGGCGCATCTAAATTCGTAGCGCAGCGGTCCCTTGAACAAGCTCCAAATTTCCGTAGCCGGGTGCTGTCCGCAGGCGGCGCAAGGGCCGGTCGGGCGATACATCGCGAAATCATCAGTTTCGCCGGTCTCCTGATTTACGATGTCAGCCATCTTCAATCCTGCCCAGGCTCCCGCGCGCCGTCCTGGAAGGTATCGGCGGGGTCAGGATCCTGCGTCTCTTCGCCACGGCCCATCGTGAGCAGTTCTCCCATGAGGGTCGCGTAGCCCGCTGCCTTCAGCTCTGCCCCGCGCTTGGCTCCAGCCGCATCTAGTCTCGTCGCGATCCACGCCTTGGCATCGTCTACACCTAACTTTGACTTTGCGGCGGCGACTAGCGCCCTCCACTGCTCAGGGGTGATGGTATCTGTGGGCTGTTGGCGGTCGCCGGCAGGCATCTCCGTCGCGGGCGTTTCTGCTTGCGACATTTCCTCTGCCGAATAGAGACCCGACAGCTCGGCCGGGAATCCCTTGCGGAGCGATAGCATCTCGGCGCATTTGGCGAGCATCAGGGCGCCCATCTTGAGCCACATTGAGGTCGGCGCACCGTCCCGCTTTTTCTGGCAGTAGGCGTCCCATGTCGCCACTGACCAGAGCGGTTCCTTGAAATCGGAGCGCAGGATAGCGACCTTGGCGGCGACCGGATGTTCAGCCGCTAGCCAGACATCGACCCATTCCTTGCCGTCGCCGGTCCAGAGAGGTCCGACCTGTCCTGCGTACTTGCCGCTGCGTTCGGCAACCAGGCGCGCGCCGTCGATTGACACCTGGGTCTGCATAACCTCGCGCTGCTGAGTCGAGTCCCATCGCTTGATTGCGTAAATCTGGCGCGCGAAGGGATCGAGCTGTGTTCGGTTGCATATCGAGATAAAGAGCTGAAGTTCGTCATTCGTCGCGCCTTTTGCGATCGTGCGCTTGATGAGTTCCACCTGATCGTGGCCGAGCAACCTTCCGGGCTCGACGTGATTGTGGCCGAGCGTTGCGAGTGCGTTACTTTCCATTAGCTTTCCCTCTTGGCCTTTGCCAGCCGATAGATTGAGCGCATTTCTTGATCAGTTATTTCGTCGCGCGTGTTTGAGACGGGTCCGTCAGCAGCCGCACAGCGATTGTCAACAATTTCAATAATTTCCGCGATTAGCGCCAGTCGTGCGAGCGCATGCCCTAAATCCTCGGTCAGATAATCAAGCTTCGTTTTCATCGGCCTGCTCTACATAAGCTCCGGGCTTGCATGTCTCCCAGCCGCCGTCATGATGGTCAGTGTGGCAATTGTCGCACCACGCCCGATGTCCTTCACAGACCGGGCACTGATGCAGATTCATTCGATTGCCGGGACCAAGCGCGAGAATATCCGCATCGCCGCGCTGGAACTTTTGGCATGGCTGGTCACCGGTGGCAAAACGCAAGCTAGGTTTCATCGCTTTTCTCCTCCTTCGATTTGAGAATTGAATCGTAAAGCTCGGGTGAGCGGCCTAGATGCCGATTCCACGCCTCGAGGTCGCGCTGATTGCATGGCTGGCACCTGTCATCCCAGCCACGGTCCCGACGGCGCTGGTGCATCTCGGGCTCGTGCGGATTGGCGCAGGCGAACAGGGTACCGCAGTCGGTACAAGTGCTGTCGTGGGTGAGGGCTGTGTTGGCGGGAGGCCGATTCCCCGCCGGCTCGGAAGGGGAGGAATTTTCCGAGGTTACTGACTCAGCCCCAGTCGCCGCAGGGGAGGAGGCCTGCGGCTTGGGGGTCGGCGGAGTCTTGCGCGCCTTGATCATTCCCATTTCCTATGCTTCCAGTTGAATCCGTATTTTCCCAATGCCGTTGTGCCGCCCAGGGATTGGCATCAGGCCCTTTCCTTCCGCGATCCACGCGCGAACATTTACGGAAGGCCAGCCCAACTCCGCGCAAATATCTGTGAAGCTAAAGCCGCACCCGGACGCATCGGACGCCAGCCATTCGACCGCCTCCTTGAGCGCAAGTCGCCAGCCGCGCTCCTTGACGCCGCCACCTTGCGCAACAGCAATCGCGTCGGCTAACACAGCGAACTTCAGGCGTCGTTCGCCGCACGGTTCCGTCGGCGTATTCATCGCCGCGTATTGAGCGGCAGTGATAATGTCGGGGAGGCTATCGGGGACCGGGTTATACTTACTCGTCCTGCCTGCTGAGAGGGCTTCGGGTATGGTGTTCATCTGTTCTCCTCATAGGGATTCTCGCGGACGAGGCGGCGCACCAGATCGTCGGCAGCATGCCTATCTGTCTCCCCGAAGCATGCGCACATCGACACCAGCGCGTGGCAGACAGTGCAGGGATCGCCTATCTTGGAGACTGGCGCTCCTCGGCGCAGAAGTTCCGCAACCTGTGCGGCGCACTTCTTGTTCTCCTCGACAAGCAGATTAACTTCGCGGACCAGTTGTCGATTCTTTAGATCGCGGTCTGCGACTATTCGATCGGCCTTGATGCCGTTCGAGGCAATCCGACACTCTTCCGAACAGCACCAGTCGCCCTCCACGTCGGGGAAGTCCTCACCGAGGCCATCGGACTCGCCATCGCACTCGAAAGTCGGCTGATGGTAGCGTCCGCAACATTCGCCGCAGACAGGACAGTTAATTGGTTGTGGCTTCGCCATGATTGGCCTCCATCTCCTTGATTGCCCGCGCGCATTCCGCGCAGAGATATCGTCGCCTCGGCCTCACTATCCCGCTGATGTGCCAGTCGATCGGCGTGCCCTGCCGGCGCGAGATAGCGCCGACGCATCGGGCGCAGTCTGTGTCGCGAGCGTTGGCCGAGCCGGTGTCGGCATGGCCGTCGAAGACGCGCACGCGGTGGTCAGACAGTTCGCGGTCGAATTGCCTTGTCGCAGCCTTGCGCATCGCGCCGCTATTGGTTGGTTCGTTCATGCCTCTCTCCTCCATGCGCCATATATACCTCTCTGGGTGTCACCTGTCAAGGGGGTATTTGACAAGGGATGCGGCATGGGTTTATAGTGGCGGCAAGATGGGGATGGTGAAAAAGACGGTGATGGTTTTCCGGTGCTCGCGCTGCGGCCATGAGTGGGAGCCGAGAAACTTAGCCCGTGAGCCGCGCATCTGTCCTGCCTGCAAATCTGCGTACTGGAACGTGCCGCGAAAGAAGAAGTAATCACGCCGTCACCGCTCCGCGTAGGCTTCCCGGCCGATGGCGGCTTCGCTGGCCAGCGCGTGAATCGCAACGAGCGTCGGCCCCATTTGGCCGCGATTTTCTAGCGCATCGTTTGCTATCTCCGCGATGGCTCGCAACTCGCGCCGATACCAAGCCACTGATTTTTTCTTGCGCGCCTTTAGTTTCACGCCTTTCCCCCCTGCTGCTTCCCGATTCGCTCCGTCATTTCCTGCAGTGTCGCCTGCGCGAACGCTTTCTCGGCATCAGTCGGCTTGGGCTCTACCAGCGCGAGCCGGCGAGCTCGGCGCCGGCCGTCCAGGTACGCGGCCTGGTGGTAGATTTCACCGGGGGTAGGCGCATCGGCGCGGCCGCTGTCGCGGAAGTCCCGCACGGTCTCGAGCGCGCCCCTGAAGCTCACCCGCGCGAGGCATTCAGCCCACTCAGCCTGCACCGCGTCGTCCGTCGGCTGGCGGGTCCAAATGGCCGATGCTTTGAGCAGGAGCAGTTTCGCTTCCGACGGTTCCATTTCCGGCCTCCTTGGCCTTATCGCGTTGAATTTGTTCGAACAATTGCTGACGGCCCGGACTGAGCCGCGGACCCGCAGGCGACGCCCGCCCATTCGCCGCCATCAACTCGTCCTCCCATCTGCGCTGGTTCAGGTACGTCGTCGCGTGCGGAATTTTGTCATTCTCACGGCCGGCCCAATTCGCGGAGACCCGAAGGGGAACATCGGCGATTGCGCGGGCTTGGTCATCGGCTGAGAGCTTTTTGAAAGCAGCAACAGCCGTCTGCTTACCGTCCTTGCGCGGGTAAACCAGCCAGAATTTTAGGAATGATGCTGGATAGACCTCTCTGGATTCTGGATCTAGGGAATGGATCTCTGGATTACTGGATTGCTTGATCTCTTGAGGTAGGATCGAGTTGATCACACCCGCATGATTATGATCGTGCTCGCACGGAGGAATGACGCTTTGAGGCTCGTGGACATTCGGGCGCTGATGCTTGGAGAAATTCAGGACGGCGATAAAGCGGCAGCCGTCAACCTCATACCGCGCCAAATACCCGGCGCCGGCGAGATCGTTCAACGCACAGTCAAGGTCGAGATTGGGATCGTATGGGAAGAGAACGGCATGCATCCGCTTCACCCGGTCCTGGCAGCGGCCCTCTCGATCCACGTAGTTGAGCAAAGCGATCGCGACGAGGCGGGCGTCTCGCGACACGTCGGCTAGTTGTTCAGACTGCCAGAACTCGGGCTTTACAGTTCGAATCCGCACACGCCCCTCCTCCGCTCTCCGCCCGTCGCTCTACGCGGCAGCAATCCTCACGACTTCCTCTGCCGTTAGGTGTCCCTCTGCCTTCCCCATCGCTTGCGCGACGCACCAAGCGATCTCTCCTTCTAATGTTCTAAAATTCTCGGTCGCCTGCTCCTTCGCCCACTTCGCGACTTCGCCGCTCAGCGTAACGGAGACGGTGATCGAGCGGCCGCGCCGGCGCATGGCCTTGTCAGCCTTTGCGGGGCGCCCGCGTTTCGGCTTGCCGAGTTCGGGCACGGAGGCGTCGGGGGTTCTGTCAAATTCGCCAATCAGTTGGCCTGTCATGGGGTTTCTCCTTCGGTTGCGGAGTTCACGGATAATTAGTGGCAATTCGGTGAGCGCCTCGCGGGCGACAACGCCGCGGTCGACGACGGAATCGTTCAGAAGGGACTCGAGGCGGTCGATGTTCGCGGGCTTCATTCCGCCACCCCGAATTGCATCACGCTCTGCGCCAGCCTTTTAGCCGCGATCTCGCAGTAGCGTTCTTCGATCTCAATGCCGATGGCGCGACGGCCTAGATTTTTCGCGGCAACAAGTGTTGTGCCCGTTCCTGCGAACGGGTCAAGGACAGTACCCGAAAGAGGCAGCAGCAAATCCCGCATCAAGCTTAGGGGCTCTTGCGCCGGATGGCTGGCTCGCCCACCATTATCGACAAAGCGCTCGGTTGCCATGCAGCCAGCCTGAAGACTCTGTTTCGCAAACAGGCTGGACTGCCAACGCTGAGCTGCGGGATCCACGGTGCTCACCTTCCCGCCCCAAACGATAAATGAAACATCGCGGCGAGCGACCGGGCCTGGGATGGGCATTGGACGCGTATTGTGCCAAACGAAGACCGCGCGCAAAGTGCCCATCGCCTCAAGCACTTCTTTAAGTTCGATATACCCGCACATTACGAGCACGTCAGCGCGCGCAACGGCGTAAGCCAAGCGTATCGCCTCAGCGTCGAAGTGCCCGATATCCCCATATTTAACGCCCGAACTCAGTACCAATGCGGGAGCAACACCTAGGCCGTCGCCCGGCCGTCTATGTACAAACGGATGCGCAGTTGCGCGCCACGGTGGATCGGTAACAACTACGTCAGCCACTAAAGTCGGCAGAATCTCGCGGCAGTCGCCGCGGTAAATCGTGATTCCGCCTTCGTCGTAGTACGGCTTCACGCTGCGCGCCTCACGACTTCGGGGCGGCAGGTCCGGCAGACGCGCCAGCCAGATTGAATGCGGGTGTTTTTAGGAGTTAGGAAGTGTCCGCGCCAACACACGAGTGCCATCCGATTGCGCTCGCGCGCGCGCAGCATGTTCTCTGATCGCGTGACCAGCTCGAGATGATCGGGGCAAATGCAGGGGCGACAGGAGCAGATGTGGTCAGGCTCAAATCCTTCAGGTATCGGGCCTCTCCACAGTTCATAGGCTACGCGGATCGCAGTCGTCGAAGTTCTGGACTCCTCGCCGTGCGCCCCAAAGTGAAGTACTCCATAACCATCCCCAGAGAGCGTTCCCTGATAAATCCAGCACCCGGTCGGCTCAACGACAAAGCGCGAGCAGAAGCCCTCGAGCATCCGGCTCGAAAGTCGGGCAGATAGGTTCATGCCGCACTCTCCGTGGGGGAGAATGTAGCAAGCGGGCTGCCGTCAGAGAGATTGTTTGTGCTGGCTTGGGGTTGTTGAAATTGAGATCTATTCGGGGCTTGCGGTATTACGTAAACTAGAGTACATAGTTCTCCGTTGACCGTTGAACGAGTTTCGTCTTTGCTTCGCTTCTGTGGTGCGGTGGGGTTGTTGCCTAACAGACTGTTGCGATTTGCTAGCTGCGGGTTATCGGGAGATAACGCGCATGAATGGATAGGCACGCCAGACATCGCGAATGGCAGGCTTGGAAGGCCCTGCATTGGCCGGTCTTTGCGGCTCTGGAAGCCGGAGACTTCGAACCTTATCAGCGATCGATGTTTGCTCGAATCGAGCAGGCCAACGAATCCCGCAAAGCTGCCTGCTTCTGCGTTTATTGCCACGCCCTTATGGCGGTCTCGGATTACGGCGTTCATTTCTGCCCGTACAAGCGCGAGCGGAATCACGACCGAGCTAGGGCAATACTCGCCCTGCCCCGCTTGGTTGTGGTCAATGTGCCGCGGGGCCGACGGAAGCAGCCCGCGCGCCCTGCCCTTCCCGCCAGCCCCGCAGTCGCCGCCGCAATTCCCCACCGCATCCATCCCCGCGTCACTCATCGGCTATGAATTGATCGAGCGGCTGTTTGGCCGCTCTTGCGAATTTGACCGCATCGAACGCGCGGACGTGATTCAGCGCGCCGTGTCCCATCCAATTATAAATCGTTTTCGGTTCGAGCTTGATGAGATCGGCGACTCGATACGCGCCGCCCAGCCGTTCGACCGCTGCGGTGAGATTTCGTCGCGCTCTGATTCGTGCTGCCATGCTGCTTTTTATATCGGAATCGGTCACGAACGCAACCATACGCCTGAACATGGCAATGTGTCAAGCGGTGCCTAAATTCACACTCGGCTTGACCTCAGACGGGAATAAGCGCAACGTCGCGCGCAATGGAGAAAAAACCCCCGATGCTTCGCCTTTTCGATGACACGGAACTCCGGCTCGATTGCGAGCGGACGCGGCGAGAATGCCTGAGCATCGAGCAACGCGCGCGGTTGGACCTGATCCACCTCCACCGGGCAGAGGCGCGCAATCGGGAATTGCAGCCGGATGACGAGTTCGATCAGCGCATCCGGCCGCGCGGATATATATGGCCGCTGTCATAAGCATCCGGGCACAAGCGGGCGTAGAGGGTTCCCCGTGTACGGTCTGCCGTAATCCAATTCCCAAGGGCGACGGTTGGAGCCTTCGCCATCCCGAGAACGATCCATTCGCCGTTCTGACTTGTTGCGGCAACTGCATAAACCTGATCGTTGACGCGGCCTTCCGACAGGAGCCGCTGCGATGAGGTTCTCAAGATTAACGTTGATCGCCATCGCGGCGTTTCTGTTTGCTGCCTGCGACTCGGTTGAAATGCGGTGTGTGATGTTCGATGACCAAACTTGGGTGACGGCGGCGGATCAACCCGGGACCCTGTTCGGTCTGCTTACTTGGTACCGTTGTCCGAACTGTGTGTGCAAACCCAAGGTCGGGAAATGAGGTTCTCCAATCTCGACACGATCGCTGCGCTGAAGGAACGGCGCTCCAGCCGCGGCAGGCGTCGCTTCCTAGATCCCAATCGCGTGCCGCTTGAGCATGAAGAACAAGAAAATCTGATCACTTGGGCCCATTCCATGCGCCAGCAGATCCCGGACCTGAAGCTTTTATTTGCCATTCCAAACGCCGGCGCCGC
>Ga0097691_1000139_pt1 | contig 64682 bp, 64 predicted proteins | sample NGESurdeep072012_8_FD_72858 | JGI IMG/M metagenome (GOLD analysis project Ga0097691, IMG submission 72858) | Arctic peat soil microbial communities from Barrow, Alaska - NGEE Surface sample 210-1 deep-072012 | ecosystem: Environmental > Terrestrial > Soil > Wetlands > Peat ...
ACATCTCCGGCACCATCATCAAGCCCAAGCTGGGTTTGCGTCCCGAGCCATTTGCCGCTGCTGCTTACCAGTTCTGGTTGGGGGGCGACTTCATCAAGAACGACGAGCCACAGGGCAACCAGGTGTTCTGCCCAATGAGGAAAGTCATCCCGATGGTGTACGATTCGATGAAGCGCGCCATGGATGAAACAGGCGATGCAAAGCTGTTCTCCGCCAACATTACGGCAGATGACCACTACGAAATGTGCGCGCGTGCCGACTTCATTCTGGAAACGTTCGGCCCGGATGCCAACAAGGTGGCGTTCCTGGTGGACGGCTTTGTGGGCGGCCCAGGCATGATTACCACTGCACGTCGTCAGTATCCGCAACAATATCTGCATTATCACCGCGCGGGTCACGGCATGATCACTTCGCCGTCGGCAGTGCGTGGTTACACCGCGTTCGTGCTGGCGAAGCTCTCCCGTCTGCAAGGTGCTTCCGGCATTCACGTCGGCACGATGGGCTACGGCAAAATGGAAGGTGGTCATGATGACCGCAACATCGCTTATATGATCGAGCGCGATTCTGCCGATGGTCCTTACTACCACCAGGAGTGGCTGGGCATGAAGCCGACTACTCCGATCATCTCCGGCGGTATGAACGCGCTGCGTTTGCCAGGCTTCTTCGAAAACCTCGGCCACGGCAACGTGATCAATACCGCGGGTGGCGGTTCTTACGGCCACATCGACTCCCCGGCTGCCGGCGCGATTTCTCTGCGTCAAGCGTACGAATGCTGGACGGCCGGCGCCGATCCGATTCAATACGCGAAGCAGCACAAGGAATTCGCGCGTGCGTTCGAGTCCTTCCCAAAAGACGCGGACATGTTGTATCCGGGATGGCGCGAAAAGCTGGGCGTACACAAGTAAGCTCGGTTTTTTTGTCGAAGTTGTAATAATGCGCCCCCACTTGCTGGGGGTGTTTTTTTCCAAAAACAAAAACCGTTTCGACCACGCGGGTACGTGGTGAGTATTGGGGGATAACATGACCGATAAAGATCAATACAAGATTAAGCAAGAACCGTTCTACCAAGCGCAAGGGAATGAGGTGGCACTATATCAAGCTGCCTATGCGGCCCGCTTGCCGGTGATGGTGAAAGGCCCGACCGGTTGCGGCAAATCGCGCTTCATCGAATACATGGCGTGGAAGCTGAACAAGCCGCTGATCACCGTGGCGTGCAACGAGGACATGACCGCCAGCGATCTGGTCGGGCGTTATTTGTTGGATGCCAACGGCACGCGCTGGCTGGATGGCCCGCTGACCACCGCGGCGCGCATCGGTGCGATCTGTTATCTCGATGAAATCGTTGAGGCGCGCCAGGACACCACGGTGGTGATCCATCCGCTGACCGACCACAGGCGCACTTTGCCGCTGGACAAGAAGGGCGAACTGATCTCAGCGCATCCCGATTTTCAGTTGGTGATTTCCTATAATCCCGGCTACCAGAGCATGCTGAAGGAGCTGAAGCAATCCACCAAGCAACGCTTCACCGCGTTTGATTTTGATTATCCGGAGGCCGGCGTCGAGACGGAGATTCTCTGCAAGGAAACCGGGATGGACAAAGAGATATCCGCCAAGCTGGTGAAGATCGGCGCGGCGGCGCGTAACCTGAAGGGGCATGGTCTGGATGAAGGGATTTCCACGCGTCTGCTGGTGTATGCAGCCACCTTGATTAAAGGCGGTGTGGCGCCTCGTGACGCCTGCCGCATGGCTTTGGTGCGCCCGATCACCGACGATGCGGATATTCGCGAAACGCTGGATCACGCGATTGATGCGGTTTTTGCGTAGACCAGTCGGGATAAACCATGGAAACAGCGGTGATACCAGAAGAGTTTCAGTCTTACTGGACGCAGCTTGACTGCAGTTTTCCGCGAGTCGAGCCGGTGTTCACCGATTGTATGCGCGAGGCATTGGCGACGCTTTCCAAAGAAGGCGTGGATGCCTACATCGAGAATGCGCGCTTCCTTGGCAAGATGGGACGAGGCGCCGAGCCTATCCTGATTTTTCTGGAGGAATGGCCGGCGGTAGCCAAGACTCTGGGCGAAGATGCGCTGCCCGCCGTCATGGAGTGCATACTCAGGATGTCGAAATCGCCCAACAGCAAAGCCATCACGCCGTTCCTGCAATCGTTGCCGACAGCCGCGCGCAGGCTGCAATCGCAACAGCAGATGCGCGACTATCTGGATCTCGTGCTCGATTTCATGGAGCGCACCACAGGTTCGATTCACGGCATCCACCAGACTTTCCCCAGCCCGGGCTTGCCGGAATTTTTCAAGCAGGCTCCGGTGTTGCTTAGCCAGCTTTCTTTGGCAGGTCTGAAAAACTGGGTGGATTATGGGGTGCGTTATTACAACGACCATCCCGACCGGCAAATTGATTACTTCAGTCTGCAGTCGGCGGACAGTCGCGCGGTGTTGCAGCGTGAGCGGCATGGCACCCTGCTGGTGGATAGCGAGCGCAAGCTGGATATGTATTTGCGCGGTTTGTGGCAAGACGAAGATCAGCTGATACCTTATTCCGGCGCGTTCGATGAACTGCGCCAGCCTGTTCCCTACTATGACAAGCTCGGCATACGTCTGCCTGATGTGTACAGTGATGCGCATGGCATAGCTGGCATAGACCGTTACCGCGCTGCACTGGCGCATATCGTTGGACATCGCCGCTGGACCACGGCGATTTTTGCCGATAACTTCAGTCCGTTCCAGCGCATGGCAGCGGAGTTCTTCGAGGATAGCCGCGTGGAATATCTGGCGATGCGCGAGTATCCCGGCCTGCGCCATATCTTTATGGCATTGCATCCGATTCCGGCGGAAGACGCTTGCGACCCGGAGTTGGAATCCGGGGTGCGCCATCGCCTGACCATGTTGTCGCGCGCGATACTCGATCCGGCTCATCCTTACCGGAATCCGCATGTCATCGAGTTTGCGCAACGTTTTCACGCGCTGATGCAACAGAGCGACATCATAACCAATGACTTGGCTGTCGTTTCTGGACAGCCTATAACCAGCCACTTGGTTGCTGTCGTTGGGCAACCTAGTGGAATGGCTAGTAGTATAACCAGCACGCAGGAGATGGCCGACTTGGCGATCTCCTTCGTTGCCAAGACACGTCGCCAAAGCGATCAACTTGCCAAAACTCACTTCAAAGACACCGTGGTGGATTATCGTGATGACAATCGCCAGATGTGGAAATTCATCGAGCAAGGCGATGAGGAAGAAGCTTTCGACGAGCAGCGCAAAGTCGAGCCGGGCGAGGAGCTCAAAGGCCTGCCGCCGCGCCATTACCATGAGTGGGATTACAATACCCATAGCTACCGTCCGGACTGGGTGAGCGTGTATGAGGCTCTGCATCCGCGTGGCAATCCGGCGGACATCGACAAACTGTTGGCGAAGCACGCCGCTCTGGCCAAGCGCTTAAAGAAAATGCTCGACCTGCTCAAGCCTCAGGATAAGGTGCGTATCCGCTATCAGGAAGATGGCAGCGAGCTGGATCTGGATGTCGCGCTACGCTCGCTGATCGACTACAAGAGCGGTGCGACGCCCGATCCGCGAATCAACATGAGCCATCGCAATGACGGGCGTAATATCGCGGTGATGATACTGCTGGATTTGTCCGAGTCACTCAACGAAAAAGCGGCCGGTTGTGACCAGACCATTTTGGAGTTGAGCCAGGAAGCAGTGTCGCTGCTGGCATGGGCGATCGAAAAACTGGGTGACCCGTTCGCCATTGCCGGTTTCCATTCCAACACGCGCCATGACGTGCGTTTTCTGCACATCAAGGGCTATAGCGAACATTGGGATGATGAGGTGAAGGGCCGTTTGGCGGCTATGGAGGCCAGTTTTTCCACGCGCATGGGCGCTGCGATGCGTCATGCCGCGCATTATCTGGAAAAGCAACAGGCCGACAAAAAGCTGATGCTGATACTTACCGACGGCGAGCCGGCTGATATAGATAGCAAGGATGGGCGCATCCTGATCGAGGATGCGCGTCAGGCGGTGAAGGAACTGGATCAGCGGGGCATTTACACCTACTGTATTAATCTTGATCCCAAGGCGGATGAATATGTTGCGGACATTTTTGGTAAGCAGTACACCATCATTGATCGTGTTGAATCGCTGCCGGAACGGTTGCCGCAGCTATTCATATCCTTGACTAAATAGAACCTTTGCGCAACTACTGATGAAGCCACTGGTGAAACGACTGGTGAAACTACTAGCCGTTCCACTAGGTTGCCCAACGACAGCAACCAAGTGGTTGGTTATAGTCATCCCACTGACCCACCAATAAAACGATGACCGAGTGACTGGTTATAAGTTGGCGAGCTACATCCATTAAGTCATTAGTAATGCGCTTGCCGATGGAGCATCTCGGGCTGGAAGGGATCGTCAGGCCGGACGGTGGCTGGTGAGTCAGTGAGAATCGGCGATTCTTCAAGTAAAAATCATCTAAATATCTGGTTGTTTTGTTCCGATGTTATCTAATGAGCTAATTCAGTTTGACAGGGAAGTCAGGGATTGGCATAATTGCGGGTTCTGTTTGGAGGGGTTCCCGAGCGGTCAAAGGGATCAGACTGTAAATCTGACGGTTCTGCCTTCGAAGGTTCGAATCCTTCCCCCTCCACCAATTGTTTCTGGTTTTGGTTTTAATGTTTGTGTGGGTAGTTGGTTTGGCTGGCGTTGTGGCAACCGCTGTTTAGCTGTTGCGTTGAAGGGAAAGCCTGCGGGTGTAGCTCAATGGTAGAGCAGAAGTTTTCCAAACTTACGACGAGGGTTCGATTCCCTTCACCCGCTCCAGTTTGGCATTGGTTTTAGTATGTGAGCCTGCCCATGTGGCTCAGTGGTAGAGCACTCCCTTGGTAAGGGAGAGGTCGCGAGTCCGATTCTCGCCATGGGCACCAAAGAATTTGGCGTAGCGTTTTGTTTTTACATTATAGAGTTTTGTTTTTATTATTAACGTTTGACATTGATAAGGAAAAATCATGGCAAAGAGCAAATTTGAGCGCACGAAACCGCACGTCAACGTAGGCACGATCGGTCACGTGGATCACGGCAAGACCACCCTGACCGCGGCGATCACCACCGTGCTGGCCAAGAAATATGGCGGCGAAGCCAAGGCCTATGATCAGATTGACGCGGCACCGGAAGAAAAAGCGCGCGGCATCACGATCAACACCGCACACGTCGAATATGAGACCGCCAATCGCCACTACGCCCACGTCGATTGCCCGGGCCACGCCGACTACATCAAGAACATGATCACCGGCGCCGCACAAATGGACGGCGCGATCCTGGTCGTATCTGCCGCTGACGGCCCGATGCCGCAAACTCGCGAACACATCCTGCTGGCACGCCAAGTGGGCGTTCCCTACATCATCGTATTCATGAACAAGTGCGACATGGTCGACGACGAAGAACTGCTCGAGCTGGTCGAAATGGAAGTGCGCGAACTGCTCTCCAAGTATGACTTCCCGGGCGACGACATCCCCATCATCAAAGGCTCCGCGCTGAAGGCATTGCAAGGCGACCAAGGCGACTTGGGCGAGCCTTCCATCTTCCGTCTGGCCGAAGCCCTCGACACCTACATTCCGCAGCCCAAGCGCGCGCTGGATGGCGCCTTCCTGATGCCGGTTGAAGACGTATTTTCGATCTCCGGTCGCGGCACCGTAGTAACCGGTCGTATCGAACGCGGCATCGTCAAGGTTGGCGAAGAACTCGAGATCGTCGGTATCAAGCCTACGCTCAAGACGACTTGTACCGGCGTGGAAATGTTCCGCAAACTGCTCGACCAAGGTCAGGCTGGCGACAACGTCGGCGTACTGTTGCGCGGCACCAAGCGTGAAGAAGTTGAGCGCGGTCAAGTGCTGTGCAAGCCAGGTTCAATCAAGCCGCACACCAAGTTCACTGCCGAGATCTACGTGTTGGGTAAAGACGAAGGTGGACGTCACACCCCATTCTTCCAGGGCTATCGTCCTCAGTTCTACTTCCGCACCACCGACGTGACCGGCGCGGTCGAACTGCCGGCCGGCACTGAAATGGTAATGCCGGGAGACAATGTCAGCATCACGGTCAACCTGATCAACCCGATCGCGATGGAAGAGGGCTTACGCTTCGCCATCCGTGAAGGTGGGCGTACCGTCGGTGCGGGTGTGGTTGCAAAGATTATTGAGTAACAAGGTTCATGTGGCAAGATTCAGGGAGCAAGAAAATTGCTGCGGAGTTTGGCGGTTCTTAACCTGAACCTTGTTGCTGATTTTTTAGGCCAGTAGCTCAATTGGTAGAGTATCGGTCTCCAAAACCGAGGGTTGGGGGTTCGAAACCCTCCTGGCCTGCCAAAAAAGCAAGTAACAGTTAATCGGAATGATCGCGCATGGCAGACAAAATTAAGTTGTTCGTTGCCCTTTTGCTGGTGGCGGCAGGCATCGCAGGCTACTACTACTTGCACGATAGTGCAGCAGTCCTGAAACTGGCTTCAGTGCTGGTGGGTTTGTTGTTGGCCACAGGCGTGGCGTGGACCAGCCAGTCGGGCAAGCGTTTTTTTGCATTTGGCAAAGATTCTGTTGCCGAGGCGAAGCGTGTGGTTTGGCCGACGCGCAAAGAAACATTGCAGACCACTGCGGTGGTGATTGCATTTGCCATCACCATGGCATTGTTTTTGTGGGCAGTGGATGCCAGCCTGATGTTGGTAGTGAACAAGCTTATGGGGCGGGGTGAGTGATGACCATGCAATGGTATGTTGTTCATACGTACTCGCAGTTTGAGAAAAGCGTGCAGCGCGCCTTGCTGGAGCGCATCCAGCGTGACGGTATGCAGGATAAGTTTGGTCAGATTCTGGTTCCTGTCGAAGAGGTTGTGGAACTGAAGTCTGGGCAGAAGAGCATTACCGAGCGCAAGTTCTTCCCAGGCTATGTGTTGGTTGAAATGGAAATGACCGATGAAAGTTGGCACTTGGTGAAGAATACGCCCAAGGTGACAGGTTTCCTGGGCGGCTCGGCGATGAAACCCACGCCGATCAGTGCCAAGGAAGTGCAGAACATCATGCAACAAATGCAGGCTGGGGTTGAAAAGCCGAGGCCCAAGGTGTTGTTCGAAGTGGGTGAGTTGGTGCGTGTCAAGGAAGGCCCGTTCACTGACTTCAATGGTTCGGTTGAAGACGTCAATTACGACAAGAATAAAATACGCGTGGCGGTGACCATTTTTGGTCGTTCGACACCGGTTGAGCTGGATTTCGGCCAAGTAGAAAAGGCCTGAAAAGCGAGAAGTGGGAACGTGGGACTCAGTCTGCAAAAAATGCGGACGCGGTTTCCAGGTTGCCATTTCTCATGTTGGGGAGAGACTAATAGTTTCGTTCGTACCCGTTTGATAGGAGTGCATCATGGCAAAAAAAGTCGTCGGCTACATCAAGCTGCAAGTGCCTGCTGGTAAGGCAAACCCGAGTCCACCGATTGGTCCAGCATTGGGTCAACGCGGCCTGAATATTATGGAGTTCTGCAAGGCGTTCAACGCGCAAACCCAAGGCGTTGAACCCGGTCTGCCGATTCCGGTGGTGATCACCGCATTTGCGGACAAGAGCTTCACCTTCATCATGAAGACCCCGCCTGCGAGCATTCTGATCAAGAAGGCCGCGGGTATTCAAAAAGGCAGTAAAACGCCCCATACCGACAAGGTGGGCAAGCTGACCCGCAAGCAAGCGGAACAGATCGCTACAACCAAGATGCCGGATCTGACCGCAGCCGATATGGACGCAGCAGTGCGCACTATCGCCGGAAGCGCGCGCAGCATGGGCATCACCGTGGAGGGCGTATAACATGATGTCCAAACGATATAAAGCAATTGCAGCCAAGATCGATCGAAATAAGCTGTATCCCTTGAGCGATGCGCTGAATCTGGTTAAAGAAAATGCCGTGGCCAAGTTCGATGAGTCCATCGACGTTGCAATCAACCTCGGTATTGATGCCAAGAAATCAGACCAATTGGTGCGTGGATCGGTAGTGCTGCCCAAGGGAACGGGTAAGACAGTGCGTGTCGCGGTGTTCGCGCAAGGTGCCAAGGCTGAAGAAGCAAAGGCTGCCGGTGCTGACATCGTGGGTTTCGAAGATCTGGCTGAATCCATCAAGGGTGGCAATTTGAATTTTGACGTGCTGATCGCCAGCCCGGATGCGATGCGTCTGGTCGGTCAACTGGGGCAGATTCTCGGCCCGCGCGGTTTGATGCCTAATCCCAAGGTAGGTACGGTGTCCGCGGACGTGGCGGGTGCGGTGAGGAACGCCAAGGCAGGTCAAGTGCAATATCGCACTGACAAGAATGGCATCGTGCAGTGCACCATCGGGCGCGCTTCATTCGCGCCGGAAGCGTTGCGTGAGAATTTGCTTGCTCTGGTTGATGCGCTGAACAAGGCCAAGCCGCCGGCTTCCAAGGGCATGTACCTGAAAAAGGTATCGCTCTCCAGCACCATGGGAGCGGGGATACGCGTTGAACAGGCGAGTTTGACCGCTTAGTTGTTTTGAATTCGCTGGCGACTTACTCGCCGGCAAAAGTTTTGGAATGCTGGCGTGCTTGCAGCATCCGAGACCGTAGGCGTTGAAGGCGCAGTTGGCCTGAAACTTAATTGACGGAGCGTCCAGCATACGGACATTCGGCGGCCCACGTAGATGGTGCGCCCGCGAGCAGGAATGATTGTTCTCCTGATTCAAGGTCGCTGTTGTAAACGATGGGGTGTGCGTGAGTGCATTCCGGAAATTGGAGGAAGACTTGAGTCTCAATCTGCAAGAAAAGCAAGCCGTGGTAGCGGAGGTCAGTGCCCAGGTGGCGCAGGCGCAAACTATCGTTTTGGCAGAATACCGTGGCATCAAGGTCGCTGACATCACCAAGTTGCGTGCTAGCGCGCGTAAGTCTGGGGTGTATTTCCATGTGTTGAAAAACACCTTGGCACAGCGCGCGGTAAAAGGAACGCCTTTTGAAGCACTGGCTGAAAAAATGGTCGGCCCTCTTGTGTATAGCATGAGTGCTGATGCAGTCGCTGCGGCAAAAGTGGTGTTCGATTTTGCCAAAACCAATGACAAGCTGGTGATCAAGGCCGGTGCAATGAGTGGTTCCCTGATGTCTGCGGAACAAGTCGCTGTGCTCGCTGCAACACCAAGCCGCGACGAGTTGATTGCGCGCCTGATGGCAACCATGAATGCGACGACTGCAAAGTTTGTCCGCACTCTGGCTGCGATCCGCGACAAGAACGAAGCCGCAACCGCTGCTTAATATTTTTGAATTAACTGAACAAGGAGAACAAGATGGCTGTAACTAATGCTGGCGTGATGGATGTAATCGCTAAGATGACGGTGCTGGAACTTTCCGACCTGATCAAGCAAATGGAAGAGAAATTCGGCGTGTCAGCTGCGGCGGTTGCCGTAGCCGGACCTGCTGCCGGTGCCGGTGCCGGTGCTGCTGCCGCTGAACAAACCGAGTTCACCGTGTTGCTCAAGGGCCCCGGTGACAACAAGGTGAACACGATCAAGGCTGTTCGCACCATTACCGGTCTGGGCTTGAAAGAAGCCAAGGATCTGGTTGATGGCGCACCAAAGAACGTTAAGGAAGGCGTTTCCAAAGCTGATGCGGATGCTGCACTGAAGCAGTTGCTGGAAGCTGGCGCAGCCGCTGAAATCAAGTAATTTTTTATGCTGTAAAAAGGCTGGCGGCTTACCGTCAGCCTTTTGCCGCTTAAGAAGCCAGCGGTCAGGAAGTCGTAAATTATTTCCTGTCCCCTGACTTTTTAGTTCCGGGATAACCGGCGCTGATGTGGTTCAAGCAGGCATTTCGCTGAAAGGCGAATGCCCGCAAAATTTGTGTTCCTCAATCGTGGAGATTATATGAGCTATTCTTTTACCGAAAAAAAACGTATCCGTAAAAGTTTTGCCAAGCGAGTCGGCGCGTTGCCGGTCCCTTTTCTGTTGTCCACTCAATTGGAATCTTTCGCCGCTTTTCTGCAGGCCTATACGCCTCCGGAACAACGCAAGAATGATGGTTTGCAGGCTGCCTTTAACGGAATCTTTCCGATTCATAGCCATTCCAAGAATGCGCGTCTTGATTTCGTCAGCTACCAGTTGGGTATGCCTCCGTTCGACGTGAAGGAATGCCGTCAGCGCGGCCTGACTTATGCTTCTCCGCTACGCGCCCGTGTGCGCCTGACCATCATGGACAAGGAAGCTTCCAAGCCCACTGTCAAGGAAGTGAAAGAGCAGGAAGTGTATATGGGAGAGATCCCGCTGATGACCCATACCGGCTCGTTCGTGATCAACGGCACCGAGCGTGTGATCGTTTCCCAGTTGCACCGTTCGCCTGGCGTGTTCTTCGAGCATGATCGCGGCAAGACGCATTCATCGGGCAAGCTGTTGTTCTCCGCGCGCATCATTCCTTACCGCGGCTCATGGCTGGACTTCGAATTCGATGCCAAGGACTACGTGTACTTCCGTATCGACCGCCGTCGCAAGATGCCGGTCACCATCCTGTTGCGCTCGCTGGGTTATAGCAACGAAGACATGCTGAAGATGTTCTTCGAGTTTGATGCGTTCCATCTGAGCAAGAAAGGTATCCAGTATGAAGTTGTGCCGGAGCGCCTGCGCGGAGATGTGGCACGTTTTGATATTCTGGGCAAATCCGGCAAGGTCATCGTAGCCAAAGACAAGCGCATCACCGTGCGTCACATCCGCGAAATACAGGAAGCGGGTATCGAAAAGCTGGATGTGACCGAGGAATTCATGATCGGTCGCGTGCTTGCAAGCAACATCGTGGACAAGGATAGCGGCGAAATCATCGCCAACGCCAATGATGAGATCACCGAAGCGTTGCTGCATTCTCTGCAAGAAGCGGGTGTCAAGAAAATCAATACTTTGTACACCAACGATCTGGATCATGGCGCGTTCATCTCGCAAACTCTGCGCACCGATGAAACTGTCGACCAATGGACGGCGCGTGTGGCGATTTACCGCATGATGCGCCCTGGTGAGCCGCCCACCGAAGATGCGGTGGAGAACCTGTTCAACGGCCTGTTCTTTAACGACGAGCGCTATGACTTGTCGGCCGTGGGACGCATGAAATTCAATCGTCGTGTCGGACGCGAAGAGCTGACCGGTGCGGCGATCCTGTCCAACGAAGATATCGTCGAAGTGGTGAAGATTCTGGTCGAGTTGCGCAACGGGCATGGCGAGATCGATGATATCGATCATCTCGGCAATCGTCGTGTGCGCGCCGTGGGTGAATTGGCCGAAAACCAGTTCCGTGCCGGTTTGGCACGCGTGGAACGCGCCGTCAAGGAACGCCTCGGCCAAGCTGAAACTGACAACCTGATGCCGCATGACCTGATCAATGCCAAGCCGATCTCGGCGGCGGTCAAGGAATTCTTTGGCTCCAGCCAGTTGTCGCAGTTCATGGACCAAACCAATCCCTTGTCCGAAATCACCCACAAGCGCCGTATCTCCGCGCTTGGACCGGGCGGATTGACCCGCGAACGCGCCGGCTTCGAGGTGCGCGACGTGCATCCGACCCATTATGGACGCGTGTGCCCGATCGAGACACCGGAAGGCCCGAACATCGGCCTGATCAACTCGCTGGCGTTGTATGCGCGCACCAACGAGTACGGTTTCATCGAAACGCCGTATCGCAAGGTAACCAAGGGTAAGGTGGCTGACGAAGTCGATTATTTGTCCGCGATCGAGGAAGGCAAGTTCACGATCGCCCAGGCGAATGCCGAACTGGACAAGAAAGGCCACTTCACCAACGACATCGTGTCGGCGCGTCATCACAATGAATTCGTGTTGGCTGCTCCTGATCAGATGGAATACATGGACGTGTCGCCTTCGCAAGTGGTGTCGGTCGCGGCTTCATTGATCCCGTTCCTGGAACATGACGATGCCAACCGCGCCTTGATGGGTGCGAACATGCAACGCCAGGCCGTGCCTTGCTTGCGTGCGGAAAAGCCGCTGGTGGGAACCGGCCTTGAGCGCACCGTGGCAGTGGACTCCGGCACGACCGTACAGGCTTGGCGCGGTGGACGCATCGATTACGTGGATGCTGCCCGTATCGTGGTGCGCGTCAACGACGACGAGACGACTGCCGGCGAAGTCGGCGTGGACATCTACAATCTGACCAAATACACCCGTTCCAACCAGAACACCAACATCAACCAGCGTCCGCTGGTCAAGGTGGGCGACGTGATCGCGCGCGGCGACGTGGTGGCTGACGGCGCTTCCACCGACCTGGGCGAACTGGCTCTCGGTCAGAACATGTTGGTCGCGTTCATGCCTTGGAACGGCTACAACTATGAGGATTCGATTTTGATTTCCGAACGCGTTTCGGCACAGGATCGTTTCACTTCCATCCATATCGAAGAATTGACTGTTGCCGCACGTGATACCAAGCTTGGCCCGGAAGAAATCACCCGCGATATCCCGAATTTGGCTGAAGCGCAATTGGCGCGTCTTGACGAATGCGGCATAGTGCATATCGGTGCGGAAGTCGCGGTGGGCGACGTCCTGGTCGGCAAAGTGACGCCCAAGGGCGAGACCCAGCTGACCCCGGAAGAGAAATTGCTGCGCGCGATCTTCGGTGAGAAGGCTTCGGACGTCAAAGATACTAGTCTGCGTGTGCCGACAGGTAGCTCGGGAACGGTGATCGATGTGCAGGTGTTCACCCGCGAAGGGTTGCAACGCGACAAGCGTGCTCAGCAGATCATCGACGACGAGCTGAATCGCTACAAGAAGGATCTAGTCGACCAGATGCGTATCGTGGAAGCTGACGTGTTCGCGCGTATGGAAAAGTTGTTGCACGGCAAAGTGGCCAATGGCGGACCGAAGAAGCTGGTCAAGGGAACCAAGTTGAGCAAAGAATATCTGCATGGTATCGAGCCCCATCTGTGGTTCGATATTCGCATTGCAAATGACGAAGTGGCAGCGCAGATGGAACAGGTCAAGGAGGGTCTGGCCCAGAAGCGTGCCGAATTCGATGCGGCGTTCGAGCTGAAGAAGAAGAAGCTGACCCAGGGCGATGAACTGCAAGCCGGCGTGCAAAAGATGGTCAAGGTATACGTCGCGGTAAAGCGTCGTCTGCAACCGGGCGACAAGATGGCGGGACGTCACGGCAACAAAGGTGTGGTATCGCGCATTGTGCCGGTGGAAGACATGCCGTACATGGCGGATGGCACACCAGTCGATGTGGTATTGAATCCGCTCGGCGTGCCATCGCGGATGAACATCGGCCAGATTCTCGAGACTCACCTGGGCTGGGCAGCCAAGGGGCTGGGCAAGAAGATCGACACGATGTTGCAAACCAATGCCAAGATCACCGAAGTACGCAAATTCCTCGGCAAGATTTACAACCACCATAACGGCCAAACCGTTGATCTGGAAGCATTCAGCGACGATGAGATCATCGAATTGTGCCGCAACCTGAAGCATGGTGTGCCATTCGCGACACCGGTGTTCGACGGTGCCAGCGAAGAAGAGATCAAGTACATGCTGGAATTGGCGGACCTGCCGCTGTCTGGTCAGACCACCCTGTTTGATGGTCGCACCGGCGAGGCATTCGATCGACAAGTGACGGTGGGATACAAGCACATCCTGAAATTGCACCACTTGGTGGATGACAAGATGCACGCGCGTTCCACCGGGCCGTACAGTCTGGTCACGCAACAGCCCTTGGGCGGCAAAGCGCAGTTCGGCGGCCAACGCTTCGGTGAGATGGAAGTTTGGGCGCTGGAAGCTTACGGCGCGGCTTACACCTTGCAGGAAATGCTCACGGTCAAGTCGGATGACGTGGCTGGGCGTACCAAGGTCTACGAAAGCATCGTCAAAGGCGAACACAAGATCGATGCCGGTATGCCGGAATCCTTCAACGTGGTCATCAAGGAAATCCGTTCCTTGGCGATCGATATGGATCTGGTGCGTCACTGACAATTTCCCGTGCGGCTAAACGCATGGGAAATTACGTAACTTTGTTGCTAATACATTGTGCTGGCATAAGGCGAATAGGAGTCTCAAATGAAATCATTGCTGGATTTATTTAAGCAGGTCACACAAAAAGAAGAGTTCGACGCGATCAAAATCGGTCTTGCGTCGCCGGAGAAAATCCGCTCTTGGTCCTATGGCGAAGTCAAAAAGCCGGAAACCATCAACTACCGCACCTTCAAGCCGGAGCGTGACGGGCTGTTCTGCGCGAAGATCTTCGGGCCGGTAAAGGATTATGAGTGCTTGTGCGGCAAGTACAAGCGCCTGAAGCATCGCGGTGTGATCTGCGAAAAATGCGGCGTGGAAGTGACCCTGTCCAAGGTGCGCCGCGAACGCATGGGACATATCGAATTGGCCAGCCCGGTGGCGCATATCTGGTTCCTTAAATCCCTGCCATCGCGTCTCGGCATGGTATTGGACATGACCCTGCGGGACATCGAGCGTGTGTTGTACTTCGAGGCCTATGTGGTGACCGAACCCGGCATGACCCCGTTGAATCGCGGCCAGCTGTTGTCCGAGGATGATTATCTTGCCAAGACCGAAGAATACGGCGATGAGTTCACCGCGACGATGGGCGCGGAAGGTATCCGCGCACTGTTGAGCAGTCTGGATGTCACCGGTGAAATCGAAACGATACGCGCTGATCTTGCGGCGACCGGTTCGGAAACCAAAATCAAGAAATACGCCAAGCGCCTGAAAATTTTGGAAGCGTTTAACGCATCCGGCATCAAGCCGCAATGGATGGTGATGACAGTGTTGCCAGTCTTGCCGCCGGAGCTGCGTCCGCTGGTGCCGCTGGATGGCGGTCGCTTTGCGACTTCCGATCTGAATGATCTGTATCGTCGCGTGATCAACCGCAACAACCGTCTGCGTCGTTTGCTTGAACTGAAAGCGCCTGACATCATCGTGCGCAACGAGAAACGCATGTTGCAGGAAGCCGTGGACTCATTGCTGGACAATGGTCGTCGCGGCAAGGCGATGACCGGTGCTAACAAGCGCCAGTTGAAATCCCTGGCTGACATGATCAAGGGCAAGAGCGGTCGTTTCCGCCAAAACCTGCTGGGTAAACGCGTCGACTATTCGGGTCGTTCGGTGATTGTGGTCGGTCCGCAACTCAAGCTGCATCAATGCGGGCTGCCCAAAAAAATGGCATTGGAATTGTTCAAGCCGTTCATTTTCAGCCGCCTCGAGGCGATGGGATTGGCGACTACCATCAAGGCCAGCAAGCGCATGGTGGAAGCAGAAGAGCCTATCGTGTGGGACATACTCGAAGAGGTGATACGTGAACATCCTGTGATGTTGAACCGTGCGCCGACCCTGCACCGTTTGGGTATTCAGGCGTTCGAACCCATCCTGATCGAAGGCAAGGCGATCCAGTTGCATCCGCTGGTCTGTTCGGCATTCAACGCCGACTTCGACGGTGACCAAATGGCGGTACACGTGCCGTTGTCGCTGGAAGCGCAGATGGAGTGCCGCACCTTGATGCTGGCTTCCAATAACGTGCTGTCGCCTGCCAACGGTGAACCTATCATCGTTCCGTCGCAGGACATCGTGTTGGGTCTGTACTACATGACCCGCGAAAAAGTGGGCGCGCTGGGCGAAGGCTCGATGTTTGCCAACATCGCGGAGGTCTCGCGCGCTTACGAGACCCGTGAAGTCGAACTGCAGGCCAAGGTGATCGTGCGCCTCAAGGAAATTCACAAGGATGAAGCGGGTCAGCCGGTAGAGAAACTGGTTCGCCATGAAACCACAGTGGGCCGTGCCTTGTTGTCCGAGGTGTTGCCTGCGGGATTGTCATTCGCCTTGATCAACAAGACACTAAAGAAGAAAGAAATTTCGCGTTTGATCAACGCCAGCTTCCGCCAGTGCGGCTTGCGTGACACCGTGATCATGGCTGACAAGCTGATGTATACCGGCTTCACCTACGCAACTCGTGCCGGCATTTCGATCTCGGTGGACGACATGCTGATGCCGTTGCAGAAGAACGAGCTGATCGGTGCGGCCGAAAAAGAAGTCAAGGAAATCTACAGCCAGTACACTTCCGGTCTGGTGACCGACGGCGAGCGTTACAACAAGGTGGTCGATATTTGGGGCCGCACCGGCGACGTGGTGGCCAAGGCGATGATGGAACAACTGGGCAGTGAGCCGGTGATCGACCGTGTCACCGGCCAGCCGCGCATGGTAAAAGGCAAGCCGGTGATGCAAGAGTCGTTCAATTCCATCTACATGATGGCCGACTCCGGTGCGCGCGGTTCTGCTGCACAGATACGCCAGCTGGCAGGGATGCGTGGCCTGATGGCCAAGCCGGACGGTTCTATCATCGAAACCCCGATCACTGCGAACTTTCGCGAGGGGTTGAACATGTTGCAGTACTTCATCTCCACGCACGGTGCGCGCAAGGGCTTGGCGGATACCGCCTTGAAGACCGCCAACTCCGGTTATCTGACCCGCCGTCTGGTGGATGTCACGCAAGACTTGGTTGTGATCGAGGATGATTGCGGTACTCAAATTGGAACAGCGATGAAAGCCATGGTGGAAGGTGGTGAGGTCATCGAGGCATTGAGTGAGCGTATCCTGGGTCGGGTGGTCAGTGCTGATGTGGTCAATCCGGAAACCGGCGAAACGCTTTACGAGGCCGGCGTGTTGCTGGATGAAACGGCGGTTGAGCGCATCGAGACACTTGGTGTTGACGAAGTGCGCGTTCGCACCCCGTTGAATTGTGAAACCCGCTTTGGCTTGTGTGCCAAGTGCTATGGACGCGATCTGGGACGCGGCGGTCTGGTGAATGTGGGTGAGGCAGTCGGCGTGATCGCTGCGCAATCCATTGGTGAGCCGGGTACTCAGCTGACCATGCGTACCTTCCACATCGGCGGCGCGGCTTCGCGTACCGTGGTGGCCAGCCAGGTGGAAAGCAAATCCAATGGTGTGCTGAAGTACAGCACCAACATGCGCGTGGTGACCACTGTGCGCGGTGAGGTGATCGTCGTGGCACGCAGTGCCGAGGTGATCATTGCCGATGATCACGGTCGCGAGCGCGAGCGCCACAAGATTCCTTATGGTGCGGCATTGACTGTCAAGCAGGGCGATGCAGTGCGCGCAGGAGTGGTGCTGGCGACCTGGGATCCGCATACTCGCCCGATCATCACGGAATACGCCGGTAAGGTGAGCTTCCAGAATGTCGAAGAAGGCGCAACCGTGGCCAAACAGATCGATGAGGTGACCGGTCTGTCCACGCTGGTGGTGATTGATCCAAAACGCTCCACAGCACAAAGCAAGGGCGTGCGACCGATGGTGCGTTTGTATGATAAAGCGGGCCAAGAGGTTAAATTGGCTGGCACCGAGACCGCAGTCAGCGTGACTTTCCAAACCGGCTGTATCATTACCGTTGAGGATGGTCAGCAGGTTGGGGTGGGTGATGTGTTGGCGCGTATTCCGCAGGAAAGCAGCAAGACCCGAGACATTACCGGCGGTCTGCCGCGCGTTGCCGAGTTGTTCGAAGCACGCGTGCCTAAGGATGCCGGCATGTTGGCTGAATGCACCGGTACGGTTTCGTTCGGCAAGGACACCAAGGGCAAGCAGCGTCTGGTGATTACCGATGTGGATGGTGTCGCCAACGAATTTCTGATCTCCAAAGAAAAGCATGTGTTGGCACACGATGGTCAAGTGGTCAACCAGGGTGAAATGATCGTGGACGGACCGGCTGATCCGCATGACATCCTGCGTTTGCTGGGCGTGGCGGCATTGGCACGTTACATAACCGATGAGGTGCAGGAAGTTTACCGCTTGCAAGGTGTAAAGATCAGCGACAAGCACATCGAAGTGATCGTGCGGCAGATGTTGCGCCGTGTGCAAATTAGTGATGTGGGTGACACACGCTTTATCACCGGAGAGCAAGTCGAGCGTGCTGACCTGCTGGTAGAAAACGAAAAAATGTTTGCCGCAGGCAAAAATCCAGCGAGCTTTGTTGACGTGTTGCTGGGTATTACCAAGGCCTCATTGTCTACTGACTCGTTCATCTCGGCAGCATCGTTCCAGGAGACTACGCGTGTTTTGACAGAAGCGGCGATCATGGGCAAGCGGGACGATCTGCGCGGCTTGAAGGAGAACGTTATAGTCGGTCGTCTGATTCCTGCCGGTACCGGATTGGCTTATCACGTTACACGGCGGAAGCAGCGTTTGGGGATAGATATTGCCGAAGGGCGTGAGTTGCAAGAAGGGGATGCGGTTGAGTCGGGCGAATTGCTTGACACATCCGGGGTTTCTCTCTAGAATTCGCAACCTTTTTTCCCGTCGCAGCGGATGCATTTAATGTCATGCTGCGACGGCATTTTTTTATTTGATGATTTTTAACGATATTTTGAGGGTGTGTAGAAAATGCCAACCATTAACCAGTTGATCCGCAAGCCACGTGCTGCAATCGTAGAAAAGAGCAAGGTGCCAGCTCTGGCGGGCTCCCCGCAAAAGCGTGGTGTGTGCACGCGCGTTTATACCACGACCCCGAAAAAGCCTAACTCTGCGTTGCGTAAAGTGGCCAAGGTCAGGTTGACCAATGGTTTCGAGGTGATCAGTTACATCGGTGGTGAGGGCCACAATTTGCAGGAGCACTCGGTGGTGTTGCTGCGCGGTGGCCGCGTGAAAGATTTGCCGGGTGTGCGTTACCACATGGTGCGCGGCAGTTTGGATACGGCTGGTGTGAAAGATCGTAAACAAGCCCGTTCCAAGTACGGTGCGAAACGTGCCAAAAAAGCATAATTTTAAGTATTTAGCAATTATCCGAGGTTGATATGCCAAGACGTAGAGAAGTACCCAAACGCGAAATTCTGCCTGACCCTAAATTCGGCAATCAGGATTTATCCAAGTTCGTAAACGTATTGATGACTGCGGGCAAGAAGTCGGTTGCCGAGCGCATTCTGTATGGTGCATTGGAGCAGATCGTCAAGAAGACCAGCAAAGATGCGATCGAGGTGTTCAATCTCGCCTTGACCAATGCCAAGCCGCAGGTGGAAGTAAAGAGCCGTCGGGTCGGTGGCGCAAACTATCAAGTGCCTGTTGAGGTGCGTCCTTCACGCCGTATGGCTCTGGCGATGCGCTGGTTGCGCGAAGCCGCGCGCAAGCGTGGTGAAAAGTCCATGGGCATGCGTTTGGCTGGCGAATTGATCGATGCGTCCGAAGGTCGTGGCGGCGCGGTGAAGAAGCGTGAGGAAGTGCACCGCATGGCAGAGGCGAACAAGGCGTTCTCGCATTTCCGTTTCTGATCGGATATCAATTCTGATCAGACTGCAGCAGTTTTTAACCCCGTAGTTTTTAACCAATACGATAATTATAGTTAGGCATCTACCGTGGCACGTAAAACCCCCATTGAGCGTTATCGCAATATCGGTATCAGCGCGCATATCGACGCAGGCAAGACCACGACCACTGAACGTGTTCTGTTCTATACCGGTGTGAGTCATAAAATCGGCGAAGTTCATGACGGCGCAGCCATCATGGATTGGATGGAGCAAGAGCAGGAGCGCGGCATCACCATTACCTCCGCGGCGACCACCTGCTTCTGGAAGGGAATGGACAAGACTCTGCCGGAGCATCGTATCAATATCATCGATACCCCGGGCCACGTGGATTTCACTATTGAAGTGGAGCGTTCCATGCGTGTTCTTGACGGTGCCTGCATGGTGTACTGCGCCGTGGGCGGTGTGCAGCCGCAGTCTGAGACCGTGTGGCGTCAAGCCAATAAATACCACGTGCCACGTTTGGCGTTCGTGAACAAGATGGATCGCCAGGGTGCAAACTTCTTCAAGGTTTACGAGCAAATGCGCGCCCGTTTGCATGCCAACCCGATCCCTATTCAAATCCCCATCGGTGCCGAAGAAAAATTCGAGGGCGTGATCGATCTGGTGCGGATGAAGGCGATCTATTGGGACGAAGCCTCGCAGGGCATGAAATTCGAGTTGCGTGACATCCCGGCTGATCTGTTGGCGTTGGCCAAGGAATGGCGCGAAAAGATGGTTGAAAGCGCTGCCGAAGCGTCTGAAGAAATGATGAACAAGTACCTCGAAGAAGGTGAGTTGACCGAAGCGGAAATCAAGCAATGTCTGCGTATCCGCACCATCGCCGGTGAAATCGTGCCGATGTTGTGTGGCTCGGCGTTCAAGAACAAGGGCGTGCAAGCCATGCTGGATGGGGTTGTCGACTATTTACCGGCGCCAACAGATATTCGTCCGGTGAAAGGTGAGTTGCCGGATGGTTCCATCGGTGAGCGTAAGGCCAGTGATGATGAGCCATTCTCCGGTTTGGCATTCAAGATCATGACCGACCCGTTTGTGGGTCAACTCATTTTCTTCCGTGTTTATTCCGGCATGCTTAAATCCGGTGACACCATTTACAACCCGATCAAGGGACGTAAGGAGCGTGTTGGCCGTATCCTGCTGATGCATGCCAATGAGCGCGAAGAAATCAAAGAAGTGTTTGCGGGCGACATCGCTGCGGCGGTAGGCCTGAAAGAAGCGACTACAGGCGATACTTTGTGCGACCCGGCCAAGGAAATCATTCTGGAGCGCATGGTGTTTCCGGAACCGGTGATCCACGTGGCGGTTGAACCCAAGACCAAGGTCGACCAGGAAAAGATGGGGCTCGCGCTGAATCGTCTGGCACAAGAAGATCCGTCGTTCCGCGTGCGTACCGATGAAGAATCGGGTCAGACGATCATATCTGGTATGGGCGAATTGCATCTGGAAATTCTGGTTGATCGCATGAAGCGTGAATTCGGCGTTGAGGCCAACGTGGGTGCGCCGCAAGTGGCGTACCGCGAGGCAATCAGAAAGCCGGTCGAGATCGAAGGCAAGTTTGTCAAGCAGTCCGGCGGTCGCGGTCAGTTTGGTCATGTATGGATCAAGATGGAGCCGAATGAGGCGGGCAAGGGTTTCGAATTTGTCGATGCGATCAAGGGCGGCAGCGTACCTCGTGAATACATTCCGGCGGTTGAAAAGGGTTTGCGCGAAACATTGCCGAATGGTGTGTTGGCGGGCTTCCCGGTGGTCGACGTGAAATGTACCCTGTTTGACGGTTCTTACCACGATGTGGATTCCAATGAAAACGCCTTCAAGATGGCGGCATCAATGGCGTTCAAGGATGGTATGCGCAAAGCCAGCCCGGTTCTGCTTGAGCCGATGATGTCGGTCGAAGTGGAAACTCCGGAAGACTACACCGGCACGGTGATGGGCGATTTGTCTTCGCGTCGCGGCATGGTGCAGGGTATGGATGATATGGCTGGTGGAGGCAAGGTGGTCAAGGCGGAGGTGCCGTTGGCGGAAATGTTCGGTTATTCCACTGCGCTGCGTTCCGCAACACAAGGCCGCGCGACTTACACCATGGAATTCAAGCATTATTCCGAAGCACCGAAGAATGTCGCTGAAGCGATTATGAGCAAGAAATAATTTTTAGATTTGATTGAGAGGCAATAATCATGGCAAAGAGCAAATTTGAGCGCACGAAACCGCACGTCAACGTAGGCACGATCGGTCACGTGGATCACGGCAAGACCACCCTGACCGCGGCGATCACCACCGTGCTGGCCAAGAAATATGGCGGCGAAGCCAAGGCCTATGATCAGATTGACGCGGCACCGGAAGAAAAAGCGCGCGGCATCACGATCAACACCGCACACGTCGAATATGAGACCGCCAATCGCCACTACGCCCACGTCGATTGCCCGGGCCACGCCGACTACATCAAGAACATGATCACCGGCGCCGCACAAATGGACGGCGCGATCCTGGTCGTATCTGCCGCTGACGGCCCGATGCCGCAAACTCGCGAACACATCCTGCTGGCACGCCAAGTGGGCGTTCCCTACATCATCGTATTCATGAACAAGTGCGACATGGTCGACGACGAAGAACTGCTCGAGCTGGTCGAAATGGAAGTGCGCGAACTGCTCTCCAAGTATGACTTCCCGGGCGACGACATCCCCATCATCAAAGGCTCCGCGCTGAAGGCATTGCAAGGCGACCAAGGCGACTTGGGCGAGCCTTCCATCTTCCGTCTGGCCGAAGCCCTCGACACCTACATTCCGCAGCCCAAGCGCGCGCTGGATGGCGCCTTCCTGATGCCGGTTGAAGACGTATTTTCGATCTCCGGTCGCGGCACCGTAGTAACCGGTCGTATCGAACGCGGCATCGTCAAGGTTGGCGAAGAACTCGAGATCGTCGGTATCAAGCCTACGCTCAAGACGACTTGTACCGGCGTGGAAATGTTCCGCAAACTGCTCGACCAAGGTCAGGCTGGCGACAACGTCGGCGTACTGTTGCGCGGCACCAAGCGTGAAGAAGTTGAGCGCGGTCAAGTGCTGTGCAAGCCAGGTTCAATCAAGCCGCACACCAAGTTCACTGCCGAGATCTACGTGTTGGGTAAAGACGAAGGTGGACGTCACACCCCATTCTTCCAGGGCTATCGTCCTCAGTTCTACTTCCGCACCACCGACGTGACCGGCGCGGTCGAACTGCCGGCCGGCACTGAAATGGTAATGCCGGGAGACAATGTCAGCATCACGGTCAACCTGATCAACCCGATCGCGATGGAAGAGGGCTTACGCTTCGCCATCCGTGAAGGTGGGCGTACCGTCGGTGCGGGTGTGGTTGCAAAGATTATTGAGTAAGGCTACAATGCGCCCCCTCGCGTGGACTTGGTCTGTACTGGATCACGCGATTTCGTTCTTTAATTAGCGGCATTGCCGCGTAAATGCAAGAGAAGATTATGCAAAGTCAAAAAATTCGCATCCGCCTCAAGGCGTTTGATTATCGCCTGATCGACCAGTCTGCTGCTCGTATCGTTGAAACAGCAAAACGTACCGGTGCAGTGGTAAATGGCCCAGTGCCGTTGCCAACCAAGATCGAGCGTTTTGATGTGCTGCGTTCCCCGCACGTCAACAAGACTTCGCGCGATCAGTTTGAGATTCGTACCCATCTGCGTTTGATGGACATCGTAGATCCTACCGACAAGACGGTGGATGCACTGATGAAGCTGGATCTGCCAGCAGGTGTGGATGTGGAAATCAAGTTGCAGTAATTGTTGTGCCCCAGTTTCGTTAGTAAGTATTAGCAGTAAAAAATCGGCTGACCAATTGTAGTCAGCCCCTTAACAAGAGGAAATTAAAATGAGCTTAGGACTTGTCGGTCGCAAGATTGGCATGACCCGCGTATTTACCGATGACGGTTCTTCGTTGCCGGTAACTGTGCTGGAAGTGTCCAACAATCGTGTCACTCAGGTTAAATCCGCAGGTACCGATGGCTATACCGCTGTGCAACTGGCACACGGAGTACGTCGTCCCGGTCGCGTCAGCAGGGCTGCCGCCGGACATTACGCCAAGGCGGGTGTGGAAGCGGGGAGTGCACTAAAAGAATTCACCGTATCCCCTGAACAACTGACTGGCCTGCAAGCAGGTTCTGTGGTCAGTGTGGAGATTTTTCAGGTGGGTCAACTCGTGGACGTGACGGGTGTAACCAAAGGTAAGGGTTACGCCGGCACTATCAAGCGCCACCACTTCAAATCGGGTCGTGCATCGCACGGTAACTCCAAGTCGCATAATGTGCCTGGTTCTATTGGTATGGCGCAAGATCCGGGCCGCGTGTTCCCGGGTAAGCGCATGACCGGCCATCTGGGTGACGTGCAAAGGACCGTGCAAAATCTACAGGTCGTGCGTGTTGATGTCGCCCGTCAATTGTTGCTGGTAAGGGGTGCTGTTCCAGGTTGTATAAACAGCAGCATTATCGTGCGTCCCGCAGTGAAGGCAGGTGTGTAATGGAACTTAAAGTCATTAACGATAAGGGTCAGCCATCCGCGAATCTGAAGGCTTCCGACGAACTGTTCGGTCGCGAATATAACGAGGATCTGGTTCACCAGTTGGTCACCGCCTATCAAGCGAATGCGCGTGCTGGCAATAGCAAGCAAAAAGGCCGTAGTGAGATCGCCAAGAGTACCCGTAAGCCGTATGCTCAAAAAGGTACAGGCCGTGCGCGTGCCGGTATGGCATCCAGCCCGCTATGGCGTGGTGGCGGCAAGATTTTCCCGAACACCGCCGAAGAAAATTATACTCAAAAAGTGAATCGTAAGATGTATCGCGCAGGTTTTGCTTCGATCTTGTCAAAACTGGTCAGCGAAAATCGCCTGGTCGTCGTGGACAGCCTGACGGTTGATTCGCCAAAAACAAAGTTGTTGGCGCAGAAGATCAAGGGACTTGGTGTTGATACAAATCGCTTTCGTTTGCTGATCATTACCGACAGCATCGATGAAAATCTTTATCTTTCCTCGCGAAATCTGCCTAACGTACTGGTGTTGGAAGCCAATCAAGCCGACCCGATCAGCTTGGTGCGTTTCCCCAACGTTTTGGTGACGCGCAATGCGGTGGCTAAAATGGAGGAGATGTTCGCATGAGTACCCAACAATTCAGCCAGGAACGATTGATGAAAGTGCTGCTCGCACCTCAAATCTCCGAAAAGGCAACTTACGTTGCCGAAAAGAACGAGCAAGTGATTTTCCGTGTTGCAACTGACGCGACCAAACCTGAGATCAAAGCTGCAGTAGAAATGATGTTCAAGGTGAGCGTAAACAGCGTGCAAGTGGCATGCGTCAAGGGCAAAGTCAAGCGCAGCGGTCGTGTCTTCGGTCGTCGCAACGATTGGAAGAAGGCTTATGTATGCTTGGCCCCCGGTCAGGAAATCAATTTTGCAGCAAGTGAGCAAGGATAATCATCATGGCATTGATTAAACTAAAACCAACAACCCCGGGACAGCGTGCCGTCGTGCGCCTTGTCAATCATGACCTGCATAAGGGTAAGCCAGTCGCAGCATTGCTGGAAAAGCAAAACAGAACCGCAGGCCGCAACAATAACGGACACATCACCACGCGTCATATGGGTGGTGGTCATAAACAGCATTACCGCCTCGTTGATTTCAAGCGCGACAAGGATGGTATTCCTGCGACAGTTGAGCGTCTGGAATACGATCCAAACCGCACTGCTAACCTGGCTTTGTTGTGCTACGCCGATGGTGAGCGCCGTTACATCATTGCACCTAAAGGTGTTGCAGCCGGAGCGATTCTGGTGAGCGGTTCAGAAGCGCCGATCAAGCCGGGTAATACATTGCCTTTGCGCAACGTTCCGGTCGGATCGACCATACATTGCATCGAAATGCTGCCGGGCAAGGGCGCGCAGTTGGCACGTTCCGCCGGCACTTCCGTGCAGTTGTTGGCGCGTGAAGGCAGCTACGCGCAGTTGCGTTTGCGCTCCGGCGAAATTCGCAAAGTGCACATTGATTGCAAAGCGACTTTGGGCGAAGTGGGTAATTCCGAACACAGTCTGCGTTCCATCGGTAAGGCCGGTGCGATGCGTTGGCGCGGTGTCCGCCCAACCGTTCGCGGTGTGGTCATGAATCCGGTTGATCACCCGCACGGCGGTGGTGAGGGTAAGACTGCTGCTGGCCGTCACCCGGTCAGTCCATGGGGTGTGCCTGCAAAGGGTTTCCGTACACGTCGCAACAAGCGCACTAGCGGTATGATCGTGCGTCGTCGCTTTCAGGTTTAAGGGGTAGATATATATGGCACGTTCGATTAAAAAAGGTCCATTTGTTGACGCTCACTTGCTCAAGAAGGTTGAGACGGTTCGCGCTACCAATGATAAACGTCCGGTGAAAACCTGGTCGCGCCGTTCCACGGTGTTGCCCGAGTTCGTCGGTCTGACAATTGCGGTGCACAACGGCAAGCAGCATATTCCGGTGTACGTATCCGAAAACATGGTGGGCCACAAGTTGGGTGAATTTTCCCTGACGCGCACCTTCAAGGGCCATTCTGCTGATAAAAAAGCAGTGGTCAAGAAATAGGGGGCATGATGACAATGACTACTGCAGTTGCAAAAAGGATTCATCTCTCAGCTCAAAAAGGCCGATTGGTGGCTGATCAGATACGCGGTTTGCCGGTTGCGCAGGCGCTCAACATCTTGACCTTCAGCCCAAAAAAGGCCGCCACCATCATCAAGAAGGCTCTCGAGTCAGCGATTGCGAACGCCGAGCATAACGATGGTGCTGATATCGACGAATTGAAAGTAAAAGTTATTTACGTTGATAAGGCAGCATCGGGGAGAGGTTTCTCGGCGCGTGCCAAGGGTCAGGGCAATCGCCTTGAAAAGCAAACTTGCCACATTACTGTCAGCGTCGGGAGCTAAGGGTAGATTATGGGACAGAAAATTCATCCAACCGGTTTCCGGTTGTGCGTTCGCAAGAACTGGGATTCCAAGTGGTACGCCAACAGCAAGAATTTTGCTGACTTGTTGCTCAAAGATATCGATGTGCGTGCTTACCTGAAAAAGAAACTGGCTGCCGCCGGGGTCTCCAAGGTGATTATTGAGCGTCCAGCCAAGAATGCCAAGGTGACGATTTACACCGCGCGTCCTGGCATGGTGATCGGCAAGAAGGGCGAGGATATCGAAACTTTGCGCGCCGAATTACGCAAGCGTATGGGTTTGCAATCTGTCGATGTTGCGATCGAGGAAGTTCGCAAACCGGAAATCGATGCACAACTGATTGCAGAAAGCATTACTGCGCAGTTGGAAAAGCGCATCATGTTCCGTCGTGCGATGAAGCGCGCGATGCAAAACGCGATGCGTCTCGGCGCGCAAGGTATCAAGATCATGAGCGCGGGACGATTGAACGGCATTGAGATCGCCCGTACTGAGTGGTATCGCGAAGGCCGTGTGCCATTGCATACTCTTCGTGCAGATATCGACTACGGCACATCCGAAGCAAAGACCACTTACGGCATCATCGGTGTGAAAGTTTGGGTTTTCAAGGGCGAAATTTCAGATCAGGAAGTTGTTGCGCCAGTCGCCGCTGAAGCGGAAAAGAAAGTAAGAAAGTCGGGAGCTAAGCATGCTACAGCCAGCTAGAAGAAAATATCGCAAAGAACAAAAAGGCCGTAATACCGGTATTGCCACTCGTGGCAACAAGGTGAGTTTTGGTGAATTCGGCCTGAAGGCGGTTGTACGCGGTCGTTTGACGGCACGTCAGATCGAAGCAGCGCGTCGTGCCATGACGCGCCACATCAAGCGCGGCGGCCGTATCTGGATACGTATTTTCCCGGATAAGCCGATCTCCAAAAAGCCGGCTGAAGTCCGCATGGGTAATGGTAAAGGTAATCCCGAGTACTACGTGGCCGAGATTCAACCCGGCAAGATGTTGTATGAAATGGATGGGGTTGATGAGACTTTGGCGCGTGAAGCCTTTCGTTTGGCCTCGGCCAAGTTGCCTCTGGCCACCACTTTTGTAGTTAGACAGGTAGGGACATAACATGAAGGCCAGTGAACTTAAAGCCAAGTCCGCAGCTGATCTGCACAACGAATTGCTGTCTTTGAGCAAGGCGCAGTTCGGTATGCGTATGCAAGTTGCAACACAACAAATGACCAATACAAGTGAAATGCGCAAGGTGCGTCGTGATATTGCCCGCGTGAAGACTGTGCTGACACAGAAGGGTGCCCAAAAATGAGCGATTCAAAAGCAATGAGCGAAGCTAAAGCAACAATTGATTCCAAACTGAAACGTACCCTGACCGGCACTGTTACAAGCGATAAGATGGACAAGACCGTAACGGTTCTGGTCGAGCGTAAAGTAAAACACCCATTGCTGGGCAAGATCATTCGTGTTTCAAAAAAATACCATGCGCATGATGAAGCCAACGAGTTTCACACTGGTGACGTGGTAACGATTGAAGAGTGCCGTCCAATTGCTAAAACCAAGAGTTGGCGTGTTGCAAAGCTTCTTGAGAAGGCCGCGGCAATTTAATTGTAATTTCTGCTTGCGTATTTTCCAGATTTGAATATAATGCGCGGCTTCGTTTCATCGCCGCTTGCGGCGACCTAACCCGAACGGGTTCCAAAACTGGCCGCTGTGAGCGGAAAAAGTTGGAGAGTAAATAATGATACAAATGCAGTCTGTTTTAGATGTGGCTGACAATACTGGTGCACGCTCTGTGATGTGCATCAAGGTATTGGGCGGTTCCAGGCGCCGTTATGCTTCCGTTGGTGATGTCATCAAGGTCAGCATCAGGGATGCAGCTCCGCGCGGTCGCGTAAAGAAGGGTGAAGTGTACAACGCCGTGGTGGTTCGCACTGCCAAGGGTGTGCGTCGCTCCGATGGTTCTTTGGTTAAGTTCGATGGCAATGCTGCTGTATTGCTGAATGCGAAGCTAGAGCCTATCGGCACGCGTATCTTCGGGCCGGTTACACGCGAGTTGCGTACCGAGAAGTTCATGAAGATCGTTTCGCTGGCACCAGAAGTGCTTTAAGCGGCAACGGATCGAGTCGAGGAAAATCATGCGCAAGATTAAGAAGAACGATGACGTTATCGTAATCACCGGTAAAGACAAAGGCAATCGCGGCAGTGTGCAGCGCGTGCTGGGTGAATACCTGGTGGTTGGCGGCATCAATAAAGTCAAGAAACACCAGAAGCCTAACCCAGTAAAGGGGTTGACAGGTGGTATCGTGGAAAAGGAATTACCCATTCACATTTCGAATGTGGCGATTTACAACGCGGCTGCCAAAAAGGGTGATCGAGTCGGTATTAAAACGCTGGAAGATGGACGCAAGGTGCGCGTGTTCAAGTCCAGTGGCGAAATGATTGACGCTTAAGGAGTATAGAGCATGGCTCGTTTGTATGGGTTTTACAAAGACAAGGTCGCTAAAGACCTGATGAAGCAGTTTGGCTACAAGTCCATCATGGAAGTGCCGCGCATCGAAAAGATCACCCTGAACATGGGTGTCGGTGAAGCGGTGGCAGACAAGAAGGTGATGGAGTTTGCGGTTGGCGATATGCAAAAGATCGCTGGGCAGAAGCCGGTCGTTACGATGTCCAAGAAGTCCATTGCGGGCTTCAAGATTCGTGAGGGTTATCCGGTTGGTTGCAAAGTGACATTGCGCAAAGAGCGCATGTATGAATTTCTGGATCGTTTGATTTCTGTGGCGATTCCTCGTATTCGCGATTTCCGTGGTATTTCCGGTAAGTCCTTTGATGGTCGTGGTAACTACAACATGGGCGTGAAAGAGCAAATCATTTTCCCGGAGATCGAGTACGAAAAGATCGATGCGTTGCGTGGTATGAATATCACCATCACCACCTCCGCGAAGACCGATGAGGAAGCCAAGGCTCTTTTGTTGGCATTCAAACTCCCATTAAAGAAATGAGGGAATATTAATGGCTAAGATGGCAGTTATTAATCGTGAGCAAAAACGTCGTGAAATGGTAGCGAAATTTGCACCCAAGAGAGCGTTATTGATCGCGACAATCGAAAACACCAAATTGAGCGAAGAGGATCGTGCGGCTGCTCGCCTGAAGTTGCAGGCGTTGCCGCGTGACTCTAGTCCGGTGCGTCTTCGCAACCGGTGTGCGTTGACCGGCCGTCCGCGCGGTACTTTCAGAAAGTTTGGTTTGGGGCGTATCAAGGTGCGTGAGTTCGCAATGCGCGGTGAAATTCCCGGTATCGTTAAGGCCAGCTGGTAGGAGAAATTATATGAGCATGAGTGATCCAATCTCCGATATGTTGACGCGCATTCGCAATGCGCAGATGGCGGAAAAAACCACAGTGAAAATGCCTTCTTCGAAACTGAAGGTGGCAATCGCCGAGGTGTTGAAAGACGAAGGTTATGTGGACGGCTTCAGTGTTGTCGCTGACGGTGGCAAGGCCACGCTGGAAATCGGCCTGAAGTATTACAGCGGCCGTCCGGTGATCGAAAAGATCCAGCGCATCAGTCGTCCTGGACTGCGTATTTACAAGGGCTCCGAGGATATTCCTAAGGTGATGAACGGGCTGGGTATCGCCATCGTTTCCACTTCCAAGGGTTTGATGACCGACCGCAAAGCGCGCGCCAATGGTATTGGTGGTGAAGTGCTGTGCGTCGTCGCGTAGTGAGGTAATCATGTCTAGAGTTGCCAAGAATCCTGTTGTTGTGCCTGGCGGTGTTGAAGTCGCTTTGGCCGCAAATGAAATTTCGGTAAAGGGACCGTTGGGTACCCTTAAGCAAGCATTGTCGGGTGACGTGAGTGTAGTGCGCGAGGGCGACAGCCTGTTGTGCAAGACACAAAATGATTCCATGCAAGCAAATGCCATGTCCGGCACGATTCGCGCTTTGCTGGCGAACATGGTGCTCGGTGTGAGCAAGGGTTTTGAACGCAAATTGACTTTGGTCGGCGTGGGTTATCGCGCTCAAGCTGCCGGTGATACCTTGAATCTGACCTTGGGTTATTCACATCCGGTTTCCTACAAGATGCCTGCCGGTGTGAAGGTTGAAACCCCAACGCAAACTGAAATCGTGTTAAAGGGTGCCAGCAGGCAGCAGGTCGGACAGGTCGCCGCTGAAATTCGCGCTTTCCGCGAGCCCGAGCCGTACAAAGGCAAGGGTGTGCGCTATAGCGATGAAGTGGTGATTTTGAAAGAAACCAAGAAGAAATAATTGAGGCGGATATGTTGATCAAAAAAGAAGCGCGTCAGCGCAGAGCACGCAAAACCCGTGCACGCATTGCTGAAAAAAAATCGGTTCGTTTGGCAATAAGTCGCACAAATTTCCATATCTATGCACAGGTGATCTCTGCTTGTGGCAGTAAAGTGTTGGCCAGCGCATCCAGCGTTGAAGCGGACGTGCGCAAGACAATCGCGAACGGTGGCAACAAGGCCGCTGCAGCCGTGGTGGGCAAGCGTATTGCTGAAAAGGCAAAGAGCGCTGGCATTACAAAAGTGGCGTTCGACCGTTCCGGTAATCGATATCATGGTCGTGTCAAGGCGTTGGCTGAAGCCGCGCGTGAACACGGTCTGCAGTTCTAATTGGAGTTGAGCGATGGCTAAGCCGCAAGGAAAAATGCAACAACAGGAAAAGCGTGATGACGGTCTGATCGAAAAAATGATCTCCGTGAATCGCGTAACCAAGGTGGTCAAGGGTGGCCGTATCATGGGGTTCGCCGCTCTCACCGTGGTTGGTGATGGCGATGGCCGCGTGGCAATGGGCAAAGGAAAATCGAAGGAAGTTCCGGTTGCTGTGCAAAAAGCGATGGATGAAGCGCGCCGCAATCTGGCCAAGGTCAGCTTGAAGAACGGCACTTTGCATCATACGGTGATCGGCAAGCATGGCGCAGCAAAAGTCTTGATGCAGCCGGCTTCCGAAGGTACTGGTATTATCGCCGGTGGCGCGATGCGCGCCGTGTTTGAGGCGGTTGGAGTGCGTGATGTGTTGGCCAAATGTATCGGTTCAAGCAACCCATACAATGTGGTGCGTGCCACGCTGAACGGTTTGAAGGCGATGAATTCACCATCCGAAATTGCGGCCAAGCGCGGCAAGAACGTTGAAGAGATTCTGGGATAAACCATGACCAAAGCTAAAGTTAAAGCTACAACCAAGACTTTAAAAGTCACGCAGATCAAGAGTCTGATCGGCACCAAACAATCGCATCGCGATACCATCCGCGGTTTGGGTCTGCGTCGTATCAACCACACCGTGCAACTGGAGGACACTCCTTGCGTGCGCGGCATGATCAACAAAGTGTTTTACATGGTTAAGTGCGAGGCATAACAGATGCAACTCAATAAAATTCAACCTGCAGCAGGTGCCAAGCATTATAAGCGCCGTGTTGGGCGTGGTATCGGTTCCGGTTTGGGCAAGACATGTGGACGTGGCCATAAAGGACAAAAATCCCGTACCGGCGGTTTTCATAAGGTCGGTTTTGAAGGTGGTCAAATGCCGCTGCAACGCCGTTTGCCCAAGCGTGGTTTTATTTCGCTGACACGCTACGACACCGCCCAGGTGCGTTTGTCGGATCTGCAAAAGTTGCCGGTCGACAGTGTTGATTTATTGGCGCTCAAGCAAGCGGGTATCGTGCATGCAAATGCGATGACTGCGAAGGTTATCCTGTGCGGTGAAATCACCCGTGCAGTGAAGTTGCAAGGTTTGCTGGCAACCAAGGGTGCACGTACAGCGATTGAAGCCGCTGGCGGTAGCATCACTGAATAAGGTTAATACGTGAGCACAGTTGCCAAGGGCGTTACCAAGGGTAAATACGGCGATCTGAGCACTCGGCTTTGGTTTTTGTTGGGTGCTTTGGTCGTGTTTCGCATTGGTACATATATTCCAGTGCCGGGCATTGACCCGTCGGTTCTGGCGGATTTGTTCAAGAAGCAGACAAGCGGCATTTTGGGCATGTTCAATATGTTTTCGGGCGGCGCTTTGTCGCGCTTCAGTATTTTTGCGCTGGGAATCATGCCGTATATTTCTGCATCCATTATCATGCAGTTGGGTGCGATAGCGGTTCCGCACCTGGAACAGTTGAAAAAGGAAGGCGAAGCCGGTCGCCGCAAGATTACCCAGTACACCCGCTACGGCACATTGGCTTTGGCGATGTTTCAGGCGTTTGGTATCTCTGTGGCGTTGCAGGCGCAACCGGGGTTGGTGCCGAATCCTGGCGGATTGTTCCAGATGACCACGGTCATTACTTTGGTGACAGGAACGATTTTCCTGATGTGGTTGGGTGAGCAAATTACCGAACGTGGCTTGGGCAACGGGATTTCGCTGATCATTTTTGCGGGTATCGCGGCCGGTTTGCCACGTGCGATAGGCAGTACGTTGGAATTGGTGCGTACCGGGGCTTTCTCTATACCGTTGGTGCTGTTGTTGTTCTTTGGCGCGATTGCAGTGACGGCGTTGGTGGTGTTCGTTGAGCGCGGCCAACGCAAGATATTGGTGAACTATGCCAAGCGCCAAGTGGGCAACAAAGTTTATGGTGGACAGAGTTCGCATTTGCCGTTGAAACTGAATATGGCCGGGGTGATTCCGCCGATTTTTGCCTCCAGTATCATCCTGTTCCCTGCGACGATTGCAGGCTGGTTCGGAAGCGGGCAAAACATGTCGTGGCTAAAAGATATCAGCGAAAAGTTGTCTCCCGGACAGCCGATCTATGTATTGTTTTATGCTGGGGCGATTGTGTTTTTCTGTTTTTTCTATACGGCGCTGGTGTTTAGTCCGAAAGAAACAGCTGAAAACCTGAAGAAGAGCGGTGCGTTTTTGCCCGGCATTCGTCCGGGTGAGCAAACTGCACAATACGTTGAAAAGATCATGTTGCGCCTGACTATGGTTGGAGCGGTGTATATCTCGCTAGTTTGCTTGCTTCCGGAATTCCTGGTGGTGAAGTGGAATGTGCCGTTTTACTTTGGTGGAACTTCGCTGTTGATTTTGGTGGTGGTGACGATGGACTTCATGGCGCAGGTGCAATCATATTTGATGACGCACCAGTATGAAGGCTTGCTGAAGAAAGCTAATTTCAAAGGCGGGTTGACACGCTAATGTCTAAAGAAGATGTGATTCAGATGGCGGGCGAGGTAGAAGAGTCACTCCCCAATGCAACATTTAGGATAAAGCTGGAAAATGGTCATGTGGTACTGGGTCATATTTCGGGAAAGATGCGTATGCACTACATTCGTATCCTTCCTGGCGACAAGGTGACGGTAGAGTTGACACCCTATGATTTGAGCAAGGCGCGCATTGTGTTCCGCGCCAAGTAGTTAAGCGAGTAAGGAGAGAAAAATGAGAGTTCAAGCATCAGTAAAAAAGATCTGCCGCAATTGCAAAATCGTTATTCGTAAACGCGTGGTCCGCGTGATCTGCACAGAGCCACGCCATAAGCAACGCCAAGGTTAATTGGGCCAAGGTTATTTGAGCATGACCGGCTTTGGGTGTTATAATTTTCGACTTTCAAAAGATAGGGTAGCTGCATGGCACGTATAGCAGGGGTCAATATCCCCAACCATCAACACGCTGTGATTGCTTTGACAGCAATCTACGGTATAGGACGCACACGTTCGCAGGCCATTTGCTCGGCTGCTGGTGTGAACGCCGCCGCCAAGATGAAAGACTTGACCGACGCTGAAGTTGAAAAGCTGCGCGAACAAGTCGCCAAAATCACGGTGGAGGGTGATCTGCGTCGTGAGACGACTATGAACATCAAGCGCCTGATGGACTTGGGTTGCTATCGCGGCGTGCGTCATCGTCGCGGTTTGCCATGTCGCGGTCAGCGTACTCGCACCAATGCACGTACCCGCAAGGGACCGCGCAAGGCGATTGCCGGTGCCAAGAAGTAATTTGCTATAACGCTTTAGAGGACTAGATAAATGGTTAAGCCAAGCACGAAAGTGCGTAAGAAAGTTAAGAAGAACGTGGCGGAAGGAATCGCACACGTTCACGCATCTTTTAACAATACCATCGTCACGATCACGGATCGTCAAGGTAATGCATTGGCATGGTCCACCAGTGGCGCAAACGGCTTTAAGGGCTCGCGTAAGAGCACCCCGTTTGCCGCCCAGGTTGCTGCTGAGACGGTGGGTAAGTCTGCAGCCGAATGCGGTGTAAAGAATCTTGAAGTGCGCATCAAGGGACCCGGCCCAGGCCGTGAATCTGCAGTGCGCGCATTGAACGCTGCTGGTTTTAAGATCACCAGCATTTCCGATATTACGCCGGTGCCGCACAACGGCTGCCGCCCGCCTAAAAAGCGTCGTATCTAATTTTTTGGGAGTCGATCTTGGCTAGAAATCTTGATGCAAAATGCCGTCAGTGCCGCCGCGAAGGCGAAAAGCTGTTTCTGAAGGGCGAAAAATGTTTTACCGATAAATGTGCGGTTGAGCGCAGGGCCTATCCGCCAGGCCAGCACGGTCAAAAGAAGAATACCCGTCTGTCCGAGTACGGCGGCCAGCTGCGTGAAAAGCAGAAAGTGCGTCGTATCTACGGCGTGCTGGAGAGGCAGTTCCGCCTGACCTACAAACAAGCGGAAAGCCAGCGCGGTATCACCGGCGAAAGCCTGCTGCAAATTCTGGAATCCCGTCTGGACAATGTTTCCTACCGCATGGGTTTCGGCGCATCGCGTTCAGAAGCGCGTCAAGTTGTGCGTCACAACGGCCTGCTGGTAAACGGCAAGCGAGTGAACATTCCTTCGTATCAAGTGCGTCCCGGTGACGTGGTTGAAGTGGTCGAAAAATCGAAGGCGCAATTGCGTATCAAGGCGGCGATCGCTGCAGCCGAGCAGCGCGGTTTCCCTGAATGGATCGAAATGGACACCAAGGCATTCAAGGGAACATATAAAGCCAAGCCACAACGTGCCGAACTGCCTGCAACCATCAACGAGCATCTCGTAGTTGAGTTGTATTCCAAGTAATCCACGCGGAGTAGCGTATGCCTAAGAATGATTTTTTGAAGCCCCGCATCATCGATGTACAAAAGATTTCCGACACCCAAGCCAAAGTGGTGATGGAGCCTTTCGAACGTGGCTACGGCCACACATTGGGTAATGCATTGCGCCGGATCCTGTTGTCTTCAATGCAAGGTGCCGCGCCGACCGAAGTCAAAATGGCCGGTGTGCTGCACGAGTACGCCACCATAGACGGCGTGCAGGAAGACGTCGTTGATATTCTGCTTAACCTGAAGGGTGTGGTGCTGCGTTTGCATAACACCCCGGAAGTCGTGCTGACCCTTAAAAAAGAAGGTCAGGGCGTAGTGACAGCGGCTGACATCAGCGGCAATGCCGATGTCGAAGTGATCAACCCGGATCACGTGATCGCCCATCTGACTGCCGGCGGCAAGCTGGACATGCAGATCAAGGTCGAACAAGGTCGCGGTTATGTGTCGGCGATTTCCAGATTGGCTCCGAATGAGACCCGCGCAGTTGGCCATATCGCACTGGACGCATCGTTCAGCCCGGTCAGCCGTGTGAGCTATGCCGTGGAGAGCGCGCGCGTGGAACAACGCACCGATCTCGACAAGCTGGTGATGCACATCGAAACCAATGGTGCGGTCGATCCTGAAGAAGCGATTCGCAATGCGGCGCGTATTCTGGTGGATCAATTCTCCGTGTTTGCTGCGCTGGAAGGCACTGAACCTATCGTTGAGAAGGTGCAAACACCCAAGGTTGATCCTATCTTGTTGCGTCCGGTTGATGATCTGGAACTCACCCCGCGTTCTTCCAACTGCCTCAAGGCACAAAGCATCCACTACATCGGCGATCTGATCCAGTACACCGAAAATGATCTGCTGCGCACCCCGAATCTGGGACGCAAGTCGCTGAACGAAATCAAGCAGGTTCTTGCCGAGCACAATTTGTCGCTGGGGATGAAGCTGGAAAACTGGCCGGTCACACCTGCTTAAAGCGGCGAGTATCATTACAGAAGTCCAAGAAAATCAGAAGCCAAAAAATCAGAAGTAAGAAAGGCAATCATGCGTCATCGTTTAGGTTTAAGAAAACTCAATCGCACCAGCAGTCACCGTCTGGCAATGTTCCGTAACATGACCGTGTCGCTGTTGCGCCACGAACTGATCAAGACCACATTGCCCAAGGCCAAGGAATTGCGCCGTGTTGCAGAACCTATCCTGACCCTGGGCAAGACCCCGAGTCTGGCTAACCGCCGTTTGGCATTTGCCCGTTTGCGCGATCGTGAAATGGTCACCAAACTGTTCGATGAACTCGGCCCGCGTTACGCAGCACGCAATGGCGGCTACCTGCGCATCCTCAAATTCGGTTTCCGTCAAGGCGACAACGCGCCGATGGCACTGATCGAATTGATGGATCGTCCAGCAGACGCAACTGCGGTTGATGCTGAGTAAATACCTAGCTGTTCAAGTTTAAAAAAGCCGGATTCGTCCGGCTTTTTGCATATTGCAACTACATAAAATCCGCTAATCATCAATTTTCGCGCGCAACGTTTTCAGTTGCCCGCGCTGCGTCTTGCTTTCCAGACGTCTTTTTTTGGATGCTTTTGTCGGCTTCGTTGCTGTGCGTATCTTGGGCGTGATGGCTGCACTCTTGATCAAAGCCTGAAGGCGGGCGAGGGCATCTTCCCGGTTCTTCTCCTGACTGCGATAGCGCTGCGCCTTGATGATGATGACACCATCGCTGGAAATGCGCCTATCCTTTATCAGTCCGAGTCTCTCTTTGTAGAGAACCGGCAGCGACGACGCGTTGACATCAAAGCGCAGATGTATGGCTGTTGAGACTTTGTTGACGTTCTGACCACCCGCACCCTGCGCACGAATCGCATGCAATTCGATTTCGGTGTCAGGGATAGCAACGTGATTGGATATTTTCAGCATCAACGGCAACGTACTGTTATTTTCCCGTAAATCCGCGTGCAGCGTTTGCCTTGCGTAAATTGTTCATGTGCCATTGATTCAGGAGTTATATCGATAGGCCTGGTTCCGTCCGCGTTGTTTGGCAACTAACAATGCCCGGTCGGCTGCATTGACAAGCTCCTGTGCCGAAGACCCCTGTCCCGGCACGGTGGGCACCCCGATACTGATGGTGATTGGCAGATCATGGGCTTCTTTAAGTTTGAACATATGCCCTCTATGGTTATGCGCATACGTTCACTGGCAATCATTGCACCGGCGGCATTTGTTTCCGGAAGAATAACTGCGATTTTCTTGCCGCCGAAACGGCAAACCTTGTCGATAGATCGTGATTGTCGATGGATGATTCTTCCAAACTCTTTGAGAACCGTGTCCCCTGCAACGTGCCCGAATTTGTCATTGATACCCTTGAAATGATCAAGATCGAGCATGAGTAGCGACACAGGGATTTCAGAACGCTGCGAGCGTGCGACCTCATCCTCCAGCATGGTAAAAAAAGTGATATGGTTGAACAGGCCGGTGAGGACGTCACGCGTGGCCAGGCGGTGGAGTGCTTCCTGATGCAACTCTATCAATCGTCCCACTCTATCCGTCAACAACCAGAAAAAAGGGAACAATAAACCGCTCTCGGCCACTACCAGAATCAGCGCGAGATATAGCGTGTTCCGAGCATTCAACACCAGGGAAGTCACATCGACAAGCATCACGATATTGCCCACTTTGCGATCTTCTGTATCAAGGATGGGAAAAGATATTGCGCGAAACTCGGATTCTCCCTGTGATACTTCCACCATGGACTCTGTTGTCGGGAAGATTCCTTTGGACATGATCGCGGACATCTCGGGTGTCATGTCCTTGAGGGCTTGCGCACTGGGGGCCTATCCGGAAAACGATCCCATTCAGACGATAGTGCAGTCGATTTGGCGGGATCAGGAATGCCTTGCTGCCACACCTCGCGCTTCAAGAAATCTTTCGATATGAACTCGAACATCTGGATGCCCGGAGATTTTTGTATATTCTTCACCAGTTGATTGATATCCACCGCCAATTCGACGAACCCAATCGGGTGCTGTTTCGCTTCATCATGGTACAAAGGGCTGACCAAACGCAAATTCAAGTCTCCCTCCGCGCTCAGTTCGACACCATGCGCGGGTGCTTGAGTACGCTGAGCGTCGAGTGTCGTGACACGATTGATCACATCGCCGAAATAAGCTGGGTTTTGTGCACGCAACAAAACCGTCCGGTCGGCTCCGACCAAGTCGAGATGCGTGATTTGATATTCATTTTGCAGGGTGGTGAAATCAGGCGAAACCAATCTCAAAAGCATTGCGCGACTCCCTTTTGCCAGCGCACTGCGCAGTTCCGCATTCTGGGTCATCGTTCCGGTGATTCCGGAAAGCATCGGGGCCGACTGTTCCAGACTGTCCTGATACACATTGTTTGCCGATGTGTGCAACATCCGCACTTCGCGGCTGATCTCATCATTTGCATGACGATACACCCCAGTGATCAAGGTGCCTATCATGATAATAATGATAACCATCACCGGCCCCAGAACCAGCCACCTGAATTGCGCAGTTTTAATGCCTGCCTCTGCAAGGCCGGCTTGTATGCCAGCAGGTGTTAAGGTATTGGAATTAGATGTCCTGAACAGAGCTTTGAATGAATTGAGCATACTCCACCTCCCCGGTGTTCAATACTAATTCGACAACGCGGACAAACAGTCTGCCCATCCCCAAAATATTTTGTCATGCACCGGGATTACCATTCCCGTTGATGGGCCAGGCAGGTTGAAAGGGCTGAGTGCCCCACGGTTGCATGGTTACATAAAGATTGAGGTGCCCTGGAGGTTCACGATTGCGAACTCCGGCACTCGTTATTATTTACGGCTGGCTACCAGCCAGAATGATTTCCCTGTGAACAGGGTAAACTACAGTATGGCATACGCCCGATATCCGGTGAAGTGATTCCTAGCCTTTGAGTGCATGCTTCAGATATTTTCCGGTCGCGCTATCCGGGTTGGCGGCAATATCCTTGGGGGAACCTTCTGCAATGATGCGGCCGCCGCCGTCGCCGCCTTCGGGGCCGAGGTCGATTATCCAGTCGGCGGTCTTGATCACATCGAGGTTATGTTCGATCACCACCACGGTGTTGCCCTGGTCGCGCAGCTTGTGGATCACCTTGAGCAACAGCGCGATATCATGGAAGTGCAGGCCGGTGGTGGGTTCGTCGAGGATATACAGCGTGCGTCCGGTGTCACGTTTGGACAACTCCAGCGACAGTTTGACGCGCTGCGCTTCGCCGCCGGACAGTGTGGTGGCGCTTTGGCCCAGCGTGATGTAACCCAGGCCGACATCCAACAGGGTTTGCAGTTTGCGCGCGATGAGCGGAACGGGTTTGAAGAATTCGTGTGCCTGTTCCACCGTCATCTGCAAGATCTGGTGAACGTTCTTGCCCTTGTAGTTGATCTCCAGCGTTTCGCGGTTGTAGCGCTGCCCGTGGCAAACGTCGCACGGCACATATACGTCCGGCAAGAAGTGCATCTCGACCTTGATCACGCCATCGCCTTGGCAGGATTCGCAGCGTCCGCCCTTGACGTTGAACGAGAAGCGTCCGGGTCCATAGCCGCGCTCGCGCGACGAAGGCACACCGGCGAACAACTCGCGAATTGGCGTGAACAGGCCGGTGTAGGTCGCCGGATTGGAGCGCGGCGTGCGGCCTATCGGGCTCTGGTCGACGTTGATCACCTTGTCGAAAAATTCCAGCCCGCTGATCTCGGCATAGGGCGCGGGTTCGGTGTTGCTGCCGTACAGATGTTGCGCCACGGCGGGATACAGCGTGTCGTTGATCAGCGTGGATTTGCCGGAGCCGGATACGCCGGCCACGCACACCATCAGACCCACCGGCAGATTCAGCGTCACCCCTTTTAAATTGTTGCCCGAAGCACCCACGATCTGCAGCATGCGTTCCGGGTCGGGCTTGAGGGATTTTGCCGGCATCGCGATACTGCGGCGGCCGGTCAGGTAATCGGCAGTCAGCGAATCTTTGTTCTGGCAGATTTCTTCCGGCGTGCCCTGCGCGACGATCAGCCCACCGTGTTCGCCCGCGCCCGGCCCCATGTCCACCACATAATCGGCGGCGCGGATCGCTTCTTCATCGTGTTCCACCACGATCACGCTGTTGCCCATGTCGCGCAGTTTTTTCAGCGTGGTCAACAGGCGGTCGTTGTCGCGCTGATGCAGGCCGATGGACGGCTCATCCAGCACATACATCACGCCGGTCAGGCCCGAGCCGATCTGCGAGGCCAGCCGGATGCGCTGCGCCTCGCCACCGGACAGGGTTTCGGCGGAGCGTTCCAGCGACAGATAATCCAGCCCGACGTTGTTCAAAAAGGTCAGGCGACTGGCGATCTCCAGCACGATCTTTTCCGCGATCGCCTGCTTGTGGCCTTGCAGCTTCAGTGTCTGGAAAAAAGCCAGCGCCTGCTTCAAAGGCAGCGCGCTGATCTCGTACAGGTTCTTGTCCGCGACGCGCACATGGCGCGCTTCCAGACGCAGGCGCGTGCCTTTGCATTCCGGGCAGACGCAGCCATTCAGATATTTCGCCAGTTCCTCGCGCACGGTGGGCGAGTCGGTCTCCTTGTAGCGGCGTTCCAGATTATGGACGACTCCCTCGAAGGTATGTTCGCGCAGCATCGGTTTGCCGCGCTCGTTCAGATATTGAAACGCAATCTCGGTCTTGCCGCTGCCATACAGGATCACTTGCTGGATCTTGTCCGGTAAACTCTCGAAGGATTGTTCGATATCGAAGCTGTAATGTTTGGCGAGTCCGGAGAGCAGTTGGTGATAAAACTGGTTGCGCCTGTCCCAGCCCTTGATCGCACCGGAACTCAAGCTGAGTGTCGGGAATGCGACGATACGCTTGGGATCGAAAAAGGTGATGTTGCCAAGGCCGTCGCACTTCGGGCACGCGCCCATAGGGTTGTTGAACGAAAACAGACGCGGCTCCAGTTCCGGCAATGAGTAGTTGCAGATCGGGCAGGCGAATTTTGCCGAGAACATATGCTCTTTGTCGGTATCCATCTCGACTGCAACCGCGCGACCATCGGCATGGCGCAACGCCGTCTCGAACGATTCGGCTAGCCGCTGCTTGGATTCCACATTGACCTTCAGCCTATCCACGACGATCTCGACCGTGTGCTTCTTGGTCTTCTGCAAGGTAGGCAATGTGTCCATCTCATACACCTTGCCGTTGATGCGCAGGCGCGTAAATCCTTGTGCGCGCAGCTCGTCGAACAGATCCAGCTGCTCGCCCTTGCGCTCCACCACCAGCGGCGACAAGATCATGATGCGTGTGCCTTCCGGCAGTTCCAGCACATGGTCCACCATCTGGCCGACGCTCTGCGCCTGCAACACCAGGTCGTGCTGCGGGCAGTAGGGGTCGCCGGCGCGCGCGAACAGCAGGCGCAGGTAATCGTGGATCTCGGTGACAGTGCCGACCGTGGAGCGCGGATTGTGCGAAGTGGCTTTCTGCTCGATCGCGATCGCGGGCGACAAGCCCTCGATCAGATCCACATCCGGCTTTTCCATCAACTGCAAAAACTGCCGCGCGTAGGTGGAGAGCGACTCGACATAGCGGCGCTGCCCCTCGGCATACAAGGTGTCAAAGGCGAGTGAGGACTTACCGGACCCGGACAGGCCGGTGATGACCACCAGTTTGTGGCGCGGCAGATCGAGGCTGATATTCTTTAAATTGTGGGTGCGAGCACCGCGTATCCGTATCTGTTCCATGCAAACCGTCTTGATTGAGGCGACCTGACAGTTTACGCGCTTTTTGACGCTTTCCCAACCCGCTTCAGCAGGGGGATAGCCTGCCTTAGCTTTCGCTTGTCCCCACTTGGGTACTTACGTAGAATCTCCCACGCGCTCAAAGGATAATCATAATAAAGTATTGGCGCGAGTTCCTGCACCAACGGACGCGACTAATCAGCAAGTTTGTTATTTAAGGGGAATAACATGGTTGCAAGCTTCTCTGCTTTACCTTCGTGCTGTTCTGGCAAATCGTGGTCTGTACCCAGTTGTTTCTGAGGATACTTATATGTTTATGATCGAATATAAAGATATTGGCTGGTGGTATTGGTTAGTAACAGCTGGACTGCTTACATTGGGCGTATCGGGAAATCCAATCGGATTTATGTTGGCTATCGGCCTTACTGTATTTCAATTAATTCACTTCGTGATTCGAGAACAAAGTATCAAAGCTTTCCCTGTACAAGTCCGGTTCTGGTATCTAACCCTGCTTATTGTTGCGCTACCAGAGCCACTTCAATTGATATATTGGATACCTACCATAGGCACGTGGGCGCAGATAATATTCGGTTATTGCACAATGGCACGCTGTGTTTCTCTATTGCCTTGGAATCGTAGCGAACAATTTTCACTTGGCTTGTTAAAGAAAACATTTTTCAGCCGCCCAGTTCGAGGAAGCATTAAACAAGGTTTTGCAGCTACCAAGTAAAGCAAGTCAAAGGGGTCAGTCGAATTGATTTTCCGCTTCCCAAATATATCGACCCTGGCCACTTTAATTTCATTGTGGCAGTTGATACCTTTTGACGGTCATTTGTTGCCGAACCAGAAGCTATAGCCCGCACTAAGAAACTCGTCGTGGGGAATGTAATGCGAGCCGTCGCACGAAAAGGTGAGGCCGACGATGCCGTTAAAGAGATTCAATGTGCCTGAGCGCAGGTAGAACATCTCGTCCATAAAACGAAGCTCGCGAAACGTGTCCAGCACGGTGCGTATCCGATCAAGCGGCACCAGTGCGTCAGGCGGATAAGGCGTTTTGGGATAGGCGAGGCAAATATCCGGGTCGATCAACGAATCGATATCGAGTAGCCGGTAGCGATATGGGTCTTCCATCACCCAGATAACCGCACGACTGCTAGAAAAATGCAAAATCACATGGTATACGCCATGGTAAACCATCAATTCCTCAATCACTCCCAGCACGATTTCGATTTGCTGATCCATGACACTCTCAACCCTGTTCTGGTGAAAAACCGTGTCACGAATGGAGGGATCGCCCTTGAGCTGGCGCCATAACACCGGCTCATCATATAGCCTGTGCGTTAGTGGGAGGTCGCGCAGATCGAAATCGGTGCCGATAAATCCCAGCACAGCGCCCGATAGATTGCGCACAATCTGCACTGCTGTGAGCGAAGGACGCCGCCCAAGCAAGCTGATGTAAGCTTCAGAAAGCAGTGGACCCGTGACTGGCAAGACTTCGCACATGTATGGCCGCTTTGACCGATCTCGACCGAAGGATGCTGCCATCAATCCTTCGGCACTGACATTGCTGCTTATTTGAATCCCGTTGGTATCCAACGCATAAAGCGATTTGCCATAAGGCAGTGTTTTCAGCCCCTCGCTTAGCGCCAGATCAAGCTTTGCGCGATCTGCCCAAACCTGATTGCAGCGCGCCGCCAGTTGCTGTAGTGGTTCCTGCAAAATATTCAAGAGCTCCTTGCGCTGATGCGCAATGCTTTCCTGCAATGTCTCTTTTACGTGATGCATTGGTGTCAACCTCACAGCCGTAGCTCTCTGACGGCATTCATATCAAATGACATTCGCTCGATGTGCCGTTTTATGTTGTTTGGATCCGGTGATCGGGCCATCCTACAACATCTCAACGACCCACTTCGTTACTGTCCCGGTTGTATGGGCACACTGCTGACCACGCGCATCGTCGAAAGCTTTGTATTCGTCGACATTCCACATGTCGTAGGTGCGCCCCGTGAATTGTTGCTGCAACTGGCGGCAAGTGACGCCGCCGAATTCTTGGCGGAAGCGCTCGGTGAGTTCCTTCGCCTTTTTGAAGTTATTGATGTGGTGCCCACTGTCTAACTTGTCGCGGTCACGACCATACCTTGCGCTCAAAGCGAGGAGATCCTCAGTTAGAGCACCGCAGACACCCTCCCCAAGAAGGCCGCCACCTCCTGAAAGGCCATGATTAGCTTTCAATATATTAGAAATATCTAATATATAGTACATCTTGCCCTATGAATCTGCAATGGAATGCCTTTAGACTCTTTCGGAATTGGATTATGCTAGCCTACCAAATGATAATTTTCAGCTAATGCAGCTAATGGGGTCGGCTTCGAAATTAGTTAGGCCGCTAAACCTTCATGTAGCGAGGGACCTCAGTTCGCGTCAAGCCCTGATGCTCCACCCATCCACTTTCTGTGTTTTCCATGAGTGCGGTAACGCACAGACCCATCCTTCTGTAGCGAGCATCCTTTTTAACATAGCCCGAAACCCAACCGTATCGAGAATAAGTACGCGATGGTTGAAGATTCGCTTCGGGATGTTTTCTGCGAGAGGAATATTCGCGCCATTATCTAAGGAGGATATCCAATGCTCAACTACGAATTGCTACACGACGAAGGCATACTCGTGCTGCATCCTGAAGGGCCGCTTGAAGCGGCAGATTTCACGACGCTGGCGAGCCAAGTCGATACTTATCTGGAGGGACATGGGAAGTTGTGCGGGGTATTGATACACGCAAAATCCTTCCCCGGCTGGAAAGACTTTGGCGCGCTGCTTGCTCACCTGAAGTTCCTCAAGGTGCATCTTAAGAGAATCGAGAAAGTTGCGGTCGTCGCGGATGGCGCTATCGCGAGTATCCTGCCGAACATTGCAAACCATTTCGTCCATGCTCAGGTGCAACATTTCGATTTCACGCGCGAGGATGCCGCATGGGACTGGCTCAGGCAAAGCGACAATCCAGCGGACGCCTAGTTTCATGTTAATGGCATCTGGTACCGAAATAGCATCACGTACTGGAGTCGAAAATCTTTCTTCACGTTTCCTTCGCACCGGTCCTCCCCACGGGCCAAAACAATTTCACAGCTAATCGCTAGTGGTTCTGATTCAGCTTCGCAATCGCTGCGGGATCTTCCTGCGGCGGGCTATTTCGGTTTGCATCAAGCTCGGTGCTTCACCCATCCTGCCGTGCCTGCATAACCCTGTCGGCAAGCGTGATGACCTGCTAAAATACTCCAGTTCTCATCACATTCCAAAACATCCATGCAACAAGTACCCGATATCATGACCGCGACCGAGCGTCGCGCCAGCATTGGCTTGGCAAGCATCTATGGCCTGCGCATGCTGGGATTGTTCATCATCCTGCCGATCTTTGCCATTTATGCGCAACATCTGTCCGGCGGCGATAGCCATCTGTTGATAGGCATCGCGCTCGGGGCTTACGGATTGACCCAGGCGATCCTGCAGATCCCGGCCGGCTGGATGTCAGACCGCTACGGGCGCAAGCCGGTGATATACATCAGCCTGATATTGTTCGCGGTGGGCAGCTTCATCGCCGCCGATGCCAGCAACATCTACTGGATCATCATCGGGCGCGTGGTGCAGGGCGCGGGCGCGCTGAACGCGGCGGTGATGGCGCTCACCGCCGATCTCACCCGCGAAGAAGTCCGCACCAAGGCGATGGCGATGATAGGCATCACTATCGGCATCACCTTCTCGGTATCGATGGTGCTTTCGCCGATGCTCAACAATGTGTTCGGCGTGCCCGGCATCTTCGCCCTGACCGGTGTGCTGGCGCTGCTGGCGATCGGTGTGGTGAAATTCGTGATACCCGATCCGGCGATCACGCGCTTCCACAGCGACACTGAAGCGAGCTGGGGACATTTCGCCGAAGTGCTGCGCAACAAGGATCTGTTGCGGCTCGACTTCGGCATCTTCTCGCTGCACGCGATCCTGATGTCGGTGTTCATGCAAGTGCCGTTCGTGATGCAGAAAGACGGGCTAAGCCTGTCACACCATTGGTATATCTATCTGCCGGTGATGCTGGTGGCGTTCGTGCTGATGGTGCCGCCCATCATCATCGCGGAAAAGAAGGCCAAGATGAAACAGATATTCATGCTGGCGATCTTTCTGGCGATGTGCGCGCAAGCGCTGCTGATGTTCGGGCAAAACAGCTTGTGGGGCGTGGCCTTCGCATTGCTGATCTTCTTTACCGCGTTCAACGTGCTGGAAGCCACGCTGCCCTCGATGATCAGCAAGATCGCGCCGCTGGCCTCCAAAGGCACGGCGATGGGCGTATATAGCAGCGTGCAGTTCCTCGGCGCCTTCTCCGGCGCGGCTGTGGGCGGCGCGTTGATGCAATTTGTCGGCGGCAATTCGGTGTTCGTGTTCGCCATCGTGCTGTTGTTGCTGTGGCTAATCGTCGCATCCACGATGCAGCCGCTGGCGACGGTGCGCACCAAGCTCTATCATTTATCAGAGATGAATGAAGCCGCTGCGGTAGAATTGCAAAAGCAACTCGCGCAACTGCAAGGTGTGCGCGAGGCGATGGTGGTGGCAGCGGAAAGCATCGCCTGCCTCAAGGTGGATATGCAGGGATTCGATGAAGCAGCGGTAGATAAACTCGTGATGAAAGGAGCATGACATGTCGGTGAACAAAGTGATTCTGATAGGCCGTCTGGGCAAAGACCCGGAAACCCGTTACATGACCAGCGGCGAAGCAGTGACCAACGCCACGCTGGCGACTTCCGAAAACTGGAAGGACAAGAGCGGAGAGAAGCAGGAAAAAACCGAGTGGCATAACCTGGTGTTCTATCGCCGTCTCGCCGAGATTGCCGGAGAATATCTGAAGAAAGGCTCGCAGATCTACGTCGAGGGCAAACTGCAAACCCGCAAGTGGCAAACCAAAGAAGGTCAGGACCGCTACACCACCGAAATCGTGGTCAACGAGATGACCATGCTGGGCGGCAAATCCACCGGCGGCAGTTTCGAAGTGGTGGAAAACAAACCTGCTGCGGCGTCATCCGGCAGCAGCGCGGCGCCAGCGAAATCGGCACCGGCAGCCAAAGGCAGCTTCGATAATTTCGACGACGATATTCCGTTCTGAGATATAGCTAACTGGCAATGCAACCCCCCCTGTATCGTTTAAATACAGGGGGTTTCTTTGTTTCCCGCTATGTGGTCGTTGTTGCACAGAATCTGTGGATACTGTCGGCGGGTATAGATTGCACAGCCTAGGCCAATAACAGACTATTCATCTGCTTCGTAATGGATATCGAGCTTCTTCATTTTTTCCCACAGATTTTTCCGGCTGATGCCGAGCGCAGTGGCTGTTTCCAGGATATGCCCGCCGTGGCTGCGCAGGATGTCCTGGATGAATTTTCTTTCGCATGCATGAAGATATTCGTTCAGTGATTCGACGCTTTGAATATGTTCTGGCGGGGCCATCGGCACTTCATCGAAGAGCAGTTCCGCAGTGAGCACATTTTGTTGGGAGAGGATACATGCGCGCTCCAGGCAATGTTTGAGCTCGCGGATGTTGCCCGGCCAAGGGTGATCCAACAATGCTTTTTCAGCCGACCGGTGCAGTGTGCGTGGGTCGGAATGTTCTGTTGACCATGTTTCGAGCAGCCGTCCAGCCAGCCACGGGATGTCTTCCTTGCGTTCGCGCAAGGGTGGAATATGCAGATGGATGACGTGGATCCGATAATACAGATCTTCGCGGAACTTGCCTTCTTCCACCATTTTTTTGAGATCCTGATGCGTGGCACAGATCAGCCTGATGTCTACAGGAATCGGCGTTTCTCCGCCGACACGGACAATTTGGCGTTCCTGAATGGCACGCAGAAGTTTGACTTGCATCGTTGGCGACATTTCACCAATCTCATCAAGGAACAGTGTGCCGCCGATGGCCAGCTCAAAAACCCCTTTTTTGTCACGAACGGCTCCGGTGAAGGAACCCCTGACATGGCCAAACAATTCTGATTCCAGCAGCGTCTCTGTCAGTGCGCCGCAATTGACTGCGATGAAAGGCGTCGCGCCGGTTGGATCGTGTTGATGGTGGAGTGCCCGTGCTACCCACTCTTTGCCGACACCGGATTCGCCGGTGATCAATACGGAGGTTGAGTTCTGGGCGATCCGGGGGAGCAGCGATTCAACTGTGCGCATTGCGCTGGAGATGCCCAGGTTGTTTTCACCGGCTATTGCCGGCCTTGATTCAACACACAGGCGCTTTACTGTCTCCAGGAGCGCGCGGATATCCAGCGGCTTGGTGAGATAGTCATGGGCGCCAAGTTTAAGGAGCCGCACGGCGCGGTCGATTGTGCCGTAGCCGGTGGTGAATACGAACGGGGGTAGTGTCGTTGCAGTCGCTTTCAATTGCACAAACAGGTCTTCGCCATTGATGTCGGGGAGTTGTATGTCGCTGATGACGACATCGTAATGCTTGTGGGTCAGGGCTTGGATCGCCTCTCGCCCGGTCTTGAACCAGTCGCATTCGAAGTCCTCCAGATCCAGACGATCCGAGAGCGCTTCGCCCATGATCAGGTCGTCTTCAATCAGGCAGATACGATATGGCTTCGCGTTCACGCCGCACCTCCTAAGGGGATGTCTACGGTGAAATGCATCTGGTTATTCGATTCCCTCTTGACGCTGACGTGTCCGCCGAGTTGATTCACGATCTGGTAGGTGACCCATAAGCCGAGACCGTGCCCGCTTTCACCTAACGAGGAGAATGGTTCGAACAGGTGTCCGATCTGCTCATCCGATAGTGTCTTGCCGTTGTTTGCCACGGAAAGCTGCAATTGATTGTCTGCGATGGCGATATCAAAAATAACCTCGCCTTGCTGCGATGCTGCCTGAACTGCATTGAGTAGCAAGTTGATCATAATCTGGCGCACAAATGTGGCAGGCAAAGAAACTTCTTCATCTATGCTGTTGTGCCAGCCGATGTGCAAGCCTTTCTTGCGGGCCATGGGTGTGATCAGAGTCAACACATCCTCAATATCCTGTGGCGTCAGGTTGCGGCTGTGTATCTTGGCTTCCACCAGCAATGCGCCCACGGTGTCTTTGATCTGGGTCAGTCCGCGCTCGATCAATGTGATGGTTTTCATCGTGTGCGGGTCTACATCACTATAGCATTTTAGCGTGTCGATGGCTGTGAGCATGCCGCTCAGCGGATTGTTGATTTCGTGAGCTATGCCTGCCGAGAGTTGTCCCAGTGCCGCCAGACGCTCTGACTGCACCATTTTCCTTTCCAGCACCTCCTTATCCTTGAGATCTTTCAGCATCTGTGTATATGCCTCGAAAAGCCTGCCGAGTTCATCGCGATGGGCATAGAGCTCGGGATCCAGATTTTCCGGCCACTTCCTGCTGATTTCTCCCATGCGCGCAGTCAGTTGCACCAGCGGCAATGCCATACGCCAACCCCAATACCAGTTAAAAGGAAGCAGGATGGCGAGAATGATGGCTCCTGCTGACAATCCTTGCCAGGCGATGTGGGCAAAGCGCGGCAGGAAGACACTCTTGGGGTAGACAATGATCAAGGTGCCGAAATGTGCCATCTCATTGGCAATGGGGGTGACGTAATAAAAATATTTCGACCCGGGCAGATTGATCTCCTGCGAACTGAGTTCATCCATCTGGATGATACGGTCTGCGAGCAAGGCATATTCCGGACTCAGTCGACGCATTTCGGTGAGCATGGGGGAAGATTTCGGGTGCGCGGAGACAACAACACGCAAGGTATTGTCGACAACCAGAATGGTTTCCGCATTGACCGGGTTTGAACCCGTTATCGTACTTTCGAGTGGTGCCGAGATGATCTCATACGCCCGCTCTATATCGTCGTGCAGGATTGCTGGAATAAGATTCGATTTAAGCGAATAGCCCATGATTTCCGCATCGACGTGTAAATTCTCTTTAAGGTCATCATAGGCGTTAAGCATGAACGTACCCGACACGGCCAGCTCGGTGATGATGATGAGCAGCCCACCCCAGAGAGGAATTTTGTATCTGAAACTGAGGTCCAAAATGCGTTTCATAAGTCGTCCATGGCACGCATCATTTTGCGTACACCGTCGGAAACCATTGCGCTGCCGGGTGCGAAGCCGTTCAGGTTAATTCGTTTGAACACTTTGTCCACCCTGATTATTTGCCATGCCTAACAAGATTTGTTCTGCCCAAACCAAAGTGGATGCCGCAAGAAAAACAGAAGTCAGAAATAATCGTAATAAATTGATATTAAATAGGAAATAATCATATTTGTTACCAAATGGTAACAATGTTGAATAAGAATTTTTGATTTTGTTACCTGATGGAAACATTTTTTTGTATTGGAATATTTATTAAGTAATAAATCAAAGTGTTCTCTGTGTTTCACCTTCAATATCGGGAATATATTTTCCGTTTATTCATGATGATAGGCGACATAAAAGTGTTCTCTGTAGTCGCATGAATATTTAGAGCCAGAACTCACGAAATGTTACATCAGTCAACTTCTTGCAAGTCTCATGCCTTATAGATGCCCAAACATGATTGTCATTGAGACCTCTTTATCTGTTGTATGCATACAAACCACCAGCAGCCTAAACAAGAGAGCTAATTTGCAGATGGCTTCGCCTGCAAATTTAAAGATGAGATCAAATCTTTATGCTGGCAATTCAATAATGATCATCTGCATCATCATTGTTAATAATTTAAATGTTACCGGAAAGTAACACAGTAATGCGTAATGGCTCCAAATCTTGTCTGAACTTTGCATATTCAAATAGCAGGTTGCATTAAATACTTGACCTGAAAAACATGAGTAGCAGAAAATTTGTCTGCTCATTTCCATGAATCTTAATGATTTTATTTGCATAGGCTTTTTTATACCTCTATCATTGAAGCTTGGCAGATAGTTTGAGGTAAAGCTATCTGGCACGCCTATTGCTGAATTCGAGGTGTCAACGTCAAATCAATAACACAGTCATTAATTTTTTGGAGATGAAAATGAGCTACATAATTCGGAATAAAGAGTTGCTTGGTATTGTATGCGCCACCATGGTATTGGCTTTCTCAGCTAATACTTTTGCTGCTGTAGATGTTGATGCCGCTAAAGCCTTGGCACGCGAGAACAGTTGTTTCAAATGTCACGGTACTGATAAAGATAAAGACGGGCCTGCCTATACCAAAGTTGCTGCTAAATATCGTGGCAAGGCCGATGCCGAAGCAAAATTGATTCATCATCTTACATCAGGGGAAAAGGCAAAGTTTCCCGATGGGCACGAAGAGGATCACAAGATCATCAAAACCAAGGACACGGCCGAAATAAAGAACCTCGTGGATTGGATTCTTTCGCTGTAAGCATTCAGGGCTTATCCAACTAGGCATCAATTGTTGAATTGGGGCGAAAAATGATTTTCTTGCGAAAAGAATGGGTCTTGTGTGTGCTTATCGCATGCTTGGGTTGGGTATCGGCCGCATTGGCTGATGATGCACTTGAGCAACAGAACCAGGCTGCCAGTTCTGTTGCCCCAGCTTCGGCTCCCATGGATGCAGCAGCTAAGGCTATGAACAGGGATGCGGTCTGCACGAGGTGCCATGATGAAAGTGAGGCTAAACCGATCTTGGCTATCTATCAGACCAAACATGGTGTCAAGGCGGATCCCCGCACTCCCAATTGCCAATCTTGCCACGGCGAGAGCGAAAAACACCTGAATGGTGATCCTAATCAAAAGGGGCGCGCAGCTCCTGATGTTCTTTTTGGAACAAAAAGAGGAACATCCGGCTCTTACGCGCCAAGCGATGCAACAGTACAGAATGAAGCCTGTCTCTCCTGTCACAATAAGGATGCAAAACGTTCGCACTGGGAGGGAAGTACACACCAGAGCCGCGACGTAGCATGTGCCTCGTGCCACGAAATCCACACCGCGCACGACAAGGTGCGAGACAAACGTACCCAGCCCGAGGTTTGCTTTACCTGCCACAAGGAGCAGCGCGCGCAAATCAACCGGCCTTCTCATCATCCGATTCCTGAGGGCAAAATGAGCTGCTCCGATTGCCATAATCCGCACGGCTCAATCGGTCCCAAACTCATGAAGCGCGATAGCGTGAATGAAACCTGCTACACCTGCCATATGGAGAAACGCGGGCCGTTCGTGCATGACCACGAGCCTGTCAGTGAAGACTGCTCGATCTGCCATAACCCGCATGGCACCACCGCTGAAAGCATGCTGAAGATGCGGCCGCCGTTCCTATGCCAATCGTGCCATACGCCGCATGCGCCAATACAGCCTTCGCTGACCGGTCAGACTTCCCCCAACAGTCTGGGTTGGTGGAATGGTGCCGCCATTACCCAGGGCCGGGGTTGCGTGAACTGCCACAGCGAGATACACGGCAGCAACAACCCGAGTGCGGCGAATCCGGCTCCGCAGAACCTCTTCCGTTGAAATTATGATAATGGGGCAAATGAACATGAAAACACCCAAAAAGCAATTTCGATTCAGCCAAAAACTCCTGGCCCTCATTGTGCTCGCGGCCTTTGGGCCGGCGCACGCCGAAGAGGATGAAGTCGCGCAACTTGTCCATCCGGAAAGTTCTGTAAGCGCCGGGCTGGGTGCTGCCACTGGCGACAGCAAGGACAGGACGGTCTTCGGGCAATACAACGGCCTGCGCAAGGATAGCGGCAATCTGCTGTTGGATATCAATGTCGTCAAGCTCCAGGATGCGACTGGGTTATGGACGAATTTGGAAGGACATAATCTTGGCCTGGATAACCGCGAACTGCGCTTCTCGCAGAATAAGCAGGGCGACTGGAAATATTCTGTGGAATACAGTGAATTGGTCCGCCGTGATCCGCGCACCATCAATACCGGCTTGCTGAATGCCGGCACGACCACGCCAACTGTGGTGAGCTTGGCTACGCCGGGGATCGGGGCGGATCTGAACCTGGATATCAAGCGTAAGGGGCTCAGCCTCGGTGCGGAGAAATGGCTTACCCCCAATCTCATGTTCGAGGCAAGCGCAAAAAATGAAGACAGAAGTGGTGCACGCTTGTCCGGTGCAGGCATCGCCTGTATGCCGGCAAGTTTCGGCACAACAGTCACATGCCCAGGCTCCAACATGGCTGCGGCGATGCTGATGTTGCCCGAGCCGATCAATTCCACGACCAAACAGTTCGAAGCCAAACTGAATTATTCGGGCGACAAATACATGGTGAGCGGCGGTTATTATGGTTCGTTTTTCACCAACGCAAACGGATCCTTGAATCCAACGGTGAGTGGCAATTTGGTGAATCCGGATGGCACGACTCTTGTTACCAGTAGTGCCCCTGGCAATACCCTGGCAGGCTATCTGCAGCAACCCGTGGCATTGCCGCCTGACAACCAGGCGCACCAGCTTTATGTCTCCGGCAACTATGCCTTTACACCAGCGACCCGCACAACCTTCAAGTACGCTTATACACACGCCACGCAAAATGAGGACTTCGGCAGCATGGGCCTGACGGGTGCACCAGCTGGCGTCAGCAACCTGGGCGGGGTTCTGGATAGTAACGTCGCACAGTTAGGTTTGACGGCTAGGCCCATGGACAAGCTCTCCATGCTTGGCAATCTGCATTACGAAGACAAGGCGGATAAAACCCCGCTAGCTTTATATAACGGCGCTTATACGAACGATCTGAATTCGTCGAAGAAACTCACAGGCAAACTGGAAGCGAGTTATAAACTGCCGGCTAACCTTCGGGCGACCCTGGGGGTCGATTACGCAACGGTGCGCCGTGACCTCCCGGTTAGCACTGCCGCAGTCTTGAACGCCACTCTCCCTCCTCTTTCCGGTTTGCGTGAGGAAACAAAGGAGCTCGGTTATCGGGCCGAATTGAGGCGTTCCCTGTCTGAAACGATCAATGCAGCCATCAGCTTCGTGCAAAGCAAGCGCGATGGGGGAAGCTGGTTGAACATCGGACCCTATAACGCTGTCGGGACCTACCCGATGACGATGCTGGACCGCAAGCGTGACAAGGTGAAGGTGTCTGCCGACTGGACGCCGATCGACAAGTTGTCGCTACAGTTCATGCTTGAAGATGGAAAGGATTCTTATACGGGCCCGACTGATAAGGGTTTACGTGATACCGGAATGAGATCCTATGGTGTAGATGCTGCCCTGAGTGTATCCGCGAACTGGAAGCTGACCGGCTATGTTAACCGGGGCAATCAGACCGTGCATGTAGACCACAACGTCGGATACTTGGCCGAGCTCGAGGACGTCAATACCAGCATCGGTATTGGTGTGGTCGGTAAGCCCACCGGCAAGCTGGAGATGGGCGGAGATTTGTCGTATCTGAATGACAACAATCGCTATCAGCAAAGCATGGCTACAGGTGCAGCGATAGTCGGGGGAGGGTTGCCCGATGTCACATATCGCATGACCAGCCTGAAACTATTCGGCAAGTACGCACTGGAGAAAAACGCCGATATTCGTGTCGACCTGGTGCACCAGCGTGTGCGGTTTGACGAGTGGACATGGGGGTACAACGGTACACCCTTTGCCTATTCCGACAATACGACCGTATCGATGCAGCAAAACCAGAGCGTGACTTTCCTTGGAGCGAGTTATGTTTACAAATTCAGGTGACCCTGAGTTAGATCCCCGGAGTGAGTTAAATCCAGGCGCAAGCAGGCGTAAACAAATTTAAGGCAAAGGTGAAGTAACAGGGTATGTATTGCAATTTTGAAAGCGAGGGAAAGAAAATGAAATCTATATTGATTCGACTTGGCCTATTGGCCCTGATGATCTCTGCACTGGCAAGCTGTGGCGGCAATGATGGCTCTACAGGCTCGGCTGGCACGCCAGGCGCGCCTGGCACGCCTGGCACGGGCGGCAGCGTGGTGCAGGCCACGAATCTGACGGCCGCTCAGTGGCTGGCACTCAAACCCAGCATTGATCCCGCCAGCGTCTCTGTCAACATGTCCAGCGGTAAGCCTGTGGTTAAATTCACGGTGACCGATGGTAACGGTAATGCGCTGACCGGGCTGGGTGGTCAAGCATTGAGCAAACCCAATGCTCTTAATGGCCTTCCTGCAGTAAATTATAATTTTAGTTTTACACTGGCCAAGCTGATTCCAGCCGCTAACGGCTCACCCAGCAAATGGGTTAACTACCTGGTAACCAAACCAGTAGCGACGACAACCCCCCCAGTCACTGGATCATTTGCCGCCGATGGACTTTCCTGGCTGGGTACATACCCGACCCCGGAAACCCAGGGCACCATGGTCGACAATGGCGACGGTACCTACCAGTACACTTTCCTGCGAGATATCACGCACGCCAAAGCGATTGTTGCTGGCCTGACGGACTCGGGTGCGAACGTTAAAGCTGATCTGGGCGACCTGACCTATGATCCGACTCTGTCGCACCGTTTGGGAATCTTTATCGCCGGCAGCCAACCCGGTACCGGTGTCAATACTCCAGACGCCACGGCACAAACAACGCCTGTTCCTTTGATTTATACCTTTAACATGGGTTATGACTTCCGCCCCGATGGCGGCACGATTACAGCAACGCGCGACATCGTAGCGAAAGGTTCATGCAATACCTGTCACAATAATAGTAATGGGCGAGCGATCGGCCATATCAGCACCACCGGCACCAGCAAACTGGCTGTAAGCTATAGCTCGACCGGTGTGGCTACTACTGTCGTCATGTCTAACGGAATTCCTCCTGGCGAATATGTCGGTCGCAACGATCCGCGACTGTGCGTGACCTGCCACACCGATCAGACCAAATACGGTTTCGCGGTAGTGGCTGGGGATGGTACGCTCGCATATGGTAATAGCGCCTACTTCAGAGTTGCAACCGGTGTCCTGAGCGATAACCAGGCGGCATTCACCTACCCGCGCATGATTCACCAGACGCACATGGGCAGCCAGTTGGTCAAGACCGGATATAACCTGAATGGTCACGATGCGAACTGCGCAAGTAATAAGCTCGCAGGGAATGCCGCACAGTGCTTCAATCTTGTCGGCTATCCTCGAGATCAGCGCAATTGCGCAGCGTGTCACGATGGTTCGGCCACCAAGTCTGACGGTTCGGTCAATGCCAATCAGACCAAAGACGGCGACAACTGGAAGAATGTACCCAGCCAGTTAGCCTGCGGTGCCTGCCACGACGGCATTAACTTTGCCACCGGTTCGGGCGTAAGACTGGCAGACAAGTATGCGGATATCGCTGCGGGTAATCCTGTCGGTACGACTCAATCCCATCATGGAGCAGGCGCACCCCTGCCAGACAATACTCTGTGTGTCAGTTGCCATAGCCCGGCGGGAATCGCTCTCGTTCACGCAACCAACTTCTCTACACTGAACAACCCGGTTGCAACTAGCGGTGTGGATACGGTTGCTTACAAGATCAAGAGCGTAACCGTCAATGCTTCCGGTAACCCGGTAGTTGCTTTCCAAGTCATTCTTAATGGCTCTCCGGTATCATCGCTGGCAGTGGCTCCAACTGTAGTTAATGGCGTTACTGGTGCAGTGGCGGTCAATACTTATGCCCCACTGATTCCTAGTGCGCCTGAATTGCTCAGCGGTCCATCCGTGTACTTAGCCTTTGCGGTGCCGCAGGATGGTATCAACACGCCGTCTGACTTCAATGCGCGCTTCAGTGTCAGTTTGGCCAATCTGCTGATTGACACAACCAAGGGGGTAACACCAACCTCGCCTGCACAGGGCTTCCTGAGCAACACCGTTTCTGCTGGTGCCTTCCTGGCTGATGCTAATGGCTACTTCACGGCGACACTGACCGGGGATACGCTGGGTCAGCCGGTGGGTGCGGGATGCGCTGCGCCAGCTGCTGGAGTTGCTGCAACTTGTGTTAATACAAAAGTAAGCCAGAGCTGGGTTGTTGTGCCAAGCGCTGCGGCCATGGTCACGGGTGCGGTAATTGGCGGTTTCAATCAGACAAATCTGACTGCTTATCCGTACACGGCGGGAGATTTGACGACCAATGCGGCTACCGCAGCGGTGGGTTCGGGCCTTCACGTTACAGCAGTGCTGCAGAAGATGGTTGCAAGCACATGCTCGCAGGCTGGTGCTACGTCCGCCTGTACCACGGCTAGGCGTGAAATTGTTTCACTAGCCAATTGCAACAATTGCCACGAACAGCTCGGCACTAACCAGTACGTGGACAACGCTCCGCTGGCGACCGGCATGCGTCTGGGCTTCCATAATGGCGACCGCAACGATCCGCAGGCTTGCAACATCTGCCATAACGGTAACGGTGTTGACAAGGCTGGTATCCCTTATGATTCCGCCACTTGGTATCATGGTATTCACGGCGCTTCAAAACGGACAGTACCGTTTATCGGAAGTGGTGGTTTGGACTATTCACCGTTGCTGTTCCCAGGTGCGCTGAAGAATTGCAGCAATTGCCACTTGCCGAATACCGCTAACCTCGGTATTGCAGAAGCCACCGGGCAGTTAGCAAACAAGCTGTGGACATATGCTGCAACCGGAACAATTACTACACCTACGACTGCCATGAGTCAGATTACTGGTGTTGTGACGACGCCTTATACGTTCCCTGCTGTTCCTGCTGGAACTCTGGTTGCCGCACCGACCGCGGTCTATGGATCTGGCTTCATCTGGGCAATCCCTGCATCCGGTGTGCCGGCAGCTGGCACTTATACGCCAGCCGCAACTACCACCTTGGTTAACACGCCAATCGCAGCGGCTTGTTCTTCATGCCATGACACTCCTGTGGCGCAAAGCCATATTGCGGCAAACGGTGGTCAGATGCACGCGGCTCGCGGGGCTGGAGCAGCGCTCGTCAATACCGAGCAATGTGTGGTTTGTCACGGTCAGGGCAGAGCGATGGACGCTGTGGTCATTCACGGAGAAAGATGATTCGCGCCGGAGAGTTGGACACAGTGCATCGTGTCCAACTCACTGGGCTTAACAAATTAACCCGGATGCGGCAACGAATTCGGGTTATTCAATACCAGACAAATGCAGCAAGAATGTAGTTGCAAGATTATCCGAAAGGAATTTTATGAAATACCGATGCCTCTCCGTTGTGCTGACTGCAGCAGTGCTGCTATTCAGTAGCGGTCTGTCTTCAGCAATAGAAAACAAAACGGATACTTCGCAAGCAGCCGCAACCAAGGCTGATGCAAGCCCGAAAAAAACCAAAAATGAAATTGGCACCAAGCACAAGAAGCATCCCGCCAAGATCATATTGGTCGATATCAACAGTGCAACAAAAGAGGAATTGAAGAAGCTCCCCGGCATCGGTGATGCTGAAGCCGATAAGATAATCGCCGGTCGTCCTTTTGGCAGCAAAGCCTGGCTTGGTACCAACAATGTTATCCCTATGGCAACCTATCAGGCCGTGAAGGAGCTGATCATCTGCAACATAACAAAGAAGGACTTTGACAGAATCACGGCGCAAGCCGCGCATAAGAACAAGAAGTAGTAACCCATCGTTCGGGCTGAAAATTGTTCGTAGGCTTAAAACATATTGATAGCTGGCAGTTTCTGCAGAAATGGTAGGCAAGAAAGGTAACAAGTCTGAATTAATGTCCCGCCTTTTGCATTGAATAAAATGGAATGGTGGAAGTTTTTTAATTTTTAAGCGGAGAGATTTATGGATAACAAACCTGGTGTTCTGAAACGTACGTGGTCATTCCTGAAGCGGCCGAGCGCGAAATATTCCTTGATCGGCATTGCCACTGTATCCTTTTTCGCCGGCATCATCTTCTGGGGCGGGTTCAATACCGGGATGGAAGCGACGAACCAGCTGGAGTTCTGTATTGGCTGCCATGAAATGCGCGATAACGTATACCAGGAATACAAGCAGACCATACACTATTCGAACCGTACCGGTGTGCGCGCTATCTGTTCCGACTGCCACGTGCCCAAGGACTGGGGGCACAAGATACTGCGCAAGATCAAGGCGAGCCAGGAAGTTTGGGGCAAGCTCACGGGCTATATCGATACCAAGGAAAAATTCGAATCTCACCGGATGGAATTGGCAACACACGAATGGGAACGCATGAAGGCGTCCGGTTCGCGCGAATGCCGTAACTGCCACAATTTCGAAGCCATGAGCGGGGAAGTGCAGAAGCAGACTGTCTATAACAAGCACATGAAGGCCAAAGACGAAGGCCAGACCTGTATCGATTGTCACAAGGGCATTGCTCACCATCTGCCGAAAGAGTACAGAGACCCGGATGAGTAATTTCACTCAGATGTTGAATGTATGTATGCAGAATAGGTGAGCGCTGACAGTTCAACGGCAACCGCATTTTTTCGATCTGGTGTGGGGAATTGCTGTTTGACTGCCAGTTATGTATCCTTTCCTCCGTGTTATATGAACGGGGAGATAAATCGAAAATAGGTAGCCTGGGTGCCCGGAGAAATCAGGTCATGGTTTTAAGCACTGAAACCAATGGGGCAACAAAATGAATGCGATAAAGTCCATTAAGGTACGAGAACCGGATCTTCTTAACCCTTCTCAAGGGTTCCGCTTTTACTGATTCAACGTGGCTATGTTTGACTCGCATACCCCACAACAAAACCGTCTTCTCGCCGCACTGCCTGCGGCAGAATTCGAGCACCTGTCTCCCCAACTTGAGCTGGTATATCTGCATCTCGGCGAAGTTCTTTACGAGTCCGGGGATAAGTTGCGTCACGCCTATTTTCCAACGAACTCCATCGTGTCGTTGCTTTATGTCATGGAGAATGGCGCGTCAGCCGAAATCGCCGTGGTCGGCAACGAGGGCATGCTCGGTGTCGCTCTCTTCATGGGCGGCGGAACCAGGCCGAATCGGGCGGTCGTGCAAAGCGCGGGTTACGCCTATCGAATGCTCGCGTCGTTGTTTCAGCAGGAGTGCAGCCAAAACGCGCCGTTGCATCAACTGTTGCTTCACTATATCCAAGCGCTGATTACGCTGACCTCTCAGACGGCGGCCTGCAATCGGCATCATTCCGTGGATCAACAACTGTGTCGCTGGCTGTTGCTAAGCCTTGATCGGCTAAACGGAAACGAACTTATCATGACTCAAGAATTGATTGCCGATATGCTGGGTGTGCGCCGTGAAGCCGTCACGGAAGCTGCTTTGAAATTACAGCGAGTGGGATTGATTCATTACAGTCGTGGCCACATTATTGTGTTGGACCGACCGAGATTGGAGGCGCGGGTCTGCGAGTGCTACCAAGTGGTCAAGAAGGAATTTGATCGCCTGCTGCCCTCTCACCCGTCGTGGCCGCCAAAATCAATTTGAAATCGTGATAAACCAGTTTCCAGATTTGTCCGAACCTGCGGGCCGTTAAGAGAGCTTCAGGGACGGAACCCTAGACTTTAAGAACAGGGTCCAATTACTTTCGTTCATTGTTCGTCCCCTCAAGCAATCCGAGATGATTTTATAACGCTGGTTTTACGCGGTGAAATGAAATTCTACCCAAAGATTTGCGTCAACAGGGATATGCCCCAGTCGCTCGAAATAAATGCAAGAATAACTATCAATACGAATATAAAAACCGATACGATAACTACCATTTTATTTTTCACGATGCTTTCTTCTCCAGGAAATTATAAGGTCAGGGTCTAATTTGGTTTGTCGGAATGAAAATCATTTGGCGTGTGCGCATATACAACCTCCTTCGCTGCCACAGAGCCCCAATTGAGACTCGGTCAGACTCATGGTTGAGCGCACTACTTCCTTGCTGCCATCGAACAGGACGTCGAAACGAGCCGGTTCATTCCATTCATCACAGTAACGCCATTCCGACACCAGTTCATCCCGCGCTTTGAAGTATGCGCTCCCGGATGGTTGCGATGGACCCAGAATGCGGAGCACTTGACTCTTGGTCATGTTGGGACGAATACGCGCAAAAGTTTTCATGTCCATCACATTCTCAATGCGTTGCATCCTGCCATCCGATCCGATATGCACCATGAAGGTGTGGATTCCCCGAGGGTAGGCAAGTTGCTGGGAACCGTCCGGAATCTTGCCAGCGCATCGCAGGGTCGCCCATGAGGTGCATCACATCCTCAAGCCGCGCTTCACCGGGCTTGAGGCCGCTTCCGCTATAAGACGCGCATGCGACAAGCAGTAACGCCGACAGTATCGTTATGAAAAGTTTCATGTCACCTTCCTAGAACCTTGCATCTGGCAATTATTGCAGATGCATCAGCGAATGATAATACCCTGCCATCTTCTAGTCAGTCGCTCGATACCTGAATCAGTTTAGCCCAAGGAGCTAATAGGCGGTAGCTGGACAGTGGCACGAAATGATCTCCCTAGGCTTGGTGCGGACAATCAGGCCGAGGGCAACTGCTACAATTCGATACGTCAATAAATACCGTGGGGGGAATTGGAAATGAAGGTGTCGATCGTATTGATATTTGTTGCCTTGCTGCTCGTTGGCTGCGGCAAACAAAGTGCAGCTCAGCGTGAGGCGCTGGATAAAGCCAAGCCTGGGTATCAAGTGACAAAGAGTTTCTGTTCCCAGTGCCACGCGTTGCCATTCGGGGATCAACATCCACCCACTGCATGGCCATATGTTGTTTCGCGCATGGAAGGCTATATGGAATCAGCCCGTAGGCGGATGCCTAATCCAGCAGAGCGTGAAGCGATCATTGGATATTTTCAAAGTAATTAATAATGATCGCCCGCTTTCAGCGCAATGAAAAGGCCAGTTGCGCGGCAACTGGCCTTCTTTAAATCAACGCGGCGAGGAAGAATATCCGAACTAAGCGTAATAGCGCAAGCGTCTGGAAAATTGCTGCAACACTTCGATCCCGCAGGTTTCTGCGCGATGGCACCAGTCCTCCAGGTCTTTTACCATCTGCTCCTTGGTCTCCGTGGAGCGTTGCCAGATTGCGATGAGATCCTGGCGCAGCGTGTAGGCCGTATTCAACTTTTGGCTGGTCTGAATGACCAAACCTAATTTTAATTTCTCCTGCTCGCTTAGTATTGTTGCATCGACATGCAGCCAGTGCTTGACATGCTTGAGATCGACTTTCCCCAAGCCAGGCATATGCAATTTGAGCTGGGCGATTTCCTCTTTATAAATATTCTTCAAAGACTTGGCGTATTTGGCCATCACTTCGTAACGGTTGGCCATCACCGCGTGCAGCGTATCGATATCGCATACCGTTTTGGCGGTATTCAGATGCACTTTCGGCGCGATCCGTTTAACCTTGGCCAGCCCCATTGCGGCTAAACTGCGGATGTACAGCCAGCCTATGTCGAATTCATACCATTTGCTGGAGAGCTTGGCGGAGCCAATATAAGCGTGGTGATTGTTGTGCAATTCTTCGCCGCCGATCAGGATGCCCCACGGCACGATGTTGGTGGAGGCATCGGCCGGCTGGAAGTTGCGATAACCCCAGTAGTGCCCGGCACCATTGATGATGCCCGCCGCCGTCACCGGTATCCAGATCATTTGAACAGCCCAGATGGTGATACCGACAGGCCCGAACAGCAGCACATCAATGACCAGCATCAACATGATGCCCAGCATGCTGTATCTGGAGTAAAGGTTACGCTCCAGCCAGTCATCCGGTGTGCCGCGACCATATTTCTCCAGCGTTTCATGGTTTCTGGCTTCCTTGCGATAAAGTTCCGCGCCTTCCAGAAGCACCTTTTTGATGCCCAGTATTTGCGGGCTATGCGGATCATCCGCAGTTTCGCATTTGGCGTGGTGTTTGCGGTGGATGGAAGCCCATTCCTTGGTCACTGTGCCGGTAGTCAGCCACAACCAGAAGCGGAAGAAATGACTGGCGACCGGGTGCAATTCCAGTGCGCGATGCGCCTGGTGGCGGTGTAAAAAAATGGTCACCGAAGCGATGGTGATATGTGTGAGTGCCAGTGCGGTGAGCACATAGCTCCACCAGGGTAAATTTGAAAACATGACTTCTCCTCAAAGGAACTTCCAAGCGCAATCAGATACAGTTGCAACGATACTGCTATTTTACAGAATAGCACGCATCGTTGAAGATTAAATTCGCTCCAATACCGCCGCGAAAAAACCATCTGTATTATGTATATGGGGACGAAGTTCAAGATAATCAAGCGCTTCCAGCGTGATTTTTTGTTGTTGCAATACTTCGCCGGCCGGGCGCAGCACGAAGTCGGGATGGGCGGCGAGGAAGGCTTGCACGATGTGCTGGTTCTCCTCCGGCAGGAAGCTGCATGTCGCGTACACCAGACGCCCGCCTTTTTTCAGCAGTCGACTGGCGGAGGCGAGGATGGCGGCTTGTAGATGGGTGTATGCCTCGATGCTGCCGGGCGACTGGCGGAACTTCAGATCCGGGCTGCGCCGCAACGTGCCCAGGCCACTGCAAGGAGCGTCCACCAGCACGCGGTCAATCTTGCCGGCCAGACGTTTAACCTTGAGGTCGTTCTCGTGCGCGATGAGCATAGGCTGGATATTGCTGGCACCGGAGCGTTTCAGACGCGGCTTGAGATTGGCGAGGCGTTTTTCCGAAACGTCCATTGCGTACAAACGGCCTTGCGAGTTCATCATCGCGGACAGCATCAGCGTCTTGCCGCCCGCGCCGGCACAGAAATCCACCACCATGTCGTTGCGTTTGGGCGCGAGCAGGAAGCCGAGCAACTGGCTGCCTTCGTCCTGTACTTCTATCTTGCCCTCGGTGAACAGCGCGTCGCGATTGAGCGGGATCTTTTCCTTGAGGCGGATACCGATGGGTGAGTAGGGCGTGGCGGTGGCTGCGATATTTTTTTCGTGCAATTGCTGCAACACGTCCTCGCGTTTGGCCAGCAGGGTGTTGACGCGAATATCCAGCGGTGCGCCTTGCTGCATGGACTTTCCTATCGCGAGGATGTCTCCATCAGAATAGGCGGAACGCATCTTTTCCACCAGCCATTCCGGCAATTCGGCTTGCACTGACAAGGGCAGATCCTCGATTTTCACGCCCTTAACGGTGGCGAGCCACTCCTTTTCACCTGGCTTCAACACCGGCTCGAGTTCGCGCAGATTGTAGCCGCCGAATCTGATCATGTGGGCGAGTGCCATGCGGCGCGGTGTCGCATTTTCGGCGCAGGCATGCTCCAGCAACAGGCGGTGGCGCAACACGCCGAACACGGTCTCGGCGACCAATTCGCGTTCGTTGGAGCCGATGCGTTCGTCCTTGAAGAAATAGCGCAGAGTGGTGTCGGCAGGATGTGCCAGCGGCAGGATGGCACGCAGTGCCTGGGTGACGAGTTCTAAACGGTATTCGGTTATCAGCATGGAAAAGTTGGCTTTGCAGAATTAGGCGCGCAGTTTAGCAGGGTTGCTGGAGCAATATCCGGCGCGTATCGCTGTTGGGCAGATTACCCGCGCGGGCATTTATTCTTCAGCGGCGCGAATGTCAGCAATCACAAACTCATCGGTCACTTCATCCGAACTATCGATCTGGCGAAATTTAACCGGTAATAGGCGGTATTCGAGTCCCAGCCAGATTTCAAAATAGGCTTCGCCTTGGGCGTGAATTTTGCGCAAATGCAGCGTGCGGCAATTGAATATATGGCTACCATAAAATGCCGGCATACAACAGCGCAGAAAGTACGATTGAAGGGTGATACGGCTGGCAGGGTTGTTAAGGGCCGCGATCACGGCACGAGATCGAATTTGGTCAGTACCTGAGAGAGTTTGTCGCCGTTCGGATCGGT